>Ga0272442_10012805_pt1 | contig 10086 bp, 9 predicted proteins | sample SSMForm2O_FD_200262 | JGI IMG/M metagenome (GOLD analysis project Ga0272442, IMG submission 200262) | Marine sediment archaeal communities from Little Sippewissett salt marsh, Falmouth, MA, United States - SSM-Form-2O | ecosystem: Environmental > Aquatic > Marine > Wetlands > Sediment ... | reverse complement strand
CCTAAATTACCTTTTCCAAGATTAACATTTAAAGAAGCAAAAAAAGCAGTTAATTCTAAACATAAAGATCATGAATTATCTACAGAAGAAGAAAAGAAACTTGGAGAATATGTAAGGAAAAAATACAAAGCAAATTTCTTTTTTATTCATAGTTTTCCATTTAAATTAAAACCATTCTATGTTTTTCATAATAAAAACGAAGCAGGAAGTGTTGATCTTTATTTTAATAATATAGAACTATCCTCTGGGGGACAGAGAGAACATAGATATGCTATTATTTTGAAAAATTTAAAAGAAAAAAAATTAGATCCTAAAAAAATTGAATGGTTTACTCAATTTTTTAAATGGGGCGCTCCCTCTCACGGTGGTTTTGCAATAGGTATTGAAAGACTAATTCATTCTATTCTATCTTTATCACATGTCAAAGAAGCAGCATTATTTCCAAGAGATCCTGAAAGATTGCTTCCTTAAAATCCCTCACCAATCATTCTTATGGCAAAAAAGAAGCCACCCTTGTTTTCAGAAGAATGGGCAGAACAAGCAAGAAAAGATTTAGAACATACTGTTCATGATGCAGAGAATTGGTTAAAAAAAGCTGAAAAAGATGTTGAACATTTGTTTGAAGAAGTAAGAGGGGAAGTAAGTAAAGTAGCTAAAATTGGAAGAGTTTACCCAAAACCAGGTTATGAAGATCATTTTGGAGAACTTTTTGCCTTACAATCTCATCACGAATTTTATGATATGTTTCCTGGATATGTTTATACTGCTGGTGGAATGACTATGCTAAGGGAACTTTATAAGAAAAATGATTGTTTAAGAAAAGATAGAGAGCACTCATCCCAAGGAACTCAATTTCATGTTCCTAGTGATTTTATGTATGAGGAACCTAATAAAACAAATTAAGAAAAGCTTTTTAAGTACTTATTCTTAGTATTTTTATCCTGGTGTAGCTCAAATTACAGGATCTACATGGATTTTGTAAGAGCAACGGTGGAGCGCACGGCTGTAGCCTATGCTTAATGCGTAAGGCTCGAGTATGCGTTCGCTATGCTCACTTTGCTATCATTAAGCATGATAGAACCCGTGAGGATGCCGGTTCGAGTCCGGCCGCCAGGATTTTATATTTAATTTAAACCGTAATCGAAAGGTTTAAAAATAAAGACTTTATTTGTTTTACATAAAAGAGTTTCTAAAATGGAACAAGTTGACGATAAAAAAATTTTTAAGTCTGGTACAACCACTATCGGACTAGTATGTAAAGATGGAATAGTTCTAGCTGCAGATAAAAGAGCCACCGGGGGATATCCTCCAATGGTTATGGATAGAAAAGCAGAAAAAATACATCTTTTAACAGATAATGTTGCTACAACTATTGCTGGAAATGTTGCAGACATACAAAGAACATTAAAGATGTTAAGAGCAGAATTAAAATTAAAAACTCTTAGAACAAAGAGAGATCCAAGTGTTAAAGAAATCTCAAGTTTATTAGCTATGATTACTTATGAAAGTATACGGAGATTTAGTCCTTTAATAGCTATTTCAGCATTTGTAGTTGGTGGAAAAGATAGCAAAGGATTGTGGTTATACTGGGTATTTCCAGATGGAACATTATCAGAATATACTGATTATGTTGCAGATGGTTCTGGAAGTGTGATTGCACTTGGAGTTTTAGAAGATTCCTATAAAAAAGATATGACTATTGAAGAAGGAATTAAATTAGGTGTAAGAGCAGTTAGTGCAGCAATGAAAAGAGATACTTGCTCTGGATCTGGAATAGATGTTGTAGTTATTGATAAAGATGGAGCAAGAAAAGTTGTTTCAGATGAAGTTAAAGAAGTTTTAGTTAAGAAAGAATAAAAATAATAAAAAATTAAGATTCTAAAATGCCCGATATTTTAAAAGTGATTCTGAATGAACTTCCGAGATCAATTAGCTCTGCTAATTTTGAGGGCGCTAATATTGTGTTGTATACTAAAGATAAAGACTTTTTCTTAAAAAGTGATGAACAAATAAGATCTGTTGTTAATAAAATTAAGAAAAGAGTAGAATTAAGAGCAGAAAAGGAAATTTTATTAGAAAAAACAAAAACAGAAAAGTTTATTCAAGAAACAGTTCCAAAAGAAGCTGAAATTAACAAAGTATTATTTGATGAAGCAAGAAGTATAGTTGTTATAGAAGTTACAAAACCGGGTCTTGCTATAGGCAGAGGTGGAGAAATTTTGAAAACAATTAAGGAAAAAACATTGTGGACACCCCAAATTTCAAGAATCCCTGCTATTAAAAGCAAGATTACTACAGCAATTAGACATACATTATTTGAAAAAGAAGGATATAGAAAAAAGTTCTTAAATTCTATTGGAAAAAGAATCTATAAAGAATGGTCTCCTGAAAAAAAAGAAGAATGGGTTCGTATCAGCTTTCTTGGCGGGGCAAGACAAGTTGGCAGATCTTGTTTATTATTACAAACTCCCGAATCTAAGATTTTATTAGATTGTGGAGTTGATGTTGCAGCTACAAATTCTTCAAAATTTCCATTATTAAATGCCCCTGAATTTGATATTAAATCTATAGATGCTATTATCATATCTCATGCACATTTAGATCATTCTGGATTAGTTCCTTATTTATACAAGCTAGGGTATAGGGGTCCTTGCTATATGACTGCTCCAACAAGAGATATTGCTGCTTTACTTGCATTAGATTTTATTGGTGTTAGTTATAAAAAAGCAGAATCTCCATTATTTAGAGTAGCTGATGTAAAAACAATGATAAAACACACAGTAGAATTAAATTACAATTCTGTTACAGATATTACCCCCGATGTTAGGGTTACATTGTATAATGCTGGTCATTGCCTTGGAAGCTCTATGGTTCATTTGAATATTGGAAATGGACTCCACAATTTATTATATACCGGTGATTTTAAATTTGCACGTTCTCGTGTTTTAGATTTGGCAAATTGCAAATTTACAAGACTCGAAACAGTTATTTGTGAAAGCACATATGGTGGAAAACAAAATATTTTTATGCCGAGAAAAGATACAGAAGATCTACTTATTAATACTATTAAAAAAACACTAGATAGAAAAGGAAAAGTTCTTGTACCGGTTCTTGGAGTCGGCCGTGCGCAAGAAATTATGATGGTTATCGATGCAGCTATTAAAGAAGGAAAGATTCCAAATAATATTCCAGTATATATTGATGGTCTTGTATGGGATGTTACTGCAATTCATACCGCTTATCCTAATTTTTTATCAAATTATCTTAGATCTCAGGTTTTCCAAGATAAAAATCCTTTTTTATCAGAGCATTTTAAACATATTGGTTCACCTAAAGAAAGGCAAGAAGTAATTGATGGAAAACCATGTATTATTCTTGCAACTTCAGGAATGCTTATGGGTGGCGCATCTGTAGAATATTTAAAAAACTTAGCTGATAATAAAAATAATTCAGTTATTCTTGTATCTTATCAAGCACAAGGTTCTTTAGGTAAACAAATTCAAGAAGGGGCTAAAGAACTTAGATTTGAGGGTGAAAAAGATGAAGTAGTTCCATTTAGAGCTGAAGTTAAAGCAATTGATAGTTTCTCAGCACATGCAGGTAGAAAAGAATTATTGAGTTTTGTAAATAATTTAAATCCTAATCCAAAACGTATTATAATTAATCATGGAGAAGTATCCCGATCTCTTGATTTGGCTTCTACATTTTACAAAATTTATAAAACAGAAACAACTGTTCCAAGAAATTTAGATGTTCTTAGAATAAGATAATAATAGTTTTTTCTTATAATAAGAATAAAGAAACAATGAAAAAGGCATCCGAAGCTAAATTCAAGAAAAATCCGAAGACCAATCTCAAATTTAATTCTTCTGCCTTTTCAAAGCTTATTTAAAAGGCATTTTCGATATTTAAACCTTTACCAAATCAATTAAAGCGAACTTTCATAATCTTTATAAATTGCATAATCTTGAGCTTTTTATGGATAAATTAATATTATTTTGTTTGATTTTATCAGCAGGATTGCTTTTTTTATTTTTTATGAGTTATGTAAATGCTGATTTTCTTTCATTTATTAAAGAAAAAGCAAGTCCTTCAGACTGGATTTCTGAAGAACAGATTGAAGTTTTTTCAGATAAAATTATTATCCATTTAAAAAATGGACGTTTAACTAAATATAGCAATACAAATAGTATGGATCCTGTATTAGATTATAGAGCAAATAGTATTGAAATTAAACCAAAATCTAATTCAGAGATCTCTGTAGGGGACATAATCGCATATTCTTCAGGAAATGAAATAATTGTTCATCGTGTTACAGATATTGGAAAAGATGAAAAAGGTTGGTTTTGCAAAGTTAAAGGAGATAATTCTAGTTTTAAAGAAAAAATAAGATTTTCTCAAATTGTGGGTGTTGTTGTAATTATTATTTATTAAATAATAAAACTTACAATTAATAATCCTAAGAAACATCCTGCAGATAAGAAAGGCATTGCTGGATAAAATTTACCTTTTTTAGCAAGATATAGCAAGAGTGTCAAAGCAATTCCAGTAGTTATTATTGTTATAAGTGCTGGTAAAAATCCCCAGGCTAAGAAAATTGTTCCAATAAATATTAATGGAAATGCAACATCTCCACCACCAAGTACCGCTATATTGAGTTTTATTTTTTGTTTTTTAATAAAAGCATCTTTGCTTTTCTTTGTTTTTAATTTTTTTAATTTAGCTTTAATCTTTTTTATTTTATTTTTTTGTTTTTTTCCAGCATAAGGTATAAAAAAACCAGTAAATATTTTTAATTTATCCATTTGGAATTTAGCAAGTTTTTGCATATGTTTGGTTTTCCAAACAGCAATCATATCATAAACAGAGATTAAAATTAATAATATTGAAGCAGCTAATACATTTAATATAGGTATAAAAACAACAGCAATTCCTGGGTAAATTAACAATTCAGAAATATTATGTACAAAAACATCTCTTTTTTTCATTTTAAAGTATGTTAAAACAATTGCTAAAGGAACAGCAATTAACTCAGCCACAGATAAGTTTAATCCAAATATTTTCACAAGATTATGTGTTCCGAAAATTCTATAACAGATTAAGGTAAGAGCAATAGTTAATGCAATAAAAACAACAATGGTAAACCATCCTTTTATTACGACATGGACTTTTATTTTTGATAATAAAAAGAATAATCCTACAGCTATAGCTAACGCTATTAAAATACTCACAATAATATTTACAACATCTATTGTTTGTTTTAATTCAACCGGAGGAGGAACCATTTCTTGAGTAATGCTTACATCTGGTTTTTCTATTGTAATGTTTTTTTCTGCAGCTTCTTTTTCAATTTCTTGAGAAGTACGACCAAAAAATTGATCATAAGAACTAATTACAAATAATCCAATAAACATACTTATTAAGAACATAACCACAATTATTGCTGTAATCTTAGCAGTGTGTTTCATCTGCTAAGAACTCAAGAAACCTTTATAAAATCTTTCTTCTTGTTTAGGATATGAAAAAGGTGAAACGTTTTAAAATAAGAAAAAAGGTAAAACAACAAACTGTTCAAAAATCTACAGGAAAAATGCGAGTAACCCCCTGGGAAGTAAAAGGAAAGATAGATTATGATAAAATTGTTAGGGAATTTGGTGTTTCCAAATTAGATACTTCTATTTTAGAGCGTATACAAAATCATACAAAAGAACTTCATTTTATGCTTAGAAGAAAAATATTTTTCTCCCATAGAGATCTAAACTGGATATTAGATAAGTATGAAAAAGGAAAAAAGTTTTTTCTTTATACTGGGTGTGGTCCTTCTGGACCATTGCATCTTGGCCATCTGGGGACATGGATATTTACCAAATGGTTGCAAGATGTTTTTAACGTAGAACTTTGGTTCCAATTTACAGATGATGAAAAGTTTCTTTTTAAAAATCAAGATTATGAAAGTATACAAAAATGGACTCAGGATAATATGTTAGATGTAATTGCACTTGGATTTAATCCAAAAAAAACACATTTTTTAATAGATACTAAACATGCCGGATTATTATACCCTGAAGCAATTAAATTTGCAAAAAAAATAACTTTTTCAACTGTTAAGGCGGCTTTTGGATTTACACCAGAGAGAAATATCGGAGAAATATTTTACACAAGTATGCAAGCTGTTCCAGCTGTTCTTCCTTCTATATTAAAAAAAGAACAAATTCCTTGTCTTATTCCCTTAGCAATAGACCAAGATCCCCATTTTAGAGTTGCAAGAGATGTTTATCCTAAACTAGGGCACTATAAACCAGCAATTATCCATTCAACTTTTTTACCCCCCTTAACTGGAACAAAAGGTAAAATGAGTTCTTCTGAATCTAATGTAGCAATTTTAACAACAGATACTCCTCAACAAGTTGAAACAAAAATAAACAAATATGCTTTTTCAGGGGGACAAGTAACTATAGATGAGCATAGAAAAAAAGGAGGCAACCCAGATATAGATGTTTCATTTCAATATTTAAAACATATATTTGAACCAGATGATCAAAAATTAGCACAAATTGAAAAAAGTTATAAATCAGGAGAATTACTTACTTCTGATTTAAAAAAGATATTAATTGAGAAAATTAATATTTTCTTAAAAGAACATCAAAAAAGAAGAGAAAAAGCAAAACACCAAATTAAAAAATTTGTATATAGATCTTAATTTTCTATACATTGTATAAGTTTATACCAATTTATATTATTTAATAATAAAATATTAAACATTTTTTTCTGTGTTATTACTAAATAGTTAATTTAAAAAAAATAAAATCGATAGATTTAAAAAAAATAAATTTAGATTATTAATATTGAAATAGATTAAAAATGAAAATTATACAACAAGCAAAAGCGCAGGTATTAAATCAAGTACTTAATTATGTTTCTAAATCAGATGGAAATATAGACAAAGTTCTTGATCTTTTAAAATTTTTTACAAAAAATCCCAAACAAAAAGAGAACTTAGAAAGAATGAAAAAAGGTAAGCAATATGCTCCAGTTATTGCAAAATTTCAAAAATTGAGTAAAAATATTAAAAGAAGATTTATAGAAAATCTTATTGTAGGATATTTAATTGAGGGACCGAGAAAAAGAAAAAGACATCTTGAAAAATATGGTGTTAAATCACCATCCTTTTTTGTTTTATGTCCTTCAATGAGATGCAATATAAGATGTGTTGGTTGTTCTGCAGGAGAATACACTATAGATGATGATCTTCCTTATCCAGTAGTGAGAAGATTGTTAAATGAATGTAGAGAAATGGGAATAAGCTTTTTAACAATTTCAGGTGGAGAACCATTTATCTATCCACATTTTTTACAAATGGCAGAAGAATTTCCAGATATTATTTTCCAAGTTTATACTAATGGAACATTTATAACAGATAAAGTAGCTAAAAAAATAGCAGAATTAGGAAATATTGTACCAGCTATTTCTGTAGAGGGTTTTGAAAAAGAAACAGATTTTAGAAGAGGAAAGGGAATGTGGAAAAAAATATTAAAAGCAATGGAAAATCTTAGAAATAACAATTGTTTATTTGGTTTTTCATTTGTTTCAACAAGTCTTAATGCAGATCTTTTATCAAGTGATAAATTTTATGATTTTTTTGATAAACAAGGATGTGCATTTGGATGGCATTTTACATATATTCCAATTGGTTTAAATCCAAATACTTCACTAATGGCAAGTCCTGAACAGAGATTAAAAGTAAGCGAGAAAATAAGAGAAGTAAGAAGTCGTCCGGATGGTGTATCTTTAATGCTTGGAGATTTCTGGGGAGATGGCCCAGTTACAAGACATGGATGTATTGCTGCAGCACCACAAAGAGAAGGGCATGCAGGTTATTTACAGATTAATTGTCATGGGGATGTAGAGCCTTGTGGTTTTGTTCATTTTGCTGTAGATAATATTAAAGAAAAACCATTAAGAGATTGTTTAAATTCTACTTTTTTTAAAGAATTTAGAAAAGGGCAAGAGAAAATTAAAAATAAATTAGCCCCCTGTTGTATTATTGATAATCCAGAAATTTTAAGAAATGCTGTTGAAAAAGGAAAAGCTTATCCAACCCATCATGGTGCTGAAACAATTGTTTCAGATAAAAAAATCAAAGAATTTTTAGATAGTTATTCTAAAAAAATTTTTGATAAAACAAAAGATGATTGGAACAAGAAGTGGTGTCATAGATGCGGGGGTAGACCTGTTTAAAGCCTTAATATAAAATAATAATCTCCATATTTTGTTTTCTTTTTAGGCCATATTTTATGTTTTTCTATTCTAGAAAAGAATTTTTTAAAAATTGGCAACATCTTTTTCATAGATGTTTTGTATTCAAATCCCATTAAATCATTAAATTTAATATCTATAGCTGCAGCAATAAGTTCGTTTGGAGCATCTTTTTTTATAACTACCTTTAAATATTCTGATCCCAATTTAAGAGCACGGAGTTTTCTTTCTTTTTCAGATTTATAATTTTCTATATATGGATCTGCAATTATACAAAAACCATTTTTATTTAATAAAGAAGCAATTTTTCTAATAAATTCTTCTTGGTTTTTATATTTGAGGTGATGTACTCCACCAGTACATACTATTGCATCAAATTTTTCATCTGTCTGCCATTTTAAGACATCTTCTTTTTCAAATTTTATATTTGGATATTTTTTTTGTGCATCTCTTATAAATCCCCCATCAATGTCTACTCCAATCATCTTTAAGTCGGATCTTTTTTTATTTAGTTTTCCAAGCAAATAACCTGGCCCGCACATTAAATCCAAAATTTTAGCATTTTTTGGAAGTTTTTTTTCAAGAATGTCTAGAATTTCTTTGATAAGGTCTCCCCATGGAAAATATTCAAATTCTTTCACATACTCTTCTGCTTCTGGAAGTTTCTTCATTTTGTTATGGGTCTGAAGCGTGTTGTTTTTTTACTCAAAAACAGATAACCCGCTATATTGATTTATTATGTGCTAAATAAATTTAATTAATGCTTTCTCCACCATCCACACTATATAATCCGCCTGTAACATAGTTAGCTTCGTTTGAAGCTAAGAATAATGCAATGTTTGCAACATCAATAGGCAAACCAATTCTTCCCATTGGATTTAATTTTGCATATTCTTCAAGATCTTTTTGTGAGGAAAAACACTCTCTTAGTAATGGTGTATCTATTGGTCCAGGAAGAATTGCATTAACTCTTATATTTTTAGCATATCTCAATGCAAGGCATTTTGTTAACATAATTAATCCTGCTTTTGATGCACAATAAGCAGGACTTTCAGGTTCTGCATGAATTCCAAGCCCAGAAGCGATGTTTATGATGTTGCCTTTTGTTTTAGCAAGTAGTGGAATTGCAAATTTACACATTAAGTATGGTCCTTTTAGATCAGTATCTATTAATTTATCTAGATCTTTTTTATTAGTGTTTGTAACATCTGCTTGAAAATAAATACCAGCATTATTAACTAAAATATCAATTTTTTTTATTCTAGAAAATGCCCTTTTAATTTTTCTTTCATCAGAAACATCTACCCTAAAAAACTGGCATTTATAATCGGGAATTTTAAGATCAAAAACAATTACCTCTGCACCTTCTTCAATAAATTTCAAAGCTATTGCTTTTCCAATACCTTTTGTTCCACCTGTTATGAGGGCTGTTTTTCCTTTTAATCTCATCTTAATTATGGGTCTGAAGGGACTCGAACCCTCGACACCTGGCTTAAAAGGCCAGTGCTCTAACCGACTGAGCTACAGACCCATAGCATTTAAAGAGAATTTTGATTTAAAAAACTTCGTTTTTTAGAATTAGATCTTAATTCTACTATCTTTTACATCTCTAGAATGTTGATCCAAATGGCCTCTTTTTAAACACTCTGGGCAAACTCTAATACTTCCATCTGCTTCTTTAATTACACCCTTTCCCTTACATCTTGGACAATTTGGATCTGCCATGGTAAACATATATTTGCCAAGCTTATAAGCTTTGTTATAATACAGAATAGGAAACACGTTAATTAAAATAAATATGATCATTCTAAAAAAAGAAACAGCTGTTCT
>Ga0272442_10012804_pt1 | contig 10087 bp, 6 predicted proteins | sample SSMForm2O_FD_200262 | JGI IMG/M metagenome (GOLD analysis project Ga0272442, IMG submission 200262) | Marine sediment archaeal communities from Little Sippewissett salt marsh, Falmouth, MA, United States - SSM-Form-2O | ecosystem: Environmental > Aquatic > Marine > Wetlands > Sediment ... | reverse complement strand
CAAGGATGGGTTCTCGCTGATCGCGCGTCGGAAGGCCAACGATTTGTAGGCCCCTTCGAGTTTGGGAGAGGACTGTATCACTTCCCCTTCTGCGGTGAGTTCCTTCACTAGACCTGCGGCAGGCGTGGCATGGAAACGAGCGGAAGAAGCGATCACCACGCATCCTGTGGCCAGGATGAAGGGCACGAAAAGCCCTGTGCTCAGATCAAAGATGGCTAGTCCCCTGAACTCCCTGTCCCATCCCTTCTTCAGCATCGAGTAGGGCAGTAGAAAGGTCATGTTAATTCCCACGGCCGTGGCCGCCGCCGTGATCATCACGTCCCTTTGCTGAGAGACGATCGTATTGCGCCAGAAATCCCGGAAGGCCGGCTCCACCGCGGCCAGACTCTCATTCAGAGAAGGGGCGGGCGACCACAAGAGGCGGATATCAGGAATGAGGCCCTTGAATATGAAGCCCCAGTTCAGTCCCTCTCGGGTAAAGGTCATCTTGACAACCACGCCGAAGAAACAGACGATCACGACGCCCACCATAATCTTGAGAACGATCTCGAACAGGGCGATCCCCTTCCTGCCGCTATCGTACAGAAGCACCACCACCACGCTGACGGCTAGGATGCCTATGCATGCCACGTGCTTCCCATATTCCCCCAGGACACCCTCCACCCCGAACACCCCGGGGAGAAGGTTCTGCTGAAGGGCCGCGGTCCCCAAGCTAAACTGAGGTAGAGACCAAACGAGATTGGCCATCATGGTAGCTAAGGCCCACCCCCACCCCATCACCGGATTCACATGTTTGTTGATGGCGTCGAACGGCCTCTCTCCTGTGGAAAGGGTGACATAACTGATGGCGCTCAACATAATCACGCCCAGGATCATGGCCAAGGGCTGAAGCCAGAGGAGACTGAAACCAGCCAGGACCCCCAGATAGAGGCTTCCTGAAAGCGACCCCCCTCCCAGGGTGATGGCGCTCTGAAGCCAACCGGGACCGGACAGACGCGTGTAGGCCCAGACCGTTCCTCCGCGTCCTTTCTTTTTCCCCTCCCTGATGATCTGACGATCCCTCTCCACTCCTGTCGCATCCATGCCTTGTTCTGCCATGACATCCCACCCTCTCGGTTTGAGTTCGCTGCTTTCTTGGCGAATTTACTCGATTTTCGAAAAATGATACCACAAGAAGCATCAAGACAAGGCGCAACATTACTCAGGCACGCATAGAACGTACCTAGGATCCACGCGGCCGGCGCAGCGCCGTTCAGGAGGGCAGGCCCCTGCCGGGCGGCGGTAACCAGCCGATGACGTAGGAGAGGAAGGGGGGGGGACTGTTTTCGAGCGGTTTGAAATTCACTCCCATACCGAATAACCATTCGGTGTCTGGGAGGGGACTTCATCCCCGAGATGCGAATAACAGAATTCTAGCGCATCCAAAGGATGGTCGGAGAAGACACCTAGGATCCACGCGGCCGGCGCAGCGCCGTTCAGGAGGGCAGGCCCCTGCCGGGCGGCGGTAACCAGCCGATGACGTAGGAGAGGAAGGGGGGGGACTGTTTTCGAGCGGTTTGAAATTCACTCCCACTACGGAATGGACATTCCGTTTTTGGGAGTGAATTTCAGTTCGAAGGGGCGTATCCCACCATTCCAACGCACCTTCGAAGGAAGCGAGAAGACAGTCCCCCCCCTTCCTCTCCTACCACAAGGCCCGTCCGCGCCAGGCAGAGGGCAGGCTCATCTCACCGCCAGGATCCAGTCGTGGCATTCCGGCGGGAAGGGCGGGGTCCACTCGCCCTCGTCGTTCCATTGAGGCGTCCCCAGGGGTATCTCCCTTCCTGTACACGGGTCGAAGTAGAAGGCCTCGCGGAACGCCCTTTGTTCCTGGACATCGCAACGCAGCGTGGGCGGGTCCCAGCAGTGGGGACAGTACACCAAGCGGAGTTCGCCTGGGATCCCGACGGAGAGCATTTCGTAAGCGGATGCGCCTTGGGGGTCCCCTGCCACCCATTCCGGGTGATGCTTTATCTTCCACCAGGGAAACCGCCTGAGGAAGGCGGCGCCAAGGGCCACCTGCCGTCCCCCGGGAAGCTGGGCCGCCTCTTCCCAGGGGGTATCCCCCCAACATCGTCCATGGGGAGAGGGTCCGTACGGCTGCTCCACGCTGCTCATCTGCCAGATGCCGTTGGCGCCGTAGGTGTAGCCTGCCAACCCGTTCAACACCGAATGGTAAAAGCAGAGCCTTTGCACATTTTGCCAAGCTCTTCCCAGAATCCCCTCGTAGTTGACCTCGGCGTTGATGACAGGCATCCTCGGCTCTCTCTCCACCGCGATCCTAACGCTTTCAATGGTGTTCTTCACGCTCTCCAGGTCACCGTGTCCTGTTTGCAGCATTTCAAAGTCCATGAGAGATGGATCCTCCACCTGTTCCGTCCCGAATCGGGTGGGATGGATGGTGATCAGGTTGTGATAGCCGTCGATCTCGCGCAGATAGGCCATCACCTCGGTCCATCCTTTCTTTTGCGTGGCCGCGTCCTTTTCTTTGGTCTCGGAAAGGTAGTACGGCATCGTCCCTTCTCCACAGACACACCAAACCACCGGGTAAGCGCCATAGCGGGCCGCCACGTAGCGCCAAAACCGTTTGATCTTGTCCACCCCAATCTGGGGCAGATAGTACCCCCACATGCCCACGATGCAGGGCACAATTCCCTGTCGAACCAAGTGAGCGATCTTGAGATCGGCCGCGTCAAAGTGATCCAAATGGATCCGCTCAAAGCCCTCCTCGAACGGAAATCCCCCTTCGCTTCGGCCCCTGGGATCCCAGGCCTCCATATCCGGGTAGGGGCCCACAATGATCTGGACCACGTTGAATCCCTTGTCCGCCCTGTCCCGCGTCAGCTTCTGGAACCCTTCGGGCCACCCGCACCGTTGGGAGAGTCCCATCCACCAGGTATCCCCCATCCAAAAGAAAGGGGTGCCGTCTTCGTGCTCAAAATGAGTCTTCTGGGGATTGACGCAAAGCCTGCCGTGACACGCCAACCGATCGTCCCCTGTATAAGGATGGACTGTAACTTGTCCCTTGACATCGTCCAGTTGGGCATCGTTTCCCTCAGTACAGACCGTCTGGAAAGAGTGCTCCCCCTCCTGTAAAGAGGAAAACCGGATCTTCCACAGGTCGTCCCCGGCCCAAAACGCCGGCACCGTCAGGCTCGTCCCGTCAGGACGCTTGAATGTGGCCTCCAGTTCCACCTGGTTGTAGGGGTCCTGATGGACGTTCCCTGCTTGAAGACAGAGTTCCGTTACGAAGCCTCTGGGGACATGAAGATGCATGGACGCCCTCCTCCCTTCGGGGACGGTTTCTCCTGGACACCTTGCCAAAATGATATCATGCTTCCTTTCCACACCCGTTGTACAATGAGTGTATCTCTTCAAGCCAAGAAACAGGGGAAGGATCTTGTTTTGGTGCCGAATAGGAAATCCATTGGGGTCCTGGTTTTTCTCCTCTCAAGCACGGTTCTCGCTGTGAGCGCGGCGGAAAGCACCCATCGAGTGGGAAGCGTCATGGACGTCTCCCCGGTGTGGTCCGGTCATCCAGTGGGCTTCTGCCTCCTCACCGCTCCTCCCTGGCAGTTCGCGGCCTTCTACGACGAACAACGCAGGATGCGGGTGGCGTGGAGGGACCTCTCCCACGACCTCTGGCACTCTGTGGAGATGCCTGAAACCCTGGGATGGGACAGCCACAACTACGTGACGATGGCCTTGGACGACCGAGACAGACTTCACCTTGCGGGCAACATGCACTGCGTCCCCTTGGTCTATTACCGCACCACGCAGCCGTTCCGTCCGGACACCTTTCAACGCATTCGCCCCATGGTGGGACCGCTGGAGACGCGGTGCACCTATCCCCGCTTCTTCAGGGGTCCCGCGAACGAGTTTCTTTTCACCTATCGCCATGGAAGCAGCGGCAACGGGGACCAAATCTACAACGTGTATCTGAACGAGACAGGAAGCTGGAAACGCCTTTTGGATCAGCCGCTCACTTCAGGCGAAGGCAAGATGAACGCCTATCTTTGCGGTCCTTCGAAGGGGCCAGATGGCTACTACCACTTGGCGTGGGTATGGAGGGACCATCCAGGATGTGAGAGCAATCACGACCTCTCCTATGCCAGGAGCAGGGATCTCGTTCATTGGGAAAAGAGCACGGGAAAACCCCTGACCCTTCCCATTACTTTCGATTCTGCCGAGATCGTGGATCCTGTACCGCCTGGAGGAGGCATCATCAACGGCAATGTGCGAATCGGTTTCGATGATACGGAACGCGTCATCCTGAGCTACCACAAGTACGACCGGGAGGGGTACACCCAGATCTACAATGCCCGACGGGAAAAGCAAGGCTGGGTCATCTATCAAACGAGCCAATGGGATTACCGATGGGCCTTTAGCGGGGGCGGATCCATTCCATTTGAGATCAGGGGGGGAAGCGTCTCTCCCGAGGGGAAGCAGAGACTCAAACAGTCCTACACCCACCCCAAGGAAGGATCCAACACGTGGCTCTTGGATCCAGTTACGCTCAAGCCTGTGGGAACATTGGAAAGGAAACCTACGCGCCCCAAGGAACTCAGTCGACCGCGAAGCGCCTTTCCCCATATGCATGTGAAATGGTGCGGTGACGGGGGGCGCAGCCCTTCGAAGGACACCTTCTACCAGTTGCGATGGGAGACCCTCGGCCCCCATAGAGATCGTCCCCGCGACGGCGAAGTCCCTCCCCCGTCCATGCTAGAGTTATACTGCTTCAAGAAGAGATAGTTTTCATCGACCCGATACTGGAAAGAGGTTTGAGAAAAGTGAACCGAAGAACGTTTTTAAAGGGATCGGGGCTCCTCCTCGGAGCGTCGTTCATCGGGGCAAGTCGCGCCATCGGTGCCGAAGAACGAATTGCCCCCAGCGAACGCATTACCGTGGGCCTTGTGGGTGTGGGCAAGATGGGACATGGACACCTGGGGTCCTTGCTTTCGGAGGGGGACGTACAACTCGTGGCCGTGTGCGACGTATGGCAAGATCGGCTCCAGGCGGCCCAAGAGAGCGTGGAAGCGCATTACGCTGAAGAGAAACGAAGTGGATCATTCAAGGGCTGCTCAGCGACTACCGATTTTATGGAAGTGGTTGAACGGGAGGACATCGATGCCGTCTTGACCGCGACACCGGACCACTGGCACGCCTTGGTGGCCGCGCACGCGGCTAGGGCAGGAAAGGATGTCTACTGCGAGAAGCCTCTAACCCGCACCATTGCCGAGGCCAGGACGCTCGCAGACACAGTCAAACAGTATGGGTGCGTCTTCCAGACAGGCAGCCAACAGCGCTCCAGCAGAGAGTTCCGGTTGGCCTGTGAGATGGTGAGGAATGGACGCATCGGCAAGGTGCATACGGTTCACGTGAATGCGATCTTGCCCCGGAACCCACGCCTGAGGTCTTGGACTGGGACCGATGGTTGGGACCCGCGCCTTGGCGTCCCTACAACAAAATTCTCTCCCCTCCCTCACCGCGAGCGGAATGGCCGCGTTGGCGGTACTATTGGGACTACTCAGGGGGAGGTATGACGGACTGGGGAGCCCACCATTTCGACATCGCACAATGGGGACTGGACATGGATGATTCCGGACCGGTGGAGGTGATCCCTCCAAACGAAAACGATGTCGAACGCTTGACCTACAAATATGCCAACGGCGTGGTCATGTTTCACGGCGGCGGCAAACAGGGCGTCGATTTCATCGGGGACCAGGGACGTATCACTGTGAACAGGGGCTTCCTAGAGACCGAGCCTGAGGGACTCGACAAAGAGCCGATCGGTCCCAACGAGATCCATCTCTATCACAGCAACAGCCACCGAGGGAACTGGATCGAGTGCATCAAGAATAGACGTCCCACGATCTGTACGGCGGAAATCGGTTGCCGTTCCGTGACGGTCTGTCATATAGGAAACATCGCCTATCGCCTGAAACGTCCCTTGCGATGGGATCCGCTGGCGGAGCGATTCAAGGATGATGAAGAGGCCAACCGTTTTCTGTCGGTCCCTATGAGGAGTCCCTGGCGAGTCTAACCATGTCATCCTCCCCTCCCCTTCCGAGAAGACGCTTTTTGAGGTCCATGGCAAGGATGTTGGCCGCGGCATCCGCCCCCTGGATCGTGCCCTCGTCCGTCTTGGGCAAGAGGGATCGCCCCCCTCCCAGCGAACGAATCGCCATGGGGTTTATTGGACTGGGGGGACAAGGAGACAGGGATCTCAAGGCGTTCCTCGGTCACCCCGAAGTCCAAGTCGTGGCGCTCTGCGACGTAGACCGCGGAAGCGATCGATATGAACGCCAGTGGGTTAGAGGACTGGCTCCCGCGCTTGCCGTTGTGGAAGCGAACTACGGTGAAGAGACCAGAACGGGACAGCATAGGGGATGCGCGACGTTTGCCGACTTCAGAGAGTTGATCGCCAGGGACGACATCGATGCGGTGGCCATTGCCACCCCGGACCATTGGCACGCCATTCCGACCATCATGTCCGCCAAGTCTGGAAAAGATGTCTTCTGTCAAAAGCCTCTCTCTTTGACGGTACAGGAGGGACGTTCGATGGCGCGCGCTATCCGTCGATACGGACGCGTCTTCCAGTGCGGCACACAAAGGCGGTCCAGCGCCCAATGCAGGCATTCCTGCGAACTCGTGAGAAACGGACGGATTGGACGCCTTCACACCGTCCAAGTGGGTCTGCCAGGTGGTCACACCCAGGTCAGAGCGCCCGCTTCCCCGCAAGCCATGCCTGTTCCGGAGGGACTAGAATACGATCTCTGGCTGGGACAAGCTCCTCAAAGACCCTATCATTTGGAGCGGTGCCATTTCACCTTTAGGTGGAACTACGACTACTCCGGGGGACAGGTCACCGACTGGGGGGCGCACTTCATCGATATGGCCCATTGGGGGATGGGGAAGGACACCACAGGGCCTGTGGAAATCCAAGGTTCCGCCACCTATCCGAAGCGTCATTTTCTGTGGAACACCGCGGAGTCGTTCGATTTCGAATGCATCTATGCGGACGGCCAGAAAATGATCGCGTCCAACCGACTCCCCATGGGAGTCCGCTTCATAGGAACAGATGGATGGGTTGAACTGGAAGGCGAAACCGAACCCAAGTCTTTGCGGACATCCAAGACCGCGCCGGGGGAGGTACATCTCTACGCCTGCACTTCTCAATACAGCAACTTTATCGAGTGCGTCAAGACGCGGAAGGAAACCAGCGCATCCATCGAAGTAGCCCACCGCTCCGTGAGCGTGGCACACCTTGCCAATATTGCCATGCGTTTGGGCCGCCGCCTCAGATGGAATCCAAAGGAGGAGCGTTTCGTGGGGGACGAAGAGGCCGATCAGAGCTTATCGCGTCCCATGCGCTCTCCTTGGACGCTCTAGGCTTCTTCCATGGACGCCTTGCCGGAATCTCGTGGTATGAATGAGGGACTGCGTTATAATGGGTCTTGTTTTCCAGCGTAGGGAGAAGCCATGAAACCCCAAAGGAATTGTGACCGACGACAATTCATAAAGACGTCCGCCGGCGCGGGACTAGCCTTGGCAGCGCCCTGGATCGTGCCTGGGAACGTGCTAGGGAACTCGGACAGACCCCCGCCCAGCGACCGCATCACTATGGCCTGTATCGGACTGGGTGGAAAAGGCACAGGAGATTTCCGCGCCTTCCTAGGCTCTCCCAGAGTTCAGGTGGTAGCGCTTTGTGATGTGGACAAAGGGAGCAGGAACTATGCCAGGGGAAACCATCTAGGTCTGGAACCGGCTCTTCGCACCACCGAGGACCGCTACGCCCAGGAGAAACGTTCCGGCATCTATAGGGGTTGTTCCGTTACCCAAGACTTCAGAGAGATCATCGCCAGGGACGACATCGATGCGGTTTGCATCGCCACCCCGGATCATTGGCATGCTCCCATGGTCATGGCGGCGGCAGAGGCACGGATGGATATCTTCTGTCAAAAACCTCTCTCCGTGACGATTGCCGAGGGGCGCCGAGCGGTAGAGGCCGTAAAGCGACAGGGACGCGTCTTTCAGTGCGGCACGCAGAGGCGCTCCAACGCGCAGTGCAGACACTCTTGTGAGCTGGTGCGAAATGGACGAGTCGGCAGGATACACACGGTGCGCGTCGGATTGCCCCCCGGTCATATGCGGGTCCGTCCCGTAGGATCGACCGATCCCATGCCTATTCCTGACTCCCTCAACTATGATCTGTGGCTGGGTCCTGCTCCCTGGGCCCCCTACACCCTGGAACGCTGTCATTTCACCTTCCGATGGATCTACGACTATTCCGGAGGCTATGTAACCGATTGGGGAGCCCATTACTGCGACATGGCCCAATGGGGGATGGGCACCGATGACACTGGTCCTGTGGAAATCGAAGGCACAGCCACGTTCCCCGCGAAAGAGGCCCTTTGGGACACCGCCACCGACTACAGCATTCGATGCAGGTATCGCGAAGGGTTCGACCTCCTCATCGAAAGCAAACAGCCTTACGGCGTGCTCTTCCAAGGAGAAGAAGGTTCGGTAGATCTGGAAGGGGACACCGTCCCCGCTTTCCTCCGTTCGGATAAGATTTGGCCGAATGAAATGCACCTTTATGAGAGCAAATCTCAGTACGAGAACTTTCTGGACTGCGTGAAAACGCGACAACTCACCAGCGCCCCAGCCGAAGTGGCTCACCGTTCCGTGAGCGTCTGCCACCTCGCCAACGCGGCCATTCGACTGGGCAGGAAGGTGTTCTGGGATCCTAAGAAGGAACTCTTTCTCGATGATGCGGAAGCGAACCGTTTTCTGTCCAGGGCAACGCGGGAGTCCTGGAAAGCCTAAGCGTAGGAAGGATGGTATAAGGATGAGGAAAGGGAGAAGAATGGTCTCTTGGGGCGCTGTGACCCTTGGACTCTGGATGGCGCTCGCCCCACTTGCCGCAGAGTCCGCCTCTGATTTGTGTGCCGATCTAAAGGACGCACTGTCTCAGGCACAAACCTACAAATTCGGCGACAGCCGCGCGGTGCTCGTCCAGATCGACCGCCTCGTGGCCGAAGCTTCGGCCCGATCCAAGACATCCCACGAGGCAGAGTCTCTTTTGCTGGACTGCTTGACTTCCGACGGGACCACAGACTGCAAAAGGTTTCTCTGTAGAAAGATTCGTCTCGTCGGCTCGGAGGACGCAGTCCCTGTCCTGGCGGATCTCTTGGGGGACCCGAAACTCTCTCATATGGCCCGCTATGCGATGGAAAACATCTCTGGAAAGGCGGCGACCGAAGCCCTCCTGAAGGCCATGGATCAACTCGAAGGGAAACTCCTCTTGGGAATCATCGGTTCCCTAGGCGCACGGAAAGATGCCATGGCTGGGGATGCCCTGGCCGAGCGTCTATCTTCAGACGAAGAGGCGGTGGTGAAAGCTGCTGCGGCGGCCCTGGGAAGGATCGGTGGATCGAAAGCGATAGACGCCCTGTCCGAGGCCAGAAAGGGCGTTTCCGACTCGCTCCGTTTGTCCCTCACGGCCGCCTTGATCCAGTGCGCGGACAACGCCCTCGAAAAGGGAAAAAGAAAACAAGCCAATGAGCTTTTCGAGTTAATCTACAAGGAGAATAAGGATGCTGCATTTCAGGGCGCAGCCCTTCTAGGGATGGGCAAAAGCGATCCCAAATCCGCTCCCTCCCTGGTGCTAAAGGGACTTAAAAGCAAGGATCCGTCCGTTCGGAACGCTGCCATCGCCTTGGTTAGAGAGGCACCCGGAAACGATCTGGCGAAACAGCTGGCTGAGTCATTTAATAAGGCCCCGGCATCCGAGAAGTGCAGGCTGTTGAATGCCCTGCTTGAGCGGCAAAACCTTTTTGCAAGGCCGGCAGCCCTTGCCGCCATAGAGGACGGGGATCCTGCCTTGAAGATCGAGGGAATCAAGTCGCTATCCTTCTTTGGTGAGGCGTCCGATGTTCCCTCCTTGATCGACAGAATTGTGACCGGGGAAGAAGCCGAAAAGAACGCGGCTCGCGCTGCCTTACACAGGATGAGGGACGAGAATGCCGACAAGGCCCTGATGGAT
>Ga0272442_10012803_pt1 | contig 10087 bp, 6 predicted proteins | sample SSMForm2O_FD_200262 | JGI IMG/M metagenome (GOLD analysis project Ga0272442, IMG submission 200262) | Marine sediment archaeal communities from Little Sippewissett salt marsh, Falmouth, MA, United States - SSM-Form-2O | ecosystem: Environmental > Aquatic > Marine > Wetlands > Sediment ... | reverse complement strand
GCTTGCGGCCAAGAGCGGTAATCCCGAACGGATCGTCGCTTACAACCCATGGATCAAGCCCCGCTTGACAGAATATCAGGATTACTACGCCGGCGAAGGAAAACAGAGCTTTCAGGGCTTGCAGGACGGGGTCTTTCCTTCCGGACCGCAGTCCGGTTTGATGGCGCATGGCTGTTTTATTTTTGAGAGACGTTGGGGGCATATTCAGACGAATGCTGTTATTGAAAAACCCAAATTCACGTTGGAGCAACTGACGGAAAAAGTCAGAAACGCACAAAAGGGGCGCTACCCGCTATCGATCAATCTGGAAATGTATGAAGACGGATCGGTCTCCCCGCAGTCAGTTTCCTTGCTGAAAGAACTCCGGAAAGAAATCCGTGGAAAATAAGCGGGTAACAAAAACAGGATTGGGCCCAATTGCACTTATGAGTTAAATCCGCTTATGCAATAATATACGGGAAATCCTAAGATTACACTGTTATGACACCCCTAAAAATTGATTTCGCAATCTATTCTGTTAATTGCTGACACAGAAACCCTCTTTGTGACATGGAAATCTGTTGACACGGTGTGTTGGCGGTTCAGGATCGTAAAAACTTGACACGTCGATATTATATTGATACAATCTATCATAGTTATTTCTATGGCCTTGTATAAGCGTCAAAAGTGGGGTATGCCAACGTGGTTTTTGGCCGAATGTCAACTGTTTTTCAGGAGAGTAGGTGAACTATGCTGAAATGTAGAACCAAGGTCTATGTTTGTTCATGCGTGCGGCTCATTGCTTTATTTTTCCTTTTGACAGTCATGACCGGTTATGGAGCCGTCATAACCTGGCAGACTCCGGTAAACATCGCCGATGCAACTGATGTTTCCACTCAGGGTGTCGCCGTAGAAGCGGTCACCTGGAGTTGCTGGTCGGCAGTTGATATTTCGGCTGCATCCGATCCGGTGGTCAACGGTCAAACATTCACCATGCTCAGAGGGGAAGACTATGGATTTAACGGTACTCATACAGGACAAACGGACTTCTACCCGAGTGGTTCCGGGGATGATTACGATGTGCTCCTTAGTTCGTTAGCTTACAGCGGCACATCGGAAACACTTGATCTTGCAGTGGGCCAGTTGAATGTCGGCAGAACGTACCAGATACAGATCTGGTATGTTGATACTCGTGGAAGTTATGACGCTCGTGTTATGCAATTTGGTACAAATGGCAACTTCAGCGATCCGGTCAGTGCTTTGGGACAATATGTGATTGGCGAATTTACTGCCGACAGCACCTCACTGACACTTGATGTCATCAGCGGGAACATTGAAACCGACGATGCGCATATGACTGCATACCAGATCCGCGAACTGACGGACGGGCCAATCAATATCCCTGCGTTTAGTCCTAATCCGCCTCAAGGAGCGAAATATGTACCAATAGACGCCGATCTTTCATGGATTTACAGTGATTCAGCGGACTCGCAAAAAGTTTATATGGGAACAGAGTCCGGCAATCTGACTGAAATTTATGACCTCCCTATCACCTCGTCGGGCAGCGGCAGTGAAACACCTGCCGCAGGGGCGGTTTTGTGGCTGGATGCGTCAGACGCCAATTCGCTGGTTCTTGACGGCGATAAAGTAACCGAATGGAATGACCGTACCGGCAATGGAAATTATGCAGCTCAAGATAACGCTGCAAATCAACCGGACTATGTTGCTGCAGACAGTTCCATTTATGGTCCGGTGGTGGATTTCGGAGATATGGTAAAAGGCTCAACTGGCGAACCCTGGATGGAGTTTAAGAATCCGGATGGAAGCGATCTGATTCTGAATACAATACGTACGGTCTTTGTTGTCATGAGAGGCGGCGGATTTATACTTACCGACGACAAGGTCAATACGTATCACTTCCACCGAGGCAACAGCAGTAACGAAGGCGGTGATCCGGAGAGTATTATTTGGGAATCGCAGTGGGCTCATGCGAACATTCTGAATGGTCAAACCTATCTGAACGGTCAACTCGTTGACGGAACAGTCACGCCGCTGCCTGCTGCGGGAGCGGTTATCAGCGTTGCAGCCACAGGCAATGTTACTGCCAGTACGCTGGCCAAGGACCGTACGTTTAGGACAGGTGGGCCAAAATACGCTGAGATTCTCATTTATGACCGGGTTCTGACTGAGCAGGAACGCCAGGATACAGAAACTTATCTTTTGAACAAATGGTATGGCGGGAGACTTCTAACCGAGCAGGTGCAGCCGGTTCCTTCCCCCATGGAGTACGGCACCCGGTATTACTGGCGTGTGGATATGGTTAGGGATGGCGAACCTCAGACAGGTAGCGAATGGACATTCGAAACGGAACCGGCGCCGTTCGACCCAAACGATTACAACCTTGGCTTTGATGAAATTGTGTTCATTAAACGCCGGCCTTACACCAGCGACCATTATTATACGGCGATGAATAACGGTACATCTTCCGGTGTATTCCAGGAAGAGAACGGTATTTATATCTATAACATGAGGACGCAAGAAGAAAGGCCGGTTGTCACTGCCGCTGATTTCCCGGGCGGCAGCGGAACAGGCATCATCGGCAATTTCACCTTATCCTTCGATGCGACGAAACTTGTCTTTGACTATCGAAATGCCTCATCTGAGGCATTTCGTATCTGGGAAGTCAATATTGACGGCACTGGATTACGTCAGATCTCCACGGCACCGGCAGACGAGGCCGACAAGGTGGCACGGTGGGGTAATTCGCGCGTCTGGTGTACAGATGATCTCGATCCCGCTTATCTTCCGGACGGCGATATTATCTTTTCGTCCACCCGAAGTGAGCATGTCATCCTTTGCGGCACTACATTTCAGGCCTCGACACTGCATCGCATGGATCCGAATGGGCTGGTAATTGAGAAATTAACCGATAGCCCGGTCAGCGAGTTTTGTCCGGTCATCCTCGATGACGGTCGAGTGATGTACCATCGTTGGGAATACATTGACAAGGGCCATCGAACGCCCAAGTGTATCTACACGATGAACCCGGACGGGTCGAAACCGCAGGAACTTTATAGTTTATCGGATTCGTATTACAATACGGGCGCTCATATGTATCCGAAACCAATTCCCGGAAATGAGAGCAAAATTGTGGTGGTCAGTGCCTCTCATTACCCGCAGGGCAATACCTTGGGGCCGATTCAGATCATTGATCTGACCAAGGACAATCGTACCACCGAAGGATTAACGCGCATTACGCCGGATGTGAGGATGGGCTCCGATCAGGCGGGTTGGTACTTCTCCTATGATGGTTTCACGGTTCAGCATAAAGACGGCGTCGGGGGGCCTCTGTTTACGGATCCGTTCCCTGTTAGCCCAACCCGGTTCCTGGTATCCAAAAAATTTGACTGGAATGCTCATTGGTCAACCATTAACGGGCACGCAATCTATTTGATCGATACTGAGGGCAACCAGGTCCGTGTTTATCATGACCCGGACGCTACGACCTCCTGCTGGCATCCCACCCCGCTGGCGGCGCGTAAGGTTCCCCCGCAGATTTATTCGTTCCGCTCTGCCGGCCTGCAGGCGACCAACGAAGCGCTGTGTATCGTCACGAACGTGTACGAGGGAATGGAAGGCGTTGAGCCGGGTGAAGTGAAATGGCTGCGGATTTTAGAGGCGGTTCCAAGGCCTTGGGATTCTAATCGCCGATGGTCTCCATCTGTTTCCAGTAATTCCTGGAAAGCCGCACTCTGGTCACGCGTCCAATGGGGCCTCGTACCGGTTGAAGCTGATGGTTCGGCCTACTTTACGGTTCCGGCCGACCGAAATATTATGATGCAGGCCCTGGACGAAGATTATCAGGAAATTCAGCGTGAGCGGACCTATGTGAATTATCGTCCCGGCGAGATTCGTTCGTGTATGGGCTGCCATGAAGGAGCAGGACGTGCGGCCCCGCCAATCGCAACCGAGGCACCCATCGCATTAACACGGGCACCAAGTACGCTTCAGCCCCAACTGTGCGACTTGGTCGAAAACGGCGGAGACGGACGACCCGAACAGGTCGTTCATTATCCGTCAGATATACAGCCGATCTTTAACGCCAAATGCGCATCCTGTCACAGCGGGGCGTCTCCAAGCGGAGGACTGAACCTGTCTGCGACTCTAACCACATCTTATACTGTCGCTTACGAGCAGTTGCTCAGCAAAGAACTGGCTGGTTATGCGATTCCGGAGTTTGGTTCGATTACTTCCGGCAAAGGCGGCGGCAATGACAACGGCAGTTTTATGCCCCCTAAATCAATGGGCTGCTATGACAGTGTGATGATCCAGAAACTGAGCGATCCGGGCGATACGCATTCAGGCAGAGTAAGCGATACTGAATTGATGATACTGAGGCGCTGGGCGGATACCAATTACCAGTATTACGGCACCTATTACGGCCGTCATCACTCTGCCCATGCGGCAGATCCGGACTTCCGTCGCCGACCGACGTTTGAAGAGGCAATTAGTCTAACCGCTCCCGACTGGCATGACTAAAACAATACAGATAGACTATTTGAGAATATATAGGAGACTAAAATGAGTTTAATAAAAAAAACGTCTTTACAATTATTGATAGTAATTTGTGTTGTTTTCCTGCAGGCCTCTTCTTTCGGAGCCGATTACCTTTCTCCGAGAGCGATGGTGTATGACGGTGCCGATACGATCTATATCGCTGACACAACAGGAAAAGCTGTCCATGCGTTTTCAACGACGGCTCAAGAGATCACCCAGACTTTCGAATTGCCGGTCAGCCCGCATGGAATGGTACTGGACGCGTCATCGAACCGCCTTTATATTGCAGGCGGCTCAGATTACGGTGTGGTCCTGGCGATGGATACAACGACAGCCCAGACCGAGGTGATCCAGGTCGGCCACACTCCGATGTCGCCGGTATTGCACGACTCGACATTGTATGTCTGCAACCGTTTTGATAATACGGTTTCGGTGATCGACACAACATCTTCGAGCGTTATTGACACGATTGCAGTGGGTCGTGAGCCGATTGGTCTTGCTCTGAATGATGACGGCTCAAAACTGGTGGCTGCCCACCACCTGCCGGAAGGACCGGCCAACGACAATTACAATGTGATCCAGGTTGCGATCATTGATACGGCAAGCCGCACGATCACTGCAACGATCGACCTGGTCAACGGTTCCAGCGGTGGACGCGGTGTCTGTATTTCCCCGGATGGATATGCCTACGTCACTCACCTGGTCGGACGTTATCAGATGCCGACCAACCAACTGGAACGCGGCTGGATATGGACCAACGCCTTAAGTGTCATTGATGTAACCGGCGGTGTCTTAGTCAACACCGTGCTGGTCGATGACATCTATGCCGGGGCGGCCAATCCATGGGCGGTCGCCTGCAGTGATGATGGTTCTTTATTATGTGTCACACACGCCGGCTCGCAGGAAGTCAGTGTCATTGACCGTGCGGGACTGCATGCCCGTTTGGCCGATGTCGCGGCAGGCATTCCTGTTCAGGGCGGCTTTTCAGATTCGGCCGAAGATGTTCCGAATGATTTTGGTTTTCTCTCCGGTCTTCGAAAACGCGTCCAACTGGTCGGTAACGGCCCTCGCAGCATTATCCTCATTGGCAACCAGGCCTACGTGGGGCAGTATTACTCCGAATCGGTCGATACGTTTGATATCACCAAAGACTACCCTGCGGTTACGGGATACGTTCTTGGAGATCAAGAGGAACCGGGGCTGGAACGCCTGGGAGAACAGTATTTCAATGACGGAATCGATTGTTATCAAAAATGGCTCAGTTGCGTTAGCTGTCATCCGGACGGTCGGGCTGATGGCCTGAACTGGGATCTTGGCAATGACGGCCTGGGCAGCCCTCGCAATGCCAAGAGCTTGCTGCTGGCCCATTTTTCCGCTCCTGCGATGATTACGGGAATCCGGGCTGATGCCCCCACCGCCGTCAATGCCGGTTATAAATATATTCAATTTATGACCGTTCCCCAGGAAAAAGAAGATGCGGTCAATGCGTACCTGTCTTCGGAAAGGCCGGTGCCGAGTCCATATCTTGTCAATGGTAATTATTCCGAAGCCGCTGTCCGCGGCCGGGAAATTTTCTTCGGCACTGCCCGTTGCGGCCAATGCCATCAGGGCGATTTATATATCGATCCGTCCGATCCGGCCAATAAGCAGTTATATGACGTAGGCACCAACAGGCCTGATGATATTGATTCTGATACGGGTCTTGTTCGTAAACTGGACGTGGGTACCCTGGCCGAAGTTTGGCGAACCGCTCCCTATCTGCAGGGAGGGCAGGCTGCGACAATGCGCGAAGTATTAACCACCTATAATCCGGATGACAGGCACGGCCGTACGTCTTCAACTTATCTGACCGCTCAGGAGCTGGATGATCTGGAAGAATTTGTGCTCAGTATCGGAAAGTCCCTGTACAGCAGCGATCCGATTGGTGCGGACATTGCCGGGGCGATGGGTGAATCAGACGGTAAAGTGGACCTGCTGGATTACAGTCTTCTTGCCTCCGAGTGGCTAAAAGGACAGGATGTGATGGAGTACAGTCTTGCGGATGTCAGCGGTGTTGACGGATCGATCGATTTTGCCGTCGATATATATGATCTCCGGGAAATTGGAGAAAAATGGCTCTTTAGCTATTAACCACCCACTGGGCGATACGGGACTCGAACCCAAAAATGTAACAAATGAGTCACAAAGCACTTACGAAAAGGGCGAAAAACAGAGGGTGCATGATCGGGTGCATAATCCTGATTTTTTGTCTGAATTGGCGGCAAAATGGGAATCGTTGACGGATACCGAAAAGTCTATCATTATGAAATTGCTGAAATGAGAATCCATGACGACAAAGGCAAACAGATTAAATGCTATTTCATGTAAAAAATTTTTAAAAAAGTGTGTTTACAGGACAGAAATTCGGTTCCTGAACATCTGAAATTTATACTTTTTTGGTGTTATGGTGACATAATGGAGACAATAGATTGCTCCGGATTTTGTTCTGTAGGATAATAAAGAACTATTTTGTAATGGTTCTTTTGACTGCACCGCCAATAGGCATTATGCAAAAGGTAGAAGCATCAATATGCTTGATTACACGAGGATCATCATCGAAAAAGATATCCACATTATTTTGCCGACACATCTCCGCTTTCCATTCATTCACGCCATATTCAAAACTGCTCTCCAAGGTTGACGTAATGAGCTTATTATATAAGATATTCCACTGCTTTAAGTCATTTTCAGCAATTTGTCTGTCTTCTCGGAAAGTAATGATGATCACTTTATGGCCTGCGTTAAACAAGGCATGGGAAATGAGTGAAAAAAACTTCGGATGTTGCGTAATAGTATCATCGATATCAAATCCAACAATCATTTCAGACTCCTAAATTGACTTATTTTTCGTTCTTGCTCGAATTCTTCTGAAGTCAACAGATCCAGATCAATTTCTAATGCACTCAAAAATCATTCGCAGAAGTGCATCTTCATAACGTGGATCACATTTTCCGCTGGCACTCTTTGTCTGAGCCAAGGCATCAATGAGAGCCATCGATATCGCCCGCGGCCCACTTTTCAGCAAGTTCTCCGAAAACTGGTACTCTCCCCGACCTCGGCTACAGGTAATAAAGGATGCCGCTCGTTCACGCGGGGGCAGTTTTACAAAGGTTATTTGTAAGCGGTGAAGTTCAGGTAAAGTCTTTGATACACACTTGAATGCTTTATCGTAGTTTTCTAGCAAGATTCCTTCCGGTTCGAATAGCTCACGCTTCTCCTGGACTTCCTGACGAAGGATTTTCTGGGCTGTTGGGATGCCATTTCGACTTAAAAGTTGGTATAGTCCTCGTGTTGCACGAACCGCTTTGCGTCCCATCCTTATGAGAGCTTGATATTCAACTTCACTGAAAGTACACAGTACGTGCTCAGGAAAAGCACGCCGGAAAGCATTTGTCCAAAAATTAGGACGTCTGGTTCGCCACCAAGGCAAATTACTTTCCAGGGTATGTACACCCTCTTCTCCTTTCTCGATAACCCATCGGATTATTTCTATTTTAACATCTGGAGACGTCTGGTCGAATAACTGAAGTACATGAGAAAGAAGGTTCGCTGTGCTGGCATCTCGACTTTCATTAATGGGCATATCATAGAGATCGATATCATAAAGACTGGTGTCCTGTGTAGTTAATACATACATTCCCTTGCAGTAAAAATTGGTTTGGTCGTCTTCAGATGACTTCGGATAAATACGGCCATTGTCACAGGTAAAAATGGCATTTCTTTCTTCTTTGAAGTATTGGTCGATATTACGATAGAGCTCCATGACATCATCATTCGCTTGAATAAATACACGGGTAAAACCTTCACGACCTTTTGGTTCAACACCATAGACGACTTGATATCCTCTTGGATCGGCATCACGGCAATTTGCCAGCATTTCTCGGAAGACACCCCATGCGGTCTTCCAATCTTTTGCTCCATATCCCAAAATAAGATTTGTCCCGTGTTCCTCGGTGTTGCCGTCTGTACCTTCGCGTACAAAATAAAGCTGTTCGACGTTCTGGCCCTTTACATTACGGTGAGCGGTCCTGGCGGTTATCTTTTCACGCCCAAGGTATAAAACAACCTCTATATCCAGACGCAATGCTGCTGCGATTGCCAATTTGAAACCGCTTCCAAACATGCCTATAGCTTCTGGATTTCCTGCTTTGTCTGTGAAGCCAACAAAAAATAGTGCGTAAAAGTCCGCTACACCACCATTTTCAAACATTATCCAGCCGGTTTTCTTTTCTATCGTTGTTTCCATAATAGTATCCTTCATTTATCTTTGTCTGCAAATCAACTCATATCTCCATGTGCATCGTAGCAGTAATTTCAGGTAAGTTAAAACGTGATAATAGCTCAATATCCATACAACCAACTTTCTACAAAAATCTGTAAATCTTTGATGTTTACATTGCCATCCTGATTAATATCTCCCGGCAAACATACATTATTCGGGTCGGTGTGCTCTTGCCATCTATTCGCCACATAGAGGTAATCAAGCAGGTTTACCACGCCATCAAAGTTTATGTCTGCTTTGTCATTAGAAGTAATATTACGTGTGCTGCTTTTAGGTGTTCTATCTTCATAAAACAATCCCCAATTTCCTTCGATATCAACTCCTTTCCATGGTTCATCTGCAAATTCGAATGCAAAAGCGTTGATTGAATTTTGGCGAGTCAGAAGAATGAGGTCTTTAAGAAATTGTTCCTGATTTTCTTCACTTGGAACAGCATCGCCATGAATGGTTCCATCTGTTGGCCAACCCACTTCGAGTATTATAACCTCTTGGTCTGAATACTTGTTCTTGACAGCATTGTAGACATTTATTACATCTTGAGCTGCAGAGTTGACACTAATACCACGGAAAAAGGAATAAATATGGACCGAGATAAAATCAACAGAAGTAGCAAGCTGAGGATAAACAAACCAAATATCCCAGGGTTCAGCGATAGTTACTGGAATATCAGTTAATTCTTGAACTTGATTTGCGATACCCATTATATATTCAACAGGCTCTATTCCACTGTGAAAATTATGGTACACATATTCATTCCCAACAATTACAGCTTTAACAACAGAACTATATTGTTCCGTAATCTGAATCAAATCAGCTATCGTGTTTTGATCCGTGGCTTCCTCTCCGGAAATCCATACCCCAAGATAAATAGGAAGGTTATAAACTTCACATAGCTGTACAATATACGCTAACGAATTATCAATGCCATAAGTTCTTACAAAGGAAGCGTGTTCATTTATTATTTGAATGTCTTCTTCTAATTCTTCATAAGACGGATACAATCCCCTAGGGCTCTGCCCTTGGCGAAATGGGCCATAGCATATCCCATAGAAATCGTTTTGGCTAAACGTTGTGCTGGTTAATAAACTCAAGACAAGGAAGAGTAACAACCCATAGTATGATAAACCAAATTTTCCTAATACTTCTTTCATTGAAATCTCCTTTCAGTTGCATTATTAAGCCTTCTGTAAAATTCACAACTCTATATTTAACAATGATTTACGCTCATTG
>Ga0272442_10012802_pt1 | contig 10087 bp, 8 predicted proteins | sample SSMForm2O_FD_200262 | JGI IMG/M metagenome (GOLD analysis project Ga0272442, IMG submission 200262) | Marine sediment archaeal communities from Little Sippewissett salt marsh, Falmouth, MA, United States - SSM-Form-2O | ecosystem: Environmental > Aquatic > Marine > Wetlands > Sediment ... | reverse complement strand
AACTTGAGGCCTAACATAGGGCCGGAGAAAGTGTTTTTGCGGCATTTAGAGACAAGGGAATATATTGTGCCGTCTATTGAAAACATTCCGTATCCGAACCAGCCGTTCTCAGCCGCAAAAAAACTCGGGTAGTTTGGGATGTCGGCCCTGGTGAAATCATCCGGGCCGCCGATGATTCTGTACAAATGATTGCTGTAACTGTGCGGACCCTTGAGCCAGTTGCCGTCGTCCATCGAGGTTATCTTGCTGCCGTCCTTCGTCCACGTCATACACCAGTTATCACCTCTATGACCGAGCCGTTTTAACGTATCACGTTCGAATACTACACCAACCGGTTTCCCTGCTTTCCCCTGGCAGCCTGATAGAACAACAAAAGCTGAAAATAAAATTAACAAACTTAGAGTTTTAGAGGTTTTTAAATTATTTCTCATCCTGTTTCCCTTCTGATAATATTAGAGTTATCTTTTGCTGGTTCCAGCCGTAGTTTTTTGTCCAGCGACCCTGGCAATCCGAGAATATCAAATACATTTCCCTGCCGTCTTCGCTTATCCATTTCGGACTGAGTTTCGGCTGATATAATCTGGCGGCAGGTCCCGTGGATATCCACTCCTCGGCAAAATAAAACTGCTTAAATGGCCCCCACGGCTTCTCGGCATACCACATACCAAGTGACGATGGATACTTCCATCGGTTAGTGCCTTCCCTCCCTCGAGCGGCCGCAACCATTATATATAAATCCAGCCCGGGATTGTACACCACATCAGGGAACCATCCGCAGTGAAGGTATCTTTTCGGCATATGATGCATAATCCCTTTTTGCTCGATATCCGACGTCCATACCGGCTTTCCGGCCTTGTTGATTTCCTTGAAATAGGTATAAGCGGATTTATTTAGAATCTTATCTCTCGGAACTCGTGCTAAAACGATTTTTTCCGCCCTGTAAGTCCCTGCTTTCGAATAGATATATACGTAATTGTCCTTTGCCAATGAGTAATCCTTACCGCATTGCAGGAAAGTATTATAGCTGAATGAATAATCTTCAGTTTCATGCCAGAAAAACATCCCTTCGTCGCTTACAAAATCGAAAGTCGAATTTTTACCGTCATGACGGTACCACGTCTTCCCAAAGTCACGTGAGTAAACTAACTTCGCCCCATGCCACAATGAATCGAAGCCATCGCCGGTTCTCGATACGAAATGATAAAGCACGCCGTCGACGGATATAATCCCAAAACCGTACCAGCGATGCTTATAATATTCTTTGAATTGTTCCAGTTCTGCAAGTAATTCACTGCCGTGAGTTCTCTTTTCATCGCGAAGAAAATTGGGATAACCTGCCAGAAAGTGACCCTCATGTGGTTCCGGCCCACCGCTGAGCCTGTAAACTCTGCAGTTGTAGTTCGTGCATGGTTTTTCCTGCCAGCCCTCTCCGTCGTCGCAATTGGTATAGATATTATCATCTGCCGCCCACGTCTGGCAGAAATTATCCCCATCGCCGGTGCGGTAAACATGACTATCGATTTTCACGCCAACCGGCACAGGTTTGGTAACAGCCGGGTTGGTACAGGATATCGAACTAAACAACAGTAGTGATAAAACAAGTAATGAACCGTATCTCATTTGTTAACCTCCAACATAATAATACTTGTGGCCATCCTAAGGACCCCTTATGGGGAGCTATAAAGTACTTTTGAGTAGAAAATAGCCTGTCAAAGGCCGAATGTCAACTTTTTTTAGCGCCGAACCGCAGGGCTTTGTCCGCTTCACTCGTTTTTCGGTTTTTTCTGCTTCGCTCCTCTCAATAGTTCAGATTTGTGAACATCTTCGTACTGGTCTAATGCCTTCTGCAGCATAGCCCGTATTAGTCTTGTCTTCTCATCGAGTGTTCCGGCAACCAGATTCTTTTTTTCCAGTACATCGTTATTGACATCGTAGAACTCTCCAGTCCTGTAGAGTTTGTAGCGCTGGTTGCGGGCAAACTCCTGAGCGTTTTCCGCATCGCCGCCCCGTGAATACCAGCAATAAATCCAGTCGCGCTGATTTGCCTTTTCGCCTTTCAACTGTGCCAGAAAGCTTCTCCCGTCAATTTTTGGTTTCTCAGGCACCCGAACCTTTGCGAACTCACAGAGTGTCGGAAGAAAGTCGCTGAAATCCACAAGGTCTCTGCATACATTTCCCTCCGGGATAACGCCCGGCCAATTGCCAATCAATGGTACGCGGGTGCCCGCGTCCGTCGTATGTCCTTTTCCACCTGCGACTTCCCGGCCGTCCACAACCGAAACGATGGGCTCGTCCGTCCCGTTATCACCCGTGAACAGCAACAATGTGTTTCCCCGCAAACCCAGTTCTTCCAGCTTAACTACAAGCTTTCCGACAATCTTGTCCATATACCTGACCATATCCCCAAAGTATTTTGGATTGCCTTTGTAAGTTTTCGAGCCTTTGCTCTTCGGATTCCAGTCCGACGAATCGGGTGTCGGCTCGAAAGGACAGTGCGTCAATATCATCGGGTAATAAAGCAGGAAAGGTTTGTCTCTATTGCGTTCGATGAACCGGCAGGCGTATTCACTGACAACATCAGGACCGTATTCGCCATTTTGATAATCGACTTGCCTGCCGTTGATTTCCAGGCCGGGATTGGGGTAACGCCCCGGACGTCGGGTCTGCTGCCAAAGGCACGATTCATCGAACCCAAAATGCTGCGGCGAGTCTGCTTCTTTGCCCAATTGCCATTTTCCAACCACGCATGTCGCATACCCGCCTGCCTTCAGCAAATGTGCAAAAGTCTTCTCCTTCCTGTCCAGTTTACCGAATCTCACGTAATTGCGCACGTTGTATATCCCTGTCATAATCTGGACACGGGATGGTGTGCAAAGCGGCTGGGAGTAGCAATGCTCGAACCGGATTCCCGTAGCGGCCAGCCTGTCCAACTCCGGTGTTTTGTATGATGTCCCTCCGTTGGCGCCGATACACTCGTACCCAAGGTCATCGGCCATAATAAGGATGATATTTGGTTTTCTAAAAGCTAAATTGTCCCCCGCTGCCAGATGCCAGGGCATTACTGCTGCGGCACCAAGACTTGTGGTTGCTCTCAAAAAATCACGCCTGCTGAACCCTTGTTCTTTCATTTATTTTACACCCAGAATAATAATAATTAATGTCAACATTTATAAAACTTGTTTTCTGCACCGATTCACCTGCCAAATTCAGCCTAAAATTACATCCCCCTCTCATTGTCCCACAGCAAAACCTGCAGCCGCTGGCAAAACGCAAACCCGCTCCGCTTGCACATATCCGCCACCATAGGTGACCTGACCGAAAGCTCCTCTCGACTGGCCGCCTGCGGCATCAGCATCACTTTCTCCAAATCCACATTCCCCAGCGCTTCTATCGTCTGCTCCACTTCCTGCAGGTCATCCTCCGAATCGACAACAAACTTCAGCTGGTATTCATACTCACCGAGCAGCTTTCTCAAAACCTCTATATCCAGCCTCCCTTCATTATGTCTGCCTGCAGCTTCAGCCTCAACAGGCTCCGAGTTACTCAGCTTCGGGCTGATACTCATCAGGTCGCACTGCAAATCCGCCGCGTATGCAATACCGGCCGTCTCAATGGTAATATGTCTGCCGTTTTTTTTCAGCCCCCTTGCCAATTCAGCCAGCTCCGCATTTACCATTGGCTCGCCGCCGGTTATTACAACAAACCTGCTCTCCCACTGCCCGACAGCCTCGGCTATTTCTTCGATACTGTAATCACGCCCTGTGCTCTCATCCCAGGCATATTTCGTATCGCACCAGCGGCACCGCAAAGGGCAGCCTGCCAGCCGTACAAATACGCTCGGCACGCCCGCTAAAAACCCTTCCCCCTGCAGTGAATAAAAAATTTCACTAACCTTCATTACTCACATCTCGAACCGTATGTTGCAAATATCCTATTTTCTTTCCTGGTATTCAATCGGGTCTTCAAGCCCGGCCTCCGCAAAACCTTTCAGTCTCAGCCGGCACGAATCACACGCCCCGCAGCTTCGCCCCTGCTCATCCGGGTCATAGCAGCTATGGGTCAGCGAGTAATCGACCCCTAACTTCGTACCTGCAAGAATAATCTGTCCCTTTGTCATATCTATAATCGGCGTAGCAATTCGATACCTGCCTTTACCCTCGACCGCCGCCGCCGTCCCTAAGTTGGCTAATTTTTCAAAAGCTGTTATAAATTCGCCCCGGCAGTCCGGATACCCGCTGTAATCTGTCGTATTGACCCCTATGAATATATCAAACGCCCCCAGCACCTCCGCCCATCCGAGCGCATAGCTAAGAAATATCGTATTCCGTGCCGGCACATAAGTCACCGGAATCCGCCCCCCACCGCCCAAATCCGCTCTGTCTTTCGGCACCTTAATTTCAACATCCGTCAGCGCCGAACCCCCGAAACTGCCCAAATCAATCTCGACTATCCGGTGCTCCGCCGCCCCTAAAGAATCAGCCGTCTTTTTCGCCGCCTCGACCTCACGACCGTGACGCTGCCCGTATCGAAAGGTCAAAGCGCTGCACAGGTAACCTTCGCTCCTCGCAATCGCCAGAACTGTGGCCGAATCAACGCCCCCGCTCAGCAGAACAACCGCTTTTTTATTTTTTTCAAACATTTTTTACCTGCCTTGCAATTATCATTAACATCCATTATATTACTTAAGCGAAGCTTTTGCGAGACTCAATAAATGAGCAAAAAAAACGAACTTGAGTTTTTTGACAACCCGCGCCCCCAGCGCGATTACTCCATCACCATCAACTGCCCCGAATTTACCAGCCTCTGCCCAAAAACCGGCCAGCCGGATTTCGGCGAGATTATAATCGAATACTGCCCCGATAAAATATGTATCGAGCTGAAAAGCCTCAAGTTCTATATGCAGAGCTTCCGTAACAAAGGAATCTTTTACGAGGCCCTCACAAATGATATACTCGACGACCTCTCCGGTGCATGCTGCCCGCGATGGATGAAGGTTACTTCGAAATTCACTCCTCGCGGCGGAATTACCACCGAGATAGTCGCCCAATACAAAAAGGACAAATGAACAGAGTTTTGTTTGGAGGTATAAAATGAGCATTAGTTTTCATTGTGAATATTGCAATAAGAAGATTGAGGCCCCCGATAATGCCGGAGGAAAGTGGGGAAAGTGCCCGTCATGCCATAAGAGGCTCTACGTCCCAAGCCCCGAAACCGGCGAAGAACTCAAACTTGCCCCAATCGACGAAACTGAAGAGCAGAAGAAAAAAAGACTAATGGCTGAAACCTTCCACCTAACGCAGGACATCTTGCAGGAAAGAAACGTCCCCGAGGAAAACTCCGAGCCGCCCGCCGAAGAGCAAGTTTTTTTTAACGTCACCGACGACGAATTAATGCAGACAATAATTACATACCTGCGCCGAATGGCTGACGGCCAACTCGACGAGGCTCAGGGTACCGAGGAACTTATTATCACCTGTGGAGACAGGGCCGTAAAGGCTCTCGACGAAATCGCCCTCAGCGAAATACCCGACCCTCAACTGGCTGATGTTCCTCCGCAGGTCCTGGCAGGACTGATAAGAAACCTACGAGCAAAAATCCCCTGATTCATCTGCCAAATCCATCGCAAAAAATCCCCCGGAGCCCGACGCCCCCGAAAGGTCATTTCGACCGTAGCGATGCATCGCATCGCGAAGCCTGCACTGTGTGTGGAGAAATCTATTAAAATCCGGTCATCCCGCCTGTCCCCCAGGGAAGCGGAGCCTGCACTGTGTGTCGAGGGATCTATTATGTAAATGCCGCGAAGTTTACCCCTTATGGGGCGGCTTCAATATCACTTAGCCTGCAGTTTACGCCATAGGTGCACCGCTGTAGGTTTTAATCTATCGAAAACAATTCCCCTGTGCCTAAGGTACTGGGGCCCGATGACTTATTAAGTGAGTTTACACAAAGCCTGAGATTTCACCTTGAGTGAAATCGAAGCGAAGTGAGCCCTGCGGGAAAAATTCTATTGTCCATCTATCCGCTTACAGTCAATTGCTAAGCATCTTGCCTCGAATTTCTTCTTATTCTCATCGCGCACTATTTACGTACCTGAAGGTACCGCTACCTGTGGCATAGCTATTTATGTGCTTGAAAGCACCTCGAACGGCTAATTTGAGCAACCCCGGTGCCTTTTCTGTGTCCGGGTCCCAATGCTTTTTCAGACACCTCCGGTGCTTTTACCGGATGCTTGGAGCCCGATGTCGTATCGGAGAGTTGCCGTTTTAAAAACTTTACAGGTTTATCACAAATTCATATAATTACAAATCAGGCGATCTGCGGAGAATTGCATCTGCGGCGGCCAATGAATTCGTGATTGCTAAATAGTGATTAGGGAATTGTATTTGGTGAATAATATCTGAGGTGCCTTTCTATGGAATCATCCGGCTTACACCAATTACTACAAATTCCCGGCCTTGGTAAAAATATTGCACGGGACATGCTAAATATCGGCATTGAAGACCTTAACGGGGAGCCAATTGCGAAGCAAGTTTTCCCGCCGCCTGTAAGGCAGGCGCTATTTATGTGCTTGAAAGCACCCCGCCCGGTAAACTAAAGTTGTCATTTTATCTCTGGCAGACTAAATTGCTGATAAAAAGATTTGCGGAGCGAAAATCGAGTCGTTTGTTTAGCCATGAAGTCTCGAAAGCATGAAAAATAGGAACCTTTAATTAGCTCCATTATTATTGAGTTTGAGTTCAACAACCGATATAATTATAGTAGAATAGAAATGATGTAACCTGGAGCTTTAGTTTGTTATGAATTAAAAGGTAACGTTATGGCAACAGCTCAACAACTAAAGGCTTTGATTGAAAGTTATACGGAACATGATCCCGATAGATTCTTGTCTGTTGCCAGCCAGATAGCAGCACATGCTGCGAGAGCAGGAAAAACTAAGCTAGCTGAAGAACTCCACAAACTCATCGAAGAAGCTCGTAGAAAACAAAAGACACAACGTTCATTGTCGAACTCTATACCAATCGCTCAGCCGACTGGTGATTTAAGTGGTCTTTTTTCTGCTGCTTTCCCGAAAACTCGACTTTCCGACATGGTTTTGGATCCAGAGCTTGAGCAACGACTTAGACGTGTCATTTTTGAATATAGGCAAGTAGATCGTTTAAATTCACATGGTCTTTCTCCACGTCGGAAATTATTACTTGTTGGGCCCACGGGCTGTGGCAAGTCAATGACTGCCGCTGCATTAGCCGGAGAGCTTAATCTGCCTCTTCTAACTGTTCAGTTTCATATCTTAATCACAAAATTCATGGGGGAAACCGCAGCGAAACTTCGACTTATTTTCGAATCAATGAAACAGTCACGCGCTGTTTATCTTTTCGATGAATTTGATGCAATCGGAGCGCACAGGCATACCGGGCAAGATGTAGGAGAAATTCGGCGGGTTCTCAACTCTTTTCTGGTATTTCTCGAAGAAGATGAATCTATGAGCATTATTGTAGCGGCCAGCAACCTCGAAGGTTTCCTTGATAATGCTCTATTTCGGCGTTTCGATGATACATTAAGATATAATATACCGATTCCCTCGATGACTCGCCAGCTAATCGAGAACCGTCTTAGCAACTTTTCAATAACACGACTTGGCTGGAAGAGTATTCTTGAAGCCGCTGAACAAATGACACATGCTGACATTGTTAAGGCTTGTGAGGATGCGGCTAAAGACGCGGTCTTGGATGAGAGAAAACAAATCCGAACGATTGAACTTAAAAGGGCACTAATTCAACGGGGTCGTCCTAAAAAGAATATAAAGTAAGGGAGAGGTAGCTAAATGGCTCAACACAAACACATCATTATTAACGACCCAGGCGAGGAACGTAATTACACAAAACCAACGGGAGGTGGAGGTGAGTTTCGTACTCCACCGCGAGACCGTCGAGCTCATGCAAGAAATTTGATAAATAATATACAACAAGCAACAACTGATGCACAGAGACAAGCTAAAGAGACTGGACATATCATACGTGATATTTGTTTAGAAATTGTTGGAGAATCAGATTACGATCTTAAGATAGAAAGCCTTGAGTATCTTCGCTCAGGGATAGAGGTACGTTCTGTTAAACATAAGGATAATCAGAAGCATGCGACGATCTATGTTCCTGAAGGAAAGCTTGCAAACTTCGTTAGAAAGATTGAGCGATATAAAAGTGAAAATTATGCTCGAGGCAATCGTCCTAAGAATGAGGACCTTGTTGCCGGGATTAGCGGTATTAGATTTCCGGTCTTGCGCTCTTTCTGGACAGATGATGAAAGCCTGTTTCCAAGCTCAAATACTGAACGTGTATGGTGGGAAGTATGGATACGGGTAGCACCTTCTGAAAATCCCGATGATGCTTTTGCATCATTTGTTGCTACTACAGCAGATTCAAACCTTCGTATAAGTCAACATGCGATACAATTTCCGGAAAGGCTCGTTTTTTTAGCTCATGGTTCAGCTCAGGATTGGACACAAGTTTTTATACCTCTTCTTGACCGTATTGCTGAATTCCGAAAAGCCAAGGAGATTCCAACTGAATTCCTCAACCTTAGTGCTCAAGATCAGAGTTCATTCGTAGATGATTTAGCTGGGCGAGTCGTTTTACCTGATGCGAACGCTCCAGCCGTTTGTTTATTAGATTTTGGAGTTCACACAGAACATCCTCTTTTAAGACCGCTTATAACTGTCGATGATGCTCAAGCTTATGACCCTGAATGGTCGGTAGTTGAACGTGATAAATCACACGGGACTGAGATGGCTGGTTTAGCTATCTTTGGAGATAGGCTTCCTGAACTATTAGCAGGCAATCAACGTGTAAATCTGATGCATCGTCTGGAATCTATTCGTATGCTTCACAGTAACCAGCCCCACCCAGAAGATGCTTTTGGTTATGTTACCCAGGCCAGTTTAGCAAAAGCTGAGATTCAGGCCGCACAACGTAGTCGCGTTGCTTGTCTTCCAGTTACCTCAAACGATGAAGGTCGAGACCATGGCCGTCCAAGTTCATGGTCGGGAGCTATTGACCAGCATGCTTCAGGTCAACTGGATGACTTCCAGAGACTTTATGTAATCGCTGCTGGCAACATCCGAGATATCATGACCAATACCGACTATAGATATCCAGAGAGCAATCTCGTAAACAGTGTGGAAGATCCGGCTCAAAGCTGGAACGCATTAACGGTTGGTGCATTTACAGATCGTGTACAAATTCAATCGGAAGATTTTGATGGATATCAGCCACTTGCAACACGAGGTGGGTTGTGCCCATCAAGCCGGACATCAGATTCATGGGAAGACAAAGCATGGCCGATAAAGCCCGATATAGTAATGGAAGGTGGAAATTATGCACGTTCGCCTTCCGGAAGAGTGGATGGCTGTGAAGACCTTGCACTTTTGACAACTTCTCTCGATCCCACAGGTCGCTTACTCACGTGTTCAAGTGATACCAGCGCAGCAACTGCTCAAGCCGCACGTTTAGCGGCTATCCTTATGGCGGACTATCCAGAACTTTGGCCGGAGACAATTCGAGGACTTCTTGTTCATTCGGCAGAATGGACTGATGAAATGAATCGACAGATGCCTGGTAGCCTTGAAGCAGACCGACATAAACGACTTCGTTGTTTTGGCTATGGTGTTCCGAATCTGGACAGGGCACGATACACTGTCGAAAACTGTGTATCACTCGTCCATCAAGGGGACATACAGCCATACAAACTCGATGGAACTGATGCTAAATCTAATCATTTCGTGCTTCATTCACTTCCTTGGCCAAAAGTGGCTCTTGAGCAATTACACGACCAAGATGTTACTGTCAAGGTAACCCTTTCATATTTCATTGAGCCAAGCCCTGCTGGTCGGGGTTGGGGCAAAAAATTCAGATACGCTTCACATGGCCTACGTTTCGCATTAAGAGGCCCTACTGAATCGGAGCGTCAATTTAGACAGAGAATAAGCTCGCAAGAATGGAATGAAGATGAAGGTCGGCCTCCTACGGGAGATCCTATTAATTGGTCTATTGGTGCTCGCTTAAGAACAAAAGGTTCGCTTCATTGTGATTGG
>Ga0272442_10012801_pt1 | contig 10087 bp, 2 predicted proteins | sample SSMForm2O_FD_200262 | JGI IMG/M metagenome (GOLD analysis project Ga0272442, IMG submission 200262) | Marine sediment archaeal communities from Little Sippewissett salt marsh, Falmouth, MA, United States - SSM-Form-2O | ecosystem: Environmental > Aquatic > Marine > Wetlands > Sediment ... | reverse complement strand
TTGTAGTTTCAACATATTGAATATCGGTCCATGCCCCAATAAGTACCATTGCAGGAATTGTAAATATGACTCCTGCTGCAAGCGCGGTTCCGGCTGCAGCTCCCATCATTCCAATGTTTACTTCAAGGATTGTTCCTTTTAAAGGTTTGAGTAATGCAAAAGCCATTACAGCTCCAGGAATGGCAGCTGATACAGTCATACCAGCGTATAAGCCAAAATAAGCGTTTGCAGACCCTAAAACAATTGCAAGTAATGCACCGACTAACACTGCTTTTAGTGTTAACTCAGGCATACGTGTTTTTGCAGGTATAAATGATTGAAAGTTTTCTCTATCAGACATTGTATACTACCACTTTAATATTATCTTACAAATATATAAATTATTCGTAAAAATTTAATAATTATTATTTTACTGAATATTTCTAAATAGGTCAAAAAAAAGATTTTTCGTATTAAAATAGGTGCAGGGGAGGAGATTTGAACTCCCGAACCTCTACAGGAATAGATCTTGAGTCTATCGCCGTTGACCAGGCTTGGCTACCCCTGCCTTTGTAGAAAAACAAAAACAAAAAACTATGATTTAAAGCTTTATGTTAAAAAATAGCATAGATTTTTTTATGTTTGATAAACTTGAAAATCGTATACTTTTGGTTGATATACCCCATATCCAAAACCTGATTTAAGTGTAAAAGTTATTTTTACTTTATCTATTTGGGTTGTTGTAAATGAATCATAGGTATATGAATGGTCTTGCCAACTGGTAAAAAAACAAGTTTCTTTTAAATTACTTCCTTCATATAGTTTAATGCTCATATAGTTTAGCTGATCCATATTTTTTGCATCTATTTTTATTTGATTGCAAGATATCAATGAGTCATATGTGAGTATAAGATCATAATCACTTGTGCCTGTATCTCCTACTTTGTAATAATGTGAATATGTTGATGTTGAAGTATCGCGTGCATTGTTTTCATTTTGCCATCCTGTTGTACTTTGATATCCTGAGGGCCTAACCCAACCAGGCGAAGTAGAAGTGGTAATAAAATCTTTATCTGATCCATAATCATAACCTTGAGTATTTAGAGCAACAGCTCTAAAATGATAAGTTGTAGAAGATTGAAGACCGCTTAAACTTTCATAAAACGACCCCGTAGATGTCTTTGTTATAGTTGATGTGCTATGTGCATAATCCTGCCAGTTGCTATGATAGCTTGTATCATAAACGAACCATACTGTACAAGTTGGTGTGCCTCCCATGCTTTCTAGATCACCATTTAAACAAGCAGAGGTGGAATCAATACTTGTTGCCTCAAGTGTTTTAACAATAGGAGTAATCTTTTGCAGTGTAAAATCTAATCTATTAGCACCCTGAGAAACCACATAATTATACATTGTTGTATCGTAGTAACCAGATTTACTGGCAGTTATATCATATGTACCTGGAGATAATTCCCAATTAAAAGAATACTGTCCCATCATATTTCCTACTGAATATGTATATGCATACTGACCGTTATCTAATTGTACTTTTGCTCCGCCTATATTATTGCCACTTGTATCTTTTACATAGCCATATAGGTTTGAGGATTCATCCATACAAAAATCAACTGTTTTTGTTTCACTGTTTTTAACAGTTATAGAGTCACTTATTTCAGGTTTGTAATTTGTTTTAGTTGCTTGTAATATGTAAGTATCGGGATTTACAGTGAGTGCATAGTATCCTTCGTCGTCTGTATAGATAGAATAGTAACCATGGTCTGTTATAACATGTGCGTTGCTGAGTGGATTTCCAGTTATGTCTCTTACATAGCCTTGAATATACCCTTCTGCCTCTGTAATTATGACTGTTGCAGTATCTGTGTCTGTATTTAAAATATCGTCTTTATTTCTTACTTTAAGTCTTACAGTGTGTGTGCCTTCAGGGTATTCATGTGTTGCATATGGTGATGGCAACCAATCTGTATCATATATTCCATTGTTTGTATAATCCCATCTGTATTCTAATTGTCCTTCTGGTTGACTATTTGAAGCATCGAGTTGAATTGGTTCATCTGCATAGCCAATGTATTGTCCTCCTGCATCAGCAACAGAGTCTTGTTGAGAATTGCTGGAGTCATATATCTGTGTCCAACTATTTCCATTATCGTTTGAAGTAGATATTGTGAATCTTCCAAAAGAAACTGTTATACTGCCCATTATATATAGATTACTTGGGAAAGGTGGATCCCACTGAACTACAAATCCATCGGCATTAAATGTTACTCCATCAAAACCTGTTTTCAATCCCCAATTGTTAAAATATGTTATAATTTCAATGAAATCTATATTAATGTCTTGGCTGATGGTATCAATTGATACTTGTCCATCGTCATCCAAGTCATATGAAATTTTTACATTTCCTGAACCGACTGATCCAATACTTCCAGATATGCTAAAATCTATTATTCCTTCATATCCTGAAAAGTGAGGATCAAAATATAAATCTAAAAGTGTGAAACCATTCTGAGAAGACCACGTTAATGTAGTGTCATCTGAAGTTTGAGATTTCCACCTATATAGATCAATGTCTCCTTTAAATAATGTTAGTTTTAAATCAAAAATCCAATTGTTTATGTTTGCATTTGTTATCTCTGCATTTAACCCCTCAGAGCCCGAATTTACTTTTATATTGTTATAGTTTGGATCTAAATTAATTTCGTCCCCTCTTGTTATTTCTATGGAGATGTCTCCTGAGGCAGTTATTGAATCTGTTGTTATAAGTATTCCTTTGTCTGCCATGTTGAAAGAAAAACCGTTTAAAATTAAGTTATTAATATTTAATTCCAAACCGATTGTTTTTACAGGATCAATATTTAAAGGCAATAATAGTTTTAGTATTTCACTTAGACCTGTCCCCCCTGCAGATAAGTCTATGTTTAGGCAGGTCCATGAGAGTGTTACATGCCCTAAAGAGATTAAGGGCGTACCATCATAGTAAAGATTATTTGCTGTTATAGATCCATTTCCTTTTGCGCTAAGGTCTATGCTAACCGATTCTCCTTCGAGAATTGCTCCTGCAACATTTATTGTTAATCCGACAGTTCCAGATAGTGTAATATCTCCTTTAATTGTGATTGGATCGGAATCTCCTCCGCCTCCACCATCATCTCCTCCTCCACCATTGTCATTTTCATCGCTAAAATAGTATTTAAATTCTTGAGCTGATGCTCCAAGAGTTGCTGAAAGTGTTGGTATGCTAAGATATATATCATAATTTGTTAAATCTATATCAAAAACGAGATTGTCTATTGTTAGGGATAGCGTACCAGATCCAGCTACTTCTAGTTTTTCTTTATCCCACTTTACATAACCTGATCCGCCGGCTGTAACTGTTATTATATTTGAGGATAAGTATATAGAACCACTATTTACACTAATTTCTAAGCCAGATAATGTAAATATTCCATTGTTTAGTACTAATTCAACGTAGCTTGATATATCTGTTTTTATATGTAATTCTCCTGCAGCATCTAAATCAAACATTCCATTAATCTGTATTTTAACTCCATCTGCATAAAAACTTAGAACATGTATAGATGCTTGTGTTATATTTGCACTAATAATTAATTTTCCACCTAAGAATATGATTGCGCCACTGCCCGATAACGTTATCTTACTTGCTGATGTTGTAATAGTACCACTGTTAACATCAACATCAAGATTGTCTATTATTAGATTTGCGTTTCCAGCCAGATAAAATTCAAGTTTAGTTAATGCAAGATTTGTTCTTATGTATAAAGCTGCAGCCCCTGTTAATGTAATTATACCAGACAAAGTTAATGCTTTACTTCCTAATTTAAGATACAATGAGTTAACGTTAACAGAGTTCAAATAAGCACTAAATGCGATCTCACTACCAAAACTCAATGAACCTAAGCCAAATATAGAAATTGACTTACATGTAACTGTTAGTTGTAAACTTTGTACATATGCATATAAATTACTAATCCTAAGAGTTCCACTTGCAAAAAGACCTATTTTTAGATTGTTTAAACCAAAATCTGTTTTGACGTAAACCTTAGCAGCAGCATTTAAATTAAACTTACCAGAAAGAATAAATGTCTTACTATTAAACATAACGTAGAGATTAGAAACATCAAATGATGTAATAGATGCATCAAGTATTATTTCATCTCCGATAAGTAGGGTCCCATAGCCGGACAACACAAATGAATTACATGAAACAATAAGATTGTTATTTAGATTTAAACCAAAATCTGTGGCAATCATTGTTGCATCGGCACATAATTTAAGTTCCAATTTTGAAAGAGTTGGATCTGTCTTTATTGTTATTTTTGCAGATGTTTCCAGATCAAAGTTTCCACTTAGACTAAAAGAATTTGTATCTACCGAAACATACAAGTTTTTAAGTTCTAAATAGCCAATTGAGGCATCAATTGTTATTTCTTCACCAATATTTAGATATCCATTTGAAGAAAAACTTATTTTTTTAGCTGTTACGTATAAACTGTTTTCAATTTCAAATACTAAATCATCTACACTAAAAAATCTATCACTGTTTCCAGTTAAATTACCAACTACTAGAAACATTGGTTTTTCTCCGGTTAAATCCCATTCAATACAAGCATTTCCTGTTATCTTTTGGTAGCCATCTCCATAAAAAGATCCTTTTATTGTTACACCCTGCCAGTTATTTATATTTATAATTCCGTTTATGCTACCGATTTTCAGGTTCCCATCAAAACTTAAACTACCGGTTTGGGCGTTGTTATTTAATTCGATGCAACTTTCTCCGTACATACTGATAAAGTTGAAATAAAATGCTAATGTGCCATCTGAATCTTTTATTTCTAATGAAAAATCTATCAGTTTAAAATCATCTTCCTCGTCTGTAGATTCGCTGCTTGTATTTATTTTTAAAAAACCTGTTGTTAAGTTCCACCATATGTGTAAATAGCTTATAGTTGAGTTTAGGTAGACTAATCCATTTAAAGTAACAAGTGTTCCATTTATGTTGAGAGTTGTGTTGAGTTGTATATAGCCACTTCCAACTATAAGGATATGCCCCGATTCTGGAACTATTGTTGCATTATCATTCGAACTTTGAGTAGGAATTCCGCTCTTGGTTGTAGATTTTTCTCCTTCATTGTCGCTTTTATCTACTGCACTTATCTGATAATTATATTTTTGATCATTTGTTAAGCCTGAATCAAGATATTCTAATCCATCTTCCTCAGTAAGAAAAGTACCGTCTCTATAGATTTTGTAGTGGTCAACATCAACATCATCTGTTGCTTCATCCCATGAAATTATAAGTTTACCATCGAAAGCATTTTCCACGTTTAATCCAGTTACTTTTGAGGGTGGATTATTATCAACAGCATTTTCTGTTGGTTTTTCTGAGACTGGATTTGATTTTTCTCCTTCATTTCCTGAAAAATCTACCGCAGTTATCCGATATGTGTAAATCTTGTTGTTTACTAATCCAGTATCTAAGTACTCTAGGCTGTTTATTTCAATAATTAAGTTATTATCTCTATAAATTCTATAAAAATCTATTCCTACGTTGTCTACTGCGGCATCCCATGATACTTGTAATTTTCCATTGAATGCATCTATGACAGAAAGACCTGTTACTTGACTAGGATTCTCAGTATCATCCTCTTCAGAGAGCTCACCCAAAATTATGTCCGATTTTTCTCCTTCGTTTCCTGATGTATCGACAGCAGAAACACAGTATGTGTACTGAACATTATTTATGACATCTAAATCTGAATAAAAAATATCTTGTGTTTGGTATAAGAGATTTGTAGAATCATTACGATATATTTTATAATAATCTACTACAACATCATCTGTTGATGGGTCCCAACTTAAGTTAAGCATCTGATTATATGGTGTTACTGTTAAACCGGTTACTTTTGAAGGAGGAGTAACATCATCAGATGGTCCTGAACTGTTTAGAAATTCTAGTAAATTTACAAAAAAAGTTATTTTGTAAAGGAAAGGAAAAGCATTTAAAAATGTTTTTAACAATTGATGTAGTAAGTCTTTCGTATGCTGAATGTTAAAATTGTTTTTTTCTTTGTTTAGTGTTAGGCTTTGTATTTTTTTATTTTCATTTTCAACATCATTTATTTGTTCATCTTCATTTTTATCTAAACATTCATCTGTTATTTTTAAGGCATTTGCAGATGATACAGATGTTAAAACAAGTATTAAAACAACTAAAATGCATGTTAAACTTTTTTTTGTTTTACTTTTAGTTTTTCCAAGTCTTTTAACCATGCATTTTTCCCCAAGTTTTTATCCGCTTTCTTAGATAATTATTTAATACACATATAATTATATAATTCATGTGATATATACTTTTTGGAATTCTTAATAAAAGTAATGGAGAATATTTACTAATCTTTCTAAAAATATATTTTTTATCTGTTTTCTTTTTTATCTTTGTTATTTGTAATAACAAAACCATATTTCTTTTTCTTCCATTTTCCCCAGAACATAAGAGTTGGTGGTAGGATAAAAATACTTGTTAAAAACGCAAAGAGTATAGTCAGTGCTGTGATAAGTCCAAATTGTTGCTCGACCGGCATTGGAGTAAGCATAAGCATCCCAAAACCGGCAATTGTTGTAATTGCCGCAATCATAAGTGCACCACCGGTGTGGCCAACTGTTTCTGATACGGCTTCTATTACGTCGCCGGTTCTATCCGCAACAAGCCTGAAACGCTCAATTGCGTGGATAGCATACGTAATACCCAGGCCGATTGTCAATGATGTAATCATGATGGTCATGACATTTAGGCTGTACCCGATGAAATACATGGTTCCAATAATCCAAATCGTTGAAATGCAGACAGGTATCATCGAGATAAGGCCAAGGCTTAGTTTACGATACGCGATTATGAGTACTATTGCTGCAAGAATAATGCAGATTACTGTGGAGAGTACCTGGCTCTCAGTCATTGAGTTCATGATGCTAAATATCATGCTGTTATCACCAGTGATCACTGCAGTATTGCCATCTAAATCTGCTATATCTTCTTTTAACTCGTTGTATAAATCACCCATCGCTGTGTTCAAATCTTCATCTGCAACGGTAAAGACATTTGAATAAACAACAATTACAGTTGCGTCATAAGCACCTTTATCATTTCGATGAAGCAATTCGTTTGATTCATAATTATATCTTTCATATAAATAATCAAAAAATTTGTTTACATCGGAATCTGTTTGTGGAATATTATCTGAGTCAAGATTAAAATGTTCGATAAGTGAATTATTTTTTTCAACTTTATTATTTATCAGAGAAAGAACAGAATTTATTTTAGGCTCATCGTTCATTGTAAGCAATACATAACTGTTATCATTCATGTTATTAGTTGTCTGATGTATTCCCTTAAGGGTTTGAACAGTTGCAATATTTCCTTCAATCAATATATTTTCTTTTTCCTGACTTGAAAATGGAAAATCTTCCATTAAATCGTTTAGAACTTGTACCGATTCGTTTTCTTCAGGCAAGAAATCCTCCATGTTAAAACCGGTTTGAACCTGAGTTGCACCGAAAACCATTACAAGTGTTAAAAGAAGTGTAATCAGAAGAATTGGTTTAGGACGAGTACATACCACTCTTGCGACTTTCTTCATGATTTTTCCATTTGGATCATGTTTGGTTTTAACTTTATCAAGATTTTTACGCCTATCAATGATATATCTCAAGGATGCCTGTAGTGTAATAGTTACAATAAAAACATATGCGATTCCAATTGCGCATAGCACTCCAAAATCACGCAGTGGGGCCATAGTTGCCGTAAGAAATGATAAAAACGCAATAAAAGTTGTAATTGTTGCAAGAAACATTGCCATTCCAACATCTGTAATACTTGTGATAATTGCTTGTGAAGGTTTTTTCCCTTTGCCTAGTTCTGCTCTGTAGTCATGAAACATGTGCACGCTGTAATCCACTCCAAGACCCATAAGCATTGGAATTAGGGCTACTTCCATTATCATAAATTGCATACCCATGAGAACCATTGTTCCAAAAAGCCATATTACTGAAATGCTAAGGCCAAGAAGGGGTAGGAGTACGTAAGAAATCTTAAAGAAACTAATAAACAAAATAATGCTTATAACAACAAAAATCAATGGAATCACGATCTGATTTGCATCCATCATAACATCATTTATTTCATATTCAATGACGCTGTATCCTGTGGGACGCATAGAAACATAGTTTTTTTCTGAGTCATACTCATTGAGTTTTTCAACTATCTCTCCACTTATATCTGATACTTCTTTAGATGAAAGTGATCCGTCAACTTGAATCATCATAAGTGCAGCGTTTGCATCAGTATACTCTTTTTCATATGATAAAAATGCGAGAGCACCCTCTTTTAAAGCTTCGAAAAACGACGGTCTAACAAATAAACTAACATCTGATTTTCCTGTGTCAGGTATAATATCTCCTGTTGTCCATAGTTCTTCTATATCTTTGAGGCTGATATCATCGATTACAAAATTGTTTTGTTCAAGCATTGCAAACATTTCATTGAAATCTTCCCATGTAAAATCGTTGTAACGCATGAGTATTTTCTCAGAAATACTTCCTAGAAGAGGCCTGTTCTGAAGTTTCTCAAGTCTTTTTTGAAGGTAACTAAAATCGACTGTAACGCCTTTCCAGGGAGTGTTAAATACAGGTCTTTGAAAATATCTGAAACCTGCAATGCTATTTCCGATTCGGCTGGGGAGTCCAAAACCATCTATTTCAGGCGCAATTCCATACATCCCAAGTTCTTCTTTTGAGACAGATATTGCTATCTTGTTTTTTTCTGTGTCAAACGTAACGTCCCCAGTTTCAAGATTTATTGGAAAAGATACAGGTTGCCCTGGCATACCAATCCAGAGCATTGCAGTTTTTTGGTAACTGTTTTTAAGTTCGCGATTTTTGATTTGTTCAAAAACACCTTTGATATTGTTGAAAAAACCGTTTCCTATTTTCCAGAACGTGTTTTTTGGTTCAATGTGTGCACTTATCTTGTATGTCATGTTCATTTGTTCATCAGGAATTATCAAGTTTTTAAACTCGACAAACCATTCATAGACCGTGAGGCCTTTTGCAGGGCTTACAATGTCTTCTTCGAAACCCGTTAAATCATATACTTCAAATGTAAATATGAAACTGTCTTCTGTCTGCTGGATAAAGTAATTTTTTAAATCTGTGCTGTCAACGTTTTTGCCCTTGGAAAGTTTTGGAAAACGGTTGTAATCAAAAGGTTCGTTTGGGGCATCAGTTTCAAGCATTTGCCGTTCTGAATAATCGGGCTCGTTCATTAGATCATCAAAAGCAGTTTTGACTTGTTTTGAGGAACAATTCTCCAGGGTTTTTTGAAATTCTATTCTACAGATGTTATCTACAAAACCTGAAACGCTTACTATGTCTACTATTTCATCAAAATCCTTACGTATTTTGTTTGAAACCTCGTACATCTCTTTCAACGAATCCGGAGATGCAGCACTATCTGCTTTGTCTTTTTGAGCATGAACCATTATTATTTCGACGTCCTCACCGAAGTAATCGTTGATTTTTTCACTTGCGATTACTGTTTCGTCTTCGGGTAAAAAGTTATCCATGGTCGTCTGCATTTCAAGACCGGGTAGTAAACTTCCAAAGCCAAGTGTCATAAGTAATATAAATCCTACTACCAGCCAGGGGCGTTTTGAAATAAAAACTCCGATCTTGTCAAGCATTTATTGTCCTGTTTTAATAAAGATTTTTTTTAAATTTAACTGCTGTTAGATTATTATACCGTATTTAATACATTAACTATATTAATTTTATTGCATATTATTATATATGGAGACAATAAAAGGAGTGTTATTGCTTTGGAAAACCAATCCAGCGAGAAGTTTTTTCCATATAATCTTTGTATGTATTACCGTATTTTTCAATACAAGTTTTTTCTTCGTACTCAACAAAAATAATTGTGATAAAAATATTGACAAAAACAAGCATTAGAAAAACCCAAGAAATCGATATTATGCCAATTCCTATATATGCAAAGAAGAAAGAGATATACATAGGA
>Ga0272442_10012800_pt1 | contig 10088 bp, 4 predicted proteins | sample SSMForm2O_FD_200262 | JGI IMG/M metagenome (GOLD analysis project Ga0272442, IMG submission 200262) | Marine sediment archaeal communities from Little Sippewissett salt marsh, Falmouth, MA, United States - SSM-Form-2O | ecosystem: Environmental > Aquatic > Marine > Wetlands > Sediment ... | reverse complement strand
GCGTCCCACGCGGGTAGACCCACTGCAGCAGTTCGAGATCGGCGTGGTTCGTCCACATGATCTTCGGGCGGCCGCGTTCCCCGTCCCATTCATGGCAGTGCAGGTAGATGCCCGACAGCGCGACGAACGCGTCCGAGCCGTACTCGGAGTAGGTCTGGACCTCCGGCCCGAGCAGTTCGCGGAAGCGTCGCATCCTCTTGAAGTCGTCGAAGTTGTTCAGGCCGAGGCAATCCAGGTAGAAGGCCGACGCGCCGAGCTCGACGAGCTTCACCAGGCGCCGCGCCATCATGTCGAGCGCCGCCGGGTCGTCGACGTTGTTGCGGTACGTCCAGTCCTGGGTGAGGTTGCGCGGCACGGCCTCCTCGGCCGGGCGCGCCGTCGCGCCGAGCCAGAGGCCCTCCTTCTTCAGCATCGCGGCCAGCCGCGGGAAGTTGTCCCGGTGCTCCGGCGGCAGGACGTCGCAGTCGGGGCGGTACATGCATCCCCGCGCGTGCGAGCCCTGCTGTCCCCAGACGAGCACGCCCTGGCAATGTGCCCGCACGAACGACGGCGTCCAGTGCGTCACGAGCTGTTGCGTGAGTGCCGGCGTGTGGATCTGTCGCCGATCGTGCGTCGCGTACGGGTTCCTGTGACTCGCATACTTCGGCGACTTCGACATGACCATCTGGATGATCGGACGGTGGTCGGCCTCCTCGTACCGCGGGCGCTCGCCGAAGCGACGATGGATCACGTCACGGTAATGACCGAGGGCACGCCGCCAGTCCGCCGTCGCACTCACGCGAATCCCGACCGTGGCGGTGCGCGCGGAGCCGGGCCGGACCGGCATGCCGACCATCACCCTCGCCCGCTGCGGGTTCGCGTCCTTCTGCATGCCCCCCTGCCTGCCCGCCCACCACGCCGCGACGTTGCACAGCCCGACGTCGTCCGGCGAGATGCCGATGCTGTGCGAGTCGCTCACGACATACGCTGCCTGTGATCTGCGGTTGTGGCGCGCGCGCGGCAGCGTGTGACGCTGGGCCCGTATCTCGAACCGTGCGAAGTCCGGCATCTCGACGAGGATGAACGGCATCGTCCGCGAAGGATGGCGGTTATCGAGGCGCACGCGGACGACCACGTCCTCGCCGTCGAGCGCGTACCGGCAGCGCACCGTCGCGACGTCGTACTCGTGCACCACTTCCGCGGCGCGATCGGACAGGACCGTGATCGACTTGCCGCGTACCGGCAAGAACTTCTCCATCTGGAAACACGGCAGGCACGCGAGCCGTCCTCCGGCGACGCGCGTGTTCCCGAGGTGGACGCTCGAGAGGCCGTTCTCGGTGATCGTGAACACCGGTCCGCCGTCCGGCGCCGCGTACCGCAGCTGCGTCTGCTCCGCGCGACCCTGCGATACCCCGGCGGCCGTCGCGGCGCAGACGGCCGCCGCGCGGAGCATGACGAGTGACACGGCATTGCCCCTCATCGGTCCCCCCTCGCGATCAGGTTGGGTTTGACGTAGACCTCGATCGGCCCGCCCCGGCGCGCGCGCGCGCCGTCGACGAGCAACGCGGTCTCGTGCGCGATCGAGTCGATGTTCCACGCGACGGACGTGAATGGCGGTTTTCCGAAGCGGCTCCACGGCGTGTCGCCCAGCCCAATGATGTCGATCCGGTCGAGGAGCTCGTTCGCCTTGCGCGCCATGAGGTCCTGTATCGCCCAGGCGTGCGCGTCCATCATCCCGTAGACCGCGGTGCAGGCCGCGCGCCCCCGCAGCGGGGCGAGTACCTCGCGTGCGTCGAGGGCGATCACGCGTCCCCGCCCGTCGCCGAGCGACACGGTGTCGCCGAGCCATCCGGAGGCATCGACCGCGGTCCACTCGATCCCGAGGTCGTCGCAGGCGGTGACGAAGCCGCGCTGATGGTCACCGCGAAACGCCTCCCGGTGCGTCAGGTAGTGGACCTGGGTCGATGTGCCGAGGACCAGGACCCTCCGATGCCCGCGTTCGTGGAGGTGGCGGGCAACGCATCTGCCGGCCTCCTCCATGTCGAGCAACACGCGGTGGGCGACGTCTCGCAACGTTTTGGTCTCCCACCCCAGGATTCCAATGAGCGTGACGCCGCGGCGGGCCGGCTCACGCAATTCGTCGAACGGGAAGTGCATGTTGCCGTGCACGACGATGGTCTGTACATCGGACCGGAGGGCCGCGCGCAGCGCCACGCGCTTGGGCTTCGATTCCGTGTCGACCACCATGGGGAAACGCCCGCCCGCGTGCAGCTCGCGCAGCAACATGCCGTACAGCTCGGAGTAGACGTGCGACGAGACCGGCATGCACAGGAGCATGCGGGAGCTGCCCACGCTCACGTTCGAGGTGCCAGCGACGAACGTGCCGCTGCCGTGACGACGCTCGATGAGGTCCATCTCGGCGAGTTCACCCAGCGCCAGCTGGACGGTGGACCGCCCCGTGCCGAACCGTGCGCACAGCTTGCCGATCGACGGCAGCCGTTCGCCGGGCGCCAACGCCCCGGACTGGATCTCGCCGAGCAGTTGCTCGAAGACACGACCCCGCCTGGTCGTCTTCGCCGCTTCCGACGTTCGTGCCATCCTGGCGCCCCCAATATGGTACTCTACCTGCAGGTGTACCATCTGGTCACACCAATTTGCCGCCTCAAGCAGCACTATTATGGCTATTGCTCTTGATGATGGTACTCTTGCATAGCAATGGTACTGCTCGGCAGACGGTACGCTCCGGCAACGTCACCTAATCCGCCCGAGCAACCGGAGGAGGCGAGTCTACTTCGCGGCCGGCGGCCCGGCCACGAGTTTGCGCTGCACCTCCGCGCCGATCTCGTCGGCGCGATCGCGGTGCATCTTCCACATGCCTGCGACGAAACCGTTGGCCTTGTGCTCCTCGCTCCACCAGCGGTCGACGTAGTCGAAGTACGCCTTGTGGTCCCACGCGTCGACCATGCCCGTGAGGCGAGCGGCGAGCGCCTGGCCGACCCACGTCGGGCCGTTGAGCCTGCGGTAGCCTTCGGCCTTCTTGCCATTGTTGCCCTTCTTGTCGCCGAACGTGTTCCACGTCCGCGGGTCGACCTCCTCGTGGCGCGCGTTCGGGTTCTTCCACGTGATCGTCCACAACACCGTCTTGCCGCCGAAGCCCTTGCCGTGGTACGTCTGCTGGTCCTCCTGGAACGACGCCTTGACGTGCCTCATGCCCTCGTGGTCCAACACCAGGCCGGCGAACAGGATGGGCCACTTGCGACCGGAGTTGTGGCCGCCGTTGGCGACCCACAGGTCGCCGTTGGACTGCGCGGTCCCGTAGTAGTCGATGCCCTTCTGCACGTAGCGAAGCAGCAGCGGCTCGTCGCGCCCGTCCGGGTGGTCGAGCAACAGCAGCAGCGCCACGTCGGACACGATGTTGGTGATCTCGCGACCGTAGTCGGGCATGTTCTCGAGCGGATGCATCTTGCGGTTCACCCACTCGCGCTGGTGGTCGAGCCAGATGCGCTCGAGGTACCGCTCGTACCCCGCGAGGCCGGGCACCTTCGCCGGGGGCTTCAGGCGCGGGAGCGCGTCGCGACGCAGCTGCGAGGCGCGGAACTGCTCCTTCCACGTGCCGACGTACGCGGGACGGAACGCGTCGGCGGCCGGCACGTCCTTAACGCAGGTGAGGACGACCGCCGTGCGCAGCGGGCCGCGACAGTACTGGCCCTTCACGGTGTCGGGCGTCTTGACGCCGGTCTTCTCGACGCTCGCGGTGCTGACCAGAGAGTGTCCCGGCTTCATGGCCAGCGGGAACGACGCGCGCAGCTCGGGCTTGAAGCCCGCCATGCGGCGGTCGTACCCCTGCGCGCCCCCCGCCGGCGGGTTCACGACCGAGCCGTTGCGGTCCTGCCTCGGCGCGGGATCGACCGACGCAACCGTCACCGGCCCGACGACCCACCAGTCGCCCGTGACATACCTGCCGACCTCCGCGGGCGTCGAGAAGGTCCACGTGATCCCGTACTGCGACACGCTCTGTTTGGAGTCCGCGGCGGCCGGCTCGGCCGCCGCTGCGGACGTGACAGCGGGCTTGTCGGCGACGGGGGGGACGGGCGCGGGGACGGACGCAGGAGCATCCGGCTTCGGCGCCAGCGTCGCGGGACGCGCCTTCTCTTCTGCGGGATGCGCCTTCGTCGACGGTGAACCCGCCTTCGCCGGTCGCTCTTCCGACGCGACCGCGCACATCACCCCGAGGCCTGCGCACACCGCGATCCCGACCGCGGCGACCGAGTCCCACGCGACACGCTTGCGCCGTCTGGACATGGGATTCCCCCCCCAGCTACTTGCCTATTTCAACTGCAACAGCTATGCTGAGTGACTCATAACGGCCGTACAAGAGCGAAGAAACACGAAGAGTTATATATTTGCATTATCCCCTGTTCGGGTACACGGTCGAGTACGTGGCGTCATACCGCCGGTTCGGCAGGCAGGCCGGCCATGCGGACTACGTCATCACGCATCCGGCGCTCTCCCTGCACGTGCGCGGCATCACCCGGTACGCGTTCCAGGGCCACGAGTTGCGCACCCCCGACCCGTTTCTGATCCTGCACGCGCCGGGCACCGAGGTGTCGTTGCGGGAGTCGAAGACGCGCTGCAGCTGGAGCGTGGGTCTGCGCACCGACGCGCTACGGACGACCGAGACATGGGACCGCGTCGCCGTTCGCAGCGGGCGAGAGGAGCTCCTGCTTCCCACGATCACGTGGCTGCAACCCGACCAGGTGCGCCGCGCCGAGGCGGAGTACGCCCGCATGGACCGGTGCTTCCGCTCGCCGGTCCCGGAAGACCGACTGCGCGCCCACCTCGGCGTCGCGAGCCTGCTGCGCTACGTCCTGGACGGCGCCGCGGATGTCGCGACGGAATCCCCGGGGGCGAAACTGAAGCGCCTGATCGACGAGGACGAGCGCGTGCGCGAGAACCTCACCGCGCTCAGCCGGCGCTGCGGCTTCTCGCCGAACCACCTGCGCATCCTGTTCGCGCGCGAGTTCGGCATCACGCCGCTGGCCTATCGCAACCACGTGCGCATGACGCGCGCGCGGGCGCTCTTGCGGGACGGCGAGCTGTCGGTCAAACAGATCGCGGACATGACGGGCTTCCGCCACGTCTCGCATTTCTCGCGGTTGTTCCGCCAGACGTTCGGCGACTCGCCGAGAGAGGCGCGGGACCTCAGTCCACGATCGTCAGCACGCCGAACAACGACGGGTCCCACGCCGCCCCCGCCCCACCGCCCCACCGGACCGTCGCCCCGACGGCGCCGTCGGAGTCCACGAGCGAGAGCGTGAAGCCGAGCTTCCGCCCGAAGCTCGGAACGAACGGTTTCATCTCGCCGAAGGGCAGGACCATCTCGTAGACCATGCCGCCCGGCACCCGACGGACCGCGCACGCGCTGGACGCACCGTCGACGGCCAGCGCCCCCGTCCGCGCGTTGAGGCCCGCGCGGGCGGCGGGGCGGAACATCGTGCCCCGGTACTCCCCCTCGCCCAGCACCAGCTCGAATGAGGCGCGCGCGCTCTCGGCCGTGCCGCGCGCCGGGTCGAGGCTCACGACGAGACGGTCGCCGTCGCGCCCCGTGACGATGCGCTGGTCCTGGACCTCCGCGGCGAGATAGAAGTTCCGCTCGTCCCACATTGCGTAGGCGACGGCCGACGCGTTCTTCGGGGACCACTCGTAGCGGCCGCGACTGCCCTCGTCCGGCGCGACCTGGTTCTCGCCGACGAGCAGTATGGGCGACGACGTGTCCCACTCGTCGAGCTTCCCGTCCGGCCTGACCGGCCTCCGGGCCTTCACGCACTCGGCCATGAAGTCGGTGCCGTCGTAGAGCCGCAGTCCCACATTGTCGTAACGGGCCCAGCCACCCTTGCCGGCCTTGCCGATCACCGGCGAGAGCCGGATCTTCACGATGTCGCGCGGGGCCTTGTACCTGCACGTGTACAGCTTCCAATACGCGCTGTCGGCGAGGGCGAACACCTGCGTGTTGTAGAGAGGCCGTCCCTTGTTCCCGTCCCGCTTCGTCTGGTACAGGTTCGAGCCGCCGCCGGTTCGCTGCGACCAGACCCAGGCCGAATAGAGATACGTCTGGCCGGGCTTGACGTCGAACGGGCCCGCGGACGTGGTGACCCACCCGGGCTCGGCGTTCTTGAGCCTCAAGCAGCGCCGGCCGAAGCCCGGCCACTCGGCCCTCTCCCAGGCCACGGCGCGGCCGTTGACCCCGCCCCAGCCGTCGGGGGACACGCCGCCCTTCTCGAAGTCGCCGTTCGGGACCAGGTTCCCGACCATCGAGCGGTCCACGACGACCAGCTCTCCCGCGCGGCCGACGCGCGGCAGCTTGCTCCACGAGAAGTCCAGCGACACCTCGACGCGCGCGCGGTCCGAGGTCGCGTCGGCCGGGCACGAGACGATCACGGGTCGCGAGTCGTTCGCGCCCGGCGCGAGCGAGAAGTGCTGCGGCTCGGGCGTCGTCCACCCCGCGGGGGCGGAGACGTTCACCGTCCCGGCGAGTCGTCGTCGGTACGGGTTCTTCAGCCGCAGCGAGAACTCGCAGGTGTCGCCCGCGAGCACGGTCGCCCGCTTCGGTGTGAGGTCGGGCACGACGTACGCCTCGAGGACGTCGAGGTCGCCACCTTCGAAGTACGCCGGACGCCTGCGCACGGGCAGGCGCGCCCGCGACGCCGGCGCGCGCAGCGTGCGCTCGTTGCCCTGGAGATCGCTGATCGTCATCGACGTGCGGCCGACGTCGAGCTCCGCCTCCTCGTCGTCGGTGCCCCACGCGATCACCAGCGGCTCGCCGTCACGCTTGAAGAGATAGCCCGCGCCCCGCGCGCCGAGGGGAAACTCGCCGAGGAACGCGGCGCCCGTGAGCTTGCTCGTGTAGACGGCATACGCGGCGAACCCGGGACGCACGCCGCCGTCGGTGCGGCAGAGGCCCCAGCTGTCGGAGCGCAGGAGGAAGTACATGAGACACTCGACGCCCCGCGACAGGCACTCGGTGAAGCGCGTCGCGATGTAGTCGCACGTGTCGAGGTGCCGCATGTCCTCCCGGAACGGTTTCCCCACGGAGTTCCAGCCCCGGCCCGTCTCGTTGTCCCAGATGGGCTTGTGCACACCGAAGAGCTTCATCGTCGCCTTGTACTGGTCGCAGCGGTCGGCGGAGGCGTAGTGCAGCGGGACCACGTCCACGTGCTTCCCGCCGCCCGCGGCCACGACGTCCCTGAAGAAGGCCTGCGGGAACGCGCCCCCCGCCATCGTTGTGATGATCTCGGGGGCGACGGACTTCATCGCCTTCTGGCCCGCCTCCAGGTGGAGGGCGTACTCCGCGGCCGTGCCGTTCCAGTAGGCGCCCATGGGGTTGGGCTCGTTGCCGAACTCGAAGGCGTAGAGGCGCGCGCGGTAGCGCCGCCCTATGGCGGCGACGAGGTCCGACCACGCGTCGAGTCGCGGCGGGTTGCTCCATCCCCACGGGTTCGCCCTGGCGCCGGTCGAGTCCGGGTCCTGGGCCCAGGCCGGATACCGGTAGGCCAGCAGGTTGACGTCGAGCCCGTACTTCTCGGCGAGATCCATGATGGTGTCCCAGTGGTCCCACCGGCGCAGTCCCGGCTCCGGCTCGAAGTGCGACCACAGCATCCACGTCCGGCAGACCGACGCGCCGAGCAGGCGCGCGAGCCGCGCGTTCTCGTCCATCACGTCCTCGTGCATCGCCCCGGCGTACCCGAAGCCGAAGACGTAGTTGAGGCCGAAGCGGCGCCGTTGCTCGCGCGTCGCATTCCGCGCCGGCGGAATGACGGCGAACGTCGCCTGCGCCTCGTCGCGGCCGGGGATCTCCGCCTCCAGGCAGAAACACCCCCGGCGCTTCGACCGCCAGGGGATCGCGACCTCCTGGCCGTTGCGCTCGACGCGGACGGGCACGCGTCCCTCGTCGACCTTCGCGCCCCCCGTCTCTATCACGCGGTAGCGGATCTCCCACGTCGCGCCGACGTCTCCGCTCTTGACGTCGTGGAGCGTCGCCCGCATCCGCACCGGCTGGTCGTACGTGAAGACGTTCATCAGCTTCTCGGACCCGAGGCGCAGCGTACCCGACGCGCGCCGGATCAGGACGTTGGCGTCCCAGCGGCGCCCCCACGCCTTCCACCTGTCGCGCTGGCTGGGCGCGAGCCAGAAGATGAGCAGGAGGTTCGCGGTCGTGTCGCGGCCCGGCGCGCGGCAGGTGAAAGTCACCCTCCCCCGGCCCGGCCGGACGCGCTTCGTCGGCACGCTGCCGAAGCTCTGGTGGTTGCTCTTCGGGGTGGGGTAGTTGGGCCAGCAGAAGATCGTCGCCGCCTTCTCGGGCCACGCCTCGGGGATCTCCGAGGCGTCGAGGTGATACTCGACCTCGACCTGGAACGTGGTGTTCTCATCCACCGCCGCGGGACACGCCGCCACGCGCACCCAGCTTTTGAGCGGAACGGTCGCCGCGGTCGACACCGTCCCCGTCGCCACGGCAACCGTGACAGCCACGCACGCACGCCACATCGACACGGCCCGGTTCATGTGAAACTCCCTCGGAGAGGGATCGCCCCTCGTGGTCCCGGTTACTTCAAACCCGCGCCGCGATCCGCGGTCGGTACACAATCCTCCGGACGATGTGTCTTATTCTCAGGAAGGGCGACGTCAACCTCACGGCCATCGCAAAGGACGCAGAGAGCGGCCCATTGTGGTCACGGCACACGCCTCGTGTTGACGCAGCGACGTAGCTTGACTGTCATGCCGATGGCGCTTCTCCGAAGATCGACACGGCATGACAGCACACCCGTGTGTTCTCACCAGGCCTCTGCGTCCTCTCCTCGACCCCCACGCCGCGCAGCGGCGTTGTTGTGAGAAGGGTTCCGCCGTCCTCTGCGTTCTCTGCGATGGCCGTGAGGTCGCCGTTCTGCACGTGTAGTGTGCTGTGTTGCATGATCGTGGGAGGCCGTCTAGACAACCCCCGGCACGCCCGGGCGCAGGGATGCTCGCTTCTTCTTTCGCCGCTTCTTCGGGTCCATCGGGCTGCTCGGCGCGTCGACGGCCGGGAGCCAGCGGGCGAGGTCCTTCTTGACCGACGCGTGCTCCGGGAGCGCGGCGACGTTGGTCCACTCCATCGGGTCGGCGTCGTGGTCGTACAGTTCCTCGGCCCCGTCGGCGTACCGCGTGTAGCGCCACCGCTCGCCGCGGACCGAGTGGTTGCCGCGCGTGTACGTGGTCAGCGCCGGCCGCTCCCATGTCGCACCGGGGTCGCGCAACAGCGCCGAGATGTCCTGACCCTCGAGCCGGTCATTCGGCGACAGGCCGCAGAGCGAGGCGAGCGTCGGGTAGATGTCGAGCAGGCTCACCGGCCGGGCGCATCGTCCCCCCGGCGACGTCACGCCGGGCGCGACGAACAGCATCGGGTTGCGCGTGGCCTCCTCCCAGAGCGTGAACTTGCGCCAGTGCAGCTTCTCGCCGAGGTGCCAGCCGTGGTCGGCCCACAGCACGACGATCGTGTTCGACGCGTGCGGGCCGCGATCGAGCGCGTCGATCACCCGGCCGACGCACTCGTCGGCGAACGTGATGGACGCCTGGTATCCTTGCACGGCCTTGCGCCACTGGTCGGCGCGCGTGACGCGGGCGTGATCCCCCTGCGGGCGCGCGAACTTCACGCCAATCGGCGGCACGTCGGCGAGGTCGTCTTCCTTGACCTCAGGCAACACGATCTCGTCGAGCGGGTACATGTCGAAGTACTTCTGCGGGACGTACCACGGCAGGTGCGGACGGAAGATACCGCACGCGAGGAAGAAGGGCTTCTCCTGCGGCCGCGCGAGCTGGTCGCACACCCACTCGGCGACGAGCGCGTCGGACATCTTCGCGCCCTCGGGGAGGTCCACCGGCCCCCAGTCGAAGTGCGCCATGTTCAGGCCGCTGTAGCACTTCGTCCGTTTCTTGTACCCCTCGGGCGGCTTCGTCTTCGTCTTCGACGGCCAGTACTCGTCCCACGACGCCGGGTCGGGGTACGCGCCGTGGTAGATCTTGCCGGAGCCCGCGGCACGGTAGCCGTGCGCCATGAAGTGCTGCGGCAGCGTCACCGC
>Ga0272442_10012799_pt1 | contig 10088 bp, 5 predicted proteins | sample SSMForm2O_FD_200262 | JGI IMG/M metagenome (GOLD analysis project Ga0272442, IMG submission 200262) | Marine sediment archaeal communities from Little Sippewissett salt marsh, Falmouth, MA, United States - SSM-Form-2O | ecosystem: Environmental > Aquatic > Marine > Wetlands > Sediment ... | reverse complement strand
GCTGCCGCCGTGGTGGGTGGGGTGGCAGGCGAAGTTGACGATGGCGCCCAGGAGCGCACCGTCGGGGCTGCGTGCCGCGACCACGGCCACCTCGGGGTCGATGGGGCCTTCGAAGCAGAGCGCATTCGGGTCGGCGAACCGCCCGTGGGTGCACACCGTGCCGTCGCGCATGATGATGCGGCGGTTGAAGGCCACGCCGAACTCGGGCACGCTGGCGAAGCCGACCTCGGCCTCCTGCGCATTGTCGAGCGCGGCGCCGAAGGCCGCGACGATCTTGTCCGTGAGGGTGGCCACGTAGGCGTCGTCGCGTTTCACGTCGCCGGCGTCGGCCACGGCGGGGCCGGCGTGGTTGTGCGTAGCCGCCACCATCACGTGGTCGCCTGGGAACGCGAACTGGTCGGCCACGCGGCGGCGGATGTCGCTCACCTGCGTCCAGCGCACGCACAGAGTATCGAGCTGGACGAAGGCCACGCGCTCCTCGCCGGCTTCCAGAACGGCCACGCGTGCGGAGAGGGGGTCGAGCACCTGGTCGGCCACGAGGTCGCGCAGCCAGCCGATCTTGTGCGTGCCCAGCGGCGGCGTGATGTCCGTCTCGGCGAAGCCGGCTCGGATGGGCATCGGGAATCTCCTGGATCCGCGTTGGGGGCGGCTCGCCCCACTATAGGATGGGCGGGCGGGAAGCGCAAGGCCGGCATCGCAGGCCGCTGCGCCCCGTTCGCGGTCTTGACAGGGCCAGTGCACGCCAGTAGCATGGGCACGTGGTCGGACGAGTGGCTGGGTCATTGGCCGAGGGGACGGGGATGGCGAAACATCCCGCGAAGTGCCCGAAGTGCGGGCAACCGCTCGAGGTGGAAACCGAGGCTGGCGGGTCGATCGCCTGTCCGCACTGCCGCGCGGCGCTGCGCGTCTCGCAGAAGGCACGCGTCCACGAGTCGCCCGACCCGCTGGTGGGCCAGAAGCTCGGGGTGTACGAGCTCGTGGCCGTGCTGGGCCGCGGGGGCATGGGCGCGGTCTACAAGGCCCGCCAGCCCTCGCTCGACCGCATGGTGGCGGTCAAGGTGCTGCCCGCGTCGTTCTCGGGCGACGCGAGCTTCGCGAAGCGGTTCATGCGCGAGGCAAAGTCGACGGCGGCGGTGAGCCATCCGCACATCATCGAGATCTTCGACTACGGCCTGGACCAGGGCCGCCACTACATCGCGATGGAACTCATCGACGGCGAGAGCCTGTCCGCCGTGCTCGATCGCCAGGGGGCGCTGCCCGCCCGGCGCACGGTGGACCTGATGCGACAGGTGGCGTCCGCACTGGCCAAGGCCCACGCCGCGGGCATCGTGCACCGCGACGTCAAGCCCGGCAACATCCTGCTCACGCGCGACGGTGTGGCGAAGGTGGCCGACTTCGGGCTGGCGAAGCGGCCGGAGATCGATGCCAACGTGACCGCCGACGGGCAGGCGCTCGGCACCCCGCTCTACATGTCGCCCGAGATGGTGCGGGGCGAGCGCGTGGATGCCCGCTCGGACCTCTACTCGCTCGGGGCCACCTTCTACCACCTGCTGGCGGGGCGGCCGCCGTTCGAGGGCACCAGCGCCTACGCCGTGGCGCTCAAGCACTCCGAGGAGGAGCCCCCGCCCCTCGACAAGTGGGCGCCCGACACGCCGCCCGAGCTGTGCCACATCGTCCACCGCCTGCTGCGCAAGAACCCCGCCGAGCGCTATCAGAGCGCCGAGGCCGTGCTGCACGAGCTCGGCCACCTGGCCGAGCGCCAGGGTTCCACACGCGGCGTCATCGAGACGCGTACGACGGAAACGCCGCGTCCCATGCCCACGGCGGGTGCCCGTCGGCGGGCGCCGCGAGCCGTGATTGCGGCAGCGGGGATCGCCCTGGTGGCCGGCGCCCTGGCGCTCACCCTCCTCGGGCCGCACGGCGAGACGCCCCACGCCGACCCCACGCTGGTCCACCTGTTCGACGGCACGTCCCTGGCAGGCTGGCAGGTGATGGACAAGGGGGAGTTCGAGCGGCACGGCCTCGTGCACGTCCAGGACGGCCGCCTCGTTCTGGAGGCCGGGGACCCCGCGACCGGGGTGCGGTGGGGCGGCGACGTGCCGCGGCTCGACTACGAGATCACCCTCTCCGCTCAGCGCCTCTACGAGGCGCCCTTCTGCGAGGTTGTCTTCCCCATCGCCCAGGCGGACTGCCAGCTCGTGGTCGGCGGCTGGGACGAGGGGGCCTACGCGGCCCTGGCCGAGATCGACGACACCGCAACGGAGAACAACCCCACCTACACCCGCATGAGCTTCAGGATCGAGCAGTGGTACCGCGTGCGGCTGCGCGTCACCGAGGCGCGCATCCAGGCGTGGGTGGACGGCCGCCAGGTGATCGACCTGGCCACGGCCGGCCACACGTTCCACATGCCTCCCGCCTGGCACTGCCTGCGACCGCTGGGCCTGGCTGCCGCGGCGGGCCGAAAGGCCGTGTACCGCGACATCACGCTCCGGCGGCTCGGCCCGGCGCCCGAGTGAGCGCGTGTCAGAACTCCCAGTTCTTCTGCCAGTGGTGAGCGGCGTAGGAGTCGGTGTGGTCCTCGGGCCGCCACGTCTCGCCGCACCAGTAGGGGAAGAAGACCCAGGGAGCGAACACGTGGAGGGGCGGCCGTTGGGGCGGCATCAGCCTCGTGCCCGCGTGCCTCCCGGTGAGGGGGTCGGCGAGCGGCTCCTCGGCCGCGTCGGCGGCATAGCTCGCCACCGCCCGCTCGAAGAAGACAGGCCCCGTCTCCTCGAGGATGCTGCCCTGGGTCCACGGCCAGTGCTCGGGGAGCCGCTCGAGGCACCAGCGGGCGAAGGGGTGGCCGGGAGTGCACCCGAGGATGGCGGTGCCCGCGCGGCCTTCGCGCTCGTCGCCATAGAAGTAGCCGACCCCCTCGAGCAGGGGCTCGATGGGGCGGAAACACTCGAAATCCACGTCGATGTAGACCCCGCCGAACAGGTTGAGGATCTCGTGGCGCAGCACGTCGGCCCGCTGGGCGGGGTGGGCCGTCTGCTCGCAGATCTCGCGGTTCACCAGGTGGCTCGGCAGACTGGCGTCCGTCCACAGCCGCATCTGCCACCCGGGGTGGTGGTGTGTCCAGGAGTCCGCGAAGCGCTCGGCCGCGGCTGGAAGCGGCTCAGCCCCGACCCAGATGCGGTGCAGGATTCTGGGGATCGGCTCCACGTCCAGCGCCTCCCTGCGTGTCTCAGGTCAACTGGCCCCATTCATCGGGGGGGATGGGGCGATAGGGGCGGCGGAAGCTTGGCGAGGCCCCCGAGCCGCCCAGACCCGTAGACACCTTGCCGATGTGGTTGGCCAGGGCGCGGGGAGAGGCATACAAGCGGTCGCCGTAGAGGTCGGCGATGAGCAGGTCGCCAGGCTTCGTCGCCTTGTCCACCCCGAGGCGCTGGAGGCGGTCGCGCAGCTCGAGCGCAACGTGTCGGGGGTAGTACATGCACTGCGTGCCGTGGTAGCTGCACCCGTAGCTACAGTAGCGAAGGCCGCGGTAGAAGGACGGCTCGGCCTCGAAATCGCACTCCGAGAAGAGCGCCAGGCAGTAGTCGCGCAGCCGCCCCTCGCCCTCCATCTCCCCGATCGTGTCGAGCAGGTGTCCGACGAAGCCGTCGCGGAACACCACGTCGTCCTCACACACGCAGATGCCCCCGCCCTCGGGAATCGGCAGGCTCAGGCATCGCACGTAGTTGTGGCAGAACCTGCGGTGCACCGTCCACTCGCGAGTGCGCTCGTGCTCCTCGGCCGAGAGGGGGTGGAACCGCAGGGCCTCGTGCTGGCGCAGATGGTCGAGATAGGCGGCGGCACTCGTGCCGATCACCAGGTGCACACACGGCAGCTCGTGCACCCGGCGGTCGGCCGCGAACAGACTGGCGATGGTCTGGTGGACGTAGGCCGGCGTGCGATCGACCGTCATGACCGCGACCACGAGCCCGTCGAGTTCCATGGCTACCACCCCGTGCATGCTCTTCACGCCATCCCCTGCCATCATACGCACCCCGCTCGCCGTGTCAATGCGGCACCGAATCCGACGTGGTCGCGATTGGCACTTGACACCCAGGCCGACGGGCAGTAGCATGCACGCGCGCTGGGGGCGCCTTGCGCAACACCTGTTCAGGGGACCCCGGCGACGGGCCGGCGAGGGGCATCGCCGGTGGGTCATCACCCTTGGAGGCGGGAGTGCGCCATGAACGACCTGCACCGTTACCAGGATGTCGTCGCGGACCTCGTCGAGAGCCCGACCACATACCCCGAGGGCCGCTTCGCGGGGGCGGGCATCGTCACCTGCGCGGGAGGGCGCTCCTACTTCCCGTGCGCGTGGGTGCTGGTGAACGTCCTGCGCGACCTGGGATGCCAACTGCCCATCGAGGTGTGGCACCGCGGGGCCAAGGAGATGAACCCCCGCATGCAAAGCCTCCTCGAATCGGTCGACGGCGTGCGCTGCATGGACGCCTCGCAGGGGCACCCGCCGCTCGCCTCGGCACTCGACGGCTGGGAGATCAAGCCCTACGCCATCATCCACTCGAGCTTCGAGCACGTCCTGTTCCTCGACTGCGATAACGTGCCCGTCCGCGACCCGTCCTTCGTGCTCGACTCGCGCCCCTACCGCCGGCGCGGCGCCGCCTTCTGGCCAGACCGCTGGATGACCTGCGGCGACCACGACAAGTTCCGCACCATCGCACCCGAAGCCTGGGAAGCCGTCGGCCTCGACCCGCGCGACGAGCCCGAGTTCGAATCCGGACAGCTTGCCGTCCACAAGCGACGTTGCTGGCACGCCCTCCAGCTCACCATGTTCCTCAACGAGCGCTCCCAGTTCTTCTACGGACTGCTCCTCGGCGACAAAGATACCTTCCACCTGGCCTGGCGACGCCTCGGACAGGACTACGCCATGCCGCCTTTCCGCCCCGCACAGGACTGGGACGACGGGCCGGTCCTCTACCAGCACGACTTCCACGGCCGCCGGCTCTTCCAGCACCGCAACCAGGACAAGTGGGCCTACGACGGCGGCAACGCCACCATCCCAGGCTTCGTGCACGAGGAACGCTGCTTCGAACACCTCGAGCGCCTGCGCCGACTCTGGGACGGCGTGGTGCGCGCCTACCCCGACGACTACACGTCCGCCGAGCGGCGAGCCGTCGAGGCCCTGACCCGCGAGCGCCTCTTCCGCTACGCCCACCTGGGCGGCGAGCAGCGCCTCATCGAGTTCCGCCCCGACTTCTCGCTCGGCGTCGGGCGCGCCAAGTGGGAGACCGCCTGGGGCGTCGAGGAGGCCGATGGCGGCTCCGTGAAACTCACCCTGCGCAACGGCATGCGGCGCATGTGCGTGCTGCGGCGCAACGGCGGCCCCGAGTGGAAGGGACGCTGCCTCCACTTCGACCGCCTGCCCATCGTGCTCGAGCCCGTTTCGTGCCTGTACGGTGAGGAACAGCGCGTGGGCCACGCGATCCGCGACCTGCTCGAGCGAGGACTCGACCCCATCGGCCCCCACGCCGCCGAGATCGCCGGCGTCGGCTCCTTCCTCTACCATCGCGTGGGCTACGACGCACGACCGATGGACTTCGCGTGCGACCTCACCATCCGCCGCGGAGCCGCACCGCGCGAGCGATGGTGGTACATCGACACCGCGGCCACCCCGCCGCGGCTCGTCATCTGCGGCGACGACGGCCCCACCTGCGCCCTGGGCCGCGAGGCCACCGGTGTCTGGGCGGGCCAGTGGCTCGCCTTCGAGAAAATGCCCGTGGAACTCCTCCCCGGCGCCGAGGCCCTCCGCTCCTCCGACCTCCCCTATTACACACGCGACTACTACGCACCCATCTCCGCCACCAGGGACTACTACGCACGCGACTACTACGCCCCCATCTCCGCCACCAGGGACTACTACGCCCGCGATTACTACGCCACCGCGCGCCCGGCCATGGCGAGCCGAAGCTACTATTGAGCGCGGCGCGGGCACTATCCCGATGATTCGGCCGGACACTGCATCCGCCATGCGCGCGTTCGGTAGGGCGGGGAGGCGAACTCCACCCGCCGCGTGGGGGTGGGCGCCTGTTCGCCCGACCACAGGTCCGTGAGGAGGGCGGGGGCCGGCAGCTCGACCGTCTTGCACCCGCCCGAGGCCGTGTGGACGCACAGGAGCGAGCGGTTCGCGTAGACCACGTCGTCGCTCGTGCACCACACGTGGGCTCCCGCGAAGCGCGCCAGGTTGCGGAGCAGGGCGGGGCCGAACGTCGTCATCGCCAGATACACGCTGCGCCAGCCGTCGCGGTCGCGGACGGCAAAGGCGGGCTCGCCGCCGTCGCGCAGCCGCCCCAGCACGGTGGCCTGCGGGTCATCGGCGAAGAACACCGGGCCGGCCGAGCCCTCGGTGCCGAAGTTCAGCGCGGCTCCGCCCGCGACGAGCGGGTGATCCAGGTCGGCCATCTCCACGTGGATATTGCCTCGCCGTCGGTGGCAGCCGAGCCGCATGCCCACGAGGTCGCGGCCCATGGCGGGGTCGAAGCGCTGCTCGTCGAGGGCCGCGGCGGCATAGGTCCAGCACATCACGCGGCCGTCGCGCTGCCAACGGCGCACGCCTTCGGCCGCCTCGGGCGGCACGCAGGCGCAGTTGACGAACACCAGGAGCCTGTACTGCTCGCCGGGGAAGGCCGGGTGGGCGAGGTCGTGGAGCTCGTAGCGGTCGTAGGGCAGGCCGGCCAGGCCCCACTGGCGGTTCGCCAGGTCGGTGAGCAGCCCGTGGCACGCCTCCATCTCGAAGCGCAGCAGGCTCCCGTTCATCGCGGACTGCATCATCGGGGTGTCCTCGGAGACCACGAAGGCCACCTGGCTGATCGAGCGGCGGTCCCAGCCGACGGCCTGCCTGCCGATCTCCGAGAGCTGCTTCATCGCCGCCACCAGCGGCGGGGCCTGGTAGTTGTGGCACGCGATGTCGAACCACCAGTAGGGCGTGCCCGTCACCAGGTTGTGCATGTGCTCGCGCTGGAGGAGGGCCACCTGCTCGGCGTCGTCGCGGCCGCAGTAGCCGAGGTCCCATTTCCACACGCGGTCGGCGATGGCCGGCTCGGCGGTGGCCGGGGGCACCGCGGCGGGGTCCACGGCCTCCCACGCCGCCCGCTGCTCCGCCGTCAGGTTCGCCACCGTCTTGAGGTCCACCTCCGTGTAGTGGAGCTTGCCGTGGAGATTGAGGCAGTGGGGCAGCCCCAGGTAGCCCGACGGGCCGCCGGGGTAGCGCCCGTCGTAGCTCGTGATGTCCGAAACGAAGTCCACCCACGGGCTCTCGTTGAGCCGCTGGACGAGGCCGTGGCCGTACTCCTGGATGTAGCTGTAGACGCCTGTTTCCCACCACAGGTAGCTGTGGAAGCCGCCGGCCAGGGTGGGCGAGCCCGCGGCCTGCTTCGCTGCGCGGCAGCAGGTGATCAGCGCGTCGGCCAGCGTCTCGTTGAGGAAGCGGTAGTAGTCGATGGCCGGGCGGTCGGTGGCGGGGTCGCGCAGGGTGAAGAGCCCCCAGATGTGGCTGCCCGACCGCTGCATGCCCGAGGGCGGCTCCGCCTCGTGGAACGTGGCCGACGGCTCGCCCCACGCCTCGCGCAGCGCCGCCAGATCGTCCCCATACTTTCGCCGGAGCCACGCGCGGAACTCGCGGGTGTAGACGGGGTGGTAGGCGCCGCGGAACGTCTCCGCCGTGTCGAAGATGAGCCATTCCTCGGTGCTGCCCGCGTTGAGCATGAAGCCGACGACCCGGTGCGCCCAGCGGGTGGTGCGGAGCCAGGCCACGAAGTCGCCGATGAGCTGCCCCACGTGCTCGAGCCACACGGGCGACGCGATGTTGGCCACCGAGAGCGCAGGCGCATCGTCGGGTCCGGGGGGATTGTGCACCTCGCCCGGGAAGGCGCGGCGGAACCAGTCGTTGAGCAGGCCCAGGCGCAGGCGGATGAGCCAGCGGGTGGATGGGGCGTGCTCCTCGAAGAAACGGAGCTTCTGCTCGGCGTAGGCCCAGTCGTAGTCGCCCGGCCCGTTCCAGCAGTGGATGCCCGCCTCGATCCAGATCATCATGATTTCCACGCCGCCGCGCACGAAGTCCCGCACCACCTCGGGATCGTCGAAGGCGCAGCTCGTGGCCGTCATGCCATGGAGCGGCGTGCCGTCCACGAAGAGGGTCGGCACGCCGTTGTGGCTCCGAACTTCGGAGCGAGGGAAGCCGCTCATTGTGGGGACCCTACTCCTCGAGCACGGAGTCGAAGATGTTCCACGGCTCGAAGAGGCTGATGGCGCCCCGCTCGGGAATGCCGATGTAGAGGGCCATGCCCACCTCCTCGCCGGGCTTGAGGTGCAAGCCGCACACGTCGTTCCTCGGGCAGGCGAACTCCAGGATGTCCGTCGCACCCTCCTTGCGCGAGGCGAAGGGGTAGACGTCGGGCTTGATGAACTCGTGCTTGTTGTCGAACCAGGGCCAGCGGCCCAGGTTACAGAAGTGCATCCGCACGTTCGTCTTCCGCGGCCCCGCGTCGGGCGCGGGCACAAACTCGGCGTAGACGTTGTCCCCACCCACATAGAAGCCGTCCGCATCCTGATCGACCACGAGGGTGACCTTGCGATAGGGGCCTTCGATGGCGAAGGCGTAGTAGAGGAACTTCTCGTCCCAGCGTGCCCAGCCCCGCAGCTTCACGCCGGCGTGGTCGAGCCAGTAGTCGGGTTTCTCGCCCCATTCGGCCAGGTCGCCGTCCACCCGCATCGTGCCGCGGCGGATGACGGGTGCGAAGGGGTAGATGGGGTACTTGTCCTTGCCGTCCTCCACGCCGTCGCCATCGGTGTCCTTCTGCGCGGGGTTCGGGCGGGGCCAGTTGCCCGGCGTCTTGATGCGGAGTGGCGCGTTGATGCAGGTGACCCATCGGCTGGCGAGCACCTCGGCCATGTCGTCCAGCCCGTCGCGGTCGGTATCCGTCTTTCTGGGGCTGGAGCCGAAGCGTTTCTCGTCGAGGGGCAGGCGCGGGTCGTCGTCGGGGATGCCATCGCCGTCGCGGTCGTCGGCCACGGCGATCTCGCCGTAGAGGTTGCGCAGGTACTGCACGGAAGTGAAGTCGCGGAGCTGCCACGCGATGCCGTCCCAGTGCTCGCCGTGGTCGTAGGCCGTGCACCACGGCCAGCCGGGATACTGGGGGGCGAAGTGGCAGAAGATGCTGCGGTCGTCCTCGCTGTCGAGGCCGCTGCTGTTGTGCTGGCTCTCGAACTGGTGCTTGTACTCGTGGCACATGAGCCACGCCACGTCGCTGCCGCCCAGGAAGTGGCTGCGGCCGGGCGTGGGCCATTCCACGCCGTAGGTGCCGCCGCCCGAGCCCTGGTAGATCCATTTCTTCGCCCCCGCGTTCCACTGCCGGTTGGCCTCGCAGATCACCTGGCCCACGTAGACCTCGTCCTTCCTTCCTGCCTCCTCGACCAGCTTCTTGAAGGCTTCCTGGTGGTTGGGCCTGGGGAGCTTCGTGAAGGGCTCCGGCAGGTCCGCGCGGTCCTTGCCCGTGCGGTAGAAGGTCGGGTCGATGTAGAGATGGAAGTCCATCCAGTACTTCATCGAGGAGTTGCACCAGTAGAAGAGCTGGGTCTCGCGGAAGTCGCGGCGGTAGAGCTCGATATCCTCGGGCGGCATGGGGTCGGGCATCGGCGCATCGGGCTTCACCGTGTCCAGATTCACGATGTTGGGCAGGAGCAGGATCTTCACGGGGATGCGCACGCAGGTGGTCTTGCCCCGGGGGGCGAGGGTGGCGAAGGCATACTCGCGGGAGTAGCCGGCGCCCGGGAGAGTGCGGAGGGTGGGGCTGGCCACGCGGTAGTAGTAGCGGGTGCCGGGATCCAGGCGGGTGATCTTCAGCTCATGGTGCGTGGTGGGCTTTCCCCGGCCTGTCACCTTGCGGGTCGTGCCCTCGGCCCACGGGTCGCCTTGGCCGGGGGTGCGGATGGGATGGCTGCCGGCGCGGAGGACGGCCTCGGTGGGGCAGGGCTCGAGCGTCTGCCAGGTCACCACGGCCTCGGAGCGCTCGAGGCGCACCGCGCGCGGGCTGGGAGGC
>Ga0272442_10012798_pt1 | contig 10089 bp, 8 predicted proteins | sample SSMForm2O_FD_200262 | JGI IMG/M metagenome (GOLD analysis project Ga0272442, IMG submission 200262) | Marine sediment archaeal communities from Little Sippewissett salt marsh, Falmouth, MA, United States - SSM-Form-2O | ecosystem: Environmental > Aquatic > Marine > Wetlands > Sediment ... | reverse complement strand
CGAAGACGGTGCCCGTGCGCGTGAAGACGCTGAAGATCCGCGACCCGCTCAGACTCCCGGCCGCCGCCAAGACCGTCTGGGGAGCGGTCTGTCCCATCTGGGTCACCGTCGATGTGCCGCCAACCGCGAAGGCCGGCACGTATCGGGGCACGCTCACCATCTGCGCGAAGGGCGAAAAGCCCGTCGGTGTCCCCGTCTCGCTCGAGGTCGCCGACTGGACGCTTCCCGATCCGCAGGACTACAAAACGTGGGTCGAGCTCTGGCAGTCACCCGATACGCTCGCGATGGAATACGACCTGCCGCTCTGGTCGCCGAAGCATCTCGAACTGGTCGGCCGCGCGCTCGACCACTTCCGCGGCGTCGGCAGCCGCGTCGTCTACATCCCCCTTCTTGCCCACACGAACATGGGCAACGCCCAGTCGTACGTGCGATGGGTCAAGATTGGCGGGGACAAGCACCTCTTCGATTTTACCCCGATGGAGCGGTACCTCGACGTCGTCGAGCGTCACATGGGCCGGCCGAAGATGGTGGTGGTGTGGGTGTGGGACGTCGCGCTGAGCGACATCGCCAGGAGCAGCATTCAGCCGAGGGAACTTCAGAAAGCGCTCAAGGAACTCCAGGGAAAAGGTCCGCTGGTGACGTTCTTCAACCCCGTAACCGGCAAGACCCGAAACCATTATCTGCCACCCTATACCGACGCGAAGAGCCGGGATCTCTGGCAGCCGCTCTTCGAGCAGTTGAAGCATCGCCTGGCCCGTCGCGGTCTCGAAGGTGTCGTCATGTTCGGCGTGGGTTCCGACGCGGTGCCGAAGAAAGAAGAGGTCGAATTCTTCGCGTCGCTCTGGCCGAAGGTGCCGTGGGTGGTGCACTCGCACGGCGGGAGCTGGAGCCGGTCGCTCTTCAAGAACGCGAAGGTCGGGTATTACGATAAGGTGTTCGCACGGTTTCCGAAGGACGTCGGCAAGGGACAGAAACACGGCTGGCGTCGGCCGGAGCTCGTCACGCAGCTCAACCGTCACTGGACGGGAACGATCGATTACTTCCCGGCGTCGGTGTGGCGTCACATCACCGAGATCAACATCACGGGTGAGCAGCGCGGCGTGGGTCGACTCGGTGGGGATTTCTGGCCGGTGATCAAGAACAAGCAGGGGATGCGCAAGGGACGCATCTACGAGCGGTACAACGAATGCCGGTGGCGTGCGAACGACATCTGCACGTCGCTCCTCGGGCCGGGGCCGACCGGCCCTGTGGCGACGTCGCGGCTCGAGGTGATGCGCGAGGGGCTGCAGGAATGCGAGGCACGCATCTTCATCGAGCAGGCTCTTTTGGACGAGAAACTGAGGGCAATGCTGGGAGACGACCTCGCCAGGCGCTGCCAAGACGTGCTCGACGAGCGTCTGCGCGTGATGCTGCGTGCGCTGAGCACACTGCGTGCCGGCGGCGGCAAGCGACACTCGGTCACCGCACCGAGCGCGTGGTGGAACACCCCGGGACTGGCCGGTCACGCGTGGTTCGTCGGTTCGGGCTGGCAGGACCGGACGAAAAAATTGTATAGCCTTGCGGGGGAGGTGGCGGTTAGAATCGGGCGGAAATGAACCTCACCGGAGTGCCGAACCCGATGACCGCCGAACGCCTCACAGATGCCGAAACGATCCGATCGCTCGTCGACGCACACCCGCTCTGGTATCACCAGATCGAACTCGCCCCGGGTATCGTGACGCCGGGGGTGCACGATTCCGCGGATGAACTCGCCAGACTGGACACGCTGGGACTGCCCCGGGACTGCTCGGGGCTGCGTGTGCTCGATATCGGTTGTCGGGACGGGTTTTTCGCGTTCGAGATGGAAAGGCGCGGCGCCCGGGAGGTCGTCGGCATCGACTATGCCGAACCCGATATCACCGGGTTCTCGGTGGCTGCGAAAATTCTCGCGAGCGACGTTCAGTACGTCGTCGAGAACGTCTATTACCTGGACCCGAAGAAATACGGGACGTTCGACCTGGTGCTGTTCCTGGGTGTCGTCTACCACCTTCGACACCCGATGCTGGCCCTGGATCACCTCCGCAGCGTGACGAAACCCGACGGACTGCTTTTCGTCGAGAGCGTCATCGCGGGCGACGACGCCGTGAGCCATCCCGACGTGCCGCTCTGGCAGTTTCTGCCGCGTGACACGCTCGGGGGCGACGCCACCAGCAAGTGGGCGCCGAACATGGCGGGGTTGAAGTCGGTCATCGAGGAGAGTCGGTTCCAGGTGCTCGACAGCACGGTGCACGCCGGACGCGGGGCCGTGACGGCGAGAGCCGTCGTCGACCGTGAGCTGGACTTCTACCAGAGACTCGACGGCGAAGTGGGGCTCAAGGGCAAGGCGAGGAACCTGCCGACGAAGATCGTCCCCGAAGAGGGCGACCTGTCCTCGGAAGACGAGCCAACGACACCACGAGGAGACGCATAGATGACGGCACAGCGCATCACCGACACGGAAACGATTCGCGCTCTCGTAGACGGGTTCGAGGGCTGGTATCACCAGATCGAGTTCGCCCCCGGCATCGTAACCCCCGGCCAGCACCCGTCGAAGCGGATGCTGCAGAACCTGGACGAGATGGGGCTGCCGGGTGACTGCACGGGTCTGCGGGTGCTCGATGTGGGCTGTCGTGACGGGTTTTTCACCTTCGAGATGGAACGTCGCGACGCCGACATCCTCGGCATCGACTACGCCGTCCCCGAGGCGACCGGGTTCCCGATCGGGGCGAAGATCTTCGGCAGCCATGCGCCCTACCGCATCGAGAACGTCTACCACCTCAACCCGGAGGAGCACGGGCACTTCGACGTCGTCCTCTTCCTCGGCGTCATCTACCACCTGCGCAATCCGCTCCTGGCGCTCGACGCCGTCCGGAGCGTGACGAAACCGGGAGGACTGATCTTCGTCACCAGTCAGCTCGCCACGACGCAGGAGCTGCAGGAGCTGACGGAACCGGTGTGGCAGTTCTGTCCGCGGGACTGGCTCTGCGGGGACGCGTCGAACAAGTGGGCGCCGAACGTGCCGGGACTGAAGAAGGCCGTCGAGGAGTGTCAGTTCGAGGTGCTCGCGTGTACCGACGTCGAGCAGCGCATCCTCCTCAAGGCCCGCGCGATCTCCGACGCCTCGCTCGAATTCCACCGGAAGCTCGATGCCTCCGAAGGCAAGTGGGGAACGGCGGACGTCCTCGACCTGTAGCATGCCGGACGCCTTTCGCATTGACAGAAGACCCCTGACCTCGTAAGCTGTCGCAGCTTGGGAAATTCGGACCGTCCTGCTATCCGGGGACTGCGACGCCGATGATTTTCAGCTCACCGATCTTCCTGTTCCTGTTCCTGCCGACCGTCCTCGCTCTGTACTTCCTGAACAGGAAAACGTTCCGCAACCTGTTCTTGCTGGTGGCGAGTCTCTTCTTCTACTCCTGGGGCGAGCAGTATCTCGTCTGGATCGTCATCACCTCGACGCTGATCGATTACCTCGCGGGACTCATCATCTCGGGCGGCTTCAGCGGCGGGGAGATTCGTCAACTGGAACCGGGCGCGCCGCGGACGACGCTTCAGAAGTTCGGACTCGTCGCGTCGATCTGCTCGAATCTCGCTTTCCTCGGGTTTTTCAAGTACTTCAACTTCGGTCTCGCCGGCTTCAACGCGATCGTCCCCGCGTCCTGGGGGTTTCACCACGTCGCGAAGATCGCCCTGCCGATCGGCATCAGCTTCTACACGTTTCAGTCGATGAGCTATACGATCGACGTGTACCGCGGACAGGTGCGTGCGACGCGACGCTTCATCGATTTCGCGTGCTACGTGACGCTGTTTCCGCAGCTCGTGGCGGGGCCGATTGTGCGGTATCGCGACATCGCCGAGCAGCTTGTCGAGCGCACGGTCGACCGCGAGGGGTTCGCCTGGGGGGCGAAACGCTTCATCATCGGACTCGGCAAGAAGGTGCTCATTGCCAACGTGGTGGCGGTCCCGGCCGACAAGATTTTCGGCGTGACCGACCTCTTCGGCCGCATGGTGACGCCGGGCGTCCCGCTGGATGAGCTGACGGCGCCCGTCGCGTGGCTCGCGGTCGTCTGCTACACGCTCCAGATCTACTTCGACTTCTCGGGCTATTCCGACATGGCGATCGGCCTGGGACGGATGTTCGGCTTCCGGTTTCTCGAAAACTTCAACTTCCCCTACATCTCCCGGTCGATCAGGGAATTCTGGCGTCGCTGGCACATCTCGCTGTCGACGTGGTTCCGCGACTACCTCTATATTCCGCTGGGTGGCAGCCGCTCGTCGAAGCGACGGACGTACCTGAACCTGGTGATCGTGTTCTTCCTGTGCGGCCTGTGGCACGGGGCGGCGTGGACGTTCGTGGTGTGGGGCTTGTATCACGGGTGCTTCCTCGTGCTGGAGCGTCTGGGCCTGGAGCAAGGCATTCGCCGGCTGTGGCGGCCGCTGCGACACGTTTACGTGCTCCTGATCGTGATGGTCGGCTGGGTGCTTTTCCGTTCGGAGACGTTTTCGCAGGCGGTGGCGATGCTGGGGGCGATGGTCGGCTTCGCGAAGGGAACGGGCGTCGAGCACAACGTGCACATGGTCCTGGACACCGAGGTGCTGGTGGTGATGCTTGCGGGACTCGTCGGATCGATCCCGTGGCTTCCGGCCTTTGCACGGTGGCGTGAGAAGCTGACCGCACCGGGGGCCTCCCTCGGAAGACGCGCACTCGACGGCGTGTTCTGCGTCGCGGGGGTCGTGGTCCTGGCGGGGATTCTGCTTGCGTGCTCGCTGGCGCTGTCGGCGGGAACGTATAACCCGTTCATCTACTACCGGTTCTGAGAACCCCATGGCCGAGCGCAACCGCACAACGACGCGGTCGATCACGGACGTTCTGCTGAGCGTGGTGTTCGTGCTGGGAATCGCGCTGCCTTTCGTCGGGAAGTTCCTGAAATGGGACACGGGTCTTCGTCCGGGGGAGAACCGCCGACGCGCACGGATGCCCGAATTCGCGTTCAGCCGCGAGCGTCTCGAAGCATGGCCCGGGAAATTCGAGGACTACTGGGAAGACCGCTTCGGGTTCCGCAAGTCGCTCGTGCTGTGGCACAGTCTCATCAGGACGCACGTTTTCGGCGTCTCGACCTCCAGCGACGTGGTCGTCGGCAGGGACGGCTGGCTCTTCTACGCCAACGGGCACGTCATCGACGACTGTCGCGGGATGTACCCCTTTACCGAGGCGGAACTCCGCCGGTGGCAGCACGTCCTCGAGGCGCGACACGACTGGCTCGCATCGCAGGGAATCCGGTTTCTCTTCGTGGTCGTCCCGGAAAAGAGCTCGATTTACCCGGAGCTTCTCCCCTGGCATCTGAAAGCCGTCGGCGAACCGTCGCGTCTCGACCAGCTCATCGCGCACATGCGCGAGCACTCGCACGTCCGGGTCCTCGACGTCCGACCGGGACTGCTCGGGGCGAAGAAGAAGGGACCCGTCTACCGCAAGACCGACACGCACTGGAACGACGTCGGTGCGTTCGTCGCCTACCGGCAAATCGCCCGGGCCCTCTCGGAGACGTACGAGGCGGTGCAGCCGAGCGAGCTCTCCGAGTTCCGCGTTTTCACGCTGGTGGGTGAGGGCGGCGACCTCGCCGGGCTGATGGGACTCCAGGACGGGTACCAAGAGGAGAGAGTCCACGTGAGACACCGCGGGAAGCCCCCGGCCGCGATACCGGGCGAGACGGAGTTCACGCCGGTGATGAGGAAGATCGCCTGGCCCCGCACGCGGGGACCGCTCGTGACAATCGTCGCCGACGATCGTCTCCCGACGGCCGTCGTGGTCCGCGACTCGTTCATGGTCCAGATTCAGCCGTTCCTTTCCGACCACTTCAGACGGGCGGTTTACCTGTGGCATGACTTCAGCCCGGAGGTGATCGTCGACGAGAAGCCGGACATCGTGATCTACGAGACCGTCGAACGCGTGCTGCTCGGGGTCCCCCCGTTGAATCCGCCGGTCATCGCCGCAGCCAGGGGGGAGAGGTGACATGAACATGCCGCGACTCTTCGCACTCGAGGTGACCCGACGATGCAACCTGCATTGCATCCACTGCCGGGCGCTTGCCGACGAGCGTGACGTCGACGACGAGCTGTCGACCGACGAAATCCGCGGGTTCCTCGACGAGGTCGCCACACGCACGCACCCCATCATCATCCTCACCGGAGGCGAGCCGCTGCTCAGGGAGGACATTTTCGAGATTGCCCGTTACGGCGCCGACCTCGGACTCCACATGGCGATGGCGCCCAACGGGACGCTGATGGACGAAGACGTTGCACGACGGATGATTGAATCGGGGATCGAGCGGGTGGGGATTTCGGTCGACGGGGCGTCGGCCGAGGTGCACGACGCGTTCCGGCAGATGCCCGGTGCGTTCGAGGGTGCGATGCGGGGCATCGCCGCGGCCCGGGCGGTCGGTCTTCCCTTCCAGATCAACACGTCGGTCACGGCGATGAACGTCGACGAGCTGTTGAAGGTGCACGAACTCGCGAAGGACCTCGGCGCGGGCGCACACCACATCTTCATGCTCGTGCGCGTCGGTCGCGGACGCGACCTCGACGCCGAGGTCCCGCCCGACGAGCAGGAACGCGTGCTCACCTGGCTCCACGAGAAGCACCGTGAGGGCCTCATCCGCGTGCGTGCGACGTGTGCGCCGCATTACTATCGCATTCTCACGCAGCGTGCGGGGGAGGAAGGGACCTCGGCGATCACGCGCGGCTGTCTCGCCGGCAGACGTTTCGTCTTCGTCTCGAGCACCGGGCGCGTGCAGCCCTGCGGGTACCTCGATATCGATTGCGGGAACATCCGCGAGAAGTCGTTCTGGGAGATCTGGGAAGGCTCGGACGTGCTGCGTGACCTGCGCGACGACGACAAGCTCCGCGGCAAGTGCGGCATCTGCGAGTACAGGAGCGTCTGCGGCGGCTGCCGTGCCCGGGCGTATGCCGCCACGGGCGACTACCTCGCCGAGGAACCCGCCTGTCTCTACAAACCCCGCAAGAAGTAACCGCTCCGGTGCGGCTATTGGGGTTTCTTCAGCGCTTCGATCTGTTTCTTGAGTTCCGCGACCTGCTTGTGGGCGGCGGTGAGCTGTTTGGTGAGTGTCCCGGCCCGGACTTTGGACGCGTCGAGCTGACGGGTGAGTGCCGTGACGGCGGCGTCGTTTTCACTCTCGGCGGCGGCGAGTGTCTTCACGCGCTTCTCGAGGTCGTCCTTCTTCGCGACGAGGGCGTCACGCTCCTTGACGAGCTTTGCGCGCTCGGTGATGACGACGGCGAGCTGCTCCTTGAGCGTCGCGTTCTCCTTGCCTCGCGTTCCGTGCTGCTTCTTGAGGGTCGCGAGCTGCGTCTCGAGCGACGCGGCGCGATCGGTCTTCTTCTTGAGTTCGCTCCCGGTCCGGGCGAGGTCGACGGCGGCCTTGTTGAGCTGTGCCTGTCGGGCGCTGACCTGCGTGTGCAGCGACTTGACCTGGTTCTCCGCATCCTTGAGCTGCCGGGCGAGCTCGGCGCTCTGTTTCTCCAGGAGTTCCATCTTGTGCTTGAGAGCGGCAAGTGACGGTGCACCGGCGACCGGTTCGGTCGCGTTGGGGGTTCCTTCGACGGCCTCGCGGGTCAGGAGTCTGGTGAGTGCGTCCAGATCGCGTCGGTTGCTCGTCTGGAGTTCGTGGAGTTCGCGGACCTCGTCACGCAGAGCCTGGGCCTCCAACAGCTCGCCGCTCTGACGCTCATGCCGCGTCTTCAACGCGTCGTACGCCCACCAAAGACCCCAGACGCCGCCGATCAGCGACACCAGAAGCACCAGTACCAGACCCTGCAGAAAGCCGCGCGTCTTCATGCCCCGGTCATCCCCCCGATGGAAGTGTGATTCACCTGCCCGTCTTATCGGCCGCGCAGACCGAACACTTAAGCTGTCAACGACTTAAGTAGTAGCCGGGTGCCGCGGAATGTTACAGCCGCAGCCCTTGAAAAACTGTTCCCGTAGACTACAATCTGACGGAAAGACACCGATAAAACGAAACCTGGGGACTCCCGGAGCGTTTCAAGGGCAGAAAGTCTCTCCCGTCCGGCGGGAGGGCTTGCCGCAAGACGTTTCATATCAAGATATTAGCGCGGAATCCGGCCCGGCGGGCCGCACGGAGGCCCTCGACGGTGGCGACCGACGATAAGTCTTTTTTTTTCGCGAACTTAAGTGCGTAATTTTTGCCGAGACCACGTTCACAAATACTCTTGAGGAGATGCCTCCGGAAGCCGAAGCTCTAGAGGGGGCGATTTCTGAGAAAGGCCGCTGATATGAGACGATCCAGGGGGTTTACGCTGATCGAACTGCTGGTGGTGATCACCATCATCGGCATCCTCGCGGGGTTCCTGCTGCCAAGTCTGCACACCGCCAAGGAGAAGGCCAACCAGGCCAACTGCATCAACAACCTGCGGCAGATCCAGGAAGCGCTGGAGATGTACCGTCACGACATCGGCAGGTATCCCCCCTGGATAAGCAACATGCAGAAGTACCTGCAGGTGCGGAAGGTCTGCAAGTGTCTGTCGGATTCGAGTGGCGGTCACCAGGGAGGCAAGCCTCCGTGGCGTCTTCCGGGTGAGAGCAACGAGGAGCGTTGGGCGGAGACGTGGGACTTCGAGGGTGCACGGGCGGCGGCCAACGCCGCGGGCGCCGGGGGAGACTGGGACGACGAAGCCGGTGCGATGCAGAACCCGTGGCTCACGGGGAACAGCTACGTGTACAGTCTGAACGCGGCACGCTGTTCGTGGTGGCGTGGGGGGCTGTACCCCGACCCGAACGACCCCGGTCGCAACATCGACGCACGGAACGAACGGGTGGACACGAACGGTGACGGGAAGGTGAGCTGGTATGAGGCGCGGATGTTCGAGTACCGGGTGGTGGGACTGGCCTTTGCACCGATGTTGAGCTGTCTGTGGCACACGCGGGAGGCGGGTGAGCGTGCCATCCACGTGTCGATCGGCGCCATGCACGTCTACAAGTGCGACCCGGGCGTCGACGCCTGGAAGACGGCCGACCAGTAAACGGGACGCGTCGAAGGGAACACGGGCAAACCGTTTTCGGACGAACGATCATGAAGACCCAAAGCATGCGAAGAAATCGGTGTGGTTTCACGCTGATCGAACTGTTGGTGGTCATTGCCATCATCGGCGTCCTGGCGGGGTTCCTGCTGCCGGCGATCGCCCGTGCCCAGTGGACCGCCCGAAAGACCAACTGCATGAACAACCTGACGCAGTTCTCGAAGGCGCTGCAGATTTACGCTCGCGACTACGACGGCAAGCGTCCGCCCTGGCTCTCGAACCTTTACGACAGCTACGTTTCCACCGACAAGATCTACATCTGTCCCGAGGACCCCTACCACGGCAAGGAAGGCGGCAAGCACCCCAGTGACACCGACCCGTTCATCGAGACCGACGACTTCGCAGGCTCGGACGCCGGCACCAAGGACCCCGACGCCGCCACCGTACAGAACGACGAGATCAAGGCCAACAGCTACCTCTACGAGTTCTGCTGTGCCGAGTGCTCGTGGTGGAACGCGAGCTACTCCTGGAACGGGTACACCTGCTCGTTCGACAAGGTCTACCGTGCCGACCCGAAGGTTCACCCCGGGGGTCGCGCGGTGCCGACGTGGCACGAGGCCAAGGAGTGGGAAATCCGTTACGTCGGTCCGTGGACGCCCGTCGTCCGGTGCTTCTGGCACGGTGAAGGACGTACCGTCGACGAGGCCATGGTGCTGAACATCGGGGCCGAGACCTACCACTTCTACCACAGCACCGCCGAGGGTGACGACTGGAAAACCGCAGGGACCAAGTAGCCCGCCGCGCACCCTGTGCTCACCCGTGTCGCAGCATTTCCCCCTCCCTTTCGCGCTCTCCGCACGCCGTCGGTTGACGTCGACGCACCGGCGTGGTATTCTTCGACCGGGAGAGGACGTGTCGCATGATACCGGATGAGCTGCGTCGAAAACTCGAAGCACTGAACCGCGGGCCGCTGAAGGTCCCCTCGAAGGGACGACCCGCCCCCGGCGAGACGAAGCCCGT
>Ga0272442_10012797_pt1 | contig 10089 bp, 4 predicted proteins | sample SSMForm2O_FD_200262 | JGI IMG/M metagenome (GOLD analysis project Ga0272442, IMG submission 200262) | Marine sediment archaeal communities from Little Sippewissett salt marsh, Falmouth, MA, United States - SSM-Form-2O | ecosystem: Environmental > Aquatic > Marine > Wetlands > Sediment ... | reverse complement strand
AAGTCCACGGTTTTAATCTCCGCCGGTTTCAAGGAATTGGCCACAAACCGCGATTTGTCGTTGCTGAATTCCACAATGTCGATGCGTTCTCCTCGCAACTCCTGCACGACCATCTGCACCCGAGTGCCTTTCATGCCGACGCAGGCGCCCACCGGATCGACGTTGGTGTCGGATGACACCACGGCGATCTTCGAGCGCCGCCCGGCCTCGCGAGCGGCCCGGCGAATGGAGACCAGCCCTTCGGCAATCTCCGGTACGGCCTGTTCAAACAACTTGATCAGCAGGTCGGGATGCCGCCGGGAGAGCACAATCTGAGGCTCCTTGGTGGAGCGCTGGACGTCCAGGACGTAGGCCTTGACCCGGTCCCCGACCCGGAATTTCTCTCCAAACGCTTGCTCTCTTGGGGGAAGCACCGCTTCGGAGATTCCCAAGTCGATCACCGCGTTTCCCCGCTCGTAACGCTGGACCGAACCACTGACGAGGTCTCCAATGCGGTTCTTGAAGCGCTCGTAGACTACTTCGCGTTCGGCCTCCCGAATCCTCTGGGTTACGACCTGCTTGGCGCTTTGAGCAGCGATGCGCCCAAAGTCCGGTGGAGTCACATCCAACTCCACTTCATCCCCAATCTCGGCGTTTGGATCGATCTTCTTCGCCTCCTCCAACGTGATGTGGAGGGAGTCGTCGAGAATCTCGTCCATGACGATCTTTGAGGCGTACACCCGAAAGCTGCCGGTGGCTGGATCCATTGCGGCGCGGCTGACGTTTACGCCGCCGCCCAGCATCTTTTTCGAGGCTGACACCATCGCCGCTTCAATCGCTTCCACCAAAATCTCGGCGGAGATATTTCGCTCGCTGCCGATACGCTCAATGATGTCTATGACCGTATCTCTCATCGTTTTCACCTCTAAGCCAAACTCTTCGCGTGCCGTTCAGAACCCGTGAGGGACCTCCGAACGACCGGCAGACAAAGAAAAAAGTGGGGCGAAATCCCCACTTTCATCAACATATTCTTATCAAAATCAAGCCGCCAATGCAAGGATTTTTTTCAAGATCGTCGCGAAATATGAACATTCCGGGAAATCGCTCCCAATCGGCAAATGGCCCGGTGCTGCCGGGGGTCGCCTTCCTTGGATCTCCCCTCCGTATCCAAGCGGGCCGGGCTTGGCGATGGAGGCCGGGTTCGACTTGCCAAAAAAAACCGATTCCTCTATAAGTTAAGTGGAGTGAGGAAGAGAGGTTCTCCAGGATGTTCAATCAGCAGTCCAAAACCGCCCGGAAAACGAACGTATTTCAGTCGAAACAACCGGTTGAGCCGGACTCAGCCAAAGACATTTCGGAGGCCGAAACGCTTCGGCGGCTCAGTAAAATGAGCCGATTCAACCCATGGCTTTACAGCAAAATCGAGCCCTGGATCGGGCAGCGCATCCTCGAAGTCGGTTGCGGTTTAGGCAATATCACCCGCTTTTTCGCCGATCGTCCCAAGGTGGTGGGGATTGACTTCAGCGACGATCATTTACAGGAGTTCCGGCAGCGGAATCCCGATTTAGATCGGATTGAACTGCATCGGTACGATGCCGGAAATCCCGCTCTGGTGGATCTCGGGCGGGGAAGTTTCGACACCATCGTCTGCCTGAATGTGTTGGAGCACGTGGAACACGACGAACGGGCGCTCGAGTCCTTTTGGCACCTATTGGAGCCCGGCGGCCACTTGGCGCTGCTTGTGCCGGCGTTCCCCGCACTCTACGGCACATTGGACAGCAATGCCTCGCACATGCGGCGATATACACGCCCCGGACTCGATGCGCTGCTGAACGAACAGCGCTTTAACCTGCTGAAAATGAAATACTTCAACCTATTCGGGCTTCCCGGCTGGTGGTTTTGCGGCAAAATCCTGAAACAGCCCATTCTTCCCGCGAATGGCTTGGGATGGTATGAACGCCTTATGCCGGTTTTTCGGTTCATTGAGGAGTTGACCGGCCCCCCGCTTGGGCTGTCGCTGATCGCAATCGCGCGCAAACCGGAAGGGGAGACCCCGAACCTTTAACCTTGAGTCATACAAAGCCAGGGTAAGCTTCTCTGTGCATAAAGTTGAAGAAAAGGAATTCATTGGCTTGAAAGCGCCAAGACTTTCCATTGTCATCCCGGCCTATAACGAAGAAGGCTCGATTCAGGCGACGGTTGAGCAAACGCTCGAAGTGCTGCCGGAAATCGTGAAAGAGGGCCGACTGGCGGGTGCGGAAGTCATTATCGTCGACGATGGATCCCGAGACGCCACAGCGGAGCGCCTGAAGACGCTGATGGCGAAGCACGGTTCGAGCGGGGCACTCCGGACCGTGTGCCATGAGATCAACCGGGGTTACGGCGCGGCGATTAAAACCGGCTTCGCTGTCGCGCAGGGCGATCTGCTGGGCTTCATGGACGCCGACGGCACGTGTGAACCGGCCACGTTCAGCGCGCTCTGTCGGGCGATCGAAGACAGGCAGGCCGACGTTGTGCTTGGATCGCGCATGATTCGAGCGGGCAGTGGGATGCCCTTATCCCGGCGAATCGGCAATCGGATGTTCGCCATGCTGTTGAGCCTGATCGGTTCGGCCCGCGTGACCGATTCCGCCAGCGGTATGCGCGTTCTGCGTCGCGATCGGCTGCCGCTGCTTTCCCCGCTGCCCGATGGATTGCACTTCACCCCGGCGATGAGCGCCCGGGCGGTGCTGGACCCGAATTTGAAAATTGTCGAAGTGCCAATGGCTTATCACCAGCGCGTGGGCGATTCGAAGCTGGGCGTGGTGAAGGATGGACTCCGCTTTCTCGCGGTCATTCTGGAAATTGCGCTCACGTACCGGCCTTTGCGGTTTTTCGGTTTGTTTGCACTCGTGTTTCTTGCTGTTGCCGTATGGTATGGCGTCTATCCGGTGGTGCATTTCATTCGCGAGCGGCAGATTTTCGAGTGGATGATCTACCGGTTATTGGCCGTCACGGTGTTCACCGTTGCCGGGCTGAACCTGGGCGCGATCGGGCTTCTGGCCAATTCCGTCGTGCGATCTTTTCAGCGGTTGCACTGCTCGGCGGTCAGCGGCCCGGCGGCGGTGAGTCCGGGTGCACCGCGCCGCTGGCAACGAAAGGCGCTGGACGGACTGCCCGCGCTGGGCGCGCTTTTGGCGCTGATCGGCGTGGTCGTGAATGGGGGCGTACTCTGGGAGTATCTCACGACGGGGCACATCACCGCGCATTGGACGTATCCCGTTGCTGGAGCGTTTTTCGTGCTGAGCGGTCTTCAACTGTTTTCCTTCGGCGTTATCCATCGCATCTTCCGCGCGCTGGAAGACCGACAGACGTTCCTCTTTCCGCCGAAGCCAATTCCACCGAAAGATGCAACGCCCTCGGCAGAGAACAGCTGATCGCCAACAAGCAAGCGATTGGCAGGACTCGAGATCTGGCCGATCCTTGTGTTTCTTATCGTGAAGGGGGACTCCATGGGTTTCCCCTCGGAAAGTCCAATAAAGAATCCCATAAAATCGAGTGTTTTTTCGTGGTTTGGATGGAATCATAAAATACCCCTGGATTTTTGTGAAATATTTAGCTTGACACTATAGATGTTATGTAATAGAAGCTGTGAGGGTTAGGTTTGGCTTTATAATGTTTTTTATGAAGATGTCTTTGCTAATCTCTTTATGTCCAGTAACAAACAGGTAAGGGGGCTGCCTCGTTCGGCAAGATGAGCGCTGAAAGATTGGCAATACCTGTTCTTGCACTGGGAATCGAAGAAACTCTCCTCGATCAGTGGACGCATCCCGGACTTGAACAGAAATACGAATTTCGCCGGATCGACTCCGTGCGGGCCGCTGAGGAGATGGCGGAAGCGGAGGCGCTGCATCTGGTGTTAATCGACCTGGATAAGGTCGGCTGGAGCAGCCTGAGCGTGCTGGAGGCGAGGCCTCGCGGGCGATTCACCTCGCCCGTGATCGCGCTGGTCAACCCGGAGACGGTCCAGCAGCACCGCTCGGCGCGATACTTCAAGATCCGGGATTTTCTCGTGCGCCCGGTTTCCTGGGTCGAAGTGGAGATGGCCCTGGACCGCTGCGTGGAGAACGAGCGGTTAAGGCGGGAAAACGTCCGGCTGCGGCAGGAATCCGATCGATACCGGATGGAACTGGTGCGCAGTCTGATCGAGAATCCGCTTGGCGCAGTCGCTCCCGAGAAAGCGGAATCCTCTCCGGAGGACCTGCAAGACGCCGTCGATCGCTCTCGTCGGGAGAACCGCTGGAAGAAACTGCTCCACGGCGAAGAAGACCTCAGCCACTTAATGGAAACGATTATCCAGCTGGTGACCGGGGAGTGGAAAGCCAGTCGTGCCAGCCTGATGTTGTTCGATCGCAGCGACGGGCACCTGAAGATCCGGCAGGCGGCGGGGCTGGATGAAGCCATCATCGATCAGACCCGCGTCCGCCTGGGGCAAGGCCCTTCGGGCTACGTGGCGGAAACTCGAAAACCGCTGCTGGTTCAGGATCCGCTCGACTACGTGTTGGCCAATTGGCCGCAACGGCATGAACACCCTTCGTTTGCTTCAATTCCGCTCGTGTGTGCGGGAGAGCTGCTCGGCGTGTTGAACGTCACGGGCAAAAACGGCGGCGGCGAGTTCACCGAAGAGGAGATGGAATCCCTGACGGCCTTCGGCTCGACGGCCACCGAAGCACTCGACCGGCTGATTGTGCTGGAAGGGCTGAAAGAAGGCTATCTTGCCACGATTAAGGCGCTGGCGCTGGCCATTGAGCGAAAGGACCCGTACACGACCGGGCATTCGAACCGCGTGTGCGAATACAGCCTCGCCATCGGCCGGGCGATGGGGCTGGCGGAAAAGCAGCTGGAAGTGCTGGAAGCGGCGGCCATCCTCCATGACGTCGGCAAGATCGGCATTCCTCTCAGCATCGTGCATAAGCCGGGCGCGCTGTCCCGCGACGAGGTCGAAGAGCTGCGCCAGCACCCGCTGATCGGCTCGCAGCTGCTCGGTTGCCTCAATCACCTAAAAAGCGAAGAGGATATTGTCCGGCATCACCACGAGTGGTGGAACGGCGAAGGCTACCCGGACGGCCTGCGCGGCGAAGACCTTTCCATCGGGGCGCGGATCGTGGCCGTGGCTGATGCCTATGACGCGATGACGACGCACCGCTCGTATCGCCGGGCCATCGAGAGCGAAGCGGCCTTCCAGGAAATCCTCTCGCAGAGCGGCGCGCAATTCGATCCCGAAGTCGTGCGGGTCTTTGCCGAGCTGTGGAACAGCCGCTCAGGCAAACTCCTGTTGGCATCCTGATCGCGATTCTCTCTCCCTGGTCTCTGGCCTCTTGCCTATTGTCAGGCGCGCGCCGGTTCCCTATACTACCCAGCCGAACTTGATGCCATGGGCACCGCCATGGCGCGCTGAAGAGGAGTATCCGTGATTTTACAAACGCTGGAAGAACTGAATCAAAAGTGCCGGGAAATCCTGCAGGAGGCGGCCGGGGAGCAGGGGCTCGACGTCGAGATTCCCGAGCGATTTGACTGGGAACTGCCCAAGGAGGCCAAATTCGGCGATCTGAGCACGAATGTCGCGATGGTGCTGGCGAAGCCTTTTCGCACGCCGCCCCGGAAGCTGGCCGAGCGGATCGTAGAGCGGCTCAGCGACGAGCGCGTGGAGCGTTGCGAGGTTGCCGGTCCCGGATTTATTAACTTGTTTTTCAAGCCGGAATACCTGGCGCACGTGCTGGGCGAGGTCCATCGGCTTGGCGACCGTTACGGCGCCTGCAAGGCCTTTGCGGGCAAGAAAGTGCTGGTTGAATTCGTCAGCGCCAATCCCACGGGTCCCCTGCACGTGGGGCACGCCCGCGGGGCGATTGCCGGCGACGCCTTGTGCCGGCTCCTGGCGGCGGTCGGTTACAAAACCACCCGCGAGTATTACTTCAACGATGCGGGCAACCAGATGAACGTGCTGGGCGAAAGCGTTCGAGCGCGGTACCTCCAGGCGCTGGGCCGGGAAGTCGATTTTCCCGAACACGGCTACCACGGCGAGTACATCACCGACATCGCGCGCGAACTCAATAGCAAAGCGGGCGACCGCTATGAGAAGGCCGGGTCGCTTCAGCCCTTCATCGAATACGCCACAAAGAAAATCCTCAAGATCATCGAGGCCGACCTCGAAGGACTCGGCGTTCATTTCGACTCCTGGATCAAGGAAACGCGTTTTCACGAAGAAGGGCTGGTGCAAAAAACGATTGATAAGCTTCGCGAGCGGGGCTTTGTCTACGACAAAGAAGGCGCGCAGTTTCTCAAGACCACCGAGTTCGGCGACGATGAAGACCGCGTCATCGTCAAAAGCAATGGAGCCTACACCTACCTCGCGCCGGACCTTCCCTACCACAGCGACAAGTTCGACCGGGGCTACGACCTGATCATCAACCTCATGGGCGGCGATCACGCCAGTTACGTCGTCCGGTTGAAAGCGGGCCTCGAGGCGCTGGGGTATGACACGCAAAAGCTGCACTGCCTGCTGCTTCAAATGGTGCGCATCAAGCGCTCGGGAGAGATCGTCAAACTCTCCACCCGCGCCGGGGACTTTCTGCCGCTGTCGGAAATGCTCGAGGAGATCGGCAAGGGCGTGACGCGGTTTTTGTTTCTGACACGCAGCCTCGACTCGATGATGGATTTCGATTGGGACTTGGCGAAGAAGCACTCGATGGAAAACCCGGTGTTTTACGTGCAAAACGCTCACGTGCGCATTTGCAGTATCTTTCGCAAGGGGCAGGAAAAGGGCGTTTCGACCGACTTGTCACCGCTTACGAAGCTCGGCCCGGAGCAGCTTGCCCGCCGGATGAGCGAAGGCCTTCGCCTTCCTCTCGAACGCGAAATCCTGGTCAAGCTGGTTCATTATCCCCTCGTGGTGTTGAAGGCCGGGCAGCAGCTGGCGCCGCATCTCGTGCCGGTCTACCTTCAGGACTTGGCGAAGCTGTTTCACGCCTACTATGAAACGCAGAACGTCCTCACCCCGGACGATCCCGAGGGCAGCCTCGTGCGACTGTACTTCATCGATTCGATTCGCCAGGCCCTCGCCACGGGCCTCCACCTGCTCGGCATCGAACCGATGGAGGAGATGTAAGAGAGGATCAAAGTGTACCCTCGCCCTCTGGGAGAGGGATAGGGTGAGGGAGGTCCTTTAACCGATTCCCTCACCGAAGTAGAGCAAGGAAGACCGCCTCTCCCGGTGGGAGAGGATTTCATTATCCTCCCACCTTGGAGTAGGAATTCTAATCCCGTGTTTTAGCAGTACCTCTTCCACGCGACTGAAAAGCGAACAGAACGATTGCCAAGGCATTTTGTACGGGCGACTGAGCGAATCGCCCCCCCTGAATCGATGCAGACGAAACGCCTGGTGGTACGAAAGAATCATCCCCATCTATCTGCAAGATTGCTTTGTGAAAAAGAGGATTTTGAATTCAAGATCAACATAAGGGAGAACATCGTGGCGAAATCAGAAAAATTCAAGTTGGCTCAGAAGAAGAGTGCAAAGACCGCGAAATGGTCGAAAACGATGACGAAATTTATCATAAATTATTCCTCGAAACGCCGGTGGCAAATGGTTTCATTTGATGGTCCAGGCGGTTGTGAATCGCGCGGGATAGTGGACCTGATTGCAATTCGAAAGGATCATAAGATAAATGCGCCGGGTCTTAAACGAGGAGATCTTTTTGAAATCATACTCATTCAGGTAAAAGGGGGCTCTGCACGACGGCCCAGCGCGGAAGATATCGAACGCTTGAAAAAAGTTGGACGACACTATAAAGCGAAACATCTTGTCTTGGCCGAATGGAAAAAGGGTTCGGGAACGATACTCTTCAAGCTTGATCGATCTCGGTGGTCCGCGGTCGATCCGCGTGAAGTTTTTGAGTGATTGATCTGGACTTTGCCCTCCAATTGATAGCCCCATTTTTTGGCTTTCCGACGCCCCCACAACTTTATCCTTTTCTAATGCGCCGATTCGATTAGAATAGGGAAGTAAGGGAAGGGACTGTCTTTGATGGCAATTCCTTCATATAATCGAAGCGATATATCCATCTATCCAGGGGAAAGCCGTGGATCGCAGGAAGTTCACCGTTCGCGGAGTCGTGCAGGGGGTCGGGTTTCGGCCCTTTGTGTTTAACCTGGCCTGCCGGTGCGCTCTGGCCGGTTGGGTGCTGAACGACGCCGGGGGCGTAGAGATCGAGGTCGAGGGCCCGGCGGAACGGCTGGAGGAGTTCGCCCGCCGATTGGTCGAGGAGGCTCCGCCGCTGGCGCGCATTCAGGACGTGCGCGCGGAAGACGTCCCCGCCCGGGGCGAAAGCGGCTTTGAAATTCTTCTCAGCCAGGACGAGCGGGAGCGCTACACCCTGATTCCGCCCGATATTGCGACGTGCGCCGATTGCCGCCGGGAACTGTTCGATCCCGCCGACCGCCGCTACCGTTATCCCTTTATCAACTGTACGCACTGCGGCCCGCGCTTTACGATCGTGCGGCGCATTCCCTACGACCGGCCCTATACCACGATGCACGTGTTTGCCCTGTGCCCGGACTGCGCCCGCGAGTACGGTGATCCCGCCGACCGGCGGTTTCACGCCCAGCCGAACGCTTGCCCGGTGTGCGGCCCGCGGGTGCGCCTCTTGGATCATGACTACCAGCCGGTTGAGTCGGACGATCCGATCCGGGAGGCGGCCGAACGGTTGAAGCAGGGCCAAACGGTGGCGATCAAGGGCATGGGGGGCTTTCACCTGGCCTGTTCGGCTCTCAGCGCGGAAGCCGTCCTGGCTCTTCGAGGGCGCAAGCGGCGGATTCAAAAGCCCTTCGCGGTCATGGTGCGGGATCTCGACGCCGCACGCGCGCTTTGCGAAGTGTCGAGCGAAGAAGCACAGCTGCTGGAAAGTTACGCCGCGCCGATTGTGCTGCTTCGAAAACGGGAGGATTGTCCCGTGGCCGAAGCGGTCGCGCCGAATCTGGAAGAGATTGGTTTGATGCTGCCCTATACGCCGCTGCATCACCTGTTGCTCGAGGCGGCAGGCGGAGCGCTGGTGATGACGAGCGGGAATTTTTGCGAAGAGCCGATCGCCTACCGCGAAGCGATCGACCGGAAGACGCTCGTTGCACTGTCCGACGCGTTGCTCGTGCACGACCGGGACATCCATATACGGTGCGATGATTCCGTCGCGCGCGTTTGGGCCGGGCGACCGCGACTCATTCGCCGCAGCCGGGGCTACACGCCCCTGCCGGTGACGCTGTCGCTTTGCGCCTCGAAGCCGGTTCTCGCCTGCGGGGCGCTACTCAAGAACACTTTCTGCCTGGCGAAGGAGGGACAATATCTACTGTCGCATCACATCGGCGACCTGGAAAACCTCGAGACGCTGGAATCGTACGAATCGGGAATCAAGCATTTCGAGTCACTTTTTCGCTGCCAACCGGAGGCGATCGTTTGCGATCTACACCCGGACTATCTCTCGACCCGGTATGGCGAACAGCGGGCCGAAGCGGACGGCGTTCCTTTACTCCAGCTTCAACACCACAAGGCGCACATTGTGGCGTGCCTAGCCGATAACAACTGCTTCGAGCCGGCCATCGGCGTTGCGTGGGACGGCCTCGGCTACGGCGAGGACGGCAAGATCTGGGGAGGAGAATTCTTCGCCGGCGAGATCGCTTCGCTCGAGCGCGTGGGGCACTTGGCAGAAGCGCCGCAGCCGGGCGGTGACGCGGCCACGCACGAGCCCTGGCGAATGGCGCTCGCCCATCTATACTCCTTGTATGGTTCGCACTGGCGGGAGCGTCTCGAAGGAGACTCCGGGCGGTGGTCGGCCCGGCCCGTGCAGGTGGTCGAGTCGATGCTCGAGCAAGGCCTGAACGTGCCGGTGACAACCAGCATCGGACGACTGTTCGACGCCGTCGCCGCGCTGGCACTGGACATCGAATCCATCACCTATGAAGGCGAGGCGGCGATCTATCTCGAAGCCGCCTCCCGCCGGGCGGTCGATCTTGACAAGTTCTACCCGGTGGACGTACGGTGGCAGGGCGAGCGATTTGAACTTTCGCTTGAAGCACTTTTCG
>Ga0272442_10012795_pt1 | contig 10091 bp, 5 predicted proteins | sample SSMForm2O_FD_200262 | JGI IMG/M metagenome (GOLD analysis project Ga0272442, IMG submission 200262) | Marine sediment archaeal communities from Little Sippewissett salt marsh, Falmouth, MA, United States - SSM-Form-2O | ecosystem: Environmental > Aquatic > Marine > Wetlands > Sediment ... | reverse complement strand
CCTCGAGGGCTTCTCCGGGGCTCTCGGTCCATTGCAGTATCTTCTTGCCCCAGAGCATGCGCATGTAGTTGTGGATGCGCCCCTCGGTCCGGAGTTGTCGTTGCGCGGCGTTCCACAGGGCGTCGTGCGTCTCCGCCCGCTCGAAGTGCCGCAGCGTGTAGGTGTACTCCCGCTCGTCGGTCTCGTGTTCGCCCAGCGTCCGTCGCGCCCATTCCGGCAGCGACTCGTAGCGGTCGTAGTCGGGCATGTGAGCGCAGGCGTTCGTGCCGACCTCGCGCCAGGTTACGAGCTGGTCCAGGAACGCCTCGGCGGCGGCGCCCATGCCCCACCAGCCCGTGCGGCTTCCCGAGGCCTTCTCGGCCAGGTCGCCGATGTGCCAGCCCTCGGCCCTGGCGACCTCGGCGAAGACCTCGTGCGGGCTTATGTGCCCGTGGGCGAGGTAGGGCGACAGCCCGCTCGTGCCGTCGATGTCGGGGTGATTGCGGTCGTCGACGTATCGCGCGAGCTTCTCTTTCACGAACCGGCGCAGCCGCGCGCCCGCTGCGGACGAGCCGCCGGGGGTTGCGGCTGCCGCGACGGCGTGGTGTATGGGCAATCGCGCCAGGGCCTTGGCCTCGCCGCGCAGAAGCGCCGCCGAGGCTCTCGGCCAGCGCTGGCGAATCGATCTGGGGATGCTTCCCTTGCGGAGGTCGACGCCGCGCAGCGGGTCGGGCTTTGGCGTCTGCAGCAGGTGCGGCCGGAGGGTCTTCTGCAGGTGTCTGCGGGTGGCGTGTGCGGTCGCGAACGCGCGGTCGGCTGCGGCGAATGGGAGCAGCCCGTTGGAGTCCACGGCTTCCAGTAGAGAGCGCGCGCCCTCGGCGGCCTCGGACGCCAGGCGCCGCCCGTACTCGGTCGGGTAGTCGTCGACGACGCCGACGCAAGCGCGCACGGCCAGCTCGGCGAAGAGCCGCCCGCACCGGCCGGGTCTCTCTTCGACAAAGGGGTAGTAGAGAGCGGGGCCGGCCGAGAGCGCCTCGGCGTTGTCCCTCATCCCGGCGAGGAGAAACGCGTGCGTGCGCTCGGACGCCCACGGGTAGTTGCACGGCAGCGTCTCGAGGACGAGCAGGGGTTTGCCGAGCCGCCGGGCCCACTCGACGGCGCGCTGGAGGGCGAAGTTGTACCGCCGCCGCCGGGTGGCGCTCATCCGGTAGAGGACGAAGTCGCCGCCTTCTCGGACGGGCCCCGGCCGTGCGACGCGTATGCGGACGTCGGGCACCCCGGATGTCATCGCCGCCCCTTTCGGCCCTCTTGGAGATCCGCTCCATACTACTACGCGCAGGCTCCTCTGCGAAGGGCTCTATGTCGGGTGAGGGATGGGTTTGGCGTTGCCCGCCGACTCGGCGGGCCGTCGGCATGCAAAGGCCGCTCCCCGGCGGAGATCAATCCACTCGGGCCCTTGATTGTCCCGCCGCGCCGGGTGTAGTATGACCAAAGGCCGAAACGCTGATGCCGGCCGGTCGAGGGCCGGCCGCGGAGGGCCCTCCCCATGAAGAAGACCCGTGACAAGATGCGCGGACTCGCCCCGGGGACGTTGGTCGCGCCCGAGGGCGCCGTCGTCCCCACCGGCATGCACGTGATCTGCTACGATGCCGGCTCGTTGGAGGAGACCATCGTCGAATCGGTTGCGGAGCTCAAGCGCTTCCGTTCGTCCGGCAGGGTCCTCTGGGTGAACCTCTGCGGCCTGGGGAACACGGAGATGCTGGCCGGCTTGGGGGCGCTCTTCGGCCTGCACCCCTTGGCGCTCGAGGACACGCTCACGGTCCGCCAGCGCCCCAAGGTCGAGGACTACAAGGAGAACATCTTCGTCGTCATGCGCATGCTCCATTTCCGGGGCGAAATCGACACCGAGCAGGTGAGCATGTTTCTGGGTCGGGATTTCGTCCTGACGGTCCAGGAGCGCCCGGGCGACTGTTTCGAGCCGGTGCGGGAGCGGCTGCGCAACGGCGGCGGCCAGATCCGCACCCAGGGCGCCGATTATCTGATGTATTCCCTCATCGACGCCGTCACGGACAACTACTACCCGTTCCTCGAGAGCCTCGGCGAGGTGGTCGAGCAGCTCGAGGACGAGGTGGTGGACCGTCCCACGCGCCAGAGCGTAGGCAAGGTCCACGAGGTCAAGCGGAGCCTATTGCAGGTCCGCCGGGCGATCTGGCCGCTCCGCGAGGCCATCTCCACGATATTGCGCGACGAGAGCCCCCTCCTCGGCGAGGTCGCCCGCGTGTATCTGCGAGACTGTTACGATCACGCCGTCCAGGTGCTGGACATGGTCGAGACCTATCGCGAGCTCGCCGGCGGTCTCATGGACGTGTATCTCTCCAGCCTGTCCAACAAGATGAACGAGGTGATGAAGGTCCTGACCATCATCGCCACCATCTTCATACCCATGACGTTCATAGCGGGTATATACGGCATGAACTTCGACTCCATGCCCGAGCTTCACCAGTCGTGGGGCTATCCGGCGGCGTTGGGTGTCATGGTCGCAATCGCGGTATTCATGCTCTTCGTTTTCCGCCGGATGGGCTGGCTGGGCGGCAAGCGCGAGGACTGACCCGGGCGCCTAGGGGGCGGGGCGGGGTGGGGGGGACGTGTGGGGGGCGGTTGGCGGGGGCGGTGGGCTTGGGGTGTATGACGGGAGGGTGGGAAAGGGAACCGGACCGCAAACTTGGACGTGACGCTGACGCTTATCCTGTTGGCGCTGGGCTTCGCTCTTGTGATAAAGGGCGGCGATCTCTTCGTCTCGTCGAGCATCTCGATAGCGCACCACGCCAAGCTCCCGCGGGTTCTGATAGGCGCCACGCTGGTCAGCCTGGCGACGACGGCCCCGGAGATGGCGGTCTCGGCCACGGCGAGCATCCGCGGCAACCCCGGCCTTGCCATCGGCAACGCGGTGGGCTCGGCGATAGCCAACATCGGCCTGATACTGGGCATATTGTGCATATTGCGCCCGATGGCGGTGCGCCCGCGCGAGTTCCGTCCGCCCTTGGTCGTGATGCTGGTCTTCGGTCTGCTCCTGACGGCGATGACGGTACCGCTGCAGCTTCGCAGGACCGACGGCGCGATCCTCATCGCCTGCGCGCTTGGTTGGCTGGTGGCGGATTACATCCGCCACACGCGAAGCGGCGAGGGCCGCGCCGACGACGTGGCGACGGTGGAGGAGACGGTCCTCGCGCTGCGCCCGGCGGTGCTGCTTTTCCTCCTCGGCGGCGGCCTGGTCGTCGGCGGCAGCCGGCTGCTGACGGACAACGCGGTCAAGCTGGCTACGATGCTCGGCGTCCCGCCAATGATGATAGGCCTCACGCTTGTTGCCATAGGCACGTCGCTGCCGGAGTTGGTGACGGCGATAACGGCGGCGCGCAAGGGCGTCCCGGAGCTCTCGCTAGGCAACGTCCTGGGCGCGAACATCCTCAACGTGGCGCTCATCACGGGGACGGCCGGCGCGATCGCCCCGCTCCGCATGTCGCGGATGATGCAGGCGTACAACTTCCCGGCGATGCTGGCTCTTTTCCTGTTGCTGCTTCTGTTGAGTTACACGTCGCGGAGGTTGAGCAAGCGCGAGGGTGTGATACTGCTGACGTTCTACGCGCTCTACGTAGCCGGGCTGATATTCCTGCGCGAATGAGTTCGGGCGGGCCGGTACCGAAGGGAACGGATCGGACATAGACGTGCGCGCGCTGGTCTTGTGGTTCATGGTGTGTGGTGCCTTGCGGCCGGCGCAGATGTGGCGGGTATGGCGACCTCCACCTCGCCGCGAAGAGCCCGAAGGCCCTAGAGCGGTAGCGTTCCGACCGTGCTTCACCGGGTCGGATTGATCCTGTTGAGCGAGTGAGCGGCTGGTGTGTTCTGGTGTCGAACAAGTGTTGTGTCATCGCGCTGGTGGTTTTGGGGCTGACCTCCTGTGCAACTGCGGCGGAGTTGGACCCGATGACCCTCTCGCGGACGGACGACGGATTCACGCTCGGCCACGGCGGCCGGCCGGTCCTGCGGATCTCGGTTCCCGCGGTGGGGGGCGTGGGGCCGGCCGTCACGGTCTCCGAGCTGCAGGCCGACTGGCGCCGCGTGTGCCTCTCCTGGGACCTGGCCTCCGCCGTAGCCGTCGACGATCTGGCCGTAAGCCTCCACCACCACACGGCCCCCGACTTCTGGTGGGCGCCGCACCTGGCCCCGGAGGAGGGCGAGTGCATCGCCCGGCACGTATTCCGCAGCCCGGCCCTCATAGCCGCCGAAGGCGATCTGACGGTCGCCCTGGTCCCCGACCTGACCGTGTGCGCCGCCTACCCGGACGCCCCGTGGTATCTGGACGTCGACGCGCCGCGCGGGATCTGGTGGTTCGGGCTTTCGCGCACGGAGGTCCACCGCCACGTGGGCTTCCGCAAGGTCCCCGGTCTTGTCCTGGGGCCGGGCCGGGTCGAGCTGGCGTTCTTCCTCCGCGCCTGGCGGGACGGCGCCGACCCGCCCAACCCCTTCGGACCCGTATCGCGCTTCCTCTGGGACCGTTGGGGGAGCCCGCTGCTGGGAGTCGGCGAGCCCATCTCCGCCCCCATGGACGCCTACGTCCGCCACACCTACCGCTGGGCCTTCGACACGTGGGCCGACGCCGTCTGGCAGAGCTTCGAGCTTTCGGGCCGCCCCGTGGGCGCCCCGGCCTTCATCGTTCACGTCAGCCAGTCGCCGAACTATCCGGGCGAGCCCGACCTGCGCGAGTTCCTCTCCGTATGGAACCAGGCGTGGTTCTCCTCGCTTCGGAGCGCCTCGGGTGTCTTTCGCTACGCAAGGCGGACGGGCGATGAATCCTTGGCCGAGAAAGCCCGCCTCACGGTGGAGCTTGCGCTTTCGGCCCCGCAAAGCGGCGGCCTCTTCCCGACCGTCTACCGCACGGAGATGGAGCGGCTGCGGGTGGGCGAGCGCGACTACAACCGCTCGAAGGGGTGGCGGACCGGCTACTGGACCAACTCCAACCGCGTCCCGCGCGAGCTCGGCGTCTCGGACCGCTGGTTCCACACGCTGGACTGCTCCTGGACGGCGCTGCTCATGTTGCGCTGGTACGAGGATCTCGAGCCGGACGAGCGTTTGCTCTCATACGCGCGCGCCTACGCCGAGGGGCTCTTGCCCCTCCAGGATGCGCGTGGCTTCTTCCCGGCCTGGCTTCACCCGGAGACGCGCGAGCCGGCCGATGTTCTTTTGGCCTCCCCCGAGACGGCCGTGCACGGCACGTTCCTGTTCAAGCTGGCGGAGCTTACGGGCGAGTCGCGCTACGCGACGGCCGCCCGGGCGGGCCTCGACGCCGTCCTGGCCGGCCCGGCCCGGCAGCGTCGCTGGGAGGATTTCGAGACCTACTGGTCGTGCTGCGGCTTCGGCCGCGACGACCACGTAGGCCGCCCCTTCGAGCGCAACGCCATGTACAAGGCGAACACGCTCTCGATGTTCTGGGCGGCCGAGGCGGCGCTCGCGGCGTACCGGGCGACGTCGGACGAGCGCTATTCTCGCTGGGGCGTCCGCCTCCTCGACGAGCTCTCGATGTACCAGCAGGTCTGGCAGCCGCCGTTCATCCACATCCGCGCCCTTGGCGGCTTCGGCGTCATGAACTACGACGGCGAGTGGAACGACGCCCGCCAGAGCCTTTTTGCAGAGCTGTTCATGGACTACTACGCCGCCACGGGCGACCCCTCGCACTTCGAGCGCGGCGTGGCGGCCCTCCGCTCGTCGTTCGTCATGATGTATTGCCCGGAGAACGAGGGCACCCGCGCCCTGTGGGAGGCGGCGTACCCCTTCTTCGGCGAGGCCGACTACGGTTTCATGATGGAGAACTACGCCCACGGCGGCCCGGCGGGCCCCGACGGCGGCGGCATGGGCGTCTTCACAATCTACGATTGGGGCAACGGAGCCGCCACGGAGGCCCGCAATCGGGTGTATGATGATTACGGCGACGTCTACGTCGACCGCGCCCGCGGCCGCGCGTTCGGCATCGACGGCGTCCGGGCGCGTTTGGGCGGCTCACGCGTGTACCTGGTCGACCTGGTCGGGGCGCCGAGGGACGTTCGTATCGTCTTTGATAACGGCGAAGAGATGGTGGTTCATCTGGATGGGGCTGCCACGCTTGAGTTTTGATGGAGAGTGTATGAGAAGATTCGTTGCCACGGCGATTGCGTTGGCGGTTTGCGCGCTTGTCCGGGCCGCCCCGGCGGCCGAGGGCGTCCCCGTGCGCATGCGCGTGCTGACGTACAACTGCGGCTCCGGCGCCTGCTGCGATCTGTCGCCCTGGGGCGTATCGCGGATAGCCGATGAGATAATCGACAACCGCGTCGACGTTGCCGGCCTCACCGAGTACGACATCGGCACGGACTTCTACGACAAGCGCGACCTCGTCGGCGAGCTGCTCGCGCATCTATCGGCGCGCGGATACGCCATGCACTCATACACGGTCCCGGTCATCCGCTACTCAAACGGCTTCCAGGTCCACACGATCCTCTCGCGCTGGGCGATCGAGGAGTCGGAGCGCCACGTAGTGGGCGGCGCCATGTGGGAGGTCCAGAAGGCGACGGTGAGCCCGGTCGCGGGGCTTTCGGTCGATATCTTCAACAGCCACATCCCCTGCGGCGGGCGGGAGCGTTACGAGCCCCTGCGTCGCTGCTTCGAGTACGTCGCCGCGTCGGAGAACCCGCACGTTTACATGGGCGATTTCAACTTCGGGGCGCGCGATTCCAACTTCATGGACACGGCCTCCTCGGTTGGGCTTGTCCACGCGGGTTTTGCGCGCCACGGCGAACCCACGCTCTCGGTCGGTCCGGGCGCGTACATGGTCTCGCCCCTGCCGCGCCAAGGCCAGATAGATCACATCTTCGTCTCGCAGGGCGTCCGCGTTGTGGAGACGTACACGAACTACACGAGCGTGGCGGATCACTGGCCGGTGATAGCGGATCTGGAGTTCTCCGCGCCTCTTCTCACGCCGGACCTGGGCGACAACGTGCGGCACCCGCAGCCGGCGCGGGCCTGGGACGACGCGATGGACGCCTATCGCCGCCGCAACTTCGCCTCTGCGGCGGCCCAGCTGGCCGACCTCTACAAGGTCGAGCCGGGGGGCGAGCGCGCCGACTTCTACCTGTACAGCGCCGGCTGTATGCAGCTTCTGGCGGGCGATGTGGAGGCCGCCCGTGCGACCTTCGAGCGCGGCGCCCGCGACTTCCCCGACCGCTACTGGGGCGTATGGTGCCTCCAGCGCCTGTCCTTCCTCCTCGAGGACGCCGGCGAGTACCGCGAGGCCGCCGCAGCGGTGGATATGTTCCTGGTCGGCTACTACGACGTCGTCCACGACTATGTTGCCGACGCCACGCTCCGGCCGTGCCTCCAGCGTCTTGTGCGCTTGGAGGCCCGCCTCGGCGGGGACGTCACCTACGACGAGCTCATCCGCGATTTCGCCCAGCGCTACGAGGGCAGAGGGATTGCGCGCGCCTGCCATTGGTTCCTCGCCGAGGCCCTCCTCGATTCGGACATCCATGCGTGGTATGAGCACTATGTGAAGGTGGGCGTGGAGCCGCGGAAGCTCAGCAACAATCACGTCCGCAACACGAAGATAGCGCTGGCGTTGGCGCGCCTGGGCGACTACGAGCGCGGCGATGCGGTCCTCTACGGGCGCTGCCTGACCGACGACGTCCCGCGGCCCTACCAGCGCAACGCGCTGGGGACGTATTGGAAGTTGCGCTACCCGGAGGAGTACGCCATCGACCTGCGCGAGGGCGAGCCGGTGACGGTTGCCCTTTCGGGCCCTCGGCACCTGGTGATAAGCGGCGACGGGGCCGATGAGCCCTCGGGCGTTCTCACGCTGCTGGCGCGCGCGGGCCGGCTCGAGATATCCGTCCGCGTGACGGACGACGTCCACTACAACCCCATGGCCGCCGAGGGGATATGGGAGGGCGACAGCATCCAGCTCGCGTTCGACCCGGGCCTGCAGGGCGGCGACCACTACGACGCCGACGACGTCGAGCTGGGCCTGGCGCGGACGAGCAGCGGGGTGGTCAGGCATTTCTGGAAGACGAACGAGGAGCGGGCGTGGGACGAGCTCCGCGGCGACGTGGTTCAGCAAGGCGACGAGACGATCTACCACGTCGAGGTCCCTTACGACGCCCTGGGCGTCTCCTTCGAGGAAGGGGCGACGGTGGCGTTCAGTTTCGCCGTGAACGACAACGACGGCTCCGGGCGTCGCGCCGTTCTGGAATGGTCGCCCGGCATATCGTTCAGCAAGGCGCCGGGCATGTACCCGGTGATCAGGCTTTCCAAGTGAACGTTACAGCTCGCGGCCGAGGTGAGAGAGCCGCGACGAGTATTGGGGGAGAGCTATGCCCGACAACGTTTCCAGACGCGATTTTCTCAGGGGCTCGGCGGCCTCGGTGGGTGCTTTGAGCATGGCGGGCGCGGCGGGCGCCTGGCCTTGGAGCCGCAGGCGCAAACCCAACATCATCTTCATACTGACCGACGACCTCGGCTACGGCGACCTCGGCTGCTTCGGCCAGACCAAGATCCGCACGCCCAGCCTCGACCGCATGGCCGCCCAGGGCGTCCGCTTCACGCAGGCGTATTCGGGCTCGACGGTCTGCGCTCCCAGCCGCTGCACGCTCATGACGGGCCTTCACACGGGTCACTGCCGCGTGCGCGACAACTTCCCCCGCACGCCCCTGCTGCCCGAGAACCTCACCGTCGCCGAGCATCTCAAAAGCGCCGGTTACGCCACCGCCCTCATGGGCAAGTGGGGTCTGGGCGAGCCCGACACGACGGGCATACCCAACCGCAAGGGCTTCGACCGCTTCGTGGGCTTCCTCAACCAGGCCGTGGCCCACACCTACTACCCGGAGCACATCTGGCGCAACGAGGAGCAGGTGGCCCCCGGCGCGTACACGACCGACATCTTCTCCGCCGATGCGCTCCAGTTCATCCGCGAAAACGCGGACAACCCCTTCTTCCTCTACCTGGCCTACCAGACGCCCCACGCGGCGCTGGAGGTCCCCGAGGACTCCCTCGCCGAGTACCTTGACGCCCCCTGGGCCCAGAGCGAAGGCGGAAAGCGCAACGCGGCCTATGCGGCGATGATCACCCGCATGGACGCCGACATCGGCCGCATGTTCGCCCTGCTGGCCGAGCTCGGAATCGACGAGGACACGATCGTCTTCTTCACCTCGGACAACGGTCCGAGCCTAGAGGGCGGGCAGGAGGGCGTCTTCGACAGCAACGGCCCCTACCGCGGCTCCAAGCGTGATCTATACGAGGGCGGCATACGTGTCCCGACGATCGTCCGCTGGCCGGGCAAGGTGGCGCCGGGGACCGAGAGCGATCAGCCCTGGGCGTTCTGGGACTTCTTCCCGACGGCGGCCGACATCGCCGGCGCGCCTCTTCCCGCCGGCTGCGCCCTCGACGGCATCAGCGTATTGCCCGCCATACTCGGCAAGCGCCAGAAGCAGCAGCACGAGTACCTCTACTGGGAGTGGAAGGGCCAGATGGCGGCCCGCGCGGGCAACTGGAAGGCCGTCTGGCGCAACCGCGATGAAGAGATGGAGCTCTACAACCTCTCTGTTGACCCGGCCGAGGAGCACAACGTCGCCGCCGCCAACGGCGCCGTCGTCGGTCGCATGGTCTCCGTCATGACGGAGGCGCATACCACCTCGGACGTCTGGCCGTTGCCCGAGGAGGGCTAGGGGGCTCGCTGGGCACCGCCGGTGCCGCCGGTTGCACGTGCGCCGACGTGAGGCAACGACGAGTCGATAAGGTGCGCATCTGATCGTTCGGCGAACTCTGCGTGCGCTGTCGACGTGGTCCAAGCATGGGTTAGCGACGGGCTTGGTCCGTCCGCTCCGTGCGCACATGAGTGACAACGACTGAGCTTCGGGCCAGGGGACTGCGTGCCGGGTGACGGCAACGGCGAGTCGGTATGGGCTGCGCTGTGCTGGGGCTTCGGTTGTCGAGTGCGAGCGGGGCCTGAGTGCCGACCTCCGGCTTGCGACGTGGTTCATGGAGCAGGGGAGCATCTAGGGGAGGGACGGATGTCGACGGCACTCCGATGGAGCATG
>Ga0272442_10012791_pt1 | contig 10095 bp, 10 predicted proteins | sample SSMForm2O_FD_200262 | JGI IMG/M metagenome (GOLD analysis project Ga0272442, IMG submission 200262) | Marine sediment archaeal communities from Little Sippewissett salt marsh, Falmouth, MA, United States - SSM-Form-2O | ecosystem: Environmental > Aquatic > Marine > Wetlands > Sediment ... | reverse complement strand
AAAGGACCATGGAGATCTATGAACAGGCGATCTCATAGGTGCTGGTCCAGGCGTTCCAGCTCTCTTCTTGTTGCGGCTCTGCTGTCGCTATGTTTCTGCTCCTGTGGGCGAGTGGACCGTTCGTTGGAAGACTCGGCAGATACCTCTGCTAGGCTGCAAGCGTATTTGCAGCTGAATGAGAGGATCAACCAGGGACATGGCTATGCCGACGCTCTGCAGACTATTGGCTATCTCAGCTGGAGGGAAGCGCTGATTCTCGATAGCTACTTGAACATGTATGAACACACAAAAGATATGGCCTGGCTTGACGGCTTCGTGCTGCAAGCGGATCTCGTGTTGATCCACCGGGATGACTATCTCTACGGGGGGGAGCCTGTTTGGTCTAATCTTAAGTATCTTTCAGAAGGTTGGCATACACCTGAGGCAATTCTTATTGATAATGCAATGATTGCTTATCCGCTCGCTCGATTCTCAGCCTTGGTTGAGGCAGACCCCGATCTCCACTCAACCTTCCTGAACGTGGCTTCCTGGTACGCGCGGAAAGCGACAGAGACAGTCCGCTTCTTCGACGACCAATACAGCATAGAGGGGGAGAATGGAACCTACAGACTCGCTGACGCCGGGTACTCGAAGCATCCCGGGGAGATCGCGCCTGTGAACTGGCAAAGCGCCATGGGTAAGGTTCTCCTTGCCTTGTATGATGTGACAGGGAATCCAGAGTACTCAGAGCGTGTAGCTCAGTTGGCGTGCACAATCAAGCAGGAACTCGAGCCGGTTGCCAATGGCAGCTATCGATGGCACTACTGGATTGAAGAACCAAATGACAGCGCGGGATCAGCGGAGGACATCTCGCACGGAGCGATTGATGTCCAATTTGCTGTCATGGCCCATGATCATGGACTTGTGTTCGATGAAGATGACATGATTCGTTTCGCTGCCACGTTGATTCTCAATTCCTGGAACGGCATGGATTGGACCTCAAGTGTATGGGGGGACGGTGATGTTATCCCTCGGCTCAAGCATGCTGCGGTTCTCTGGGTTGATCTCGCACGCTTTGTGCCGAACGTGGCCGTAATGATTCAATCATACATCGACAGCCATCCTGCGGAACAGCTCTCGGACTATCAAGCTGTCCAATATATGTGGTCGATATCCCGTCTTCTGTCTCTCCAGGAGATGCTGTGAGCAAGTCGCCACGTGGAGCCATCTGTGTTATCAGCAACGTCCATCCGCCGTTCGATACCAGGATCTTCCACAAGCAGGCAAAGACGCTCGCACGTGCAGGATACGATGTAACCCTGATTGCCCGACATGCTCGCGACGAGACGATCGACGGTGTCCGGGTCGCCGCTCTTCCGGTGCCACGCAACAGGCTGTCGAGGATGTTTGTGCTGGCGTGGAAGGCTCTCCGGGTGGCTTTTCGGCAGCGTGCGGATGTGTACCACATTCACGATCCGGAGCTTCTTCCAATGGGTGTGGTTCTCAAGCTTCTGACGCGGAAGCCCGTTCTGTATGACATTCACGAGAATGTACTGGCGCAGATACGAAGCAAGGCTTGGATGCCGCGAGCCATACGGCCTGTGGTGCGGTGTGCGTACTGGATGATTGAGCGAGTCTTGCTGCGGTTTGTGGATGCTGTCATCTTGGCTGAGGATTCGTATCATCCACTATATCGAGGACATGCGAACTGTGTCATTGTCCGCAACTACCCGATTGTGAGCGTGAAAGAAGCGCTTCCCAGTGCGGTGGCACATGCGTTCCGTGTCGTCTATGTTGGAGGGGTCTCCGAGCTACGTGGCGCCTTGACCATGGTGGAAGCTGCGAGGGTTCTGAAAGAGCGTGATGCGGATGTGGAATGGGCGGTGATTGGACCGATCCAGTCAGATGATCTGCATGATGTTCTTCAGGGTGCAGAGACTGATGTCTCAGGCTTCAAGGTTGTTGGGGCACTACCCTTCGGCGAAGCACAGCACGCGATTGCGAATGCTGACGTTGGCCTTGCCGTGCTGAAGCCAGTTCCAAACTATGTTGAATCTCTTCCGACGAAGCTGCTGGAATACATGATGGCTGGGATTCCCGTAATCGCCTCGAACTTCCCGCTGTGGAGAGAGATTGTGGAGGGAAACAGGTGTGGACTGACGGTGGATCCTCTGGATCCGCGGGCGATTGCGGATGCGATCTGCTACCTGATCGAACACCCTGATGAAGCAGAAGAGATGGGCACGAGGGGGCGACAAGCCGTTGAGCAGAAGTACAACTGGCGTCAGGAAGAGATGAAGCTGTTGACGCTCTATGATTCATTGCTGGGCGGGCGAAGCAAGTAATGGCGGGAGACGAGAAGGTGCGTCATGCTGTGGCTGCACCATAGGGTAGGTGAGGGTAGTGGGGAAAAGGATTCTCTACATCCATCAGTATTTTCGAACGCCTGCAATGGCGGGTGGAACGCGTTCCTACGAATTCGCGAAGCGGCTGGTCGAATCCGGTCACGACGTGCAGATGATCACTGCAGATAATGAAGGACTGCACGGAGAGCGAGAGCGGTGGACCGAGACGAACGAGGACGGCATTGATGTTCACTGGTTTCGGCAGAGATACAGCAATCGGCTGAGATATGGGAAGCGCATGCTTGCCTTTTTCCGCTTCGCCATGGCTGCGTCAGGGAAAGCGCGACGCCTTGGTGGCGACGTCGTGTTTGCAACAAGTACGCCTCTTACGGTTGCTCTTCCCGGTGTCTACGCCTCCCGGATGCTGCGGATCCCCATGGTGTTCGAGGTGCGCGATTTGTGGCCCGAACTGCCGATAGCCCTGGGGGCACTACGAAGTCGAGTTCTCGTGCACCTGGCAAGAAGATTGGAGAGATTTGCCTACAGCTATGCTTCCCACATCATTGCGCTGTCTCCCGGGATGCGGGACGGAGTGATTCGAAACGGATTTCCAAAGGACCGAATCGCTGTCATCCCGAATGCTTCGGATACGCAGTTGTTCTCGTGTTCGCGCGAAGAAGGCAGAGCATTCCTTGAGCAACACATTCCTGAGCTACCCTTACGAGTCGTTACGTATGCTGGGACCCTGGGGATGGCGAACGGTGTTGGCTATCTAGTTGACATCGCCAAGGAAATGCGGTCTCTGGATCGGGATGTCGGATTCCTGATCGTCGGTGAAGGGAAGGAACGGGATCTGATTCATGGCAGGGCTCAGGAGGCCGGGGTGCTTGGAGAGTCACTGTGGATGCTCCCTCGAGTTCCTAAGAGGGACATGCCCAAAGTCTTGGGGGGGTCAGACGTAGCAACTTCCTTTGTCATTGATGTGCCGGCGATGTGGAACAACTCGGCAAATAAGTTCTTCGATGCACTTGCGGCAAGTCGACCCATGGCGATCAATCACCAAGGATGGCAGGCGGAGCTGCTTGAACGATCGAAAGCAGGTATCGTTCTCCCCCCCAGTGATCCGCAAGGCGCTGCGGCGAGGTTGAAGGAGTTCCTGTCTTCAGAGGAACGACTTGAAGAAGCGTCCATTGCAGCAAGACGGCTTGCTGAACAGGAGTTTGATCGTGACTTGCTGTTCGAGAGATTCCAGGCAACGATTCTTGCAGCGGCCAAGGATAGGCCCACGAAGAGGAGGAGACGCTATTAGGCGATCTCCATCCAGTAGATTCCGATCCACATTTCGGAAGAAGCAGACTCAGTTGGCTCCCGATAGCAATCACCCTATGCTGAATGCATGCAGCACAGGGAAGGCGTGCGGAAAGGATCCAAGACTTGCTTGGGTAACCAGCGTCTGCTATTGCTCGGTGCTGGAGCGTTTGCAAGTGAACTTGCCGATCTGATCGGTGAGATGCCCGGCTACTCGATCTCTGCGGTTGTCGAAAGCCTGGATCGGTCCAAAGCAGGCGAGCGACTCGAAGGCTTGCCGATTGTATGGATTGACGATATTGGGAAATACGTTGACAGTCACGTAGGAATCTGCGCTCTTGGAACCACTCGACGCGCGTTGTTCATCGAGCAAGTTTCTGCAAGAGGCTTGCACTTTGTCACGCTTGTACACCCCACGGCTCAAGTGTCATCCACCAGCACTCTTGGCCGGGGGACCCTCGCAAGCCGTGGGTCAATCGTTGCCGCCCACACCAAGATCGGCCCGCATGTCGTGATCAACCGCGGCTGCCTGATCGGCCATCATGTCCAGATCGGAGCGTTCTCCACGATCTCTCCGGGGGCGAACATTGCTGGCAATACGCGGATCGGAGCAGCGGTGTACATCGGGATGGGCGCGATCATCCTGAACGGGATCCACATTGGCGATCACTCCGTGATTGGTGCGGGCTCCGTGGTGACCCACGACGTTCCGGATCACGTTCAGGTCGTCGGCGTTCCTGCTCGGATCACAAAGGAAAACATCGAGGGGTTGTGACGTGGACGACTACTCAAAGCTGATCATCAATCTGGCGCTTACCGGAGTGGTTCACACCAAGGCGGATGCTCCGCACCTTCCTGTGACTCCCGAGGAGATCGCCGAGGACACGAAGCGCTGCTACGATGCTGGGGCAAGCATGGTCCACCTTCACGCGAGAGATGCTGAAGGCGCTCCCGATTACCACAAGGAGATCTACGCGGAGATTGTGCGGCGGGTCCGTGAGCATTGTCCGGAGATTATCGTCTGTGTTTCCACCAGCGGACGTGTCGTCAACGGCTTTGCTGAGAGGTCGGAGTGTCTGGAGCTTGCGGACGAACTCGTACCGGAGATGGCCTCGCTGACACTGGGATCGCTGAATTTCCCCACGCAGGCGTCGGTGAACGATCCACAGATGATCACCGCGTTGCTTGCCAAAATGACTGAGCGGAGGATCATCCCGGAACTCGAGGTGTTTGACTGCGGCATGATCGACTACGCGAAGTACTTGTTGCGAAGGGGGCTCCTGCATCCGCCGCTCTACTTCAATCTGTTCCTGGGATCACTTGGCACCATCCAGGCGAAACCGCATCACCTGACGAGCCTGGTGGAAGAACTTCCCGAAGGGGCAACGTGGGGGGCAACGGGCGTAGGGCGATCCCAGTTCCGGATCAATGCGATGGCCGTCGCGATGGGTGGCCATGTGCGTGTGGGCTTGGAGGACTGCGCGTTCATGGACCTGGGAAAGAGCCGTCCTGCCACCAATCTACGATTGGTGGAGCGGATCGTCGGCGTTGCCCGCTCGATGGGACGGGGAATCGCCACGCCGGACGAGGCACGGAAGATCATCGGATTACCTGCTCGGGAGGCTGCGGCTTGATGGGAAAGCAACGCTTCAGGTTGGGTGTGAAGCGGACGATAGACCTTGCATTGAGCGCGATCTCCCTGGTTATCCTCGTGATGCCGTTGCTTGCTGTTGCGGTGTGGATCAAGCTGGATTCCTGCGGCCCCGTTTTCTTCCGCCAAGTGCGGCCGGGCAAGGACAAGAAGCCATTCCGTGTCTACAAATTCCGCACCATGATCCACCGACCGGCAACAACAGGACCGGAAGCGTCGCCGGTGCGCGGAGACCTCCGTGTCACGCGCGCTGGCAGAGTTCTTCGCCGGAGCGGGATCGATGAACTGCCGCAGCTTGTCAATGTTCTCGTGGGTCAGATGTCGCTGGTAGGACCGAGACCGACGCTGTGGGAACGAGCGGAGCGGTTCACCTCACGGCATCAGCACCGCTTTGACATACGGCCTGGGATTACAGGCTTGGCGCTGATCTCCGGCAGGAACCGCTTGAGCTGGGACGAAAAAGCGGAGCTGGATGTGTTCTATGTGGAGCACTGGACGCTTGTCATGGATCTTAGGATCCTCGCAAAGACTCCGTGGACGCTGCTTCGCGCGGATGGGGAGTTCATGGACCCCGGTGACTCAGTCACATCAGCTTGCGGCAATGGACATCCGCCTGGCACCGGTTAGAATCGGGGGGAAACAACTACCTGTTGCGGATTGTCGTTTCGTTTTCTGGAGGCTACGGTGCGACGAGTGCAGATGATCCTGAAGCGTGTGATGGACGTTGTCATCTCGGCGATCATGTTGCTTCTTCTCCTGATTCCTTTTGCGGCCATTTCCTTGGCGATCAAACTTGATTCCAAGGGCCCTGTCTTCTTTCGTCAGGAACGGGTTGGGAAGGATGGGAAGGTCTTCCGTATCTGGAAGTTTCGTACGATGCTTGAAGGAGCTGAGGATCTCGGAACGGGGATCAAGACATCCCAAGACGACTTCCGCATCACTTCCATCGGGCATTGGTTGCGCTTGTACGGAATCGACGAACTCCCGCAACTGCTTAGCGTATTCAAGGGTGAGATGAGTCTTGTTGGACCTCGACCTACAGTCCCTGCGCAAGTTGAGACCTACACTTCTCATCAGCGACTTCGCCTTCAGATGAAGCCCGGAATTACCGGCTTGACCATCCTGCGTGGACGGAATAGTCTGACATGGCCAGCACGCATACGTATAGATCTTGAATACATCGAACGCTGGTCACTGTTGCTGGATTTTGGGATTCTGGCCTGCACGCCGTGGTTCGTGCTAGTCAGAAGGGAGGGTGTCTACCGACCGGGCGAGGGCAGCAATGGCAACACCGCCGTCGAGCCGATTGGAGATGCGTGTGATGAGCGGGTAAACAGCACTGAAGGGGCTCTCCGCAACAAGGCGCTCCAGGAAGATGATCGTAGTGGACACGGTGGTCCTCTCTGATCGCAGTGCAGCTCAACCCCGTGTCCGATAATTTGGGCCCAAGCCATGTTGTACTCTGTGTGAGAAGCTTAAGAGGGAGGTTCAGGTGCTTGAAGGGGAGAAGGTCCGGCTGAGACTGTTGGAAGAAGATGACCTTCCACTAAGAGTGAAGTGGGTGAATACCCCCGAGATTAGACAGAATCTGATGTTTGACTACCCGATATCCCTCGCCAAGACACGACGATGGTTCCAGAATTCTCTTCTGGATGCAAGCAGAGTGCACTTCTCGATCCTAGATGCTGAGAATGGCAAAGTCATTGGTATGACAGGCTTGCTTGACATTGATCATAGACATCGCAGGGCACAGTTCTACGTCACCATCGGTGAAATGGAATACTGGGGCCGCGGAATCGCAGATGAGGTCATCCGGATTGTTCTACAGTACGGTTTTGTCGAAATGAATCTGAACAAGATCTACCTCTACACGCTGGATGGCAACGCGAGAGCACGAAGCGTTTATGAAAGGAACGGATTCGTCGAAGAGGGGATCCTCCGGCAGCACCATTTCTGCGTCGGCCGGTTTCAGGATCTGCATCATTACAGCATCCTGAGAGAGGAGTGGCGTTCGTGCTACGAAGACGAGTCATAGGAGCTCAACGCCACAACCTTCGATCAACCATGAGAGGAGTTCCGATGTGGTCGATCGGTCTTGGAGACTCATGATCCTGCAAGGAAGTCCGTTGCACGACGTTCCATCGCTCTCAGCCAGGCTAGGGGTCGACCTCTATGTGAAGCGTGATGACCTTCTACCCATCATCGGAGGTGGTAACAAAGCAAGGAAGATCAGAGGCTTCGTCGAGAAAGCAGAGGCCCTCGGTTGTGACGCACTGATCACGACAGGCGGCGTGCAGTCGAACCACGCGCGCGTGACGGCACTTGAAGCGGCTGCAAGGGGATGGTGCTGCAGTCTCGTCTTGCACGGCTCGTCGCAAGCTCTGCAAGACCCGCGCGGCAATCTTCGGCTGATGCTTCTTACTGGAGCGAACGTCACCATCGTGTCAGCAAACGCCGTGGGGCAGAAAATGCAGGTTGTTGAACAGCAGCTTCGTGCAGACGGCCACAAGCCCTTGGTGATTCCTGGAGGTGGGCACTCCCCCATTGGAGCTCTAGCATACGCTGACGCGGTGTCCGAACTGAAGTCGCAGTGCGAACAACTCCACTGGTGTCCCGATTGGCTGGTGATTGCCAGTGGCACAGGAACCACCCAAGCGGGACTGATCGTTGGACTGGAGCGTCTTGCGTGGCGACTCAATGTTGTTGGCATCTCGGTTGCACGGCGCAACCCGCGTGGAGCAGCCATCGTCAGAGAAGCTTGTTCCAAGTTGCGGAAACATATGGGCTTGTGTGAGCATGAAACGCGAGTTGACTTTCGTGATGGATGGGTTGGTGAGGGTTACGAGCGAGCAGACCTACGGGTGTGGAAGACTATTCACATGGCGGCAGAACTAGACGGACTTGTCCTTGATCCTACGTACACGGGAAAGGCATTTCTGGCGATGACGGACATGATTGCCTGTGGTGAAATCCATGAGGGTGACAGCGTCTTGTTTTGGCACACGGGGGGCTTGATGAACCTGCTGGCAGCAGATCCGAGCGATGGGATTCTGAGCGAATCATGAACGTTTTGCTGACTTGCGTCGGCCGGCGCAACTACCTTGTTGCATACTTCCGCGAGGCCCTTGCAGGCTCGGGGAAGATCCTGGCTGCTGATGCGCGAAGAGAGGCCCCCGCATTGGTCGAGGCAGACCAGAGCTTCATCTTGCCCAAGATTGACCATCCAGAGTACATCTCCGAACTGGTCCGGATATGCAGGACGCATGCGGTAGGATTGATCATCCCACTGAATGATCTTGAACTCCCCGTCTTGGCGAGGAATCGAAAACTGCTTCTTGAGCAAGGTTCCATTCCCGTTGTCTCTTCCGCAGATGTTGTGGAGACATGTTTCGACAAGGCAAGAAGCCACCGCTTTCTTGCTGACCGCGATCTGCCAGTGCTGACAACGTGCGAGTCTCTTGAAGATGTTTGGCCACAGCTTGAAGCTGGAAGGTTCACCTTCCCGCTTGTCGTGAAGCCGCGTTGGGGAACGGCATCCATCGGTATCATTCGTGCAGATGATGAAGAAGAGCTAAGGCTCGCCCATGCACTTGCGCTTCGATTGGTTTCGCGCAGCATCATCGGGAGAGTTAGCGCTCGCGGCCCTGCAAGCTCTGTCCTCGTGCAGCAGTGGTTGAATGGGCAGGAGTATGGTCTCGACGTGGTGAATGACTTGACCGGAGCCTATGTTACCACCTTTGCCAAGAGGAAAATCGAGATGCGTTCCGGGGAGACAAGCAGTGCCGTGACGGTCCGAAATCCACAGTTAACGAAGCTTGGAGAGCTTCTCGGCCGGCACCTCGGGCACATTGGGAACCTCGATGTCGATGTGATCCTCCATGAAGGGATCCCCTACGTGTTGGAGATGAATCCCCGGTTCGGAGGAGGCTATCCATTCTCGCACGTTGCAGGCGCAGATCTTCCTGCGGCATTGCTTGCTTGGGCTCAGCAAAGGGAGCCGTCACCTGGTACGCTTGAGGTGCTTTCTGGGGTTGTGGCAACCAAATGTGATCGACTTGTGATCACCCAGCGCACTGATGCCGAGGAGAAGTAGAGGCATACGGCTTCATCGAAACGACAGCAAGAGGGTACTCTGAAGGAAGGGAAGACGAATCATGCAAGATGAGGGACAGTCCCGGATTCCCCTGGCCATGCCGGATATTCACGAAACGGATATCCAAGCAGTTTCTGACGTCCTCCGCTCGGGGCGTCTTGCATTGGGTCCGCAGACCCAGGCGTTCGAGGAGGCGCTTGCCGCCCGTGCCGGCGTTCGCTATGCGGTGGCTGTGAACAGCGGCACTAGCGCGCTTCACCTGATCGTTCGGGGCATGGGGATCGGTCCCGGTGACGAGGTGATCACGACGCCGTTCTCGTTTATCTCATCCACCAACTGCATTCTGTTCGAGCGAGCAACGCCGGTGTTTGCCGACATCGATCCGGTCACGATGTGCATCGATCCGGTGGCGGTCGAGCGTGCGATCACCCCCAACACCAAGGCGATCCTCGCCGTGGATGTGTTCGGTCATCCCGCCGATTGGGACGTGCTGGAGCGGATCGCCGGCGATCATGACCTATTGCTGATCGAGGATTCGGCCGAGGCGTTGGGATCATCACTTCGTGGCAATCCGTGCGGCGGGTTTGGCCACGCCGGGGTGTTCGCCTTTTACCCCAATAAGCAGATCACCACCGGAGAGGGTGGCGCCGTGCTCACCAACGACGAGACGCTTGCCTCGCTCGCCCGCAGCATGAACGACCAAGGCCGTGGGGACGGCG
>Ga0272442_10012790_pt1 | contig 10096 bp, 5 predicted proteins | sample SSMForm2O_FD_200262 | JGI IMG/M metagenome (GOLD analysis project Ga0272442, IMG submission 200262) | Marine sediment archaeal communities from Little Sippewissett salt marsh, Falmouth, MA, United States - SSM-Form-2O | ecosystem: Environmental > Aquatic > Marine > Wetlands > Sediment ... | reverse complement strand
GGAGGTGATCTCGAAGACTGGCAGTGAAGAGTTCGGCTTCGACTAGGTCGGTCAGGGTCCGAGGTGAGGATGGTGGCGACTCCGAAGGGAACGCCCCTTCTACCCAGATCTCGCTTAGCAATCCACCTGCCTCAGGCGTTCCGTTCCAGATGATGCGGCAAATCTCCGCGAGCACTTGGTTGCGGACGAAGTTGGAGTCGCAGGCCAGATCGACCAGACGCCTCTGGATCGAGGAGGACAGACGCAAGGCATCGAGTTGGGCAGGCATTATAGGACCTCGTCCTGATACAGGTACAGGGCCAACAGTCTACGGCAGATGGGGCAATGCAACGCGACGCTGACGTTGTTCCAGTCCACCGGAGTACCCTCCGCCTTCCGGAGGCTACGGATGCTGTCACGAAGCCCGTTGGTGACGAACATCGGGTCTACACGTACGCCGCTGGCGGCTATTTCCTCAACGGCGATCGCCTCCATCTGCTCAATCGCACGCGGGATCCCGTTCGCCTGCTGTTGGCCCGCAAGCCGGCAGCACAGGGGGATAAGGACTTCGTCACGCATCTGGGGGGGCGGCAGTGCGCTCGCGTTGTCATCTAGGTACGCCGAGAGGACCCGGTGCATGAGAAGTGGGTGTGCACTCAACAAGCGAAGGCATGCGTCCAGCAAGGGATTCTCCGCATCCCGGTCCTGGATCGTGGCAAAGACCCGCTCCGCGTCCCCTTGTTGAGGTGCCCACTTGCGGAAGATACGCCGCACCAGGCCAAGCCAACGTTCCTCGGGCAGCGGAGCCACCAGACTCACGCCCTCTCCGACGTCCATCTCGAAAGAACCCAGCCAGTCTCGTAGGGCTACTTCCGGAGCCCGGAATGCCAGATCCTCTGCTACTGCTCGGAAGTACTCTGGCCCCAGGAGGGGCAGCCGCAACCAACGGACCACCGCCGCCAGATGGTTGGCGTGGGCATCCAGCGTGTCCAGCCCCTGGGTCCAGACCGGGTCCCATGTTGCGCCTTGACGAGCGCCGCGCCACCAGATGGCCACCGCACGCAGGGGCATGGCAACATTGCTTGCGTCCGCCATCCAGAAGGTACCTTCCGGTGTCTTCTCAACGCAGATGTCACGGGTTACTGTCAGCCTGCCATCGAAACCCCACAGGACGACTGCATGTTCCGAATCTGGCTCCAGGTCGAACACGCTCATCGGTAGGAGCAGGATGTCATCGTGGCAGTCCAGCTCCGGGCTCACCCCGATGACCCCGCGATCAACCACCTGCTGGGCAAGCGTCAGATGCTCGCTGCGAGCGTTAAACGGACCGCGCCTCAGCGTAAGGGGCTGGCCGTGACCGAACAGGTCCCCGATGGCAAAGGCCCGTTGTCGGATGCGCCGTACGGGCCAGTCACCCTCCATCAAGCACCAGTCATTCGGGTCGATCGTTTGCCCGTCGACGTCCTTGGGTGGCAAAACTCGGAAGCGACCAACCCGGGCGTCTTGTACCGAGAGCTCACGCAAGTCCTGGCCGAGTTCCCACTGCCCATGCAAGGCCCAGACAACTCCCTCGACATCCAGGGCAACCCTCTGCCTAACACGAGCCACCTGGTCGCCCTTTCTCATCCACAACCGGAGTTCGAGATGATCCGCGGCGGAGTTCGGGGCGATGGCCAGGGAGTCCAGTTCGGACCTGCCCGGCCGAAGCAGGCGACATGGTGCACTGCGTCCATTGCAGCGAACAGCCGTGACGGTCGCCTCCGAGTCGTGTGTCAGGGCGAGCCGTACTGGCTGCCCCAGGCGGATTCGCGCTCCGGGCACCGGTCCGCGGACTTCGACGCCAACAGATGACCAGTCTGGCGGGTGTTCTGGTGGCTTCAGCAGTGGCGTCCATAGCTCCTGACCGTCAAGGAGAACCCGAAACAGCCCCTCCCATGGGGTCGACAACCGAACCAGATGGTGGGACCCCGACTGGCCAGCTTCGATGATCTCCCCCGGCGGGGGCAGCATATCGAGGTCCGCTGCAACAAGTAGCCCATAGGAATGCTGGGGCCTCATCGGCTGGCGCCAGCAGTCACAGGGCTGCCCGCCGGTCAGGTCCCAGGCGGCCACATCCTCCGAGGCGTCCCACAGGCACACAGCCTGATCGGCAAGGAGTTCCCCGCTTGCGGACAGGATCCGGGCCACCGTCTCCGGACCGAGCAGGGGGTCGAGCTCGATCTGCTCCTCTGTCGAACTGCTGTAGATACCGTCGGAAAACGGTTCGAACTGGATCCGGTCGTCCGCGTAGACGCGGAAACGACCCACTGCCCGAGGGCCGATACGCAGATCGTAATCAGTCTCTGCCCAGGGAAGCTGTAACAGCCCCTGTAACTGCATGGTGAACCGGGGCGGCGCTGGCGGCTCCCAGCGGAGTTGAGGGGCTGACAGGAAATCAGGCTCCTCAGCCCCCTCAGACGGGGCTTCCGTGGGCACCCCTGCGACGTGTTTTCTGGCCGCTTCCAAGATGTCCGCGGCCCATTCCGACAGCACCCAAGGCGAGTCCTGGAGCACGCGCAAGGCGACGGCCTCAGGCACATTGCCGCGCCGATAACCATGCAGCGTCGACCATAGCTCCCGAAACGAGGAGCTTCCGAGACCGTCGTTCCCGAGCAATGTGGAGATAGCCAGCGGCTGCCCGAAACCAACCAGCCACTGCGCCAAACGGCGCTTCGCCCCGCGGATCGTGAAGCCGAACTGCAAGTAGATGCTGTCCAGCCAGTTCTGGATGTCCCCGATGCCAAAGACGTGCCGGAGGTTCAGTACCCGGGCCGCTTCCTGCAGCCCTTCTTTCAGTGCCTGGGACGGCTGGCCTGTGGGAAAGAGGGTGGCCTCCACGCTGGGGGCAAAGCCCACGCACCGTCGGACGGCGGGCCAGATCTGACCCTCGACCGCCTCACGGCGGCCCACCTCTGCGAACAAGACCAGGAGCACAAGACACAAGGCCTGCTGGTTGGAAAGATCCAGTGGTCCAAACGGAGGAGTGCCATAGGCGTGGGTGAGCCAATAGCGCCCTGCCCACGACCTCACTAGGCTCGCATCAAGCCTTCGGGCGACCTGCAGAAGCCGGAGGTAATCGGATTCGCCGAGGCCGAGCTCCGCAACCGACCAACGCCGGCCAGCCAGCCCCTGCTCGAAGGCCCGATGGAGAATCCACGCAACAGTCTGGCCCAGTTCCCCGGCCCTGTCCCACTCGTCTATGAGTAAGTCTGTCATCGCCAATCCCCTTGGGATCGACTGTTGCCCACAACCTCAAGTCGGTAGCATCAGTAGTACTCCCGGATGTATGCATACGCACGGTCGAACAGCTCCTGGTCCTTGTGCAGCTTGTACCGAAGCAGCGTCCTGCGGAGGGCCTGCTTGACCTCGCGTTCGCCGGCGCTGGTCTGCTGCCAGCCGGGGAAGCGGACTAGGCGGACTATCTCGTCGATGTCGGCCACGATCCGCTCAACCATCACAGGGGTCTCGCTGTTCCTGGCCTCGGCGAACAGATCCGTCAGCGCCGCCTTGGCCTTGTCCTGCTCCTCGACCGGATCGACCTGCTTCTCAGTTGACACCACGTCGCGAGCGAGTTCGAGCAACTGCTTGAGGAACTCCCGGCTGGTGATCAGCCCCTGCTCATGCCGCTCGCGCAGCCGCTCCAGCCGTTCACCCAACGCGACGAATCTCGGGTCCTTGCCATGGCGCCGCAGCCGGGCGATGATCCTGATCTCGATTTCCTTGCTCTTCTTGTCCGGGTCTTGAGCGGCAGCGAAGCTCTCCAGCACCTCGGCGTCCATCACCAGTGTCTCCAGGTCGTCGCGGACCGTTTCCAGGTGCACGTTCTCGTGGATCAGTTCGATGGTCTTGGCCCCCAGGGCGTGCCACAGCAGCTTCCCGTTGCCGCTGACGGGCTTGACCGACTCGTACACCTGTGTCAGCCACCGGTAGTCCTCGCGGTACGGGCTCAGACAGGTATCCGGCGACAACGCCTCCCACAGCCGCGTCAGCGCCGAAAAGTCCGCCGCGAACGCATCACGCACCTCGTTGGTCTTCAGGCATTCTTGCGCCGCGATCAGCCCCTCGTACCCGCCCACACTCCGGTCCACGTTCGGGAAGTACCCCAGGCACTTGGCCACGAAGTGCGGCAGTTCCTTCTTCAACTCGTCCAGGTTCGTGATGACCTGCTGAACCGCCTTCTCGTCGAAGTCCAACGCCTGCGCCACGTCGTCGAAGATGCCCAGGTAATCGACGATCAGCCCGTGCGTTTTGTCCGGGTAAGGGCGGTTCGTCCGGCAGATGGCCTGGAGCAGGTTGTGGTCGCGCATGGGCTTGTCCAGGTACATCGCCTGGAGGATTGGCGCGTCGAAGCCCGTCAGCAGCTTGCTGGTGACCACCAGGAACTTCAGCGGGTCGTCCGGGGCGCGGAAGCGGTCCAGGAGCTGCTCTTCCTCATCCTTGCCGCGCCGATGAACCCTCCATTCGTCCGAATCGCCCTGGCCGGAGTACATCACGACCGCGCACGCATCATCGCCGACGAGCTGCCGCAGCTCCTGCCAGTACAGGTGGCAGCACTCCCGGTCGAACGTCACCACCTGGGCCTTGAAGCCATTCGGCTCGACCTTCTCCTGGAAGTGGGTGACGATGTGCTGCGTGACGGCCCGGACCCGTTCGGGCGTCTTGATGAGCACCGCCATCTTCGCAGCACGCTTCGCCAGATCGTCGCGGTCCTGTTCGCTCAAGTCACCGGTGATCTGCTGGAACGCCTCGTCGATAGCAGCCCGGTCCACCCGCAGCCGGGGCTCGACCGTCTCGAAGTGAAGCGGCAGCGTGGCCTTGTCCCGAAGCGATTCCTGGAACGAGTACCGGCTCATGTAGCCGTGCTCGTCCTCGGCTGCCCCGAACGCCCAGAACGTGTTGCGGTCCGCCCGGTTGATCGGCGTGCCCGTCAGGCCGAACAGAAACGCGTGCGGCAGGGCCTCCCGCATCCGCCGGCCGAGGTCCTTCTCCTGCGTCCGATGGGCCTCATCGACCATCGCGATGATGTTCGACCGCCCGTTGATCTCGCCCTCGGCCTCGCCGAACTTGTGGATCGTGGTGATGATCACCTTCCGCACGTCCGCGCCGAGCAGGTCCACCAGTTCCGCCCGGCTGGCCGCGCCGATCATGTTCGGCACATCGGCCATGTTGAACGTGGCCGTGATCTGCGTGTCCAGGTCCACCCGGTCCACCACGATCAGCACCGTGGGGTTGCCCAGTTCCGGGTGCAGCCGCAGCTTCTGCGCGGCGAAGACCATCAGCAGGCTCTTGCCCGAGCCCTGGAAATGCCAGATCAGCCCACGCTTGATCCGCCCGGCCACGACGCGCTCGACGATCTGGTTGGTCGTCTCGTACTGCTGGTAGCGGGCAATGATCTTGATCTTGCGGTGCTTCTTGTCCGTCCCGAAGACCGTGAAGTTCTGGAGCAGGTCCAGCAGCACCGCCGGCCGGAGCATCTTGGAGGCTGTCTTGCCCACGGCTGCCAGCGAACCCTCCTCAGCATCGCCGCCGGTGTGCCATGGCCCCCATTTTTCGATGGGCAACCGCACGCTGCCGTAGCGGTACTGCTTGCCCTCCGTGGCGAAGCTGAACACGTTGGCCGCGAACATCTGCGGAACATTCTCTTCGTAGTCGTCATGCACCTGGGCGGCCCCGTCCACCCACGTCACGGCCGGCCGGACGGGCGTCTTGGCCTCGCCGATCGTCAGCGGCAAGCCGTTGACCAGTAGCACCACGTCGAACCGCTTCTCCACCTGCCCGGTCGGCGAGGGCTTGAACGTCCACTGGTTGGTGACGATGTACTCGTTGGCGTCCTCGGCCGTGCCGATGTGCTCGTAGTCGATCAGTCGCACGGGCGTGTGCTCGTTGCGCGGGCCGAAGGGCATGGTCTTTTCGTTCCGCAGCCAGGCGGCGAACGTCTCGTTGGCCCGCACCAGCCCGTCTGTCGCCACCGACAGCGGGATCGCCCGCAGGCGGTAGAGCACCTCATCGGCCCGGTCGGGCTGCTCTGCGATCTCCGGGTTCAACCGGACCAGGGCCTCCCGCACCGTCGCCTCGACCATTGGCTCGTGGGCCTGCCGCCCAACCTGCGCCGCCGGCACATACCGCCAGCCGTTGGCCATGCAGGCGTCAAGGACCATCTGCTCGACTGTGTTTCCTTCGGTAAAGCTCATCTCTGGCCCCCAACTAGGTTGTTAAGGAGACAAGCCCGCACGTTACGAGCCTTCGCCAGGTGGTCACCTATCCGGGCAGCGGCAGCACGCGGGCCCGCAATCATATCCATGAAAGCCTGCTGCTCACCGAGCGGAGGCACGATGAACTCGTGCTTCCTCAAATCCTTGCCATTTACTTTCCAGATTCCGTTCGTGGACTTCGCCCTTGAGAGCAGGCTCCGGTGCACTGTTGGGCTATTCCACTCCAAGACAGCGAACTCCGGGATTAGTCGGCTCTCATCAAACGCAACACGAATCAGGAGGTCCGGGTAGAAGCACCCCTTGGGCACACCTGTAACTACACCGCACCGACCGCAGAGGTCGCGATTGCCGTTGCCTCTTACCACCAGCACGTCGCCCGGCCTCAGGAAGTAGCTACTGACTTCGGATTCGTTTGCATCGACCAGTTTTACATTGCCGTCGGGGATCACCCTGCCATCACGGACAGCACCGATGCTGAGTGTCGGATAACCACGTCCCTCGGCGTTCGCTGGGGCAGACCACCCGTTACGGGGAGGGCTCCCGAATAGCTTCTCGCACGGCACAACTTCCCACTCGACAGGGAGCATCCCATAGCAGGTCTTCCGTCTTTCCTGCGACGGAGTCGATTCGCCCGCCAGGAATGCGGCTGTCAGTCTGTCAATCAGCGCACTGGCCCTCTGGCCTGCCGACAGCCAGGTCTCCGTCGTCTCATCCGCCGCCCAGAGGATTGCGGCAATGCGACGCTGCTCATCCAGCGGCGGGAGGGGGAATTCCTGGACCTTGAGCGTCTTCCAGTTGATTGTAGGCGAGAGCGACCCGACCGAGATCTCCACCGCCCGCTCCATGAACATGTCCGACTGCATCAGGAACGGCAGGAACTCCGGCAGGACCACCTTGGGCTTAGCCCGAACGACCATCGCGTGGGCCGAGCAGATGCCGTCGCACTCGGCCACCGCCAGCTTCCGTTGATACGCCCGGCGCTTACCGAAGATGACGTCGCCCCTGCGGAACTTCAGCTTCTGGCCGATCACGTCGGCGGGCGTCCCCCAGCGGCGAATCCTCAGCGACCCGGGGTCGAGATGCTCCAGTCCCACATAGACGTCCCCATCTGCCTCGGCCGGATCAATCCGGTCAGTGACGTTCTGCGCCATATCGCCGAACATGTCGTGACGTCTGTTGTCGGGCCTACGTCCCATCACGATGCCTTCCTGGCCTCCTCAAGGAGCACCTGTAACTCGACCATTTCTTCGACCGTCATGCCGGTCTTGATTATGGTCTCAACGATGACTCCCATCGCGAGCGGGTCCATGGCCTCGATGATCCTGTTGCCTGGAAGCTTCAGATCCGGGAAGCGCTTCTGGAGCGCGACCTGTGCCTTTCCTGGGATCTCTATGCCATGGCTCTGGTCATGCGCGGAGCCGTCCCAGTTGATGGAGAAGAGTTGGCTCCTTCTCTTGTAGACGTGAACGTGGTACTGCCCCACGCTCGTGTGGGGCGCGTCCTTCCTGAAGAAATACACACCTGTCAACGGTTGCCCCTTACCAGATGCGGCCTCTTTCAGCAGCCTCGGCGGGCAATCGCTCTCATCAGCATAGACGTGGATGCAATACTCATCGCTCTCGATTACGAGATGTCTCAGCATCACTCGTCCCCTTCCTTTGAGATAGGCATGAAAAGGGCCTCGTCGCACCAGCAGATCGTCCGCCGAAGATTGTCAGCAAGCGTGCCGTCCTGCGAGGCGTAGTGCCTGTTGAACCAGAGCTTCAGGAGGCCACGGAGATACTTCGAATGCTTCCGAACTTCGGCAGGAGTCAGCGTACGCAGGGCCTGAAGGCAGTACTTCAGTTCCCGCCCTCTCAGCGTCTCGCTGATGGAGTTGCTCTTCGCTTGGTCAACGTATGCTCTCTTCTTGCGGGCAGATGCTGTGTCGCTAGATGGCATGGACATCTGCTGTGTCGTCTGGATACGCAGGCGACCAAGGAGTCTCCTCTTGGCCTGTCCACGGCAGAGAACGCCGTCAACGAGGTCTATCGTGGCGGGAACGCCCAACTTCGCCAGATGCATGAAGTAGTACACCGGCAGGAAAGCGGTGCTCTCGAAGCAGAGCTGCTTGATGTATTCCACCGGATCATCGACCTTCTGCTGATCCAGGAAGGCGAGAACAATGTCGGCAATACGAATGCCCTTGCTCTTGATCACCTGCTTTGGCGCCAGCACCCGAGGCGCACCAGCGACGGCCTCCACCGATCCGATGAGCTTCAGTGACGGTTTGCCTTTGACCTCTGAAAACTGGCCTTCCTTGATGAACGAGAGTTGGCTCAGAAGTGATTCATCGATGACAAACGCGCCATGGCCACCGGTGACCTTGCCGGTGGTCAGGTCGAAAACACCTGCCTCACGAACCCCGACGCGTGCGATCTTCGCCAGATGCTTGAGCCATAGCCGTTGCTCTTCGGCGCGGCGGGCGTCCATGATCGCGCGGAGTTCGGGATACTTGACTCGCATGGTTCGCCCACGGTACCGGTAATAGATGTCACCCTCACGCAGCTTGTCGCCGCTCGCTTCGGCCGTGCAAACAACTGGCTTCTCGGTCGACTCATGGACGTAGAGAAGCCCGAATTGCTTCCCAGCGACTTCATGGACCTGAATGTCCCAGCGGATTTCCGGCGCGAAATGCTGGGTGAAGAACTCAGACACTCTTGCCGGATCAGTACCTTCAAACGCCTTGAGGGCCTTCTCGCGGAGCCCGATCAGCTTGTGCGGCCGGTTCTTGATGCCGAACACGATGTACCCACCCTTGACGTTTGCGAATGCGGCGCAGGTACGCGTGTACTCAGCGGCACTACCCCAACTGAAGGATTCCTTGAACTCCAACCAAGTGCTTTCGCGCGAGTTCACACAGTCGGCATGCCTTGGGGATAGCTTGAATATCTCATTCAAGACGGCCTGGGAGAATGGCTTGTCAGACATTCGCGGACCCCCTCAGCGACTCCATCAACTCGCTCATCGATGCCCGGAGGGCAGTTGATGATTCCTGCCATGCGGCGAGGGCCTGTGTAAGCGAGAGGCCATCGTCACCGTCCGTCCCGCCGTTGGCAGCGCCCCCATTGCCACTCCCGGTGGCGACGTACAGCGGGATGCTCAGGTTGAAGTCGTTGCCGCGTACCTGGTCGAGGCTGGCGACGGCGGCGAAGCCGTCCACGTCGGCCCGGGCGCGATAGGCGGCGACGATCTTCTCGATGTGCTCGTCGGTCAGGAAGCTCTGCGCCCGTTCGCGCGTGACCTCGTTGACGGCGTTGATGAAGAGGATTCGCCCGCGCAGGGCCTTGGGCTTGGCCGTGCGGCAAATGACGACGCAGGCCTCCATCGGCGAGTTGTAGAACAGGTTCGGCCCGAGGCCTAGCACGCACTCGACCACGTCGTGCTCCACGAGCCTAGCCCGCATGTCCCGCTCGGCGTTGCGGAACAGCACGCCATGCGGGAAGAGAATGGCGCACCGGCCGGTCTTGGGCTTCATCGAGACGATGATGTGCTGCCAGAATGCGTAGTCGGCGCAGCCCTGAGGGGGCGTGCCGTAGATATTGCGGCGCCACGGGTCCGCGGCGAACTTCTCGCGGTCCCACTGCTTGATGGAGTACGGCGGGTTGGCCAGGATGATGTCGAACTGCCGAAGCCGGTCGCCCTCCACCAGCTTCGGGTCGGCCAGCGTGTCGCCACGCACTACCTCGAAGTCCTCGATGCCGTGCAGGAACATGTTCATCCGCGCGATGGCGGAGGTCATCAGGTTCCGCTCCTGCCCGAAGAGCTTGAGCGTGCGCGATTCCTTCTTCAGCCGGCGCAGGTGGGCCACGCACGACAGCAGCATG
>Ga0272442_10012789_pt1 | contig 10096 bp, 2 predicted proteins | sample SSMForm2O_FD_200262 | JGI IMG/M metagenome (GOLD analysis project Ga0272442, IMG submission 200262) | Marine sediment archaeal communities from Little Sippewissett salt marsh, Falmouth, MA, United States - SSM-Form-2O | ecosystem: Environmental > Aquatic > Marine > Wetlands > Sediment ... | reverse complement strand
AGAACTCGTTGAAGCAGAGGGTCGTGTGGGACGGGAAGGACGATGCAGGTGTGTATGTGGACGACAAGGACGCGATGACCGTTCGCGTGTCGCTGGGCCTCCGGCCGCGGTTCGAGCGTACCCTCTACTGGTCGCCGAAGAAGCGACCGGCCCAGACCCTGAGCAAGGGGGTGGCGATCCAGGCGGCCCCGGAAGGGGTGTATGTCTATGACGGTGGTCAGGCGGCCGACCACGTTCGCCTGTTCAGCCACACGGGCGAGTACGTGCGGACTATCTACCCGTTCCCGGCCGCGAAGATCAACGATGTGCGGGGGCTGATCTGGCACGTCTTTCCGCAGGACGGACGGCGCCTGCCGGTCAAGCCGACCTACCAGATGTGCACGTTCCTGACCTCGGGCGATAATGCCTTCCACGTCATCTTCAAGGACGGCCGATACTTCTACGGACCGATGGACCCGGCTCACAAGGGCGAGTACGGACGGGCGACCACCGATATCGCCGTGGCGGGGAATCGAATCGCGTTGGGGGCGTTCCGCCTGGCCCGCCTGGCCACCGACGGCAGCAGCGGCGGCCTGCCGGTGAACGGCCCGCACATCGACATCCGCAACCCGAGGGGCCTGTACAAGGCGACGGAATCGGCGCTGGCGGTGAAGCTGGGCGGGTACGGCCTGTTGACCAACCTGCGTCCACACCGGTTCGCCTTCAGCCCCGACGGCAAGACGCTGTACCTCACGTGCTACATCGAGAACTACGCGCTCGACATGTACATGCACAACTATTGGCGGCACGTCGTCCGGCGAATGGACTTCGAGGGCGACAAGGAACCCGAGCTGTTTCTGGGCGCATCGGGGCCCGGCAAGGAAGACGGCAAGTTCAACAAGCCGTCGGACGTGGCCTGCGACGCCAAGGGGCGTGTCTACATCGCAGACTGCGGCAACCACCGCGTCCAGGTGTTTACCCCGGACGGCAAGCTCACGGCGACCATCCCGGTCGAAGCGCCGGCTCAGTTGGCCGTCTCGCCGAAGACGGGCGAGCTCTACGTGTTCTCGTGGGAGATGTTCGGCGCGGGCAGCACCCATCGAACGCCCGTGAAGCGGCCCTTCGTCCTGCGGAAGTTCAAGTCCGCCGACGACCCGAAGCTGCTCGCCGCGTGGGAGTTGCCGATGGTGGAGACGCCGGGCAAGTATGCCAAGTGCGCCGACGTCGACTTCTGGACGGACCCACCGACCATCTGGGTGAGCCCCGGTCGGGTCGCCTTCTCGGTCCGGCCTGGCAGGATCCGGACGCGGGCCGCCGGCATCCTGCTGCTGGCCGAAAAGGGAACGAAGCTGGAGCCGATCCGCGATTTTCAGCACGAGGCGCGGCGTGCCGTCGTGCGGACCCAAGCGCCCGGGAACAACCGGCAGCGGCTGTACTGGAACCCCGGGCAGGAGCTTCTGTACGTCGGCGAGGGCGGGTTTCATTTCCAGGACGCGATCACCCTCGATCCCGCGAGCGGGAAGGCCCGCCTCGTGAAGCTGCCGTTCGACGCCGAGGACATGTGCTTCGACTCCAGGGGCCTCGCTTACCTCCGCACCGCGACCGTCGTTGCCCGCTATGACCCGCAGACCTGGCGGGAGGTACCGTGGGACTACGGCGAGGAACGCCAAAAAGTCACCTACAACAGCCATTCGGGGCGGCGTGAGGCTAGCGTCACGTCCGCGCTGGCGCTGCCGACCAACTCGGGCTGGCACCACGGCGGCCTGCACGTGTCGCCGAAGGGCAACCTGGCCGTCGGCTGCCTGTACTGGTTTCGGCCCAAGCCGCTGCCGCGCTATTCACGCGCGGGGTCACCGGTGGCTGCTGGCAAAGCCTATGCGCCGCAGATCTACCCCGGCCGGACGACCAACGCCTGCTATGGGGCCGAGTACGTCCACGTCTGGGACAAGCACGGCAAGCGGGTCCACGAGGACGCGATCCGGGGCCTGGGGACGTTGAACGGTGTGGCCATCGACAACGAGGACAACCTGTACGTTCTCTCCGCGGCTCCGCGGATCTACGACGGCAAGCCGCACTTCAACTTCCTCGCCGGCACGTTGATGAAGTTCCCGCCGGGCAAGGCGAGGATCGTGAGCGATGCCAAAGGCACCCCGGTCGGCCTGTCGCCGACCAACCAGCCGCAACGGCCGCCGGACCTCTCGAATCTGCCGGGCAACGCGTGGGTGGACGGCGCGGAGTGGTTCTACGGCGGCGTCGGCTGGCACGGCAAGAACCACGGCCTGGGATGCGGATGCCGGAACACGCGGTTCGCACTCGACTATTTCGGCCGGTCCTTCGCGCCCGAGATCGATCGCTACAGCGTGGCCGCGCTGGACACCAGCGGCAACGTCATCCTGCGGGTCGGCCAGTACGGAAATGTCGACGAGGGGAAGCCGCTCGTCGCCAAGGGTGGCCCGCCGAACTCGCGTTCCATCGGCGGAGACGAGACCGCTCTGATGCATGGAGCGTATGTCGCCACGCAGACGGACCGGCGGCTCTTTGTCGCCGACATCGGGAACTATCGCATCGTCAGTGTGAAGTTGGGCTACCATGCGACGGAGACCGTCGCGCTGAAGAACGCGGCGGAGGAGAAGTGATCAGCAAGCAGGCATCAGTGATCAGTGTTCTGGTCGCGGCACTGGCCGTGACCGCCGCGGCGTCGGACCTCGACGAGTTCAAGATCAAGCGTCAGGCCGTTTTCGAGTTTACCCAGAAGCCGAAGATCACGCGCGACGGCGACAAGGTGACGATCACGTTCACGGCGAAGGCGTTCTGCGACGCCACCGTCGCCATCGAGAACCCCGAGGGCCGGATCGTACGCCACCTGGCCAGCGGCGTGCTTGGGAAGAACGCGCCGCCGCCGTTCCGGAAGGATTCGCTCGAGCAGACCCTCATCTGGGACGGGAAGGGCGACGAGGGGCGCTATGTCGACGAGAAGGACTCGTTGACCGTCCGCGTGTCGCTCGGCCTGAAGCCGGTGTTCGAGCGGACGCTCCACTGGCACCCGAAGAAGCGCGTGGCGTTCGGCCGGTCGCCGATGATCGCGCCGCAGCCGGAGGGGATCTACGTCTACGACGGCGGCGGGACCGAGCAGGTCCGGCTGTTCGACCACGACGGCAACTATGTCCGCACCGTCTATCCCTTCCCGCGCGACAAGGTCCGCCGGGTCAAGGGGCTGGGCTGGGTGAAATGGCCGCCGGACGACTCCGAGGCGCCCGAGCACATCGGCTACTGGCGCAGTTCGTTCCTGACCGGCGGGGAGGGGCGGACGGATACGGGCTGGGGGACGTGCGCCGCCGCGTTCGCCGTGTGCAAAGGGCGAATCGCCACGCTCCGGCGCACCCTCTGCCGATTCGCCGCCGACGGGACGTCCGGCGGGATGACCCTCCACGGCCCCCGCGTCGCCCCGCCGTTCCGGGGAGGAAGGCACGCGTACTACCCGAAGAGCGCCGCAATCAGCCCCGACGGGCGCTCGCTCTACATCACCGGCTTCTATCAGAACATGGAGCACCGCGTCTACGGCTGCTACGGTGCGAATGTGCGCTGGCACCACGGCGTCTACCGCATGGCACTCGCCAAGGACGACCTCCCTCAGTTGTTCGTCGGCGACGGGAAGATGGGAAGCGATGCGACGCATTTCGCGATGCCCACCTCCGTGACTTGTGACCGCGCCGGGCGCGTGTACGTCGCCGACCATCACAACGACCGCATCCAGGTCTTCTCGCCGGCCGGGAAGCTGCTCAAGACCCTGCCCGTCAAAGGCCCGGCGATCGTGCAGGTGCATCCGAAGACCGACGAGATCTACGTCTTCTGCTGGTGCATGCCCGCACGATTGATCAAGACGAGGCCGGTCCAAGCCGCTCTGCGGAAGTTTCGGTCTTGGAACGACTTCAGGCAGACCATCGCCTACCCGCTGCCGCTGCATCACTACCGGACCCAGACGCGCGGCGGCCGGGGCGACGAGGTCGCGTACCGGGCGGCCGTCGACTTTTGGAGCGACCCGGTGACGCTGTGGATGGTGACCGGGAGCGGGTGGCGGACGCCGGCGGAGCTCCGGAATATCGACATCTATGTCGAGGACAAGGACAAGCTCCGCAAGGTTCACTCCTTCGGGCACGAAGTGAGACGTGCGGGGGTCCGTCAGAACCCGCCCATCCTCCAGCGGCAGCGGATGTACGTCGACCCGCGGCAGGGCATCCTCTACGTTGCCGAGGCCGACTGCGGCGTCTCGAAGGCGTTCAACCAGCTCCTGCGGATCGATCCCGAGACCGGCCGCCAGAAGGCGCGGAAACTGCCGTTCGGCGCCGAGGACATGGCCATCGACCTCCACGGCCGGGCGTACCTGCGCACGACCGAGATCATCGGGCGGTTCAACATGGACACGTGGCGCGAGGTCCCGTTCGACTACGGCGAGGCGCGGACGGCGAAGTTCGATTCATCCTCGCGCGGCCGGGCGCTCATCTCCGGCCTTATCCTCCCCTCGCAGAAGCCCGTCTACTGGCATCAGTCGGGCATGGACGTGACGGCGAAAGGCGACCTCATCGTCAACTGCGTCAACCGGAAGTTCACGTGGCGCCTGCGGGACGGCAAGCGGGCGGTGGACACCGGCGCCAAGCCGTACCAGCCCCTGCTCTATCCCGGCCGGGTCCGCTACGCCGAAGTTCACATCTACGACAAACACGGCAAGATCAAACAGCGCGACGTGGTGGAGGGCGTTCCCGACGGGCATGGGACGTTCCTCGACGCGCGCGGCGGTGTCTACCTCTTGCTCGGCGGGACGCAGATCATCGACGGCGAGCCGTTCCGGGCGCTGACGGGGACCATCGCGAAGTTCCAGGCCGGCAAGGGCCGCCTCGTCTCGAACAGCGGCCGGGTGAAAATCCCGCTCGGGAAGCAGAACCGGCCGGAGGGCCAGCCGGATCTCCGCGTTAGCGGCGGGGGGATGTGGGCGCTCGGCGCCGAGTGGATGTACACTGGCATCGGGTTCGTCCGCCCGGGCGGCCCGTGCCAGTGCTGGAACTGCCGGTTTGACCTCGACTACTTCGCCCGGTCGTTCGCGCCCGAGACCCAGCGCTGCCAGATCGCCGTGCTCGATCCGAACGGCAACCTGATCCTCCGCGTCGGCAGGTACGGCAACGTCGACGACGGTGTGCCGCTGGTGAGCCATCCGAGATTCGACATCCCGAATCCGAAATCGATTGGCGGGGATGAAGTCGCGCTGATGTACGCATGCTACGTGACGACGCACACCGACCGGCGGCTGTTCATCGCCGACGCCGGCAACGCCCGCATCGTCCAGGTCAAGCTCGACTATCACGCGACCGAGAGAATGGCACTGAGGGACGTGCCGGAAGGGAAGAAGTGAACCAGAAACAGTTGCCAGACTTCGGCGGGCTCAGTCGAGCCGTGATCAGTGCGATGGTGGCCAGCCTGCTGCTCGCGGCGCCAGCCGCAGCATCCGATCTGGATGAGTTCAAGGTCAAGCGCCAGGCCGTTTTCGAGTTCACCCAGAAGCCGTCGGTCACGCGCGACGGCGACAAGGTGACCGTCGCGTTTGCGTCGAAGGCGTTCTGCGACGCCACCGTCGCCATCGAGAACCCCGAGGGCGGCGGCCGCGGGCGGCCGCGCATCATCCGCCACCTGGCCAGCGGAGTGCTTGGGAAAAACGCGCCGCCGCCGTTCCGGAAGGACTCGCTCGAGCAGACCCTCATCTGGGACGGCAAAGACGATCAAGGCACGTACATCGACGACAAAGATCTGCTTACGGTGCGCGTGTCGCTCGGGCTCAAGCCGCAGCTCGAGCGGACGCTCCTCTGGTCGCCGCACAAGCAGCGCGGGGGCCTGCCAATCATGGCCCCGGCGCCGGAGGGCGTGTACGTCTTCGACGGCACGGGGGTCGACTACCTGCGGCTGTTCGACCACGAGGGGAACTACGTCCGAACCATCTACCCGTTCCCGGCCGATAAGCTGAAAGCGGCGAAGGGGCTGCGCTGGCACAAGTTCCCGCAAGGGTACTCGCTGCCGCTGAAGGAGAGCGGCTACCTGCAGACGCTGCTGACCTCGGGCAACATCCACGACAAGAACGGCGCCCGGCACGGCGCCGCGGCGATGGGCATGGCCGTGCGCGGGAACCGGATCGCTCTCGCCTGGGAGCACCTCAACCGGCTGGCCACGGACGGGACCACCGGCGGCCTGCCGCTCAAGGGGCCGGAGACCGGGTTCCTGATCCAACGAGGCGGCTACGGAGGATACGGCCGGGGCAAGTTTACCATCGGCCCGACCAGCCTGGCGTTCTCGCCGGACGGAAAGACGCTCTACCTGACCGGCTACCTGTGGCGGCAGCGCAGCGGGCATTCCGGTTGTTTCGACGTGGTAATGCGCGTCGATTTCGAAAAAAACAAGAAGGCCGAGGTCTTTGTCGGCAGCACCAAGTACAACGACTTCGGAAAAGACAACCAGCACTTCGCCGTACCGACCTCGGTCGCCTGCGATCCGAAGGGCCGCGTCTACGTGTCGGACTTCCTCAACAACCGCGTCCAGGTCTTCGACCCGAGCGGGAAGCACCTCACGTCGATCCCCGTCGACAAGCCGACCAAGGTGATGGTCCACCAGAAGACGAGCGAGATCTATGTCTGCTCGTGGGAGCCCATCGGCATCCCCGGCAACGCGTGGCGGGCTTACAAGTATGACTTCAAGAAAATCAAGAACACCCTCGCCACGTTCAGCCCGTTCCCGCAGTGCAGGCGCACCGCGTTTGACCCCCTCCCGATCGGCCGGGCTGGTCATGGCCGCGTGTTCCAGGCGGGCCAACTCCATCACGTCGAGCTCGACTCGTGGGCGCCGGGCAAGGACCCGGTGTTCTGGATCAACAGCCGCAAGTTCGTCGCCACCCGCGCCGATCACCGCATCCTCTACATCGACCACCGCAAGGTGATGGCGCACGGCACGTGGGCCAAGGGCGTCAAGATCATCCGTAAGCAGGGCGACAAGTGGAACCTCGTCGGCTCGTTCGGCAAGCGCGCCGTCCGGAAGGTCCAGCGCGTCCGTCCCATCGCGCACAACATCCAGCACTGCTACGTCAACCCGACCAGCGGCAAGCTCTACGTCGGCGAGGCCGACAGCGGCGCGACGGTTAAGGCCTTCAACCGGCTCATCGAGATCGACCCCGAGACCGGGAAGATCCGGTCGGTGCGGCTGCCGTTTAACGCGCTCGACATCGCGTTCGATCTCAACAACCTGATCTACATGCGCACCACGGACGTCGTGGCGCGCTACAACTTCGACACCTGGCGCGAGGTGCCCTGGGATTACGGCGAGCAGTTGGGCCGGGTGAGTTGCGGGATGGGCGGGAACGCGGCGCCGGCCATCGCCGCGGTCGTGATGCCCTCGGTCAGCCCGGTCTGCTTCCACCAGGGCGGGATGAGCGTGTCAGCCAAGGGCTATTTGGCGGTCGCCTGCTCGAACCGGCCCAAGGGCCGGACGGTCCATCACGACTTCGAGATCTTCGGAAAGGCGTCCAGCTATGGAAAGCCCTACCGGCCGATGATGTATCCCGGCCGCGAGGAGTCGTCCACCTCGTGCAGCGTCCACATCTGGGACAAGCACGGGAAGCTGGTGCACGAGGACGCGGTGTGGGGGCTGCCGCAGCTCGACGGCATGCACATCGACCGCGACAACAACATTTACGCGATGGCCACGCCCACGCGCGTCCTCGACGGGAAGCGTTACTTCAACTACATGTCCGAGACGGTGATCAAGTTCCCGCCGAAGAAGGGCAAGATTGTCCGTAGCGGGAAGCGGAGCCCCATCCCGCTCTCGGACACGGCGCGGCCGAAACGCCCGCAGGAGCTGTCCGGACGATGGGTCGACGGCGCCGAGTGGTTCTACGGCGGGGTCGGCTATGCCGGGTTCAACACGCCCTACGCGGGGGGCGGGTGTGCCTGCTGGTTCGCCCGCTTCTGGCTCGACTACTTTGCCCGGTCGTTCGCGCCCGAGCCCCAGCAATACAGCGTCGCCGTGCTGGACAGCAACGGCAACCTGATCACGCGCGTCGGCAAGTACGGTAATGTTGATGACGGCCTCCCGTTGGTCAGTAAGGGCGGGCCGGCCGAGCCGCGGTCGATCGGCGGCGATGAGGTCTCGCTCTTCCACGCTTGCTTCGTCGGCACGCACACCGATCACCGGCTCTTCATCGCGGACTTGGGGAACGCCCGAATCGTGAGCGTGAAACTGGGCTACCACGCGACGGAGAAGATCGCGCTGAAGGACGTGGCAGAGAAACGGAAGTGATCAGTGATCAGTCGTCAGCGATCAGTACTCACGTCTTCACTGATGATCGAACAGTGATCCCTCATGGCTCCGCAGGGAGGAATCGAATGTATCGAATCGCAATGGCGCTCTTGCTGGCGTGTACGGCGGCGGTCGGGGCGGAGCTCCGGGTCCCGATCACCGTCGAGGAGCGGATCGGCGTGGCCCGTACGGCTGAGCCCGTCACGTTCGGCGTGCCGCTGCCCAAGGGGCTGCGCGAGGGGATCCCTGAGGACGGCAAGACGCTCGTCCTGCTCGACGCGAAAGGGAAACGGGTCCCCGCCGAGTTCACCATCGTGGCACGCTGGTACCCGGGCAAGAGCATCAAGTGGCTGCACGTGGACACGGTGGTCAGCGTCCCCGCGAAGGGCAAAGCGACATACACGGTCGCGACCGGTGTCCCCGCCCCACCGGCGCTGGTCACCCCGATCGCACTGAAGAAGAACGGCGTGGTCACGGTCAACACCGGCGCCATTCGCTTCACCGTCAAGGAGAAGGGCTTCAATCTGTTCGACCAGGTGTGGGTCGGGAAGAAGCAGGTCGTCAACTCGCACCCGGGCGGCCTGCGTCTGATCAGCAGCCACATGGGGCTGAAGAAGAACAAGGTCTACACGGCCAACGCCTACGACAAGACGAAGGTCGAGATTGAAGAGCAGAACCGTGAAGAACCGAACCACATGAAGGTCGTGATCAAGGTCACCGGGCAACATATCAGCACGGACCAGCTCCCCGGGCCGAAGCGGTTGCTGGACTACAAGCTCCGCATCTACGCCTACCGAGGCAGCCCCACCGTCCGCGTCGTCTACACGGTGATGAACAAGCAGGACGACCGCATCCACGTCCCACTGCCCGTGGATGGGATGGTGGTGGATCTGCCGACGGTGGCGACGTTCAAGGTGGACAAGAAGCTCCTCGACCGCACGGCTCGGGCGGACCTGGAGCCGCCAGCCGTCACCGATTTCCCGACGGCCATGCTGGGGAAGGCGGACGGAACGCAGGTCACGGGCCTGCCTGTTCCTCGTGCGTACGTCATGGTCGATGGCAGCGACCGTTATGTGGTTGCGGGGCCCATAAACCAGAAGAGCGAGGGCAAGGCGAAGAGCACGAAGACGAGCGACCTGGGATGGGCCGCGATTCACAACAAGGCCGGCACGGGCGTAATGGGCGGCATTCGCCGCTTCTGGCAGCTCTGGCCGAAGGCGGTGGAGGTCAACATCAAGGGTCACCTCAAGCTGCACCTGTGGACCAATCTGGACAACAAGGTCCTCGCGCTTCCCAAGCAGGACAAGAAGACCGAGCCGTGGAACACGTACTGGAAGGAGGGCGTCGACTATCCGGTGGAGAAGGCGCTCCGCAGCCGCCTGATGCCCGGCCGCGCCCACTTCTTCCCCGGCATGAGCAAGACGCACGAGATGGTCTTCTATTTCTTCGACAAGGCAGACCCGAAGACGATGCGCGAGAAGTGGATGTCGCTCGAACGCCCGCTCCGCGCCGTCTGCAAGCCAAGCTGGTACTGCGAGGAGACGATGGCGTTCGGCCGCATGCCGTCCGCCGATCCGAAGCTCTATGACGCGGCGACCTGGAAGCTGCTCCGGGGCTACGACGCCCGACTCCGCGACTGGCTCAACTGGCTGCTCGGGTATCGCGGCAGGATGTACGGGAAGTACGACTCGTACGGGATGTTCGACTTCGGCGACTGCATCAACTGGGAGCGGATGAAGGGCAAGTACAAAAAGCCCAACGAGGCCAGGCCGGTCAGCTTCCATTGGGA
>Ga0272442_10012788_pt1 | contig 10096 bp, 10 predicted proteins | sample SSMForm2O_FD_200262 | JGI IMG/M metagenome (GOLD analysis project Ga0272442, IMG submission 200262) | Marine sediment archaeal communities from Little Sippewissett salt marsh, Falmouth, MA, United States - SSM-Form-2O | ecosystem: Environmental > Aquatic > Marine > Wetlands > Sediment ... | reverse complement strand
CGTCGACAACGAGCTCGAGCCGCACTTCGCCGACGCGCTCCAGACGACCACGCCGGCCCACCGCCGGACGGGCACCCTCGCCGCCGTAGAACGTTCCCTCGCCAGGGGTGCGAAAGCTACAGCAGCGGTAGTCGCCGATCAGGCCCCCGCCTGCCTGGAAAGCTGCCTCGGCCACCTCGTCCACGTGCTCGGGCGGCACAAATACGACGATCTTGCACCGATCGCCCTCGGACGTGGCTGGAGCGAACGGTTGGGCATCCACCATTCCGCAAAGTCTTGCCAACACGTCGTTTGCGCCGCCCTCGGCCGCGTCCAGGGCTGTGTGCATGGCATACACGGCGATGCCGCTGGCGATGGCGCCAAACACCACGCTCTCCTGCTCGTCGCTATGGGCCAGCAGTCGCGAGACGGGCTTGAAGATCGGCGGATGGTATGCGGCGACCAGGTTCGCCTTGCGACGCTGCGTCTCGGCCAGCACCGCCTCGGTCAGGTCGATGCACAACACCACACCCGTGCACGCCGCTTTCGGATCTCCGGCCAGCAGCCCGACGTTGTCCCACGTCTGGGCGAGTCGCGGCGGGGCGATCTCGTCCAAGGCCGACCTTACTTGCTCGACCGTGCGCCGCGTTCGTCGTCCTGTTGGCATTAGATTGGCTCCTTCGGGCGGGATCTCGATGGTCTGAGCGATTTGGGCTTCCTGGCGGGCTTGGGCGCTCCCGGGAGCACCACCCAGGCGCGTCGGTCGCTTTTTTCGATCCAGATCGGTCTGGACGCCTCGACGTCCTTCAGCCAAATCAGACCCACATGCCACACGCCGTCTTCAGCCGGCCAGAACCCTGGCTCGGCGCAGATCTGCCTGCCGTAGCGGCGCCGGATCGACTCGAATTGCCGATGATCGTGGACCGTCCGCCATCGAACCCGCGCCGCCTTCGCCGTCGCTAAGATCGGGCCACAACGCTGTTTAAACCAAATCCGGTCTCCCGCATCGACCGCTTGAAACGGCACGAGGCGCCGCCGGAGGATTCGGCACTCGATCCGCTTTTGTCCGCTTGCGATCATCGCCAGATATTGCTTGCGAACCACAGCCAGATGATGGCGGATCCTTCGACGTCCCATAACCTAACACATTCCGACATGCCGCGGGTTGTCTGTACGTCGCACGCCAAGTATAGTGTTAGGGTAAACGATAGGCGACGCGTCTGGGCTGTGGCGTTGTCGGCCCCCTGGGTATGTGCGAGTCGTCTAGAGACGAAGGTGGTTTTCTGAACAAGACGGGGCCAGGTATTCGGGTGTTGGTGGTCGATGACGACCAGAGCGTGTGTGACACTGTGCGCATGCTACTGGAAGGCAACGGCTACGAAGTGAAGACGTGCCTTACCGCTGAATCGGCCGTGCGAGCCTGTAAACGAAACGCTTTCCACATCGTCTTGCTCGACATCAAGATGCCCCACGTCAGCGGGACCGATCTGCTCTGCCAACTCCGCCAAGCCGACGGCAACATGGGCGTGATCATGATGACGGCCTACCCCAATGTGGCCACCGCGGCTGAGAGCATGCGAGCCGGCGGGCGCGACTACATCACCAAGCCCTTCACCGAGCAGCAACTGCTTGACGCCGTGGGGCGCCTTTGCGGCGAGATGGGGCTTGTGTACTCCAGCGAGAAGGACCTGATCGAGCTGGTGGGCCACCGCATTCGCGACCATCGCCAGCAGCGTCGGATGACCCTACAGCAGCTTTCGGAGCGGGCGGGCATCACGGCTTCACAGTTGTCCCAGGTGGAGTTGGGCAAGAGCGCCCCTTCGATATGGACCGTGGCGCGGGTCAGCTCGGCACTGGGCATTCGCCTCAGCAAGTTGCTGGAAGATCTGTAACCTATCGCTTTCCGCCGGCTACCGCATGACCGAGAACCCGCTTCCTGTCTGCGACCTGCACACGCATACCGAACACTCGTCTGACGGTTCGGGCACCATCACGCAGGCCATCGAGGCGGCCGCCCGTAGAGGCGTGACCACCCTGGCGATCACCAATCACTGCCCCGAGCTGCCCGGACACGTCTGGCACGACAGTCTCGAGACGCTGAAGCGCATGAAGGACGAAGCCGCATCGGCCGCCGAGACGTTCGGGCTGCGCGTGCTGGTGGGCGCCGAGATCGAGATCATCGATTTCGCCGGCAGTCTGGCCGCACCCGACCTGTTCATCGAGCAGTGCGACCTGGTGATCGCGGCGGTGCACTGGTTCCCCACGATTCACTACGATGGGCAGAAACCCGTTGTGGACGACTACACCGCCCAACGGGTCGTGCCGCTCTCCATGAAGATGATCGTCGGTGCCATGCGCAACCCCCAGGTCGACGTGATTGCGCACATCGGTTACGCGCTGGGCGCGACCAAGCAGCCCCGCAAGTTTCTCGACGAGCCGGAGGACTATCCCGCCCTGTACATGCAGCAGATCGCCGTCGAAGCCGCCAAAGCCGGCACCGCCATCGAGATCAACAACCACTGTCGGCTGCCTCGGCCCAATTTGCTGCGAATATGTCTGGACGCCGGCTGCACGTTCACCACCGGCTCGGACGCGCACAAGCCCGAGGACGTCGGCCACCTCGACTGGGCGTTGCGGGTGGTCGCAGATCTGGCGATCCCGCCCGACCGGTTGCTGAGTCCGTAAGCCCTGCGGATGCAAACGGGTGGTCGGGGCCCACCACTCTCGACTTCGCTGTCGCCCACGTGTAACTAACGGTGGTGTGTCAACAGCGGTCGCCCATCCGCGCGGGTCGACGTGGCTGGTGTGATTTGCGGCTGTGAGGGACAATAAACCGGACGGCAACGATGGGGCCAAGACATGCGGGAGATTCGGCGATGAGGTTGGGTATCGACAGCTACATGTATCACTTGCACTTCGGGAAGCATTCGGATTTCGAGAACCCCCGGCCGGTGAACGTGTGGTGGTTTCTGGACGAGGCTATTCGACTGGGGCTGGAGGGGGTGCAGATCGATCCGTTCCACCTGCCGACCGATGAGGTCGACAAGATCGCCGACTTCGTCAGGCAGCACAGGCTCTACGTCGAGCACAGCATGGGGACGATCCGGGCCGACGTGGTGAAGGAGAATCTTGCGCTCGCCCGACAACTGGGCGCCAAGGTGATGCGGTGCTTTGTGGGAGGTGGGTTCGAGCGCGACGTCGACGCGCATCAGGCGAAGTTAAGCCGGGCTGTGGCCGAGCTGAAGCAGTGCGTGGAGGCGGCTGACCGGGCGGGGGTCACGATCGCCATCGAAAATCACGGTGACATCAGGGCCGAGGGTCTGATGCTAATCATGGACGAGCTGCGGCACGATCGGGTGGGCGTTTGCTTCGACGTGGGCAACACCCTGGCGGTGGGCGACCATCCGGTGGAGGCGTGTCGGATGGTGGGCGCGCACATCGTGGCGACGCATTTCAGTGACCGCAAGCAGGTGCAGGCCAAGGGCAGAACGTTCAACGTGGGGGTGGCGCTGGGTGAAGGCGAGATCGACCTGGCCGGTGCGCTGGAGGCGATCCGCGCGCTTGCCCGGGCGGGTACGAACATCACATTGGAGGTGCCGTTTGCGGCACAGGGGTCGGCGGCCGACTCGCTGCGGCACGAGAGGGAAGGGGTCGAGCGCAGCGTGCGCTACGCAAGGGATGTGTTGGGGATAGGGCATGAGAGCGAGTCAGCGCCGGGGTAAGGGGGGCCGGACAGGTGGCGCGGCAGGATCGGATTGCATCTCGGCCAGGCGGGCCAAGCCGACCAATGTGGCATTTCTGAGGGTGCGGAAGCGCCACGTTCCCGGCCAGAGGGCGTGCAGGGCTCGGGCGAGCGGGGCGGCGCCGCCGACCACGATGACGGGCCTTTCCGGATCGACGAACGGGCGCAGGCGTTTGAGGCTTTGGGCGGTCTGACGGGCGACGGCGTGCAGCGCGGCTTGGAGGATCTGCTCTCGCGTGGCCGCCAGCGTGAGGTGGGCTATGCGGGCCTGACGCTGGGTGATGCTCATGCGGTCGCCGGCGAGGTAGGGCTCGAAGCGGACCTGCGTGGCGATGGGGTCCTTGGCGAGTTGGTTGAGCAGTTCGTGGAAGCGACGGCTGGAGCGATCGGCGAACAGGTTGCGGTGCAGCCAGTCGAACGTGGCCGCGCCTGCTGCGAGCGTGCAGACGCTCATCCACTTGCGCCCCGTGCCAAGGGCGCGGGTGAGCCGTTTGGCGTGGGGATGCGGCTTGTCGGTCACCACGGCCATGACATTGGTGGTGCCTATCGAGTGTGAAAGTTGTCCGACTTCGGCGCGGGCGGCGAGGATGGCGGCGCTGGTGTCGGTGATACCTGCCAGCACAGGCAGTCCGGCGGGCAGTCGCATGCGCCGCGCCGCCGAGGCGGTGAGCGTGCCGGCTTGGGCGTGGGCGGGGCGGACTTCGGGCAGACGGCGCGGATCGATACCCGCGGTACGGCACAGGATGGCCGAGAAGCCCGCAAGCGTGGTCGTCTCATAGAGACCGGTGAACGACGCATTGGACGAATCGATGACGCGCTTGCCGGTCATGAACGCGCCGACGAGTGTGGACACGTGTGCGAAGGTATGAATGCGGCGGAACGTGTCGCGCGCGTTTTCCTTGAGCCACAGTATGGACGTGCAGCTGATGCCGCCTGGGAAGGGCAGGTTGCCGGCGATGCCAAGCCACTGCGCCTGCGACAGGCGTGTCTGAAGCCACTGAGCCTGCGGGATGCTGCGACGATCCTGATGGGTGATGATCGGCGTGACGGGTCGGCCTCGCCGATCGAGACCGACCAGGCCGGGGCAGAGGCAGCAGTGGGCGATGCAGTCGGCGCGGCGCTTATCGGCGGGCAGTTGTGCGACAAGGTGGGTAAGCCGTTTGAGAAGTTGCGCAGCGTCGATCTCGGCGCGGTCGCCGTGGTAGGTGGCGGGCGTGGGAGCCGACAGGACAACCGAGGCGAGGCGGTGATTGTGCAGGAGAGCAACCTTGATGGTAGTGGAACCGATGTCGATGGCCAGGACGCGCACAGGTGGTACTCCGTGCCGAAGGGTGAGAAGGCGATCGCCTTGATTTTGGGTTACGATATGCTACGGTGGCGCGCGTCGCAAACGGCGGGCGATGTGTACGTTCGAGGTCGGCGGAGGATGTATGGCGGAGGTGGATCGGGTCGGATTGGGCTACGATCTGCATCGCCTGGCGGCCGGGCGCCGGCTGGTGCTGGCGGGTGTGGCGATCGATTGGCCCGAGGGTCTGGTGGGCCATAGCGACGCCGACGTGGCCCTGCACGCGTTGATCGACGCGGTGCTGGGTGCGGCCGGGCTGGGCGATATCGGGGAGGCGTTTCCGGACACCGATCCGACGTACAAGGACGCCGACAGCGGCGAGTTGACCAGGCAGGCGGCTGACATGGCGGCGCACGCCGGTTGGCGGGTGGCCAACGCCGACCTAACGATCCGGGCGGAACGACCCAAGCTATCGCCCTATAAGCAGGCGATGCGCGACAGGATCGCGGATTTGTTGGGCGTCGAGCCGGAGCGGGTAAACGTCAAGGCCAAGACGGACGAGGGCACCGGCCCGGTGGGAAGCGGCGAGGCGATGGCGGCGATGGCGATCGTGGGATTGGCGAAGTTGAGACCTTAGAGCGGGCGGGGCACGCATCAGGAGTTTGCGGATGGCGGTGCAGGTGTACAACACACTTGGCGGGCGGAAGGAAGCGTTCGAGCCGATCAAGCCACCTCGGGTTGGCATGTACGTGTGCGGCCCGACAGTGTACGGGCACCCGCATCTGGGTCACGCGAAGAGTTACGTCAGCTTCGACGTGATTCTGCGTTATCTGCGGTATCGCGGCTACGACGTGCTGTACGTGCAGAACATCACCGACGTGGGGCACCTGACCGAAGACACCGCGGGGATGGCCGACGAGGGCGAGGACAAGATCGACGCCGAGGCGCGGGCTCGCGGCTTGCATCCGATGGCGTTGGTGGAGTTGTTCACCAAGAGCTACTTCGACGACATGGACGCGATGAACGTGGTTCGTCCGGATATCTCGCCGCGGGCCAGCGGGCACATTCCCGAACAGATCGAGATGATCAGCAAGCTGATCGAGAACGGCCACGCCTACGCGGTCGGCGGCAAGGTGTTTTTTGATATCTCGACGTTCAAGGAATACGGCAAGCTGAGCGGTCGGCGGGTGGACGAGATGGAGGCGGGCGCCCGCGTGGACGTGGACACGGACAAGCGTCATCCGGCTGACTTCTTTCTGTGGCGCAACGCGGAGCCGGGCCACATCATGCAGTGGGCGAGTCCGTGGGGGCAGGGCTATCCGGGTTGGCACCTCGAATGCTCGGTGATGAGCGGCAAGTATCTGGGTGAGACGGTGGATATCCACGGCGGGGGCTTGGAAAATCAGTTTCCGCATCACGAGTGCGAGATCGCCCAGTCGGAGGCGGCTAACGACTGCCCGTTCGTGCGCTATTGGCTGCACAACAACATGGTGACGGTCGACGGGCAGAAGATGGGCAAGAGCCTGGGCAACTTCATCACGCTCAAGCAGCTTTTTTCGGGTGAGCACGAGCGGCTCGACAAGGCGTACGACCCGATGGTCGTGCGGCAGCTCGTGCTGACGAGTCATTACCGCAGTCCTCAGGACTTCTCGCGCGATGCACTGGTGGCTGCCGAAAGCGGCTATCAGCGGATTCGCGACGTGGTGATCGCGATTCGCGAGGCGATGGGGTCGGCTCGGTCGGGTGACGTGCGTCCGAAGACGAGCGAAGCGCTGGACGAGGCGAGGCAGCGCTTCGAAGCGGCGATGGACGACGACTTCAACACGGCGGGCGGGTTGGCGGCGGTGTTCGAGCTGGTCCGTACGGGCAACGAGTTACTCGCAGGAGAAGCCAACCAGGCGGAGTTGGCGGCGGTGGATCAGGCGATGCGGCGGCTGGGCGGCGACGCGCTGGGCGTGGTCAAAGACGAGTACCCCGAAGCCGGCGGCGGCCAGAGCCTCGATGCCGTCGTGCAGGTTCTGATCGGTCTTCGGGCCGAGCTTCGGAAGATGAAAAACTTCGAGCTGGCCGATCGGATCCGAGAAGAACTGACTCAGGCGGGCGTTGCGTTGGAGGATAAGCCCGGCGGAACGGTGTGGCGCCGAACCTGATCGGGTTGCGGCCGACAGATCGCGGGGGAACGCGCGACATGCGAATTTGCGGCGTCGATCCGGGCTTGCAGATCACCGGCTATGGGGTGGTGGACGCTGTGGACGGATCGATGCGGGTGGTTGAGGCGGGTGTGATCCGACCGGGGAAGGGCGAGTCGCTGGAAGACCGTCTGGCGAAGTTGGCGGAGGGGATCGAGGAGTTGCTGGGCGAGCACAAGCCGGGAGTCATGGCGGTGGAGGCGTTGTATTCTCACTATCGACATCCGCGGACGGCCATCATGATGGGACACGCCAGGGGTGTGATCCTGTCGTCGGCGGCGCGGCGCGACGTAAAGGTGCTGAGCTTTTCGGCCACCGAGATCAAAAAGAGCCTGACGGGCAACGGGCAGGCGAGCAAGACGCAGATGCAGCGGGCGATCGTACGGACACTGGCTTTGCCGCGCATTCCCGAGCCGGCGGACGTCGCCGACGCGTTGGCGGTGGCGCTGTGCGCCACACAGCGTCGCGGGCGGAGGGCTGCCAGATGATCGTGCGACTGACCGGCTCGGTGGCGGAGGTCGGTGAGGGGGCAATCGTCCTGGAGCGAGACGGCGTGGGATACGAGGTGCTCGTGCCGGGCTACGCGGTGGGCGAGCTGGCGGCGTGCCGGGGGCAGCAGGTGACCTTGCACACGCTGCAATTCCTGGAGGGCAATGCGGCTGGCGGCAATATGATTCCCCGCCTGGTGGGGTTTTTGCATCCGGAGGATCGGGTGTTCTTCGGTCGTTTCATCAGCGTGAAAGGCGTGGGCACTCGTAAGGCGTTGCGTGCGCTGGCCGAGCCGGTGGCCGCAGTGGCTGATGCGATCGAGGCGGGCGATGCGGCGCGTCTGGCGCAGTTGCCGGGGATCGGCAAGCGAGCCGCCGAGACCATCATCGCCGAGCTGAAGGGCAAGGTAGCGATGTTTGCGGTGGGCGCGGCGCCAGGAGAGGCTGAGTCGCAGGAACCCCGTCCGGGCTGGACCGAGCCGCAGCGATTGGCGATTCGCGTTCTGACCGAGTGGGGTGATGCGCGGGCCGACGTGGAGCGATGGATCGAACGGGCCGGGCAGCTGCACGCGGAACTGGAGACGGTGGAGCAGTGGGTGGAGGCGGCCTACCGGGTCAAGACCGGTGCAGAAGGGTAGCGGCGGCGAGCGCGTGGGCGCATAGTGGTCGGTGTCGGCAGGCAGGTGAAGCGTGGCGCGGGAACGAATCATCTCGGGCGAATCGAGCAGTGTGGATGAGGAGGGGTTCATCCAGTCGCTGCGGCCCCAACGGCTGACCGAGTGCGTGGGTCAGCGAAAGGTGATCGAGCAGGTCGAGATTGCCATGGCGGCGGCGAAGAAGCGAGGCGAACCGTTGGAGCACGTGCTTCTGGATGGTCCGCCGGGGCTGGGCAAGACGACGTTCGCGCATGTGATCGCCCACGAGATGGGCTCGACGCTTCGGATTACGTCGGGCCCGGCGATTGCCAAGCAGGCCGACCTGATGACGCTGCTGACGAATATGGAGACGGGGGACGTGTTGTTCATCGACGAGATCCATCGTCTGGCGAAGGTGGTGGAGGAATTTCTCTACCCGGCGATGGAGGACTTTCGCGTGGACTACACGATCGAGGGGGGATTGGGTGGCCGGACGATCAACTTTGCCCTGAAGCAGTTTACGTTGATCGGTGCGACGACGCGAGCGGGTCTGCTGACGGCAGCGATGCGGGATCGGTTCGGGCTTCGCTATCACCTGGATTTCTACAGTGCGGAGGACTTGACGGAGATTCTGCGTCGTTCGGCCAAGAAGCTGGCTGTGTCGGCCGAGGACGGGGCGCTGGAGACGATCGCCAATCGGTCGCGTGGCACGCCGCGGGTGGCGAATCGGCTGCTTCGGCGAGGTCGCGACTTCGCTCAGGTGCGGGCCGACGGACGTCTGACGCGCGAGGTGGTAACCAAGGCGCTGGAGATTCAGCAGGTCGATGTGCTGGGTCTGGACGAGCTGGACCGGGCGTTCCTCAGGATCCTGATCCAGACGTACCAGGGCGGGCCGGCGGGCATCGAGGCGATCGCCGCGAGCATGGGGCAGGAGCGCGATACGCTGGAGGACGTGGTCGAGCCGTATCTGCTCCAGATCGGGTTCGTAATCCGCACGCGTCAGGGGCGATGCGCCACGCCGACGGCGTATGAGCATCTGGGCTTGCCCAAGCCGGACAAGACTTCCGAGCAGGACGATCAGATGGGGTTGTTCCAGGGCGAAGGGGGCTGAAGGTCGCCGACGGGGCCGGATAGCACCAAGCCGACAAGCGGGCATTCGACTTCGCGCGAAGACCGCCGGATGGGGGTAAACGTCCGAGAAATGGGGGCGTACCACGGCTGGCGCGGTGGGTACTCGGCGGCGAGCGTGTTGTTTCCGATGGTCTAGCCGGATCGACGCGGGGACATCGATCCGCCGAGGGAGACTATGCGCCGCTGGGTCACTGCGCTTCTTGTCATCTTGTCCGCATGTGCGGCAGGTCAGCAGGTCTCGTGCCTGCCGGATGATACCAGCGCGCTGCTGGCACCCCAGACGCGATGGGGCGAGGTCATCACCACGGCGTTGCTGAATCGGCTGGGCAACTTCATCGAACGTGACTGCGACGGTGCGTGAACGCAAGCGCATCGGTCGTGCGGGTTGGCTCACTTCGAAAAACAGGTTTCGTTCGGTTGTGCGTAGCTCGAGCGCCGGCTAACGCCGGGTGCCCCGTCCTTTGCGACGCAAAGGGTGGGGACTCTCCTGCCGTCGGGCGGCATGCCCACGTCCCGACGTACGCCGGGTTTGCGCGGGCATGTGAATCGGCTCTGCTATGTCGGATGGCATGCCCAAGGCCGTCGGCTCGATTTATCCGAGCCGATCGGCGCGGGCATGTAATCTTCACCATTCGGTGGAAGCAAGT
>Ga0272442_10012787_pt1 | contig 10097 bp, 6 predicted proteins | sample SSMForm2O_FD_200262 | JGI IMG/M metagenome (GOLD analysis project Ga0272442, IMG submission 200262) | Marine sediment archaeal communities from Little Sippewissett salt marsh, Falmouth, MA, United States - SSM-Form-2O | ecosystem: Environmental > Aquatic > Marine > Wetlands > Sediment ... | reverse complement strand
AACTTCCAGGGCTTTCCGCCTCTCCCGCCGCTTTTGTTTTCTTTTCTCCCGTCTTAGCTTCTGGTTCTCAGACATTCTGTTGAATATTTCATAAATCACAGGAATCAGGAACAGGGTCAGGAGCGCGCCGACAGTCAATCCGCCAATAACGGATTTTCCAATCGGTGATACCAGTTCTGCTCCTTCACCAGCAAAGAATGCCATCGGGACCAGGCCCAATATTGTGGTAAGGGTCGTCATCAGGATCGGACGCAGACGGTTGCCGCCTGCTTCGATCACAGCCTCATGAATTGAACGTCCGCGTTTGCGCAGTAAATTAGTATAATCCACCAGTACAATACCATTGTTTACAATGATACCTGCCAGCATGACCAGCCCGACAGCAGTGAGAAGACTATAGGTTTCTCCTGTTATCAAGTACAACAGGATAACCCCTATCAGGGACAGGGGAATGGTAAACAGGATGATAAAAGGATCGAGAAAGGATTCAAACTGACTTGCCATTACCCCGAACACCAGAAAAACTGAAACTATCAGGATATAAATAAATTTTCGACCGTACTTAATCAGGTCTTTGTATTCACCGGAAAACTCAATAATAACATTTTCATCGGCCGGTATCTTTTCCTTTATCAGCTTTTCAACCTTCAGTTCCACAGTATTCAGTGCCGCACCGGGAATTATTCCTGCCGTCACATGAATTACTCTGGTCTGATTTTCCCGATTGATATTTATTGGACCCGTGGTCCGTTCGTACGAAGCGAAACTCGCCAGCGGAATCCGCTGTCCAAGGGTGTTCAGAACAAAGACTTTGTTCAAATCCGGAAGTTCATCTCTGTCCTTTTCGTCGAGAATCACCACAATATCATACTCGCTGCCGCCCTCACGATACTGGCTCGCGGTAGCCCCGTCTATATTCGCGCGAATTTCCTCCCCCACGGAATATATATTCAAACCGAGAGTGTAGAGTTTGTTCCTGTCGATTATTATCTCTATCTGAGGAAGACCGTCCTTGATATTGACAGTAGGTTCGGTAAGCTCGGGGACTTCCTGTGCGAGTATGTCCCGTATGCTTTCGGCAACCGCTTTTCCCCGTACCAGGTCTTCCGTTTTTATCAGGATATCGATGGGACTGGTGTTGGACATCGGGCCCCCGCCTCCCCCTCCAAATGAAAATACCGCCGATGGGAAATCATTAAAATGACTTCTGAGTTTTTGCTTGATATCATCCGGAGTTTCGACTCTCTCATCGAACGGCGGCAGCTGGATCTGCAGACTTCCGGTGTGGGTCTGTATCCCGCCAAGAAAACCGAAGAAGCTCCGTCCTCCTGCCTCAAGGATCAATTTGTCATATACCGTCACTTCATTTTTTACCACCTGCTCCATCTGTTTGAGGATGGATTCGGTAATTTCAAGCTTGGTGCCGATGGGAAGCTCCAGCTGAAGCTGAATGGAATCCTGCGCTTCATCCGGAAAAAATTCGAAACCCGCGTCCTTCAGGGTATAGGCACTTCCGCCAAGCATCGCCAGGATGAGAAGAATCGTAATAACTTTGTGTTTCAACGTAATCTTCAGAAGTCTCTGATAGAAATGTTCCATACCGGAGAAAAACCGCCCCATCCCGTCGTCCATCACCTTCAGCACACCCGTGAGCGGCCGTTGTCTGCGGCTTGTAAGCGGCAGGTAGTGACTGGACAACACCGGTATCAGCAGCATAGCGACCAGCAGAGAGCTGGTCAGTGAAATAACAACTGTGAATGAAAGACTCGCCAGTAATTCACCAGTTACATCGAGCTGGTTCTTGAAAAGGGCCACCGGAGCAAACACACAGATGGTTGTCAGTGTTGAAGCCATGATGGCATTTATCATCTCCTGGGTACCAAGGATAGCGGAGGCAGTCAATTTCGCCCCTTTTTCCCGATAGCGATATATGTTTTCCAGAATTACGATGGAATTGTCCACCAGCATCCCGATCCCCAGCGCAAGTCCGGCGAGAGTCATAATATTCAGCGTGAGATCGGCAAAGTACATGACCATCAGAGTCACCACCAGACTGATAGGAATAGTCAATCCGATGATAAAAGTACTCTTCAAGCTTCGCAGAAACACAAACAGTATCAGGACGGCAAAGAGAGCGCCCATAATCGCGCTTGAAGAGACCTGGTTGAGAGAAGATTTTATGATATCGGTGGTATTAAACACCTCCTCTACCGTAATTCCCTGCGGGACCTCTTTATTTATACGGACGAGTCTCTCCCGCAGTTTTTCTACCGTCTGTACGGAATTCGTTCCGCTCTGTTTTTGCACAATTATCTGTACCCCGGGTTCACCATTTATAAATACAAGACTCTCAGGAACCCTGTACCCGTCAAATACATTGGCAATATCCCGCAGCCGGACTGATTTTATGTCACTGGGAGATCCTAAAATTGAGCTTGGAGCACCGCCTTTGTATGAAATGACAGTATTTTTTATCTGCTCAATACTGTCATACCGGCCGCTGGTTAAAATGAGATAGTTTTTACTTCCCTCAGTGATCGAACCAGCCGAAATCTGAACATTTTGGCCCCTCATCATGTTTGAAACCTGGGTGAGGGTGAGCCCATATGCCTCGAGCCTGTTCTGTGGGATTTCAACTCGAATCACCCTTTCACGGCCGCCGCTCAGACTTGTAAGCGCGACCCCCTCCACCTGCTCTACCCTTGGCTGAACGATGTCCTCGGCGATTATTCTCAGCTCAGCCGGAGATCTTTTGCCCGAAAGGGTCAATCCCATTATGGGTATCATTGAAGGATCAAATTTGAAAATCATCGGTGTGTTCGAGGCCTGAGGAAGATATCCCTTGATATATTCCAGACTGTCGCGCACGCTATTGGCCGCTTCCGCCATATTCGTCCCGTAATTGAACTCCAGGATCACCATGCTGTTCCCCTTAGAGGATGTTGAGGTGATATTCTCAATATTGCTCACATTACTCATTACCCCTTCAAGCGGACGGGTAACAGTTTTTTCGACCTCTTCAGGGCCCGCGCCCGGATAATCCGTCACCACCAGGAGAATCGGCGGTTCAATCTCCGGGTATAAATCAATAGCCAGGTCGGTAGCGGAATAGATTCCCAATCCGATAACCAGCAGGAAAATAATAAAAATCGTCGTGGGACGACTAACAACTGTCTTTGTTACACTCATACACCCTTACTCCAGCATATCCTCACTGGCCAAAGGCTGGATTTCTTCAACTACTCTCACCTTTGACCCTTCTTCCAATAGCGTCTGACCGCGGTAGACAATCTCTACATCAGGCAGGAGCCCCTCAATGATTTCAAGTTTCTGATCAATCTGAATACCTGAAACAACCTTTTGCTGACGGACAATTCCCATCTCACCATCTCCCGTCCGCTCAATTATAAACACAAATTCTTCCCCGAATCTTTGAACCACACATTCCGCAGGTATTTTTACAATCCCGTTTTTTTCCTCTGTAATGATCTTCACTTCGCCGAACATACCCGCTTTTAATAAATCAGTATCGTTTCCTATCGCGATCTTTACCTCAAGAGTTCTGGAAACCGGATCAATCACGGGACTTAATTCCTTTATCCTCCCCCTGAACTGACGGTAGGGATATGCCTCAAAACGTGTCTCCACAGAAAGCCCCAATTTCATAGCGGACACAAACTTTTCCGCAACATAGACCCTTATCTCGAGATCCTTCATATCACTGATCTGGGCTATAGGGACCTGGGGGGAAACTGTGCTGCCGACCTGCATTGGGATGCTTGTGACTGTGCCGGTAATTGCAGCCTTTACCGGGCTGGCCGCAAACTGCATACCCGGCCTCGAAGGGTCCACTTCGGCGATAATCTGGTTCTTGCTGACCCGCTGACCAACCTCAATATAGATCCTGGATAATTTTCCCGCGGTATCCGGGTAGGTATCCACCTTCCTGGAGGCAGTCACATCTCCGTTCAATTCAAGATAATCCCTGATCTGACCCTCCACTGATTTCACGGTACTTACCGCGAACACAGGCTCCTGGTCCTCGGAAGACTCCCCGGAGGTCTGAGCCGCGGAATCCCCGGCCGCTGCTTCTTCCTTGCCGGAACGGTCACAGCCGCTCAGGCCCAGTACTAAAACAAGCAAAACAGTGAACACTATTACAATTTTCCATGGTCCGTTTGTATAGACTCCCCATTCCTTTCGCATTATCATCTCCCTTTTCCCGTATTTCAATTATTCGCCAATGTATTCAGATCATTGTTCAGTTGGTATTCCAGATCTATCAGCGCGCTGAGATAGGTAAATTTTTCTTTCAGTACCTCGATTTGTGCCGTCTTCAGATCTATTTCGGCATTCTCTACTTCCAGCAATTCCCTGCTTCCGGCATTATATGCCTCTTCCGCCATTTCATATGCACGACGGGCCAGCTCCTCATTCAGCAGGAGAGTCTCGATCGTGTCCCTCGATTTCTTCAACTGCTCTACTGTGGCGTCAATCTCCAGCTCCGCTCCTCGTATAGTCTGCATCAAACCAATGCGGTTTAATTCTATGCTGTCCTCGAGATCACGAATCCCCATCTGGGCCTGTGAAAAAGGCAGCAGCCCATCCAGGGAAAATGCGATTGTCGCCCGAAACATACCCGAACGCTGCTCCCAGTCATAGTCTCCTCCGAACCACGGATCGCTCCAGGGATCGCCTCCGAAGGAAGGATCCATACTGTATCCGAGGATAAGCTGAGGTGAATATATCTGGAGCTTTGTCGCCCTTAACTGATTTTCGAGGAAATTGATGGAGACTAAAAGTGATTGAATATCAAGCCGTTCAGACAGATATCTGTTAATCAGCTTATCGGCGTCCACATCCACAGCCTCCGCGTCGATTGAACCATTTAACTCTATCTCCTGATCCAGATCCATCCCGAGAGTCATTTTAAATCCCTGCAAAGCCTGTCTGTACCCCAGATCCATCGCCTTGAGCGCCGGTTTCAGATTTTCCCATGCAACCTGCGCGCTTAAAACAGTCAGTTCCGGGATCATGCCGTTTTCGTAATTAATAAGCGCCTGTTCATAACGCCGCTCGGCCGCTGATATATTCTCTACCATCAGGGTTCTGTTTTCCTGCATCAGAAGCAGACTATAGAAACTCTTGCGAACATCCCGGCTGACCTGCTGACGCGCCATTTCATACGAGATCCTCCCGGCTTCATAGTCGATCTGGGTGGCTTTTACCCCATTATACAATGCGAGGTTGAGAGTAAGAGAAAAATCCAGTCCTGCCGCCACAGACCATTGAGGAAGATCAATCATACTTATATCAGGCGGAATATATATGAAGGTACTCTGGTCCGCGTTCATTCTGGAAAGAGTACCGCTGGCCTGAATACTTGGCACAAAACGGTTCCACGCGTACTTGTTGGCCCTCTTTTTCATTCCCATTTCAATAGCGGAGCTCTTTATCTGCAGATTCCTCCGGAGAGCATATTCTACTGCCCCATTCTCTGTCAAAACAAGAGGAACCCCTCCTTCAGACTTGGAGAATTCCACCGAACCAACTCCATCACCTGATGGATTCTCCGCTGCCATGGACATGATCTTTGTAAGACCCGAATCGGCCCCGGAGACATCAGAATCGGTCTCCTGCTGACCTCCAGCAATCACCCAGGCAGGTGAAAAACATACTAATGCAATTATAAATATAAAACCTATCTTATGATGCATAATGCACACTCCTTCTTTATAAAACCCTTTCGGACCATACAGATGTCACTCACCCTTTACACCAAAGAGAAATAACCGATATAACGTACGCAGCATCTCATTACTCTCTTTTGTAAGCAGCTTATTCCCGTTGATATTGTGTATCTCCTGGATGAGAAACTGATTGATCCACTGAATAATCATCTGCGGTCCGAACAGATCTTTTCGCAGTTTGTCTAACTCCTGTCCATCATTGAGAAATTGAACATACCGGACCATAGTATCTGTGCAATTCGCTGGAACTTCGATTTTAAACCCCTGAAATCTGAACCAGTTCATCACCTCAAGAATATTGGAACGTGCCCACATATATGAGCTGAATACAACAAAATAGGCGTACAATCGTTCCTCAAAGGACTCATATATACCGCTTTTCTGTAAAAACAACTGTCCTAAACTATGCCGCTCGCGATCGATCATCTCCCAAATCATATCATTGCGATTTTTGAAGTAAAAATAAAGACTGCTCTTACTTATTCCCGCTTTCCCGGCAATTTTCTCAAGCGAAGCCTCCCACAAACCTACCTCTCCAACAACCTGCGCAATAGCTGAAAAAATTCTGTCGGTTTCCGGAAGTTCACAGGAATCAAGCCAGCATTGATCTTCGATACGTTGAAAATCAATTTCATTGAGTCTTTCCTGACCGGCAAAACCTTCAGTGACAATACTCTTATTCAAGTTCTTTAAATCAGATTTTTTCAGCTTCTCAAATGAAAACTGACTCATACTGCTGTGGAAGAGCAGGAAAATCCCTGAATTCAGAATATAATTCTGCACAAGGACGAGTTCCTTTGTGTCCCAACCGAACTCCGTATGCAGCTCTTCGAGCGGGAAAAGTTCTTTCTGAAACTGTTTCAGTTCCTTAAAACTATCGAGGCTCTCTTCCGACTGAGAAGCCATATGAATAAATATAAAGCGATAGTACCAGTAGTTTTTCGCATAGAATTGGATCACAACTTTATGAAAGATACTAAGTTTTTCATCAAATCCTTTTCCCGCAGCTTTTTGCTGAACTTCCTGGCAGAGATGTCTGTGTAGTTGAAGGAAATATTCTTTCATCGCCTCCAGCAGATCCTCTTTTCCTTTAATATGACGGTAAAGAGCAGCCTTACTGATGTTCATTGACTGCGCGAGAGAAGCCAGGGAAGTGTTATAAAAACTGTTTTCCCCCCAGACTTTGAAGGCTTCCTGGATTATTTCCTGTCTTTTTGTAGGTGTTTTTACAATATTCATGATAGTTACCGACCGTTCGGTAACGAAAATATAATAAAAACAATTACACCAATCAACTAGTTTGTGGGTAAATGGTGTTAATAATGTAATAAATCTTTTCCCAATTTAAAATTGGTTAAAATACTACATGTGCTTGCACTTATTTCTTACATTGATAAAAATAATACTTTTTTAACACCAAGCTTTGACAAACTGTATTGGCAATTCAGAAAATATGTTATCCTTTATCATAATTAATAAACCCGGTAAGGAGCTCCAAAATGTCCGATAACATACTATTAAATATGAAATCTGATAGAATATGGTATTTTTTTAAAGAAATTTCAAAAATTCCCCGCTGTTCCCAGTATGAACAACAAATAAAAGAATATTTAAAAAATTTTGCAAAAAAGCAGAATCTAGCCCATAAAACAGACGCTATTGGTAACATTGTAATAAAAAAAGCCGGTACTCGCGGTTATGAAGGCAGTAAACCTGTAATTCTTCAGGGTCATATGGATATGGTTTGCGAGAAAAACCAGGGATCCACTCATGATTTTTTAAATGATCCAATAAAGTTAAAAATTAATGGGGATTGGATAACAGCAGATAACACAACTCTTGGAGCCGATAACGGGATAGCATTGGCCATAAGTTTGGCAATACTTGAATCACATGATATAGAACATGGTCCAATAGAAGCACTTTTCACCGTAGACGAAGAAACAGGACTAACAGGAGCTCTCCATTTAGACCCTGATATTATAGACGGAAAGCTGCTTATCAATCTAGACTCGGAAGAAGAAGGAATTCTTTACATCGGCTGTGCCGGAGGTGTAACCACATCAGGCTGGATACCGATAGAATGGAGTCCGACACCTCATGACTATTCATATTTTCGGATGACAATAACCGGTCTAAGAGGTGGACACTCCGGAGGAGATATCCATCAAAATCGAGGCAATGCTATTAAATTTGGAACAAGGATTTTATGGAACCTCTTAGAGAAAATAGATATCAGGATAGCTACCTTAAAGGGCGGTGGTAAACATAATGCAATTCCCCGAGAATTGTTTTTATCTTTTGTTGTCCCTAAAACTCAAAAGGATAATATGGTTTCAATTTTCAATAGTATAAAATCCAATATTATACTTGAGAATAAAGACATTGAGCCCGGAATCAAAATTGGATTGGAAGAGGCTGCAGATTCTCCTAAAAAGGTGCTTTCTCCCAAAGCTACATTTAAGACCGTAAATTGCCTGTTTATGATGCCCCATGGTGTTGATGAATATAGTCGGTCTATTCCGGGAATGGTCGAAACTTCAACCAATTTGGCTTTCGTTGAGCTGCAGGATTATGAAATATTCGTTGTTACCAGTCAAAGATCATCCGTGACAAGTAAACGAGATAACATGGCTAATCGAATAACAGCAGTATTACGCTGTCCAGGAGCACGGGTTTCCTATTCCAGTATCTACCCCGCCTGGACTGCTGATCCGGATAACCCTCTGATCGAAATAACAGCAGCGGCTTACAAGGAACTCTCAGGGAAAAAGCCTGAAGTTACAGCAATACACGCGGGCCTTGAGTGTGGTGTAATAGGTGAGCGGTGTCCGGATATTACTATGATCAGTCTAGGTCCGGATTTAAAGGATGTGCATACCCCAAATGAACGGCTGAGTATCAAGTCAGTAGATAGAATTTGGGATCTTATGTTGCTGGTTCTGAAAAAAATTGCGGAAATTAATTTTTAGTTAAGTATAGAATCAGACAACATAAATCACTTTATGATCTTCCAGGTGATAATATTTTTATTTTTATATCACCATGAGTATAAGTCTGGCAAGCCAACCGAATATGTTCGGGTGGCTTGTCTTCTTTTCGTCCGTGTGATAGCCGAACACGCTCATCTTCTCTCATTGGGTTCAGATAATTTTCCCCTTCAAGTATCTTTATTCTGCATGTACCACAAACTGCTTTCCCTCCACAAAGAAAAGAAATTGCGATCCCATTTCGAAGCAGTGCGTTTAGTATTGAAATAGCCGGGTTGGTTTGAATCGTAGTTATTCCATCAGAAAGGGTTATTGTACTCATACAGTTGTCCTGAAATTGGTGTTAATAAGCCAGTTTATTTATTCTGCTGTATATAAATCGACGAGTTTATATTAAACAGTTAAATAAACTGATACATTTATTTAGTAAGGATGAAATTAATAACAGAATTAACACCAATTATCGGCAAACTGTGAAAAAACTCTATACATGTACACTAAATACCGATATATTAATAGGGAGATGGAGCCCCTACGTGATGAATGACTTCAGTGAACTGATACTTGAAGCTGACATCTGTGAATTGAAAAGTACTCAAAAATATGAAGCGCTGCATGAACTGATCAGCCGGGCTGTAAGTTTCATCTCCCTGCCGGATGCTATACAATTCGAAAATGAAGTTGTTGACCGTGAAAGAAAACAAAGCACAGGCATAGGAAAAGGCGTTGCTATTGCCCACGCGACGACAAACCAAGTTCAAAGTATCCGGGTAGCTCTTGGAATCAGCCAGAAGGGAATTCAATTCGATTCAATCGATGATGAACCCGTTCATCTCCTGTTTCTCGTGGCTAACCCCCCAAATTCACAGTTGGAATATCTAAGTGTTCTTTCCGCCCTGGTTCGACTTCTGCGGGAATCGCACTTTCGTCAATCCCTCATCTGCTGCTCAACTACTTCTGATGTAAAAGAGCTTATCGACAGTTCACTCGCCTATGTGATGTCCGCTTAGTATCTTCACCAGATATTTGGGCCGGTAGAGAAAAAGGTCCCGGTAATCTCCTGGCTTTCTTAACATATATCTAATACAATCCTTATTTTCCTCACATTTTTGTATTACATTTTAAATATCATGGGAAATGAACCTTATAAACTTCTATTGAATCAACTCTGTGAAAAAACAAAAGAAATTGAAATCACCGAGACGGACAAGCTGGTTATATTCAGTGATCTGCATATGGGTAACCGGAGATCAGGAGATGATTTTTTTAATAACTCGGCCTTGTTCAAGAAAGCACTGCAGGATTATTACCTGAAAAAAGAATACACACTCATATTAAACGGAGATATTGAGGAGCT
>Ga0272442_10012786_pt1 | contig 10097 bp, 6 predicted proteins | sample SSMForm2O_FD_200262 | JGI IMG/M metagenome (GOLD analysis project Ga0272442, IMG submission 200262) | Marine sediment archaeal communities from Little Sippewissett salt marsh, Falmouth, MA, United States - SSM-Form-2O | ecosystem: Environmental > Aquatic > Marine > Wetlands > Sediment ... | reverse complement strand
GGTCTTGAGCTTGGGGTTCCCGTGGCAGCTCATGTCGCCATAGCCCTGGTCGTCGGTCATGATGAGCACCACGTTGGGCCGCGTGGCCTCCTGGCCGAGTGCCAGGGAGCGGGTGGCGAGCGCCGTGGCGCTGCCGAGAGCTGCCGCAAGGAACTGCCGGCGTCGCATCATCGAATCTCCTCTGTTCACGACGGCTACCGGTCTCGAGCCAAGCACAATCATAGTAGCCTTGGCCCTCGAATGCCAGGGTAGCAAGGATGGACAGGATCCGCGGGATGAGCCCATCGGCCTCACACCGGCCTACTCCACGCCCAGTTCCACCAGGGCGTGGGGCCGCACGAGAACTTGACACCTGGTGTGCGGGGGTGTATGAGTGGATGAGACGCCACACTACCCGCCCCTCAGCCGCTGCCCGTCCACCCGGGTCTCTGCGGCGAGCAGCGTGGCGACATCGAGCATATCCAGGGCCATGTGGAACCCGCCAGGTCCTCGTTGCAGGAGGGTGTGAAGATGGACGTGCACGTCTACCTGTCGCTGGTGCCTGAGGCCCTGATCGCGTCGATGCTGCCGCCGGAGGAGTTCGGGCAGTATCTGGCAATCGGTACGGAGAAGCGGTCGCGCGGCAAGGCCATACTGTTCGACCTCGCGGAGGATTTCCAGAGCGACCGCTTCGACCTCTCGTCACTCGCCCAGCGATGTGTGCCCCACCCCGACGGGCAGCCGAAGCGCTCGACCTACCTGGCCATCTACCGGGTGATGGAGCACGTGCCCCTCGACGCGCTCAAGAGCCTGTGGCTGGTCACGCAGCGCGGGCGCGTGCTCGAGCTCACGCGGGGCGGCGTGCCGTCGTACTCGCAGGCGCGGTACCACCTCTACCAGGAAATCTGCCCCGTGCATCCGCTGATCGCCAGCCGGCTCGGCCCCGTGGAGTTCTGCCGGTTCATCACCGACCCGAGCCGGCCCGTCTCGGTGCCGAGGATCTGCTTCGTGGACCTGGAGCTCTCGGAGCTGGCCGAGGACCCGCAGCACGGCCGCCCCCTCTGCCTTCCCTACCCGCATATCGGGCACATCCGCGACTGCCTGATGGAACTGGAGACGAACGAGCAGAAGCACACGAAGACAGTAGACCGCATCCACCCTGAGTCGTTTCCCTACCGCTGCATCGAGAGCGGCTTCTTCGTGGGCGACCAGGACGGGGTGGCCTACTACCCGTTCCCGCCGCGCGAGGAGCTCGAGAGCACACACTACCCGTGGTGGCGGTCGGCGAACGTCTAGCCCGCACTTCTCCCAAGCTGTCGCCCTCGGTGGAACGGCACTGGCGATAGCGGCGGATTCCCGTCATAATCTGGTCCTGGCGCCCGCTGCTGCCGCGGGGCGGCCGCACGTGTGCGCCCGACACCTGGCACGCGCAACCGCGAGGAGGCCGGTCATGCATCGTGCGAAGTGCCTTGGGGTGCTGCTCTCCCTCTGTGCCGTGGGGGCGGCAGGGGAACTGCCGGAGCCTGGAGTGGGGGTCTTCCTCCAGGCGAGGGACCTGGCGGCCCTTCGCGCCAGGGTGGCCCATGCACCCTGTCAGAGCATCTACGAGCGGATCCGCAAGCGGGCCGACGATTCGCTGGCGAAATGGCCGGAGGACAAGGCGAAGCTCCGCATCGCGGAGCTGGCCCCGAAGCTGGCCGACCTCCAGACGGAGTTCGTGCCCAAGCAGTTCCTGCCCGACGGTGGCAAGGAGGCAGGGGCAGCCCTCGGCCGCTACGCCCGCGACGGCGCGCCCTGCGCGGCATTCGTCCACCTGATGACGGGAGAGGCGAAGTATGCGGCGTTTGCCTGGGACGTCTTCGAGCAGTGTGCGAAGACGAACCGCTGGGGCTGGTTTCCCTGGGCGGGCTCGCACATGCCCCAGATCCACTACGGGATCCTGAGCCGGAACCTGGTGCTGATCGCCGACTGCGTGTGGGGCACCCTCTCGGCCGCCCAGCGGCAGCACGCACGCGAGGTCATCGCAGAAAAGTGCGTCGAGCCCTACTTCCGCATCGTGCTCCACACCCCGGGCATGGGCCTCTTCCACCTGCGCTCGCGCAACCAGGGGAGCAACGCGCTGGCCGCAGCGGTCGTGGGCAGCGCCTTCGTGGGCGACGCCGTGCCCGAGAACGACGCCTGGTTCCGCAGCCTGCTCCAGACCTGGCACTGGGCGATCACCCACGACATCGGGTGGATGGGCCAGAACCTGGAGTCGGGGCTGCCGGGCTACTGGTCGGTCTCGATGCAGAACCTCTACACAGCCGCGGCCGTGCTGCGGAACGTTCGCGGGATCGACCTGCGGGCGCATCCCGGCTTCGACCAGGCCACCTGGTATCCCGTGATCCACGAGACCACCGTGCCGCCTGTGAACCACTTCACCAAGCCCGTGGACCCGTCGGACAAGCGTCCGCCCGGCATCCTGTCGGGCAAGCCCATCGAGCTGCCCCACGGGGGAAGCGGCGGGGCGTGGTGGTTCGACTACGCCGCGCAGTTCCCCCAGTCGCCCGCCCACTACTTCGCGTCGAAGGAGATGATCCGCCCCGACCGCATCCGCGCGGCGAACGCCCACCAGGGCGCGCTCGGCAACATCCTGGCCCTCGCGTGGTGGGACGACCGCCTGCTGGCGCCGCCGAAGCCGCCGAGCAGCCTCGCCCAGTTCACCGACCGCATGGCCGGCATCCGCAGCGGCTACGGCCCGCCCCACACCTACCTCTACTTCAACGGCGACCTGTTCCTGAGCGCGAAGAACGAGATCCTCGCCACCACCTCCGGAATGGCCTGGCACTTCCCCTGGCACCAGTACCAGATCGCCGAGACGGGCGTCGAGACCGAGGGCGAGCTCTTCGCCCCGAGCATGATCCTCAAGGAATCGGCGAGCGACGAGCGGTTCGCCTTCTTCCGCGCCGTCGCCGGCTTCAGCAACGTCGCCTACTACCCACGCCCCGGCCAGCGCGAGAGCCACACGCACTACGAGCGGCGCGAGCGCAGCGTCCTCTACGCACGGCCCGCGGCCGGCCTGCGCGACTACTTCGTGTTCGTCGACCACGTGCGCCACAAGGACCCGACGCCCCGCTGGCACGCCTGGACGTGGCACCTGTGGAACCACGTGGCGAACGCGGACAACTACGGGCGCTTCGTGCGCCACAGCGACCGCGCCGTGCGGGCCGAGCGGCCCAACGCCGACCTCTGGATCCAGTTCCTCGAGCCCGATGGCCTGGCGTTCGAGCAACACGGCGTGCCCGCGCAGCCGTGCGTGAGCTACCAGATGGACCACCACGGCCTGATGCTCCGCGCGCTTGCCGGCGGCTGCGAGACGGCGCCCAAGGGGGCGCCCGTGGTCATCCCGCCATCCGCATGGGAGGGACTGGGGACGGTGGAGGGCGACTCGCTCTATCTGGCGAAGCCGCCCACGAAGCAGACGGTGAAGGCCAAGCCCGTCGGGGGGCTGGTCGGCGGCCTCCGCTACCGCCTCTCGCTCAAGGCGAAGGAGCAGGGCTACCGCGTCTACGAGGCCACGGCGTGGGAAGTGACGCTCGAGCTCCTCGACCAGGCGGGCAAGGTGGTGGCCAAGCCGACGACCCGATACGGCCACCCGCATCCGCTGCGGCTCGGCGCGCCGCGGTCGGACCAGAAGACCCACGACTGGGTGGAAACGGTGCAGTACTTCGATGCGCCGAAGGAGGCCGTGGCGGCCCGTGCATCGTTCCATGCGGTGGGCGGCGCCCACTACTTCGAGTTGGGGAAGCTGTGGCTGAGTGCCGTGGAGGTGCGTCCCGTGGGCGTGCCCGTTCGGGCGAGGGAGCGCCGTTTCATCGCCTTGGCCGTTCCCCTTGAGAAGGGGGCCGCGCCGCCTTCCATCGAGCGGACGGCCACAGGCGGCCGCATCGCCCATCCCGGCGGCGCGGTGGACGAGATCGCCGTGGCGGCGGACGGCGCGGTGAGCCTGACCCGCCGCGCGGGCGGGCGCGTGGCCGCACGGTTCCCCGAACCGTCGGCTCGCGGCGCATCCGACGCGCTCAAGACGAACTCCGAGGCCAACGCCCGCCGCCTGCTCGCCGGGCTCGAGCCCGTGCTCGAACGCATCGCCGCCGAGCGCGACGCACCGCTCCAGACCAGGGGGCCCAACCTGGCACGGCGAGCAAAGGTCGCCGCCTCGGGCACCCGCGATACCCGCTTCGCACCCGAGAGGGTCATCGACAATCAAACGGCCGAGTACCCCACCGACGGCCACCTCGACTACTCGCTCGGCATCGTGTGGACGTCGTCGCGCTTCGCCGGCTACGGGGCGGGGAAGGAATCGCTCCTCAACAATCGCGACTACTTCCCGCTCTACGTGAAGCCCACCTGGTGGCTGCTGCCCGAGAACACGCTGGGCCACATCGAGCTGGAGCTCGAGAAGCCCACCGCGGTGGGCATGGTGCGCCTGCTCAACACAAGCAACGCCGGGCTGAACGACTTCGCTGCCCACACGTTCCGCGTGGAGCTCTACGACGCGGCGCGGAAGGGGCTCGCGAAGCGCGACGGCACGTTCGGAGCCGTGTGCGACCGCCCCTTCCGCCAGGCCTTCTTCGTGCCCAAGTGGTTCAGCCGCTACACGCCCACCTTCGCGGGCATGCTCGAGCCTGGCGTCACCGTGCCCTTCGGCGACGGCTGGCGCGAGGTGGCCTTCGAGGGCGTGCGCGGCGCGAAGTTCGTCCGCGTCGTCATCACGAAGTACTGGGGCATCGGCGGAGGGCTCAACGAGGTGCAGGTCTATGGCCGGTAGGCCCCGCATGATCCCCGGCGACGTGACGATCACCCGCATCGAGGCCGCCACGCTTCGAGGCACCCGGCCGCGCGTCGTCGGACGCAATGCGCGCCTCGGCGTGCACGGCGACCGAGGGTCCGACCCCATCCTGCGCATCCACACGAGCGCGGGCATCGCCGGCTGGGGCTGGGGGCGGGCGAAACCCGACGCGGCACGCCCGCTCCTCGGCCGCAAGCTCGCCGACCTCTTCGACCCCGCCACCGGCACGCAGCCGGGCTTCCTCGACTTCGATTTCCCGCTCTGGGACCTCGCGGGGCGCGTCCTCGGCCAGTCCGTCCACGCGATGCTCGGCGACGCCGGCTCCGAGGCCGTGCCCGTGTACGACGGGTCCATCTACTTCGCCGACCTCGACCCCGAGACGGGCCGCGACCGCGGCCTCGGCCCCATCCTCGAGGCCGTGAAGATGGGCTTCGCTGCCGGCTTCCGCGCCTTCAAGGCCAAGATCGGCCGGGGGCATAAGTGGATGGAGAAGCAAGCCGGCTTCGCGCGCGACGTGGCCGTGCTCCAGGCCATCCGCGAGGTCATCGGGGAGGACGGGACGCAGCTCGTCGACGCCAACAACGGGTACTCGCCCGCCGATGCCCGCGAGCTGATGCGCCAGGCTGGCGACTGCCGCCTCCACTGGTTCGAGGAGCCCTTCCCCGAGGACAAGGCGGCGTGTGTGGCCTTTCGCGCGTTCCTCCGCGAGGGCGGCTGGGGCACGCTTCTGGCGGATGGCGAGGGCTCGCGCCGCGACGAGGCGCGCTTCAACGCCATCGTGCGCGCGGGGGGCATCGACGTCGTGCAGTTCGACCTGCGCGGCTACAAGCTCACCCCCTGGCGGCGCTACGTGGACGTGCTCGAGCAGGCGGGCGCGCTGAGCGCACCCCACAACTGGGGCTCGCACCTCTCGGGCTACTACATCGCCCAGTTCGGCCGGGGCTGCCCCCGCTTCGCCGTGGGAGAGACGGACACGATGCGCGTGCCCGAGGTCGACGCAAGCGGCTACCGCCTGGTCGACGGCGGGATGCACGTGCCCGAGGCGCCCGGCTTCGGTCTGAAGCTCGACGCGGCGGCGCTCCGCGGCAAGCTCGAATGGGCCGTAGAAGCGGGCTAGACCCGTCGCGACGCAGGGGGTCTGGAACCAGCGGGCGGCTTGTGCTATCATCTCGATGGTACAGCAGGAAGGATGATGGACCATGGAGATGGCACGAGTTCTCAGGGACCGCCGCGAGGAGATCCGCCGCATCGCCGCCGAGCACGGAGCGACGGACGTGCGCGTCTTTGGCTCCGCATCGCGGGGCGAGCCAGGCCCAGACAGCGACATTGATATCCTCGTCACGCTGTCTCCTGGCAGCGATATCCTCGACGTCGTCGCGATCAAGCAGGACCTCGAAGACCTGCTCGGGCGCGTGGTCGATGTGGCCACGGAAGCCTCGCTCAGCCCCTATATCCGGGACGACGTCCTTGCTGGAGCGCAGGCGCTATGAGTCGCGACCTGGTCTTCCTGCGACACATCCTCGATGCCATCGCCCGGATCGAGACGTACACGGCAGCGGGGCGGCAGGTGTTCATGGCCTCTCCGCACTGGCAGGACGCCACGATCCGTCAGCTCGAGATCATCGGCGAGGCCACAAAGAGGCTATCGGGGGACGTACGGGTGAAGCACCCTGGGGTTCCCTGGCGCCGCATCGCAGGACTGCGTGACGTGCTGATCCACAACTACATGGGTGTCGACCTGGAAGCCGTGTGGGGGATCACACAGAAGAGCTTGCCTCGTCTGAAGGACAGCGTGACGGCGATCCTCTCGGAACTGGGCGATGGCTGCTGAGGACAGCCAGTCCGCTGGACATGACCGGTGAGGAGAGCACCGGGGACTTGCAGCGCAGCAGGAAGGGCTGCTGAAACTCTACACAGCGTTGCGGTCGACCTGATCGTGCACGTTGGGGAGGCCGGTGGGCTGGACGGCGCCGCGAACATCTCGGGCACACGCGGGCCGGATTCCCCTATGCCCTCACAACAGGGAGCCACCCATGCGATGCCGGATCGAGGAGCGGTTCCAGTCGGCCCTCGACGAGAAGGCCCTCATGGCACTTCTCAAGGAGCAGTTCGAGTCGGTGGCCGTCGGCGGGGCCGTCGAGGACCTCGATGGCTTGTCGCTGGAGGAGACGGAGGCGCACGGCCTCGGCACGTGTCTCGACCCGTCCCGCGTGATCGTGGCCCGCTCGATCGTCGGGTGCACGGGGTGGGTCTATCGCAAGGACACGACGGTGGTGCGGGTGGAGAAGCGTGGGGACGAGGCTCGCTGCATCGCGGAACTCACCTACCGCCCCTCGGGCTATTTCTGGACGATTTTCATCGCGTCGACGCTCACCCTCCTGGGCTGGATTCAGCCCGTGGGCTTCTACCTCTATCAGAAGGGCACGGTGAAGCGCGCCATCCGCGAGGCACTGGCCGCGGTGCGGGCTACGGCGGAGGCGCCGCCGGCTCCCGCGGCCCCGGCGCTCCTTCTCCCCGCCTCGGGGCCCGCCGGGGTGCCCGTCGAGGTGATCGCCGAAGTGGTCGCCGAGCCCGCCGCTGAGGCTCCCGCGCCCGCCGATCGCGAGGCCGAGCCGGCGCCTCCGCCTCCGCGCCAGGGGAGACCTGGGTGGGTCACCTTTGCCGCGGGCCTCGTGATCGGGGCTCTGGGCGCGGTGGTAGTGATGCAGGGCCTCGGCTTCGTCCGCCCGGCCGCAACGTCGCGTGCTCCCCGCCGAAGGAGCGACGCCTTGGGCCAGGGGCGAAGGGACGAGAGCCCCTCGACGGGCGTGGCTGCGGTGGCGCCGCCGAGCAGGAAGCCGGGGACGCGCATCAAGGCCGTTGCGCCGCCACCGGCGCCGAGGAGCAGCACGCCCACCGTGCCCAGCCCCCACGCCCCGCCGGTGCTGCCGCCGGTCCTGCCGCCGGTCCTGCCGGTGAGCCCGCCAGTCGGCCCGGCACCCCCCCCCACGCCGGCGCCGCCCAAGCCCGTGCGCACGGCCCCCGCCGCGCTCGTGAAGCAGGCCGCGTCCGTGAGCGAGGCCGAGCGGGCCAAGGCGTGCAAGAGCCTGGGCTCGTACGCGGACGACGCCAGCACGGCTGCCCTCATCAAGGCGCTCGACGACCGGTCGCCGCGCGTGCGCCTCGCGGCCGCAGAATCGCTGAGTCACAGGACGGCCCCGGCCGCGCGCAAGGCATTGCTGCGCGTGCTCGCCGGCCGCGACGTGGAGGACGCCAACGGCGAATCACTCCACCGCCTCGCCGCGCTCGCCCTCTCGCGCCTGGACGCGACGGCCGAGGCCGATCTCACGCAGGCCGTGAGCCACGCCAACCCCTGGGTGCGCAGCGTCGCGGCGGGCTACCTGGCCGAGAAGGAGGCGCGGGCTGCTGTCCCTGCCCTCATGAAGGCCCTGGCCGGCGACTTCTGCGACCGTTCGTTCGACAGCAACACGGGCCGGAGGGCCCTGCTGACCGCCCTCACCAAGCTCGCCCCCGAGCGCGTGCCTGAGGCCCTCATCGGTACCCTCAAGTGCCCGGTGCCCGATGTGCGCGCCTGGGCGTGCAAGAACCTCGCGGGCTACGACGACAAGGCGAGTGCCGTCGCACTCATCGCGGCGCTCGGCGACAAGGACGAGAAGGTGCAGAGGGCCGCACTGGGCGCCCTGGTCGCACGCAAGGAGCCCACGGCCCGCGACCACGTGAAGCGGACCCTCGCAACCCGCCGCGACGACAGCGACCTTCGCGCCCTGCCCCCCATGCTCGCATGCTTCGAGGCCACGGCCGTGGCCGACCTGGCCGAAGCCCTCGGGCACCCGAGCGTGTGGGTACGCCATGCCGCGGCGAAGGAGCTCATGGAGCTCGACGGCAAGCCGGCCGTGCCCGCGCTCATGAAGGCCATCGCCGGCGACGACTTCGACAACGACTTCGACCACGACGCCGGTCGAGGCAACCTGATGAAGGCGCTCGCGAAGCTCGCCCCCGAGCGCGTGCCCGAGGCCCTTATCGCGACGCTCGAGTCCAAGACCCCCGACGTGCGGGCCTGGGCGTGCAGGAAGCTGGCCAGGTGCAGCGACAAGGCGAGTGCCGCCGCACTCATCGCGGCGCTCGGCGACAAGGACGAGAAGGTGCAGAGCGCCGCACTGGGCGCCCTGGTCGCACGCAAGGAGCCCGCGGGCCGCGACCACGTGAAGCGGACCCTCGCAACCCGCCGCGACGACAGCGACCTTCGCGCCCTGCCCCCCATGCTCGCATGCTTCGAGGACACGGCCGTGACCGACCTGGCCGAAGCCCTCGGGCACCGGAGCGTATGGGTGCGCAGTGCCGCGGCGGAGGAACTCATGAAGCTCGACGGCAAGCCGGCCGTGCCCGCGCTCATCAAGGCCATCGCTGGAGACGACTTCGACAACGATTTCGAACACGACGCAGGCCGCCGCGACCTGATGAAAGCGCTCGCTAAGTTCGCCCCCGAGCGCGTGCCCGAGGCCCTTATTGCGACCCTCAAGTCCAAGAACCCCAATGTGCGGGCCTGGGCGTGCGCGAAACTGGTCAAGTGCAGTGACAAGGCGAGTGCCGCGGCGCTCGTGGCCGCTCTCGACGACAGCAAGCCGAAGGTTCGCCTGGCTGCCATGACGGCGCTCGGAGGCAGGAAGGAGGCCTCGGCGCGCGACCGGCTCAAGCGCATCCTCGCCGGGCCCAATCTCGAGGCCGGCTACACCCGCCTGCGCCCCGCGGCCGCGGCCGCCCTCGGCCGCTTCCCCGAGACCGCCCTCGCCGACCTCGTGGAAGCGCTGGGACACAAGAGCATCTGGGTGCGCGCCACCGCCGCCGAGAAGCTCGGGGAGTTGGGCGACAAGGCGGCCGTCCCCGTCCTCATCAAGGCCATCGCGGAGGCCCCCTACGACAACGACTTCGACAACGACGGCGGCCGCTCCCGCCTCAAGAAGGCTCTCGCCGCGCTCGCGCCCGACCGCCTGCCCGAGGCGCTGATCGGAGGCATGAAATCCCCGAACCCCGATATCCGCGTCTGGGCGTGCGGCAAAATGGGAGAGTGCGACGACGAGGCCACCGCCGCCGCGATCATCCAGGCGCTGAGCGCCCCTTCGGATAAGCTGCGCATCCGGGCGGTCTTCGCCGCGGGTGCGCGCCGGCTCGCCGCGGCGCGCCCCGCGCTCGAGAAGCTGGCCAAGGGCACGGGCACCGATGCCGCCGTGGCCAAGTCGGTGCTCAAGAAGCTCGGGCCTGCCAACTGATCGTGCGGCCCACAAGGGGCTGA
>Ga0272442_10012785_pt1 | contig 10098 bp, 9 predicted proteins | sample SSMForm2O_FD_200262 | JGI IMG/M metagenome (GOLD analysis project Ga0272442, IMG submission 200262) | Marine sediment archaeal communities from Little Sippewissett salt marsh, Falmouth, MA, United States - SSM-Form-2O | ecosystem: Environmental > Aquatic > Marine > Wetlands > Sediment ... | reverse complement strand
TCGGAATGGTTGTTTTGGCAGTGGGAGTTTTGTCAGTAAAATCACTTTCTCGTAACAACGCCGGGAACAGTGTTGCAAACAGAACACCTGTAAGCAGAGTTCAGTATGAAAACAGCGATAATCACAATGTTAATTACGTTATTGAAGAATACAATGCCAAATCAAATGAAGAAATGATAATGGATATTGATTCACACACCGATTCATTGAAGAGTCTAAGAGATACGCATCATCTAAAAGCAAGGATTACGCCAGTAAGCTTCTAAACATGAAACCATTTGCAATAATTTATCCGGTTGTTCTGTTCCTGAATGTTTATTCAGGAGCGTATAGTGCAGATTCCAACAAGCAATCCATACCATCATATACAATGCGTAAAAATTGCGAATCTGTTGTTACTATACATGCGTATAGAACAAAGAACGGGAAAATAAACGAAAATATCGGAACCGGATTTATCGCCTCTTCTCACGGTTTCATCATTACAGGATCTTCAATTGTTTCAAACAGTGACAGCGTAATCATTACATTTTATGACGGAGTTAGAAAAAAAGCATGGAAATCGTTTTTTAACGAACACAATAAAATTGCTATTCTGTATACAAACAGAAAAAGCCTTAAACCAGTTTCATATTCGGATTATAATGGACTGCCTGAAAGCCGAACCGCATTTATCCTTGGCAACTCTCTTGGCATTTTTCCGTCACTGTCAATGTTTACCATACATGGATTTAATCGTTTTAAAAATATGTTTATGATTGAGGGCCTGATTCTTCCTGGTAACAGTGGAAGCCCTGTTTTTGATCACAGCGGTAAACTGATCGGAATGGTACTTGGTACCTTTTACAATAAAGAGGTCAATGATATACCTTTCAGGAAAATGGGTTTTGCAATTTATGCTGACCAACTTGAACAGCTTCTCAATAATTTCGTACGGCAGATGGAAAAAAACAGACATTGGGCCGGCATCTCTGTTACAAATATTTTAAACGATAGTGTGAATAACGGTGTAATCGTTATTGATACCGCGCCTGAAGGACCCGTTGATAAAGCAGGGATAGCACAAGGAGACACACTTATTGAGTTTGAAGGGAAACAAATACATGACACTGGACATCTGGCAGAAATGGTGCAAAACTCACATAAAGAAAAAGTTGTTTTCACAGTAAAAAAAGGATCTATGAAAATTACGCGAATTGTCAGGATGGAAAAACTGCCATGGGGGAAAGAGGAGAAAAAATAAAGCAATCGGCTCTTCTGCGGTATAGTTAACATAATATATATTATGCGAACAATTACTCAGCTATGAGAACCTGAATATCCATAAAATTTGACATTGTAGGCCCTGTTTTTATAAGCCCTCCGATCTCGTTAAAAAAATTGTATGATGTAAAATTTTTCATATGTTTCGCAATCTCGCTGCGTTTAATATTCATTCTAATGTGATTCATGCTTACCGCAGCTCCTGCTGAATCGGTTTTACCGTCTGTGCCGTCTGTTGCAAAAGAAATAAAATGGATATTCCTATTCGTAAACTTTTCATAGAATTCATATGCAAAAACAAGTGCAAAATGGGTGTTTCTGCCACCGGCCGGATATTTTGATGTAACTGAAACTTCTGATTCGCCACCTGCTATCAGACAAACTTTTTTATTCGGGATTTTTTCCAGTATCTGTTCAAACATAAAAATATTTTTCTCTATTGTGCCGCTGAGTCGATCAGTTACTACTTTTGAGAGAAAATTATTGTTTTCTGCGATTTCTCTGAGACCCTCAAGAATGATATTGTTTGATCCAATAAGGTGGTTATGTATATGGCGTGTTTTTTGTTTATGACTGAACTTAATTGATTGTTGTTTCAGTGTTTTTAAAATGTTTTCAGGGGTTTTTGCTGCAAGGTTATATTTATTAATAACATCGAGGGCATCAGGTCTGTTACTTTTTGTAACTGCAGTAGGCCCTGAAGCGATAGTCTCTATACCATTACCGGGAACATCTGACAGTATCAAAGATATAATAGTGGCAGGATACGCAATTTGTCCGAGCTTCCCCCCTTTTATTTCTGAAATTGCTGTACGCAGGGTGTTTATCTCTTGAATTGAAAGGCCTCCATGTAAAAGAAGTTTGTTAAACCTGCATAGATCATTCAGCGATATACCTGATTTGGGCAATTCTAAAAGAGATGAGCCTCCTCCTGTAATTAAAAACAGAATCAATGTATCGCTATCTGAATCTTTTACCATGTCAGTTATTTTTTCACCGGCAAGAATACTGTTTTTATCTGGTATTGGGTGTCCTGAAATAATATATGAAACACCTTCCAGTTCTTTTTGATATCCTTCTTTTACGACAAGCAGCGATTTGGATATATCCCTTCCAAAAAGCTGTATACAGTATGACGCAAGAGGAGCGCATGCTTTGCCTATACCAATGAGTAAAATATCTCTGTAGCCGGAAATGTCGTAGGTGTGCAAATTACCCGAAGTATCCCGTACAATAAAATTGTTTTCTTGTATTGTACATGCGTGCTTAATAATTGAATATGGATTTATTGTCTGTATAATGCTTTCAAGCACTGTATCCAGCATGGTGCTGGAGAATTGCAGAGGATTGCAAGCTGAAATAGTAAATTTATTGTGCATTTTTGTTTACATATGTATGGATTTTAATAATTTCCTGACGTTTTCCTTTATTGGTATAGCGTATTCAAACCCGAGAATCTTATTCAAATCATCAATGGCTCTTTTATGATCTCCCTTTTTTATATTGAGCTGAGCAGAAAAATAAAGTGCCAGAGGGTTATTGGGATTTTTTTTCATTGCCTGCTTGAACATATGCTCGGATTCTTCGTTTCTTTTTAAATACATATTGCAAATACCAAGAAGTGTAAAACAAAGCGGGTCATTTTTTCCGTACTGTATAGCTTCTTTGAATGCATTGGCAGCCTTACTGTACTTTTGCTGATAATAAAACGACAAACCAACACCCTTATAATATAATCCTCGTTTACTGTAAAGATTAATAGCCTTTCGGAAACTGATGACCGCACCATCATAATTCCCAGTACGAAGCTGTGTCTCGCCCAGAAGATACCATACAAAATGGTCCATAGGGTGTTTACTTAAATAGGCTCTAAACTGGTCCAGAGAACCTGTATAGTCATGTTTAAGGAACTGGTGTACTCCTGCAGCCACTCGTTCTTCTTCCTGTTTGCCCCCTACCCCTTTTCTCCCGGTTTGCGTTAATGGATTAACGGGTTCAGGAGAAATTCCTGCATGCGTTTCCGGCCGTGTTTTTAAAGAACGCTTTGCAATCTCTGCAATCTTCGAGTCGGGCGACAGCTCAATAACTTTTTGGAAGTTGGCGTTGGCAGACTCAACATCTTTGAGCATCGTGTATATCCTTGCCAATCCAAGAAAGGCTCTGCTCTCTTTTGGTGCAAGCCGGATACACTCATTAAACATACTGATGGATTTCTTATATTGTTTATTAATTGAATATATCGCGCCAAGATTGAGATATGGCAACACACTTGATTTGTTAAAAATATTGCTGAGAAGAAAATACCTCTTTGCTGGTTCAAGCCTTCGCAATTTCAACAGTGTTATGCCCAAAAGCAGGTTTGCTCGAAAGTGTATTGGACATACTGAAATAGATTTTTTTAAATACAGAAGGGTCTTATTGTATTTTTTCTGCTCAAAAAATATCAGCGCAAGTTTATAAAGGTATTCAACATCATGGTTCTTTATGACAAGAGCTTTTTCGAGAATCTGAACTGCTTTGTCATATTCACGTTCTTTGATAAGGCGTGATGCTATTGTGCTTAACTTTTCAGCCTGCTCATTGACTTCATCAGGATACCATTGCAATACAATCTGCCTGCCGTCAACATATCCTTCCATTATACCTGATGTCGGTTTAAGAAGAGACAGCAGGTGATCTCGTATTTCTTTGGGGCTGTCAATTGTCTCCGGTATTCGCAGAAGAGTCCTGTTTGTTTTAATATCCGGTATGTTAATGGATACGGTAACAATTTTTGATTGTTTTCGAGAACTCATATGACAACCTCTTCTCTATTATTGACCGGGTCCCCTGAAGGCCTGTATTACATGTTCTGTCAATGAGACGATGATAAGAGTTCGGATACCGCTGACATCAGTTCGGTCTTTTTGGACATGACAGATTCACCTGTCTTACGAATTTTAATTTCTACGGTATGTTCCTGCAGCCATTTTTTACCAATAATTATCTGCAGTGGTGCGCCAAGAAGGTCGGCATCTTTGAACTTGAAACCGGGCGATACTTTTCTGTCATCAATAAGTGCTTCAAAACCATGTTCCCGGCATGCTTCATATATTTTTTCCGATGCGCTCCTTATCTCATCAGTACTAGTATTGATAGGGATAATGTGTACATGAAAAGGTGTCATTGATGCATCCCATACAATACCCTTCTCATCATGATTCTGCTCTATCAATGAGGCCACAAGGCGTTCTACACCAATACCGTAACTGCCCATGTATACAGGATTCTCTCTGCCTGAAGAATCAAGGAACATGGCTTTCATTGTAGTGGCATACCTTGTGCCCAACTGAAAGATGTGCCCAAGTTCAACAGCATTTGTAACACGCAGCATTGATCCGCATTCAGGACACAGGTCACCGGATACCGTGTTCCTGATATCATGATATACTGCATTCTTAACATCCCTTTTAAGGTTTATTCCCGCAACATGAAAATCATTCTTATTGGCTCCTGATATCATAGATGAACATTCTTGGAGGACCGTATCTGCAATGACTGTGAATGAACCTTCTAGGCCGGCCGGGCCGATAAAACCCGGCTCTGCATTAAAAATCTCAGAAATCTCTTCAGGATGCGCCGGACGTAATACAGAGTGAGTGAGATTTGAAAGTTTTTCTTCATTGATTTCATGGTCACCCCTTACCAGGGCTATGACAGGAGTGTTTTCTCCGGACATATATACAACTGTTTTTATGAAATCATGGGGTTTCCGTTGGAGAAATTCTGAAACATCATGAATAGTCTTCTTTTCCGGCGTATGAATCTCTTTCAATTCGGTTTCATTGCCTGTGTATTCAATTTCCGGTGAAGCAGATACAGCTATTTCCAGGTTCGTCGCATATCCGCATGAATCACACAGAACCAGGACATCCTCGCCATGCTCACACTCCATCATGAATTCCTGTGACGCGCTGCCACCCATGAGTCCCGATGAAGCTCCCACCACATGAAAGTCAATACCGCATCTAGAAAAAATTTTCTTATATGCTTCTGCGTGCATGTCATATGAGTGTTTCATGCCTTCAGGCCCGCTGTCAAGGGAATATGAATCCTTCATTGTAAACTGGCGGGTACGCATTACTCCTGACCGCGGCCGTGGCTCATCACGGAATTTGGTCTGTATCTGATACCACATCTGAGGCATATCTTTGTAGCTTCTGATGAATTTTCTTGCAAGGTCGCATATTATCTCTTCATGAGTAGGCGCCAGTGCAAGCCTTCGTTTTTTCCTGTCGTTCAGGCGGAACATTTCATCACCGAAATTCTCGTTTCTTCCGCTCTCATCCCACAATTCGATGGGGTTGAGTGCAGGCAGAAACAGTTCCTGTGCTCCTATTGCGTCCATCTCTTCACGGATAATCTGCATCACTTTCTTCATGACAATCCATCCAAACGGCAGTATAGAATAGATGCCTGCTGCCAGGGGTTTTATCATGCCTGCCCGTATCATCAATTGATGGCTTGGAATAACCGCATCAGATGGAATCTCTTTTTGTGTGGGTATGTACGCGCTGGAAAGTCTCAAACCTAAACTCCTTTATTCGATCTGCTGTTGAAGGCTGCTTCAATGGTGTTTTTCAGCAGCATTGCTATGGTCATTGGGCCTACACCGCCGGGCACCGGTGTAATTGCTGATGCGTTATCAGAAACCGACTTAAAATCAACATCACCGACTACACGGTATCCCTTGGGGCTTTCTTCATCCTGAATGCGGTTAATTCCGACATCAACGACAACAGCACCGGGTTTTACCATATCACCGGTAATAAAGCATGGGCGTCCAAGGGCAGCTATAAGTATGTCAGCTTCACGGCAGTGTGCTGAGAGGTCCCTTGTACCCGAATGGCATATAGTTACAGTTGCATTGGCACCTCTGGTTTTGCGTAAAAACAGCATCCCCAATGGCCTGCCAACAATCGAACTTCTGCCTACAATAACTACATGTGCCCCTTCTGTCTCAATGTCATATCTGAGAAGCAGCTCTATGATACCGGCAGGTGTGGCCGGCGCAAAAAAATTATCCGTAACACCGCTTGCCAGCCTTCCTGCATTTACCGGATGAAAGCCGTCAACATCTTTCACAGGATCAACGGCTTCAATAACGGCCTCTTCATCAAAACCCTTTGGTAATGGCAGCTGTACAAGAATACCATGCACACTTTTATCAGAATTCAGCGACAAAATGGTCTCGATAATCTCATTCTGCGTTACCGTATCAGGGAAACGCCGAGTTTCAGAAATAATTCCTGCTTTTTTACACGCACGTTCTTTACTTCGCACATAGATATTTGAAGCGGGATTCTCACCGATAAGCAGAACAACAAGTTTAGGGTGTATTCCTTTGTTTTTCAGTTCTGCTGCTTTCTGTGCCGCCTCATTCTTAATCTCTTTTGATGTTTTTCTACCATCTAAAATAATAGCCATTGCCTGCCTCAGTATCCTCGCTTTTATAAAAAAGCCTGAACGGTTTCACGTTCTTACACATGTTTATCAAGATCGAGCTGAATCCTTTTTATTGATACTGCTTCTCCGTTCCGGGGGTTTATGCTTACTACCACTCCGCAGAACTTTGTGTTCCCCCGGGCAGTTTTATAATAGATAGGCATCTGTGTTAAAAAACGGTTTACCGCAGTGTCAATATCCATGCCGATGACCGAATCAAAGGGACCGGTCATACCGGCATCTGATATATAGGCAGTACCATGAGGCAGTATCCTCTCGTCAGCAGTCTGTACATGGGTATGTGTTCCAATAATTGCGCTTACTTTACCGTCAAGATACCATGCCAGAGCCAATTTTTCCGCAGTAGCCTCTGCATGAAAATCAACGATAATATTTTTGATACCGCTTTTTTTCAGGATCTCGATTTCCTCAGATGCCTTCCGGAAAGGGCAGTCTATCGGATACATGAAACTCCTTCCCTGAAGATTGATAACAGCCACTGGTACCCCTCCCTGCAGTTCCTTAATCCTGGTTCCATGTCCGGGGCATCCCTGGGGATAATTAAGCGGTCTCAGCACATCTTTATTTTCATCGAGGAATGGATACACCTGTTTTTTATTCCATATATGGTTGCCGCTGGTGATGACATCGACGCCCAGGTTGAAAAAAGCTTCCGCTATGCTCTTTGTAAGTCCTTTTCCATTGGCTGAATTCTCACCATTTACAATAGTGAAATGTATTGAGTGTTTGCTGCGCACCTGATCAATAAGCGACGCCACTGCATTAAAACCTTCAGTACCAACAACATCTGCAATAAATAGAAAATTTATTCTGGAATAATTCACTTGTTCCTTTTACATTATTTTGCGTAATCGACTGACCTGTACTCACGTATTACCGTGACTTTTATCTGCCCGGGATACTCCATTTCTGACTGTATCTTGCCTGCAATATCCGATGCAAGCTGGTCAGCAAGTGCGTCATTCATCTTGTCGGGCTGCACAAGTACACGTATTTCGCGTCCGGCCTGTATTGCATAGGTTTTCTGAACACCCTGAAAGGATTCGGCAATACCTTCCAGCTTTTCAAGCCGTTTTATGTATCCCTCCAGCGTCTCACGGCGGGCGCCGGGCCGGGATCCTGATACAGCATCTGCCGCCTGAACAAGAGCCGATATGGGAGAAATCATTTCAACTTCTCCATGGTGCGATGCAATAGCATTCTGTACAATAGGGCCTTCACCATATTTCTTGGCCAGTTCAGCGCCAAGGTGGAAATGTGTACCTTCAACATCCATATCAATGGCTTTTCCGATATCATGCAGCAGCCCTGCCCGTTTGGCTACAATTGCATCCAGTCCGAGTTCTACAGCCATGAGCCCTGAAAGGTGTGAGACCTCAATATTGTGCTGAAGTACATTCTGTCCGTAACTGGTACGGTAATTAAGCTTGCCAAGCAGGCGGACAAGTTCAGGATGCAGACCGTGAACACCGGTATTAAGCATTGCCTGTTCGCCGAGCTCAATAAGGTGCTCCTCAAGTTCCGCTTTTACTTTCTCTACAATCTCTTCTATCCTGCCTGGATGGATCCTGCCGTCAGTGATCAGTTTTTCCAGAGCCCGTTTTGCTATCTCACGCCGGTACGGGTCAAAACCGGATAAAATAACAGCTTCAGGTGTGTCATCAACAATCACATCAATGCCTGTAGCTGTTTCAAATGATCGTATATTCCTGCCTTCCCTGCCGATGATCCTGCCTTTCATTTCATCATTAGGCAGGTGAACTACACTCACTGTTGTCTCAACCGAATGGTCGGCTGCAGTACGCTGTATAGCTGAAATAATTATCTCTTTTGCTTCCTTGTTTGCTGTCAGCCGTGCATTATCTTTGATATCCTTAACTTCAGAGGCCGCCTCCTGCTTCGCTTTTGTCAGCAGGTTTTCTTTGAGCTCACGAAGGGCCTCTTCGTTGGACATACCTGATATCTTCTCAAGTTTCCTGTTCTGAGTTTCAATAATTTCGTCAAGTTCCGACTGACGTTTCTGCAGATTTACTGTCCTGTCCTTTATGCTCTGCTCGGAGCTTTTAATTTCACCTTCCCGTTTATTAAGGTGTTCAAGCCTTCTGTCAAGCTCGAGAGAGCGCTTTTCAAGCTTTCTTCTTTGCCGGTCAATATCCTGACGTTTATGATATGTCTCTTTTTCGAACTGCTGCTTCTGTTTATACCATTCGTCCTTTGCTTCCAGGGTTTTCTGATTCTTCAGGGCAGAAGCCTCTTTTTCTGCTTCAGACACAATCTTTTCTGCAAGTTTCTCGGCATTTGCAACCTTTCCCTGGCCCACCTTCGTGCTTACAATCCAGCCGACAAAGAACATGGCAATGCCGAATCCCGATGAAATAAGAATAATCAGCTCTATATCCATATATAATTCCTCCATTATAAAAAACCCCGAGAATAGACGGCACAAATCGATTTTCACAAGAACATCGATTCAGTGTGGTAAAGGGCTTCTATCCTGCGGGGATAAATACTGATATTAATCTAGTATATTGTTATCTATTAAATTGTTTAACTGCTCAATCTTTTTGTTTAATTCTGCCCGGATAACATCATACTCTTGCTGTAATTGTAAAAGTTCATCAGTGATATTCAATGATGCAAGTATGGCAATCTTCAGTGAAGAATCAATACGTGTATTTTTGTCAATCTGGGACATTTTCTCATTAACATAATCTGACACTCTTTTCATATACTTTTCATCAGCATCGCCACGTATTGTATATTCAGCACCATATATTCTGACTTTAATCACCTTTTTATCCGAACACATATAACGCGTTCCTGCAGGTTAAATAATGTATTGACGTCCTTTACCACAACAAATTTGCGGAATCTGGTAACCATGGCACCATGGTTATTGTAAATCGTCTATCTCTTTCAGTTTTACCAGGAGCTGGTCAACTTTTGACCTGACCCTGTCGTGTTTGTTTCGATAATTTTCTATCTCATTCTGTATATTTTCTACTTTATCGCGGTCATTCTTAAGCGCGCTTAGTGCCTGTTCTTTTTCCTGAACAGATCGTTTCAACTCCTCAACATATTGTTTCAGCCTGGAATTCTCTTCCCGAAGTGTATGAACAATTGATACGGCCGAGCTTATCTTCTCTTCCAGAACATCAATATTTATGTTTTCCATGATATTCTCCCTCGATTGAATCATACAGAACGTAAGGAGGCTGAAAAAGTTTTTTCAAGATGTGTGATAATCTTCTTGAAAAAAGGATCAATCTCTTGCTCACGCAGGGTTCTCTCATCATTACGGAATGTCAAAGAGAAAGCCATGCTTTTTTT
>Ga0272442_10012782_pt1 | contig 10100 bp, 8 predicted proteins | sample SSMForm2O_FD_200262 | JGI IMG/M metagenome (GOLD analysis project Ga0272442, IMG submission 200262) | Marine sediment archaeal communities from Little Sippewissett salt marsh, Falmouth, MA, United States - SSM-Form-2O | ecosystem: Environmental > Aquatic > Marine > Wetlands > Sediment ... | reverse complement strand
AGGAGCTGGGACTCGCGGGCAAGGTGAAGGTGACCGGAATGAACGTCGATCCTCCGCAGATCAAGTATCTGGAGGAGGGGGTCATTCAGGTGCTCGTGGGGCAGAAGAGGAGACTGTTCGGATATTACGGTGCGAAGATGCTCTACGACTACAACCATTCGTCGGTGCAGGTTACACCGAACGACGCGGGTGTCGGGGTAACGAACATACCGCCGAGGGTGGACACGGGGCTGTTTGTGATTACTCCCCAAAACGTGAAGGCCTTTAAGGGTGAAGGCTGATTGTAATGACGATAAAGGGACGGCGTCTCGTGTCGCGGGCTCGCCGTCCCGGTTTTAACTCCCCGGTGAAAAATGGACGGGTCACGGAAAGAAACGGCTGCCGATTGGAAGAGAGTAAAGAGGATGCGGAAAGGCGGTAGAGGCGGCTGCTGTGAGGACAACGGTGGAAAATCCTACGAACGGCACACAGGTTTTCAAATTACTGCCGAATCTGTACTGTTTTCGGGACACCTGTAATGTCTATGTGATACGTCACTCCAGCGAAGCCGTACTGATAGATTTCGGAAGTGGAGCCATTTTAGACCGCCTCGCGGACATCGGCGTGACCAGGGTCGGAGCTGTCCTGCACACACACCACCACCGGAACCAGTGCCAGGGCGATCACAGGGCAGTCGAGCGCGGTATTTCCGTGTTGGTGCCGGAGCATGAGAGGCGGCTTTTCGACCAGGCGGAGCTCTTCTGGGCCACGAGAAACCTGTGGGACATGTACGACGTTCGCAGTACGATAAACTCACTCACCAGGAACGTGGAGATCGGTGGTGTACTGCGGGATTTCGAACAGTGGCGGTGGAAGGATTACGAGTTCTCAATAATTCCCACACCGGGTCATACACTCGGTTCGATATCGATTATCGCGGATATAGACGGTACAGCCGTGGCTTTTACCGGAGACCTTCTGTATTCTCCCGGCAAGGTCGTCAGCCTCCACGATCTTCAGTACAGCTATAGCGAAACCGACGGCCTCGAGGCGGAGATACTCTCATTGAAGAACATGGAGCGGCGGAGCCCGCAGCTCTTGTGTCCGTCACACGGTGAACCCATGAAAGAGGGCGTGTCTGCGCTCGAAAAAACCAGAAATCATCTTACAAAATATTATTTACTGCGTAATAACGGTGCAAAGCCTGCGTGCGAACGGCCTTTCACGAGAGTAACCGATCACCTGCTCGCCGCGGAGTTCGCGTGCGCCATCTTCTATGTCATACTCGCGGAAGACGGGCACGCCCTTTTTATAGATTACGGCCTGCCGTGCATGGAGCTTTTAAGTCCGATCCAGCCGCATTTCGAATCGGGAGAAACGGTACGTTTTTTCGAACACTCACTGGACCGGCTCAAAAAAGAGCACGGCGTGCGGCATATTGACGCCGTAATCCCGACCCATTATCATGACGACCATATCGCGGGAATACCGTACCTCCAGTCTCAATTCGGTACGGAATGCTGGGCGTGGGAGGGACTTAAATCCATGCTCGAATCCCCCGGGGACGAGCTCCTCGGCTGTATTCTGCCGTATCCGGTGCGGGTAGACCGGACATTCAGTGACGGGGAGATCATCCGCTGGAGAGGGCATGAGCTCGTCACGCACCATACTCCCGGGCATACAGAGTACGCGGTATCGCTGTTCACCACCATGGACGGCCTGACTATCGGTTTTACCGGCGACAATATATTCCCCACGCTGTACCGGACGCCGAGTATCATTTACCGAAACCGGGTCCGGAAAGATTCGCACCGCAGGGCGTTTCAGGTCTATGCACGATACCGCCCCGAGATACTGTGCGGCGGGCATGAGTTGACTCGCGACGTGACTCCCGACCTGTACGATACCATGCTGTCAAGGGCGGAAGCGCTGACCGGTTGTTTCGAGACTCTTCTTCCGGGTGATACGGACCGGAGCCTCGATCCCTCGTGGGTACGGCTTCATCCGTACCAGACGGACGCCGTGCCGGGTGACGAGTTCGAGCTTCGGGTCAGTATGCGGAATTACTCCGTCAGGCCCGTAAGGGTCGGGGCGAGGCTCGTGCTTCCCGGATCCTGGCGGTGCGAACCCGAATCGATCGATATGCGGGTGCCGGCCGGTGGGGGCGCGGAAATGGTAGTTATGATTTCAATACCGAAGGAGTACCGATTTGATCTTCCGCGAACGGCCGTCGCCTTGGATGTCGTGTATGACGGAAACCATATCGGCCAGGTTGCCGAGGCCGTTATCGTGAACAGGGAGTATTCAATTCGGTATGCGTAGTTTATATCGACAAACGTCGACTGAACGAATAACAAACGAAGGAGATACAACGTTATGGCTGAAATGACATCGAGAGAACGCGTTGTTGCGGCACTCAGTCACCAGGAGCCGGACCGTGTGCCGCTCGATATCGGTGGCGGGTTGAGTACGACCCTTGTGGTTGAGGGATACGAAAACCTGAAAAAACACTTCGGCGTCGAAGCAGAGACAAAGATGCTGAGTAAAATCTACAGGATGGTACGTCTCGACGAAAAGGTAATGGAAAGACTGGGAGCGGACGTACGGCCCCTGCACCCGGGCCCGCCCGTGAACTGGACGCCGCCTCCCTCTGAGCCGGATACGTTCATCGATATCTGGGGCGTCAAGTTCAAGGCCGTCTACTATACCGAGACCTCCTTCTACTACGAGGTGGCTGAACCGCCCCTTAAAGAGGCGGATATAAATGACCTGGAAAAATATCCATGGCCGGACCCGTGTGATCCCGGCTATACCGCGGGCCTGGATGACAGGGTAAAGGCGCTGTACGAAGACACGGATTATGCGATAATGGCCGACAGCGGGTTCAAGGCCCTCTGGGAGGAGGCGTACCAGCTTCGCGGGTTCGAACAGCTGTTAACCGACCTGATAATGAACCCGGGATTCGTAACCGCCCTGCTCGAGCGGATACTGGAAATAAACATGGAAGCGACAGGCCGTTTTCTCGATATCGTCGGGGACTATATACAGGTTTTCCGTACTGCGGACGATATGGCCGCGCAGGAAGGCCCTCTCATGTCACCGAAGACCTACAGGGAGATAATAAAACCGGTCTACAAGAAATGGTACGATTTCATCAGAAGCAAGACCGGGGCGAAGATATTCTACCACAGCGACGGGAATGTCGTTGATCTCCTCGATGATTTTATCGAGAACGGTGCCGACATTCTCAACCCCGTTCAGGTCTCGGCAATCGGAGACGTCGACGCCCTGAAGAGGGACTTCGGAGACAGGCTCGCCTTCTGGGGGGGTATAGACACGCAGAAGGTAATGCCGTACGGTACGCCCGAAGAGGTCGGGAACGAGGTGAAACAGCGGATTCAGGAACTCGGAGCCGGGGGAGGCTACGTGCTTTCCTCGGTGCACGCGATACAACCGGATGTGCCGCCTGAAAATATAGTCGCCATGGCTGAAGCCTGCAGGAAGTTCGGAAGGTACCCGCTGGAATCCTGACAGCACGCTGGAGCGGAGGACCGATGAGGGTTTCAAAGGAAACGGTGTACCGTGAAATCCCCGAGTTCGGCGGGAATATCGACATCGACGGCCTGTTGCGGTCCGAGAAGGACCGCAGGGACAGAGTGGTAGCGGTGCTGGATGATGATCCGACCGGTATTCAAACGGTGCATGACGTATATGTCTATACCGACTGGTCTCGTGAAACGCTCGAAGATGCTTTTAAAGAGGGAATGTGCTTTTTTATTCATACCAATACAAGGGCGAAGGCTGAAGAGGATACGGCGGAAATAAACCGTACCATTATGAAGAACTGTGTTCTCGCTTCCCGGAAAACCGGAAAAGATTTTACGGTTATGAGCAGGAGCGATTCGACGCTTCGAGGGCATTATCCGCTCGAGACATCGGTACTCAGGGAGGTGTACGAGGCGGAGACGAGAAATAAGGTACACGGGGAGGTGCTGACCCCCTGTTTTTTCGAGGGGGGACGTTTCACTTACAATGACATCCATTTCGTGGGGGAGGGAGAAGATTTCATACCCGCGGGTGAAACCGAATACGCAAAGGACAGTGTTTTCGGGTATGGAAGCTCGAACCTCAGGGAATATATCGAGGAAAAGACGAACGGACGATGGAAAACCGGTGATGTCGTATCCATACCGCTCGAGCTCATGCGGAGTGGGGACACGGACGAAATCCTGCGTATTCTCATGTCGGCCGAAGGGTTCTGCAAGATCGTTGTAAACGCGATGAGCTATGACGACCTTCGTGTCTTTCTCATCGCATGCTTTGCGGCGGAGCGCGGGGGAAAACGGTTCATCTACAGGACCGCGGCCTCGTTCGTGAAGGCCTACTGTATGATCGAGGACAGGGCCCTGCTCGATGCCGAAGACATACGCAGGCCGGGAGGAAACGGCGGGGCGGTAGTGACGGTCGTCGGTTCCCATGTGAAGAAGTCGAGCGAACAGTTGGCCGAGCTGCTGAAGTGCGAGCGCGTGTGCGGAGTCGAACTGGACGTGGAACGTGTACTCGAAGATGAAACTGCGAGACAGGCTGAGATGGATAAGGCCGTTCAGGCAATGGAGCGTGCGTTCGATTCATCTCTCAATCCCGTGCTCTATACATCGAGGAAACTGATCAGGACGGACGGGTCGGGCGGGAAGGACAATCTTGAAATAGCGCAGACCGTTTCCATGACGCTCGTGGAGATCGTAAAAAGAATACGGGAAAGGGCCTGGTGCATCATTGCCAAAGGCGGAACAACGTCGAGCGACATACTCGTGAAAGCGTTGCGGATAAAAAAAGCGTGCGTGGCAGGGCAGGTAATACCGGGTGTCCCGCTTCTTTTTCTGCCGGGTGGCGGCGGGTTGAAAGAAAAAACGTATATCATCTATCCGGGTAATGTGGGAGATCGTGATTCGCTTGCAGATGTCTACAAGGCGGTACTAGCATAGTAAAGGGGTTTCGACCATGGATGAGAAACTGTTTCCCAAGATAGGCGCGCAGAATCTTAAAAACCGGGTGTACGACCTTCTGCTCGACCTTATCATCGATGGTAAGCTGAAGGTCGGGGAGATGCTGCCGTCCGAACGGATCCTCGCGGAGGAACTCGGCGTAAGCAGAACGGTTCTCCGGGAAGCGGTTAAATCGCTCGAAACGAGGGGGGTGCTCACCGTCACCCACGGCAAGGGAATACGGGTAAACCCGGTGGACTCAAGCGATATTTCGCACGCGTTCATGCTCTATCTGCAGCGGCAGAATCAGGAAGTGCCTCTCCTGGACCTGATCGATTTCAGGAACATACTCGAGCCGGAGATAGCGAAACGGGCGGCTCTCAATTCGGACGAGGCAAACATCAAGCCGCTTGAAGAGATAATCGAACGGATGCGTGAGGCTGTCGACGATATCGAACAGTTCAACAGGATTGACCTCGAATACCACCTCGAGCTCGCAAAGCTGACCGGAAATATTTTTCTCACCACCGTAATGGAGGAGCTCATCATTCCCATACGGGAGAGTATCGTGGCGACGGGAGGTAGAGACATGAGCGAGGTTTTAAAGGAGCATTACAAGGTATTCGAGCAGGTCAGGACGAAATCGCCCGACGGCGCGGCCGATGCCATGGCACACAGCCTCCAAAGGTCGCGCGAGCTCCTGGAGAAACAGAAGAAGAAATGAAACAGTATCTTATTTATACGGGGGAAAGGTTTTATATTGACGCATACGTTAGGTATAAGTAATATTATTTAAATGGTATGACCACTGACTTCATATAACAGTGGGAGGCAACGGCATACGTACTTTAAATGAAATGCGAGGAGGATGGTCATGAAGTTCATAAAAGGCCTGGGCGACCCTGAAGGCCCGGTGATGATGGATGACGGGAGCTTTCTTCTCGTTGAGATGGCGTCCGACAGGGGTTGTACGACCCATATCAGCAGTGACGGAAAACAGAGGAGGGTGATCGCGAAGACAGGCAGGCCCAACGGCCTTGCGGTAGATCGGGAAGGCTTTATCTGGGTCGCGGAGTCCCTGGACCCGTCCCTCATCAGGCTCTCGCCGGACGGCGAGGTTGAGGTCGTGAAGACGGAGTGCAACGGCGAGAAGTTCATATTTCCGAACGATCTCGCATTCGGTCCGGACGGTAGGCTCTATTTGACGGATTCCGGGTTTTTCGTCGAGGATTTTGTAATAGACGGCAAGCCGCGGCATGATTTCCGGGAACTTTCCTATGACGGAAGGGTGTATGCCCTGGATACGAAGAGCGGTGAGATCGAGAGAATCGACAACGGCATCAAGTTCACGAACGGGATCGCCTTCGGCCCCGACGGCGACCTCTACGTGAACGAGACGATAACGGGTATGGTGTACAGGTACCGGAATGAAAACGGCAGGATTTCGGGCGAGAGGGAAGATTTCGGTAACGTCCTCATCGATGAGGAGTACTCGGAGATCAGGGGACCGGACGGTATGAAATTCGGGGCGGACGGGAATTTATATGTGACGGTATACGGCCAGGGAGACGTGACGGTGCTGGGACAGGACGGTAATGTGGTCAGGCGGATCAGGACAGAGGGTGGGAAACCCACAAACTGTGTATTCGGTCTCCCTGGTACAAATACGCTGTACGTGACCGACGTGGAGTTCGGCGCGCTGGAAGCTCTAGACGTGGGGACTGACGGTCTCGCGCTCTACAAGTAATCTTAAATAATGATACCGGAGGATTAATCATGTCTGAAAACACAATAGGTTTTATCGGGCTGGGCATCATGGGAAAGCCGATGTCGAAACATCTCCTGGACGCAGGCTATTCGCTCGTCGTTCATGACATCAATAAAGAGGCGGTCAGGGAGGTTGTGGGAGCGGGGGCGTCGGAAGCTTCGAGCCCCAAAGAGGTGGCCGAAAAGAGCGATATTCTCATTACCATGCTCCCGGACTCGCCCGATGTCGAAGCAGTGGCGCTCGGAAAAGACGGGCTCATCGAGGGTGTGAAAGAGGGAATGATCTATGCGGACATGAGCACGATCGCGCCGACGGTTGCTGTCAAGGTGGCGGAGGAGCTCGGAAAGAAGGGCGTCCGCTGTCTCGACGCGCCGGTGAGCGGAGGACAGGTCGGGGCGGAAAAGGCCATACTCTCGATTATGGTCGGCGGCAAGGAAGACGATTTCAACACGTTTATGCCCGTATTCGAGAAACTCGGGAAAACGATCACGCTCTGCGGGGAAAACGGCGCCGGGCAGATCGTCAAGGCGTGCAACCAGATACAGGTCGCCATGAACTTCGTCGGTATGGCCGAGGCGCTCGTACTGGGGGCCAAGGCCGGTGTCGATCCCGCAATCATCATTAAGGTACTGAGAGGCGGGTACGCGCAGACGCGTGTAATGGATGTACGAGGCGAGAAGGTGGTAAACGGGGATTTCGAGCCGGGGTTCAAGAGCAAGTTCCATTACAAGGACCTGAACATTATCATGAAGACCGCGCTCGATTACAACGTGCCTCTTCCCGCAACGAGTATCGTTCATGAGCTCTTTACTACGATGATAGCGAAGGACAGGGGGGATTACGATCATTCCGGAGTCGTAACCGTAATCGAGGATATGGCGGGAATTAAAGCACGTACAAAGGGTGCCAAGTAAGCGGAGGTATTTATTATGTCTATCAGCGTACAGTTTTTCGGAGTCGCGGGGTACAAGATTACGACCTCGAGCGGCGTGCATGTGCTGGTCGATCCTTTTCTCGACCAGAATCCGTACTCGCCGGTGAAATCGGCTGATCTCGGGCAGGTGGATCTCCTGCTCGTCACGCACAATGCGTTCGACCACTTTGGAGATGCGCCGAAGATCGTGAAGAAATACGGATGCAACGTTATCTGCGCCGTTGATGTTCTGCACCATCTCGTCACGTATCACGATGTAGACCCGTCGCTCGTTCTTCCGACCATATGGGGAATGTCGATGGAGTCGAACGGCGTTCTCGTCCACCCGGTAGAGAGCCATCACTGGTCGTTTACCCGCAAGGAGGACGGCGCTCTCTTATCCGGTCCCGCAATGGGGTTCGTTATCGATGCGGGCGAGGACGTGCGAATCTACCATCCGGGCGACACCGCGTTTTTTTCCGACATGAAGCTCATCGGAGAAACCTACAGGCCGAATTACGGATTCATGCACGTGACGCTGCCGGAGGGAGAGGGTGTGTCACTTCCACACCAGGAGTGCTACAAGACCGGCGAGCTCACGCCCGCTCAGGCGCTTACGGCGAGCGAATGGCTCGGCCTTGAAAACGTCATCGTAAGCCATTACGTCGATCCGAAGTGCGAAGACGTGAAAGAATTCGTCAGGCTCGTGGAGAAGAGAAAAAAAGAAGGTGGTTATGCGCCGGCGCTGAAGGTAATGTCGCCGGGCGAGGTGTACACCATTAAATGATGATAGTGAAGAAAGGAAGGATACACAATGCCAGTTGAGATACCAAAAAAGGTCCTTAAAGCGTTCGGATGCTATAAACCGTACGGGAAACCCGGGGACATATCGGACGCGAAGCAGCTCGAGATGTACTACCAGATCAACCTTATCAGAGAGTTCGATACCAAGGTGAGGGACCTCTGGATGGAGAACAGGATATACGGGCTCGCGCACGCCTATATAGGTTCCGAGGCGATTGCGGTCGGCAGCTGTTCCGCCCTGAAGCCGGACGACTGCATAACGAGTACGCACAGGGGGCATGGCCATACCATCGCCAAGGGTGGAGACATCAAAACCATGATGGCCGAGCTCTTCGGCAAGTACGAGGGCTACAACCACGGGAAAGGCGGGTCGATGCACATCGCGGATGTGGAGCACGGTATGCTCGGCGCCACGGGAATAGTCGGGAGCGGCATGCCGCTCGCGGTCGGTTCCGCCATGGCTTCTGACCGGCTCGGGAAGGGATTCGTGTCGGTCTGTTTCCACGGGGACGGCGGCAGCAACCAGGGAGTCTGGCATGAATCGATAAACATGGCAGCGGCGTGGAAGCTTCCGGTCATATTCGTCTGTGAAAACAACCAGTACGCAATCGCCACCTCGATCCATTCAGTGTCCGGCCAGCCCGAGATCCACAAGCGGGCGGCGGCCTACGATATTCCCGGGGTACTGGTGGATGGGTTTAACTGTTTTGACGTGTATGCTGCGGTAAAAGAAGCGGCCGAACGCGCGCGAAAGGGGGAAGGGCCTACCCTGATTGAGGCCAGGACCATAAGGTTCCTCGGGCATTTCGTCGCGGACGACCAGTGGTACAGGGACCTCGAGGCGGTGGAGCCATGGTGGAACCTGGAACCGATACGACGGATGCGGGCCTACCTCATTGAAAACAAGGTCACGGACGAGGCCGGGGCCAAGGAGATAGAGGACAGGGCGGTCAGCGATATCGCCGAGGCGATCAGGTATGCGGAGGAGGATTGTACAGAGCCGCCTGCCGACAGGCTTTACACCGATATTTACGCGAACAACGAGGTAATAGAGTAATACCTGATGTGAGAGGAAGCAGTGCGGCATAATTATGATCGGAAAAACGAAATAATTCGGTACGATGGTACCGGTTTTGAGGGGGCACGACAGTGAAAGAAATTACGGTAAGACAGGCGTTGAACGACGCCATGAAAGAAGAAATGACACGGGACGAGACCGTCATTCTCCTGGGATGCGACGTGGCCATACGGGGAAATCCCTTTGGAGTTACCAGGGGCCTCTGCCAGCAGTTCGGTGAGAAGAGAGTCATAGATACGCCGATATCGGAAGCCGGTTTTACCGGGATTGGCATCGGCGCCGCGGGAATGGGGCTCCGTCCCATAGTAGAGATACTGTACTCGGACTGGATCACGCTTCCCATGGACCAGATCGTCAACATTGCGGCGAAGATACGATACATGTTCGGCGGAAAGATCAATATGCCGCTTGTTATAAGGGCGCCGTTCGGATGCAGCGGGGGGGTCGCGGCGCAGCATTCACAGTCGCTGGAAGCTTGGTTCAACCATGTTCCCGGCCTGAAGGTGGTGACGCCGCTCACACCGTACGATGTGAAGGGGATGCTCAAGACCGCGGTGCGTGACGACAATCCCG
>Ga0272442_10012781_pt1 | contig 10100 bp, 8 predicted proteins | sample SSMForm2O_FD_200262 | JGI IMG/M metagenome (GOLD analysis project Ga0272442, IMG submission 200262) | Marine sediment archaeal communities from Little Sippewissett salt marsh, Falmouth, MA, United States - SSM-Form-2O | ecosystem: Environmental > Aquatic > Marine > Wetlands > Sediment ... | reverse complement strand
GCGGGATACTGTAAAAAGGCCGTTTTCATTCAGCCTTTCAAGAAACACCTCCCACGCTTCCACTGTATACAGGGAGTTCTCTGCAAGAGAAAAAGCGCCTGCTCCTGTTGCCGCCCATGTATCTATTAGAGACATCTGAATAACCGAGTACCGCTTATCTGTATGGGAAAGATAACTTCGGGCCTCGGCCTTTACCAGGGATACATCAGGATTGTCAGCAAGCCGGGTAAAATCCCTGAATTCATTCCTGTGCAAGTCAATAAAAATCGGATTGATCTCCAGCCCTGTAACCGGTTTATGACCGAACAGAAGGGCGCTCTGCACGTCCCTGCCTCCGCCGGCACCAATAATGCAGGCAGGGCCCGGCCTGTCAAGATAGTATCCCACATTGGTCACATCAAACCGCAGATGGGCAATATCTTTTTTCGTATGGTACCTGCACACACTGGTTCCGGCTTCACCGTCAATATTCATGTAGTACAATTCAACAGGATCCTGCGGCGCCAGCGGGCTGGGGCCCCAGTAATGAGGCGGGCCCGTCTGTTTGTTGAATACGGCCACTCTGGAAAACGAATTCCACCGCTCGATCATATAGTATACTGCCGGCTGCACTTTCCACCCCTTTACAACAACAGGACGAATGCCCGCCCTGCTCATGGAGTTGCATATGCCGCCTGCCGCGAACAGGACAAGCAGTACGAGGCACCGCCGGTAATACCTGCGCAAACGGGCCCTTTTAGAGAAAAACAGCCCGGCTGCTGCACTTCCGGCGCTGCACATGAGAATAAGGCTCGGTGCGTCCAGAAGATACAGGCCAGCAAGCACAAATATACACCCAAGAGAGGCTCCCAGCAGGTCACTGGCATACAGCCGGCCCATAGGCAGCTCATACTTTGTCAGCACTGCCGATATAACAGTACCTCCGAAAAAATATGGCAGGGCGCATGCTGCTGTTGTTACAAACAGGGCTATCAGGCTCATCACGCTCTGGTACAGAGAAAGAGGCACCAGGCACAGCAGTACAAGAGCAGCCGGTATGCTGATGGCGAGAAAAATACAGTACCGGGATACGGTGTGTTCTATCTTTTCCCTGCTGAATATGCCCGGCCTGAGGAACACATTGACTGCTCCGGCTGTCATACCCAGCATTGCTGTTGATATGGCAAAAAATGATAGATGGTACCAGGTTGTGACACTGAGCAGGCGTACCAGGGAAATTTCCATTGAAAGCATTGAGAATGAAACCAGAAAAAGTCCGGCATAAACACTCATCAGGCACCTCCTGTGTTTTATGTATTATCTCCGATGGTCTACATGAATAACAAGCGTACATTGCTGCAGGTATCAAACTGCCGGCATGCAAACCAGCTGACATGTTTCTGGACAAATCTGCTGAGAAGCGGTGCTTATACAACGTTTCAGCGCTTTTCCCTGGAAGTTTCAAACAGAGGAGGAGATGATCACTCAGGTACTGTTAGCATATTCGAATGGAATGCTGAATCTGGTCAGTAGTAATGTAACCGGGCAGGCAACAACATCCGGTTTTCCTGAATTCTCTATGTAATATATATTATAAACAAGATTAGTTATAGTGTAGAAATATTGCCGGTAAAAGTCAAGATAAATCTGTTTACACCCTGCAAGCATTACTCGAATGCTGGGGAATACGGAAACCATTCTCCCGGCACATAATAAAGTGCCTGCACAAAGTCCGGATTAATGGCAGAATCAAATGACGAGAATACACCATTTTCAATAAAATATTCACGTCCTTTTAAAATTATATTGACATAGGCGGGGAAAAATACTATATTTCGTCAATTAACGAAACGAGAGAGCCCAACGTGAAAGAAATAACTGAAATTTGCAAGGCGGTATCCGATAAAAACCGTGTACGCATAGTAAAAATGCTTGAAATGCGGCCCCTGTGCGTATGCGAAATAACAGCTGTGCTGGGCCTGGCTCCGTCAACAGTATCAAAACACCTCTCCATACTCAAACAGGCCGGCCTGCTCTTTGAGCAGCGTGAAAACCGGTGGGTGAACTACCACCTTAACCGGGCAACCACAAAATCATGTGTCAGAATAATGCTCAACCTGCTTCAGACTCATTGTACTGAAGATCCGGCCATTATGAAAGACAGAGAAACTGTTGCGAGTATTGACCGGAAGGATGTGTGCTCACGATAATTTTTTTACCATTCCCATTTCGCTACTTATCGAAATTAAAAACAAGGAACATTTAATGAACTGGAAGAAAGAATATAAAGCACTGCTGCTGGTAACCGGGATATTTCTGTCCGCGTATTTTCTGCCTGTTGAAAAAGCGGCTTTTATTCAAGCTGTACAGGATTCTTTGGCACTGGTTAAATGGTATGCCAGGGAACATGTACTCCTGTGTCTGATTCCCGCCTTCTTCATTGCGGGATTTATTGCAGTCTTTATCAAACAGGCTGCTGTAATAACCTATCTGGGCGCCGGAGCCAAAAAATGGCTGGCCTATATTGTCGCGTCTGTTTCCGGAACAGTTCTGGCTGTCTGTTCATGCACTGTTCTGCCGCTGTTTTCAAGTATTTACAAACGCGGCGCCGGACTCGGCCCGGCTGTCGCGTTTCTCTATGCAGGCCCCGCAATAAACATTCTTGCCATTATCCTCACAGCCAGAGTTCTCGGAACGGATATAGGAATAGCGCGAATCATCGGCGCTGTGGTGTTCAGTGTGGTGATCGGATTGATCATGCAGGCAGTATATCGAAATGAGGAAGAAAAAAAAGCAGCAGTACAGGCTTCATACACAGATACAGGAGAGACAGAAAGACTTGCTCCCAACGCCCTTCTGTTTTTTATCCTCATCGGCATCCTTGTGTTCGCCAATTGGGGCAGGCCTCAGTCAACCTCAGGAATCTGGCATGCTGTATGGGCTTCAAAATGGATTTTGACCGGTATCATGGGTATTCTCTTTGGAGCATCCCTGATTCCTGTACTCAACCTCAAGTGGCAGCATGTGACCGCTGCTGTAATCCCTGTACTTGCAGCAGTAATATTCCTCCCTGGCAGACCTGTTATTGCCTTTGCCGCTGCTGTTATCAGCACATCTGTCCTTCTCAGCAGGAAACAGGGAAAGGCCGGCCAGTGGATGGAATCCTCCTGGGATTTCACCAAACAGATACTTCCCCTGCTTGCGGCCGGTGTTCTTGTGGCAGGATTTCTTCTCGGCTCGCCCGGAAGCACACAGGGCCTCATTCCGTCTTCATGGATATCGGGCCTTGTAGGCGGGAATTCTCTTCTTTCAAATTTCTTTGCCTCCATTGTGGGCGCATTCATGTATTTTGCCACACTGACAGAAATACCCATCATTAAAGGCCTCATGGCCAATGGTATGGGTAAAGGCCCGGCCCTGGCACTGCTGCTTGCCGGTCCGGCTCTTTCTCTGCCCAATATGCTGGTAATCAGGAAAGTGATGGGAACTCAAAAAACTATACTGTTTATTTCTCTTGTGGTTGTTATGGCCACAATATCAGGATTCATATTCGGCACATTTTTTTAACCTGACAATACTATCATACAAGGAGATTGACAATGAAAAAAATTCAGATATTAGGAACAGGCTGTTCCAAATGCAAACGTCTTGCACAGCAGGCTGAGAAAGCGGCATCAGCCCTGGGCATTGAGTATGTCATTGAAAAGGTGAGTGACATAAATGAAATCATGGATTTCGGCATCATGATGACACCGGGCCTGGCTGTTGACGGTGACGTAAAAGTAACGGGGAGAATACCCGATATTGAAACAATACAGGAATTTCTGCAGTGAACTGACAGGCCCGGATGTTGTGCCATCGCACATTATGCCGGGCCTGTATTTACTGTATTATTTGAATTAAGGCCGGCGCGCAGCGCCCCGATCACTCCTCTGTCTTGTCCAGTTTCTCCTGTATTACAGCCAGGACATTATTGAGCCCGGTAAAAATGGCATCGGCTTTTTCCGTATTATCCATCATAGCCACTGTCACGTCATACTCAGGCATATAAAAGGCGATAGCCCCGTATCCCAGAGCATTGCCCGCGTGCCCCACTGCTTTAATTCCTGCGGTCAGGTCTGTATTGAAACTGCATACTCCCAATCCGTATCCGGCCAGAAAGTCCTCGCCGGTGCATGGTGAATGAAACGACATCATATCATCTTCCAGGTCCGTGCTGACCACTGCATGGTCTCTCAGCAGTTTTTTAATCCATACTGCCAGATCACGGGAGGTTGTCCACACTTCACTGCCTATGGAACTGGCAAATGCTGTACGCTCCCATACTGACAAATCATCATACACTCCGTCGCCGTCCATATCAAGCCATCCGTGTGCAAGAAGCTCCGGCAGGGTTGAATCCAGAGATGCTGAACTATATATCATGCCCAGGGGTTCGAAGAATCTCTCCTTGTACACCTGGTTGACGGGTTTTCGGCAGATCTCCTGCACAAGATTGCGCAGCAGCACATAATTGGTTGTGGCATAGTTCCAGTCTTCTCCTTTGGCAAACAGGGGCTTTTCTGTAAACGTCTTCAGCATATCATCAAGAGCCCACAATGTTGTGTTTTCATTGAAAACCGAATTCCAGTACATCCGGTTATCGGCAAAATCGGCCAGGCCGCTTGTATGGCTCAGCAGCTGCCTGATGGTGATAGTGCTGTCAATATTTCTAAAAGACGGCAGCTTCTTGTATATAGGCTCATCCAGAGAGAGTCTGCCCTCGCTGCACAGCTGAAGCACTGCCGCAGCTGTAAACATTTTGCCGATACTGCCGGCTGAAAACCTGTGTTCCGGTGTCAGGTATTCACCCTCATGGGATATGCCTGCTGCCCCGGTCCACATGGATCCGTCAGTAAAGATAACCGCTGCTGTCAGGCCTTTGCCGCCCGTTGAATCAACAGCAGCCTGCAGCGCTGTATCCAGAGCCTGTGCTGTTTCCATGTTCAATTTGGATGTGCAATTGATCAGCATGCCTGCCAGCAGCAGGGCCGCAAGTACCAATACATACGGTTTCTTCATGATAGTCCCTCTTCTTATCAGGATAATTGAACAATTCGTTACATACATACCTATATACAGGAACAATACACGATTGTTTGTTTTTTACCATACTACCTGCATTTATTTCACGGTACCTGCAGCAGAACAAAGTGTATTCAGCACAGCAGCATGTGGGCCTTTTCAATCTTGTCGGGTATGCTGATGTTAATGGGACAGGCTTCCATGCACGTTCCGCACCTGATACACGCGCCACCGGGAGAACCCAGGTGCGTGTAGAGTGTCCTGGCTCTGTTCCAGTCATGGTCGTCATACGCGTACCGTTCAAACCGAAGAATCTCGGTTATGGGAATGTGCTGAGGGCATGCAGCCTGGCACCGGCCGCATAACCTGCATGCGTTGTTGTCAGCATAGGCCGTCATCATACTCACAGCCCCGGCCCCTTCTGCACTCAGTGTCCTGCCGATACCGGAATAGGTTTCGGTAAACTCATCAAGGGTTTTCACCCGTATCACAACCGCGTCCAGTTTTGTTTCTGTAGTGAGCCACCGTGCCAGGGCATTATGAGGCGGAATTCCTTTGGGAAGGGTTTTCATGAATGACTTGTCATCGCGCATCCTTCCCAGGCCCCGGGCTGTTTTCATTGCAATAGTGCCGAAATTTTTTGTTCTGGCAAATGCCAGAAACTCGTCAAGGTCCGGGTCAGGCCCAAAAGAATACATAAACTGGGCGTGTTCATACAGGCCGTCTTTAATAACATCGGTGAGTATCTGAGCGGCGCTTTCGCCGTTTTCAACCCGGGGGCTGCCCGCGTAACTGTGCTGCGAAAGGCACAGGTGTTTTACCAGGCCCTCTTTTTTCAGCCGGTCAAAGGCCCGGATAAAACTCCGGTCATTCTTCAGTTCTTCCCTGTTGTGGTACCCGTAGTGCAGCTGCATATCGTCAAAATAACCCAGGCCCGTCTCTTTCAGCGATTTCTTTACATAGGCGTAGTGTTCATCTTCATCAAAATGCCCTCGGTAGTGGTCAGGGCCTACACGGTCCACGGTTACCTGGCAGTAATGAGCTTCCCTGTTTTTGATGATGGATTCCGGAGCCCCGTTTCTCCACCGGTTTGCTTTATGCCAGTAATTCATGCCGCACAGAATACCCGCTTCTCTGGGTTCTGCAGCCATGTCGCCCGACCCTATGACCATGGATACTTTTCTGCCGCTGTACCCGAGTTTGACGCGGGGCAGAGGCCCCACTTGTCTGGCTGCTTTCTCAATGTCCGACAAAAGATCAGCATGCTTCCCCGGTGTGAGCCTGCCTGTAATTCCCGTGAGAACCGCTGCCGATGACAATTTGAGAAAATCCCGCCGCTGAATACCTCCTTCATGTTTCATAACTGCGCCCTCCTTATGTATGTAACTGTTGAGGAATCTATGATTCCGGCAGATTCGCCGCTTCCGGAGGCAATATTTGTAAACCAGAATCAGCATTCATCGGGCCGGCGCATGGCACTGCGGAAACTGCCGGATACAGTATATTGTTATTATACAGCATATTGACGGGGCTCTAACCTGCTGCTGCATATGAACCGCCGCTATTGGAACACTGTCATACCCATTCATAGACATGGCTGACCCCACCGGTATACGCCATATACCGGGCAGGTATGCCTGCATGATAAAGGGTGCTGAAGGAACTCCCCTACAATGCCTGCTCCAGCCGGTTCACAAAAAAAACATCAGCACACAGGCCCAGGCAGACACCTGCGGCGTACATACCTATATCAACAGGATCATACGTGCTGCCGAACAGGGAAATGCCGCGCATCTGTGCCAGTTCAACACCTGTTCCCAGTAAAAATACTCCAGCCGCGCCCAATACCCTCGATGCCTTAACCGTCATTTTTCTCCTCAATGCAAGCTGCGCCAGCAGGTAGGCGTTCATTGGCAGGATCAGGTCAATCATATACCCGTGCACGAACCTGCTGCCCGGGCCTGCGTATGCAGGATCTATCACAACGTGCAGCAGCGCCGTGAAAACAGAAAAGGCCGCAATAATAAAGATACTTAATCTGTTTTTCATTCGATTCCTGTCCCGCTTCACCTGTCTTTCGGTGTGTATACAGGCCTGTATGTGCTATAAATCAATTACTGTCTCAGCGGCATATCCCGAAATCACAGTCTTTACTCCCGAGTCTGTCAGCACATGCACCCTGAGGGTTTCAATGCCCGTCCTGTATGAACCCTGGACCATCCTTGCCCGGACATAGACCCTGCTGTTTTCTGTCTCTGCCAAAAATTCTGTTTCCGAATATTTTCCCTTTGTATACCCATATCCGTCACCCTCGTCATGGTACAGCACGCCCCTGGCTGATCCGTTCTCATCGAGACACACGAAAAGATCAAGGGTTTTCAGGCTGTACTCTTGGGTGTTCTGTATGACCGTTGATACAGGGATGACTGCGCCGGGCCGGATTTTCAGCATTGGCTGAAATCCGTCATCAGCCTGTCCCTGCTCATCAATGTCAAGATTCCTCCACGCGCCTTTGGGCAGCGCCGGATCCTCAGCCCACCGCGGTATGACCAGCAGGTCTGCGCCCAGCAGAAACGCCTCCTGTTCAGCGCGCAGCGACCTGTCGGCCGGGTCAGCAAAGAATACCGGACGCATGACCGGCATGCCTGTTTGTGACGCTTCCCTGAACAGAGTATAAATGTATGGAAGCAGCCGGTACCTCCGGTTAAGGGCTCTACGCGCAGCGTCTTCTGTGTCTTTGCCGAAGGACCACGGTTCATGGTCTTTGGTATCATCAGAACTGTGGGCCCTGCAGAACGGATAGAACGCGCCCACTGCTATCCAGTGTGCGAAAAGTTCAGGCGTGGCATTGCCGGCAAACCCTCCTATATCAGGCCCGTTAAACGGCTGGCCTGAAAGGCTCAGGTTCAGGCTCATAGGTATGGACGTTTTCAAAAACCCCCAGGTTGACGCGTTGTCTCCGGTCCAGGTAGCCGCGTATCTGTGGCCTCCCAGATAATTGGCCCGCGACAGCACAAAAGGCCGCTTGTCTGGATTGGCTTTTTTTATCCCAGTGCGTGACGCTTTTACCATGAGCATGCCGTACACATTGTGGTATCTCAGGTGGACATCCCCGGGCAGGCCTCCCCCGCCTCTGTGTGTATTGTCATCAGGCATGGTCCAGCCCGGCGCATTGAACACTGCCGGTTCATTCATGTCATTCCACACGCCGTCAATGCCCTGTTTCATGAATGTTTTGTACAGGCCCGCCCACCACTTCTGTGTTTCGGGCATAGTAAAATCGGGGAACACGCACGGTCCCGGCCATACCGGCCCTGTAAAGTTTTCACCGTCCTTTTTTTTAACCCACACATCATTTTTTGTACCTGAGTCAAACACCGTGTATCCCGGCTCATTTTTTACGCCCGGATCTATCATCCACACGGTTTTGAACCCCCTGTCATGCAGGTATGTGTTTGTCTGTGCCGGTTCTGGAAAATACTCGGAAGAGAAGGTGAATATTCTGTACCCGTCCATGTAGTGTATGTCAAACCAGATAACATCGCATGGTATCTGTTTTGCCCGGAATGTGTCTGCCACCTGCCTGGCTCTGGTATCAGGGTAGTAGGACCACCTGCACTGGTGATACCCCAGGCTCCACAGCGGCGGCAGGGGCATGGTTCCTGTCAAACCTGCCAGGGCTTTCATGACGTCCCCGGGTGAACTCCGCTCTATTATTATGACTCTGAAGGGCTCTGACCATGAGGTGAACAGGATTCCACTTCCACAGCTTATCTCCTGTTTCCACGTATTGTCAGCCAGTACACCGAATGCTGTGCCGTCGGCGCGCACGCCCAGCACCCACGGATGCGACTGGTACAGGCGCAGGCCCCGCTCCCGCTGAAATGTGTAATTGTCCAGATTGTAAAGCTGCCTGGTGGTGCCGTTGCGCACCAGCGGGCCTGTTACTTCGCCTGTGCCGTACAAATCTGTATCTTCATCAATTTCAATGTACGCCATGCTCCTGCCCACAGCCCGGCCGAACCGGACCCGTGTGTTCCACTGCTCCGGCGCCGGGCCGAGAACCACTGGCTCTTTTTCCAGAGCGAAACTCGGCAGATGCGCCTCCGCCTGGAAATCTTCAGGCACAAACATGACTGTATTTTCACCGATAAGCACTGCGTTTCCCTGCCCCATACAATTTCCCGCACCAGCCAGAACCGCCAAGGAAAGCAGAATAACAAGGTTGGTTTTTATTCGCATGCCGCCCCTCCCCGTGTATTGTTTAATTGATACTATTTCTGTTTTGAGGTATGCTGAATTATACGCATTGCAGGGCATAATCACAAGGTTTTTTGGCGTGCCGGCCGGTATTTGTATGAAGGGAGTGGATGAGGGGCCTGCCTCATCAATGCACAGAGGGCAGGAAATCGGACAGAGCCGGTACAGTTTATCTCCCGAAGGAGGCAGGAACCAGGAGAAATAATCTACCCGCCCGCATATTTATAAGGCGCACATATTACCGCAGTTGTTGAGCCCGCAAAGGCCCCAACAATCAACACGAAAAACCTCTTGCTATTTTGTTTAATTATCCTTAAAATCTGATATATCCAAATTGTTAATTTTACTGTTACTCAACATTTTGTACCCGCCCCCGGTATGTTGCGCCCGGGGAAAAGTAATCCCTGGGCTGTCGTATAAACAGCCTGTACAAGGTTAGTATCCACCTGACAGATGGCTTTAATGAGGATATGGAATGCACGCAGCATAGCAGTTCTCTTTGAGGCCCCTGATATTTTATAACCGCATCACAAAAGGAAGGGCACCGTAATGAAACAGAAAATAATTGGGATGGCAGTCTTCATCATCACTGTATTTATGGTAAGGGCATACTCTGCATCAGAGAGTTATGATTCTGTCGCGTTAAAGAACGGCAGTTTTATAAAAGGCAGTATAACCGAGTTGAGTTTAAGCGGAGATGTCAAGATTGAAACCCGGTACGGCTCCGTATTTACTTTTTCAATGGCAGATGTTAAAAAAATTGTCGTATATGTCGGTTCAGTAACGTTTCACAGCGG
>Ga0272442_10012778_pt1 | contig 10101 bp, 7 predicted proteins | sample SSMForm2O_FD_200262 | JGI IMG/M metagenome (GOLD analysis project Ga0272442, IMG submission 200262) | Marine sediment archaeal communities from Little Sippewissett salt marsh, Falmouth, MA, United States - SSM-Form-2O | ecosystem: Environmental > Aquatic > Marine > Wetlands > Sediment ... | reverse complement strand
TTGTTCAGGTAATTGACGAGTCGAACGATGAAATCATCTACACCCTTCGCATCAACGGAACTTCGTTCAGGCCCAAGGTCTTTAAGGAAGGCTCTTACACAGTCAAGGTCGGCGAACCTGGTACAGATAAGACAAAAACCCTCGAAGGTGTCCGAAGCCTTTCGCCTGATAAAACCAAAAAGATACGAGTAAGGCTCTGAGTTAGAGTTCTCGTTAGGACATATAGTCAAATAACGTGCGAAAAAAGCCTGAGCGACCTATCGGGAAACTTAGTGTACACTTTAAAAATACAAATCCCAAAAGACCGACGCAGTTTTTTGAGGGTTCAATTACGAAACTTCCAACGACCAGCATGACCGTTGTTTCAGACCGCGCGAGGCGAGGTTTGAAACGTACGAGTCGAAGCACTGGTTGGGCAATTTCTATTCTGTCTTTGGTCCGGGAGGTGCCCCCTGATCCGCCACAGGTGTTAGCGTTTCTTTCCATCCTCCGATCAGGGAGAAGATGTCCCCTATGTTCTGCGGCAGGAATAGCTTTGTAGCCTTTCCGTCACCAAGGGACTGAGCAACATCCTGTAATGCAACCAGGCCTGCCAGCTTGACGACGAACTCGGTGTGTTCGCATTGTGACAGCGCTTCACCGATGAGTTTGAATCCTTCCGCCTCCGCCTTGCGGATGGCGAGAATGCCATCTGCTTGTGCTTGCCTGACAATACGGATACGTTCAGCCTCTGCCTCAGCCATCTGGATGGCGTACTCCTTGCGAGCAGGACCAGTAAGAGAATAGAAAGATCGGACCTGCTCGGCATCGAGTTTGAGCAGCTCCTTCTCGTCCTTTGCAAGGTAACTACTATCTTTGTCAAGGGTTTGTACGTTTATCATGATAATCCTCCCGCTGAGTTTGTGTTTATTTTTATCCCTTTGATCTCAACGAGACGAACCTTGATCCCCCACGGATCTGTATCAACGTCGAGTTGAGTGCGCAGTTCTTCAGTCAACGCTTTTCGGCTGGAAAGAAGCTCTCTGGCTGCACGATTGCCGCATTCATTTCTCAAGATTGCCTGGACGAGACTCTTGATTGCCATCTCGTAGTTTTCGACTTCGTATATGGCCTTGAGTACGTCTTCAATCTTGAAGAACACTACCGTGTCTATAATACATTCGACACCATCCTTGGTGAAAACCCTCTCATCTTCGTAATCCCGAACTTGCTCTTTCGATGGTATCAGGTCGCCTGGTTTCTGGTATAAACCCCACAATGTGAGACACGAGGAAAGCCCAGGCATTGACACCTTCCTGAACTTGCCAAACGCTGTCACCACGCGATAGTAACCTTGCGGTACAGCATAGTAACGCCTCACCCCGAGAGTGAGCAGTGTCAGTAAATTCGCCAGCTTATTATCCTGGCCCGGTACATCTGTCATCTTGTTTCTTCCTTTCACTTGCCCAACTATGATTGTACGGTTCTATATAAGAAACTAAAAAACACTAATTCCATATCCGCTCTTTGCAAACAGAGTACACGCCAGAGAACCATTATTCTTTAGACTTAAAAATAAGAATATAACCGCTTAGGGAAATATATACAGCATAAGTCAGATTTTCAAGAAAAAACTAGGCCGAAATATGCGGTGTTTATACCCATCAAGGCAAGTTCATCGTTTAAATGGGCTGCGAGAGGAAATACTGACAAAAAAAGCCCCTGCCTTGAAGGAGTGTGGATAGTACAAAACAGGGGCTAAACGACTTCCTTCCCTGGAACAAGACATCCATCCCTGGAATACGAATTATGCGAGACTATATCCAAGTACCATCTGAGATACCTGATGTAACGGATTTTCCGAATCAAACACTTTTTTTACGTTAATAAATACCCTTCAAGAGGAGTTTATTGTTAAAAAATATCTGCCGGGCGGTCCTTTAATCGGGCAGATACCGCATCCATTCGGGCCAGTTCTCCGGTATCGCACCGCCGGCCCACGTCCACGGACCCGCTTCATCATACTCCCGATTCCATTTCATTTGCCAGAGCCTCTTGAGCCGGACATGCCGGACCGACCAATCCAACATGGCTACGTTAATCGCTTCATTATGACGGTTCAGGCAGAAACGTTTCATGTTATCCCCAAAACTATAGCTCCAATCCCCTTCAAATTCAGGAGGATTGTCAACGTGGTGCGGGGCGCCGCCCACCCAGAGGCAATCGGCAAAAGCTGGGATGTAACCGGCCAGTTTGACATTCTTCGTTCGCCAGTTCATAGTAGTGGAGGCCCCCCATTGCTGTTCCACACCGGGGGGCGGATTGAAAAGAAACTCGTTAATACCGTAGCTGCCGGTATAGTCTCCGGATCTCCAAAGCAAGAACGTATCGCCCCAATCCGCCCGGCCCACGTCCTTGCGCTCGCTGACCATGGGACAATAGCGCATATCGCCGGCCTTGTAGTATGGTTCTGCCGGCTCCATCCATTCGAAATAGTTGCCCGCACCGGCCATGAAGTAGCCATTGTTATCATCGGCGTAGAAATTCAGCACTAATCCCCACTGCTTCAGATTCGACAGGCAGACAACCGACTTGGCCTGTTTGCGCACCTCCTGAAGCGCCGGCATCAATATCGCCATCAACAATGCAATAATGGCAATCACAACGAGGAGTTCGATCAAAGTAAAGGCATATCGTTTGGGATTCATTACATACATCCTTTTCCCCTGGATTTCCCATTTGCATTTTTTTTGAGATTCTCCTGCAAGCTTCAAGTCTCACAATAACAAAATGTCATCTCAATTTCAACATTATTCCGACACGTTCAAGATGCTGCACCACGAAAAAAACAACCCCTCTCAAGGACCCTTGAAGTTTGCCATCCAGGGAGCTTCGGTCCGCCAGTCAGGCAATGGTGCCGTTAAATTAAAGTTTTTGGCCCATTTTAATCGCCACAATTCCTTCAGCCAGACCTTCCTCGCCGAATAGTCCAAAAAGATACCATTTATCCCCTGCTGGTGCCTGTTCATGCAAAACCGGTTCATGGATTCTGAATGAGGAGCGAGCCGTTCTCCGTCATATTTGGGGGGGACATCGTCATTCTCTGGCCCGCCGCAAAAGAACCAGCAGTCCAGGAACAGCGGAATGATAGCGCCTCTCTTCACATTGACAGTTCCCCAGAAGTATTTTGCAGACTGGCCATAAAGCGGGTCCTGCCCGGCCACATAAACCCAGTGGTTGATTCCATAGCTGCCGTACGTACCGACCGGCCCCCATTGTTCGTTTGGCGTCATACCGATCTTGCCCCAGGACGTAAATGTGTCGCCGCCTCCTCCGAGTGTGGTGCTGGCACCGGGCGGGTAATCCGGGACCTGAATTTTTTTGACCATCGGGCAGACGCGTATCTTCTCTTCACGATAGTAGTAGTCGAACAGGACATTGATCCAGCGGCCGCCCGACTGCGTGCGTCTGGGAAAGCATCCGTTGTTGTCGTCGGTATACATCGCAAAAATGGTGCCCCACTGCTTGAGGTTCGACTGGCAGGCAACCCCTCTCGCCTGTTCCCTTACACGCTGCAGCGCCGGCATCAATATCGCCATCAATAATGCGATAATGGCAATAACAACCAAAAGCTCTATTAATGTAAAGCCATTTCGTTTGCACATGATGTTGATCCTTCTATCTCAAAGAAGGTTCTACCAAACCGAAAACTTATGCCGGACATGATGGTTCTCGTTGGTATGCTTATCTAATGTAATTATAACACACTTTGTTGTGGTATTACAACCTGTCGATGGTTTATTTTGTAGGATTTTCAGAATTGGTCTTTATTGCTGTGAGTTTCATATCTGGCCAGGATTGCGGCGGATTATGTTTTTTCTTTGTTGAGGTAGTATGTGTTCCCTACGATTAGTTCTCCAGAAGTTATATCACCGTGGTATGCCGATACATAATCAAAAGATTATCCTTGACGGGAAGACAGGCTATTTGGTATAAATATATTTGGTATAGTTTTGTGTGCTTAATTAGGTTATTGTGGATTTTGTCTTAAAAAGGAAGGAGGCCGCATTTTAGATTTTCTTTTTCATTACTGAATTGGAAAAAGGCATTTCTAATCAACAATATATGTTTTGGTGTGTGACAAAAATATAATTCGTAATCATTTTAACACTTTTTTCAGGAGAATTTAATATGGGCAAGATGAAAAGTTTCATTATGATTGTTCTTATGCTCGCGGTTGCCAACGCCTGGGGAGAAGGTTTCCTGGACGACTTCAATAGGCCCAATGGCGATGTAGCCAATGGTTGGGGAACTCAGGCTGATGGGACCATTCAGGTCACAATTGTAGATAACGAGGTTCTCATCGCAGGAGAGCAGGGCACCGACTGGGTGCGAGCGGGTATCTCCCGAGACGCTGGTGGTGAGACGAGAATCTCATTCGACTTCAAGGCGGACGACAGCTTCAACGCCCACATCCGAATTGATGATGCGGGAACCAGCGCCTTTTTCGAGCCATACTGGTGGCCGGGCGGCCCATGCCAATATGCAAATTCCGAAGATGGCAGTTGGCCGGGCTGGACACAAATCGATGGTTCGGAGATGATTGCAGGCGAGTACAACACCGTTGTGATAGAGCAATTCGGTACAGAGTTGATGCTGACCCTTAACGACGTGATGATCGGTACTTTCTCAAATCCAGAACTGACCAGCATAGGAAACATACTAATCGCATCCGACTCGGCTGCCGGTACCGTTGGAAGTCTTCACATCGATAATGTGCAGATAGGATTTGTAGATATTGAAAAAGCCAAGGAACCGAGCCCGGAGGATGGTGCTATCCACCCCGACACATGGGCAAGCCTTAGCTGGAAAGCGGGAGGTTTTGCGACCTCACACGATGTATATTTCAGTGACAATCCTGCCGATGTGGAAGCTGGTGCCGAAGCTGCATTCCAGGGGAATCAAGCAGCAGACTATCTCGTTGTCGGCTTTCCCGGATTTGCATACCCGGATGGTCTCGTTAATGGTACGACATACTACTGGCGAATTGACGAGGTCAATGAGGCCGATGCGAACAGTCCATGGGTAGGCTATGTCTGGAGCTTTACGGTGCCGCCCAAGACGGCCTATGCCCCCGACCCGGCTGACGGCGCCGAGTCAGTATATGTAGATTACAGGTTTAGCTGGACTGCCGGTTACGGTGCGAAGCTGCACACCGTGTATTTCGGCGATAATTTTGACGATGTCAACAGCGCCACAGGAGGGCTTCCTCAGGGAACTACAGATTATGATCCCGGTACACTTAAAATGGCCAACACATACTACTGGCGGGTTGATGAGTTTGATGGCAATGAAACCTATAAAGGCGATGTCTGGAGCTTTATAACTGAAGGTGCTGTCGCAAATCCGAATCCGGCTAATGGCGCTGTAGATGTTTCACAGACAGCGATTCTTAGCTGGTCACCGGGAGTCTTTGGTACTTCCCATGAAGTGTACTTCGGCACCGATCCAAGTTCACTTGAGCTTAAAGACAGCGGCAACCTCGGCTCCGAGAGCTATGATCCCGGACAACTCGAGTGGAATTCTACTTACTACTGGCGTGTTGATGAGGCCAATAATACCAGCGCAGACAGCCCGTGGACAGGCCCCCTCTGGAGCTTTGCTACAGCCGACTTCCTTGTGCTGGACGACATGGAGAACTACAATGACATTCCTGAAGGTGAACCCGGTAGCAACAGGATATATCTTGCCTGGGTGGACGGATTCGACAATCCTGCTATAAACGGCTCTGTCGTTGGTTATGCATTTCCACCAATTACCGAGCAGACTATTGTTCACGGCGGCAATCAGTCGATGCCGATGACCTATGACAACGCAGTCGGCATATCTGAAGCAACTTTGACATTGACTTCCAATCGTGACTGGACATTCAAAGGTCTCAACACACTAACAATTTGGTTCCGAGGCGCTTCAGCCAATGCCGCTGAGAATTTGTACATTGCTCTTAACGGCAATGCAGTAGTCAATCATGAAAATTCAAACGCAGCACAGATTGTCGCCTGGACAGAATGGAATATCGACTTGCAGGCGTTTGCAGACCAGGGTGTCAACCTCGCCAACGTCAATTCGATTACTCTTGGCCTTGGTAACAAGAATAATCCGGTTGCAGGCGGTGCGGGTATAATGTACTTCGACGATATACGTCTTTATGCACGTTAAACCGAAACCGGCAGCTACGATTGCATAGTTGATATTACAGATTTGTATTAACTCGGGGCTTATACCGGTTGATTCGGTATAGGCCCCGCTTGATTTGTAATAATGGCAGAGGACGTCCATATAAACCGGGGAAAAGTTAGACCGGCTCGGGATTTTCTTCAGGACTACTCTGAGATGTGTTTTATCGTTCTACAATAGCCTGTGAGGTGCTTTGAATTTAAAGATTAAAGATTAGGGAGCCCCAAAGATCCAAGCAGTGAAAAAGGGCTGCAAGAGGAAGCTCACAGCCCTTCAGTTTTTATTATGCAATACTCTTATAGTGACCTGCGTCTTTTCATCCAGCCGACAAGGCTTATGCCAATACTGCCTAAGAGGATGGCACCCGGAGCGGGAATGCAGATAGTATCGGCGTGAACATAATCCAGGTAAGCTATTTCCGGGCCGCCCGCCGGATCCTGTCCAAGTGGTATCGTAAACCAAATTTTCTCGACCGCCGGATTCGGGATAATTTTGAATCCAAAATCGGCGTCACCTTGTCCGGGCAGCAGTTCATATACAAAGTCCACAAAGGTGCCGTCGGTTGCTGATGCCCCCATATTGATCGGAGCAGTATTCGAGCCGACATCAATCCAAACCATTTTATAACCGGCGAGGTTTTCGTAGTTTGGAATTTCCAAATTGACGATAATGTCAATGGTACTGTTAAAGGCGGTGTCCCCGTCCCAGCTTTCCTCGGATGCGGTTATAGACGCTCCAACACCACTGAAAGGACTATTATTCTCTTCAGGGGCTGCACTCCACGCGTTGAAACCAGAGTCCACAACATACCCGGGACTAAAGTCCCAGACAATATGGGTGCTCCTGGGATCACCCTCCTCCCAATCGCCAAGACTTGGTACTGCTAAAGCCGGTGCTGTCATCAAGGCGCATAGCATAAATGTTAATAAAACTCGTTTCATTACTATTCCTCCTTTTGTGTAAAAGATTAAATTATTAATATAGCATCAAAATATAAGAAATCCGGAACTGGTAAATTCCTCCTCCGCCATATACACCCCATTAATGATATTATACCCTAATGGCAATTTCAATTCAACTAAAAAGAGTCAGAATGGTTTTTTGGAAGCTGTTTTTGGGCACTACGTGAAGAAATTAACAATCTTATAGGTCCTCACCATAATAATTTTTTAGGGCAAAAACATGTAGTAACTACGTATTTGTTTTTACCCACTGAGGAATCAGATCAGACCGGCCCAGCATTTTCTACAGGATGGCTGTTGGAGGTGTTTTATCGTTGTACACCGGCCGAACTAATTCCGAAAGGTATCTAAGTAGAGCGGGGAATTTTAATACAAATTAGAACGAAAAGAGCGGCTTTTTCTTATCGCACCAATGCCGAGCACATAAAAAAGCCCCTGCTTATAGAAGCCTCCAGAAAGCAAGGGCTTACCAGAAAGTTATATGTATCATTATATATATTAACCAACCGGCATTTTATGTGAATCAGGGCTGGGCCTGATTTTTCTATAGGGGAAAATCCTATGCCAGACACACTTTATGACACTCCTCAAGACAAGTTCGTCTCTTAAATAAATTGTAGGTGGCTTCAGATTAGAAGATGAGGGGGTGGTTTGTGAAATTTTGAAAGCATTAGTTGAATTACGACAGGTAATTATTAAAATGGAGTTGTAAGGAAAAACAAATGTGGCAAGCTGGAGCAATTATCGCGATCGTCTTAGTTGTTGACCTATGCATCGTAGGCATATACAAGTCGTTGCGAAGCGCGACGAAAAGATGCGATAAAAAGACAAAAAAGTAAATTGTAGGCAGCAAAGAACACCTCTTAAAAAAATCTTTGAGCAGGAATGCGAGTGTTCATCAGTTAAAGTTCCCGGCAATATATCCTAAGAGGGCATTTCAATAATATCCAATGGTGGTGCACAGGCGATATTCTTCAAGCTCTTCACTCAACGGTCTTACAGGCCGCCGCCATTTTCTTCCCAGGTCTCTCTTTTAACGACCCAGATACCGGTTTGATAGGGTGTTTGCGTGGCGTGCTCAGGTATCCATAATTTGGTCTTATGCCAGCTTTCGACATGGCCGTCATAGAAGGCGAGATTGGCAGAGTCATTATGGCGATACATGGTTGGTCCGCCACATCCGGCGGCCTTGTAGTCATTGACAGTACCATCCTGACCCAACACGTCCCAACCGTCGATATAATTGGCCCCCCGCCACTTACTCCACCAGTCGTGCGCTTCGTTGAAGTGCAGTTTGCGGGCGGGCTGTTTGACGGTTGACATCTTGTAAGCCAATCTGGTCAGGTCCATGGTGGCAGTCCATGAAGGGCTGCCTACCGAAGGATACCAGTCTTCGATATTGAAACCGTAGCTGACAAGGGTTCCCCCTTCGCTACCACTTTCAATGTCATAGGCGTGCATATAGGCTTTCTGTTGATCAGAGGGGCACTTGTATTTCTTTGGTGTTTGAACGGATGATAGACCCGGCTCGGACCCTTCGTAGCCGATATATTTGCGGAAATCCGGATTGCCCGTCCATATTGATCCCGCCGGGTTGGAAGAGTCGCGGCAAGGCACACCCCAATCATCAAAATTGGTTGCGTATAGTTGGTTTGCCAGGGCAATGCTATGGAGGTTGTTGGAGCATACCATTTTACGCCCCTGGTCCCGGGCCAGGTTCAAAGCCGGCATTAAAATGGCCATCAGAATGGCAATGACAGCAATCACAACGAGTAATTCGATTAATGTGAATGCTCTTGATTTGCTCATGATCTTTGCCCTCATATGGTTTATTACTTTATCTTACACTGCGTTGGTGTGTAAGTCAACTGGAAAATCCGAGACAAGAATAAATCTAACCTATTCATAAAAGACAGGATCTTAAAGTCAAAATTTTTTAACAACAAGCTTATAAAAATCCGTGTCTGTGGAGCAGGCAGCCGGATAACGTTATGCCGAGGCCGTCGAGAATCAGCACAATAGCAGTGTATAAAATTCGGCGGTCTTTGTAAGGCTCGGAGGGTGCGAAGGCCCGGGTCAACACCTCGATTGGAACCGGGACGTTGCGTTCCATATTCTTCTGGTCCAAACGCTGCTGAACCGCTTTGAACAAATCGCGTTTGTGCTGCAGCGAATTGTTCTCCTTTTCGAGTAATTGGGCGTTTTCGAAAAGCCGTTGAAACTCTACCTGCTGTTTCCTGAACTCTGCAACTAAAAGCTGCTCCTCATATTTTATCTGGGCAAGCTGGAGATCCAAAATTCTCAAATCTTCTTCGTAATCATGAGCACTGTCAGAAGTGATTGTTGCTGGCACTTCAGGCACATTTTTGGGTCGGTTGCTCCACTGTTCATCCAGTTGAGCCTCCCGCAGCCGAAGTAATTCCTTTGAGAACTCCACATCTTTTGTTGCTTTAACGATTTCCGGATTGTTTGGTTCAAGTTCACTGGTTGCAATGCTGTGTTGAATAGTCCTCACGTTTATATCCAGAGCCCGCCATTCTGAATCCTCGTGGTATTTAGGTTTCTTTTCCATTTGGACAGTAGAATCAACCGGTACATCATTTCGTTCGGGGGCAATTTCCTGCTTCATCAAATCTTCCAATTTCTTCCGCTTCCATTGCGAGACAGCAATCTTCCGTTTAATTTCGTTAAGACGAGCCTGTGTACTATCCAAACGAACTCTCCTGCTGGAGATAAGTTCCTGTGGAGTTTCTGTGCCGAGCGATTTGCGAAGTTCAGCAATGATCATCTCCCGCCCACGGATTTCATTTTCTAAAGATTTGTACTGGTCAACAAGTTTTTTATAGAGCTTATCCTTAGTCGAATCGGACTTTTCCCCATTGTATTTGATATATTGGTCTAAAATAGTATCCACAATAATTCT
>Ga0272442_10012776_pt1 | contig 10102 bp, 7 predicted proteins | sample SSMForm2O_FD_200262 | JGI IMG/M metagenome (GOLD analysis project Ga0272442, IMG submission 200262) | Marine sediment archaeal communities from Little Sippewissett salt marsh, Falmouth, MA, United States - SSM-Form-2O | ecosystem: Environmental > Aquatic > Marine > Wetlands > Sediment ... | reverse complement strand
GCGGTGGAGGTGGACCCCATCCCGGTGGCGGCTGCTGACCTTCGGGGGGACCGGACTGGCTCACGCTGACCATCGTTTCACAGCGGCCGTGACACCATGGGCGCGTGAGAGGACGCATCCTCATCGTCGACGACGACATCGCCCTGGGCGAGATGCTGGGCATCGTGCTGCGTGGCGAGGGCTTCGAGACATCGACCGTGACCCGTGGTGACGAGGTGCTGGCTGCCTTCGGCGACTTCCAGCCCGACCTCGTCCTCCTCGACGTGATGCTGCCCGGCATGGACGGCATCGAGGTGTGCCGGGCCATCCGAGGGCAGTCCGGCGTCCCCATCGTCATGCTGACGGCGAAGACCGACACCGTCGACGTGGTGCTGGGCTTGGAGTCCGGTGCGGACGACTACGTGATGAAGCCGTTCAAGCCCAAGGAGCTGGTCGCTCGGGTTCGGGCTCGGCTGCGTGGGACGGACCAGCAGCGACCCACGACCTTGCACGCCGGTGGCCTCACGATCGACGTGCCCGGCCACGTCGTGCGCCGAGGCGAGGAAGAGATCGCGCTCACCCCGCTGGAGTTCGACCTGCTCGTGTGCCTCGCTCGTCGTCCGTGGCAGGTCTTCACGCGTGAGGAGCTGCTCGAGCAGGTCTGGGGGTACCGCCACTCAGCCGACACCCGCTTGGTGAACGTGCACGTGCAGCGGCTGCGCGCCAAGATCGAGGCCGACCCGGAGCACCCGGAGATCGTGCAGACCGTCCGCGGCGTGGGCTACAAGGTGGCCTCGGCGTAGCACCATGGCAGCGCGCGGTATGAGCGGCGTCGGCCGATGGTGGCGCGGCTCCATCCAGGTGCGGGTCGTGGCCACCACCCTTGCCCTGTCGCTTCTGGTGATGACGTTGCTGGCCACGACGCTGCTGCGGCAGATCTCCGCCGGCTTGCAGCAGGCCCAGGTGGAGTCGGCCGTGGACGACACCGCAGCCGGGGTCGCGTCGGCGCGCGCCCAGGTGCAGGCCACCGAGTCGATCGACCCAGCCACCGTCGGTCAGCTGCTCACCCTCGTGGTGCAGAACCTGGCCAGCGCCGGCGCGGCCTCCGGACGGTACGACGTCGTGCTGGTGCCGGCTCCACGTGGGCCCGCGGACGCCTCGGCTGCGTCGCGAGCCACCCGCACGTCGCGCGGTGTCGACCCCGCATCGGTGCCCGATCGTCTGCGTGAGACGGTGCGCGCGGGGTCGTCGGTCTACTGGACCCCCACGACGGTCTCCTACGCCGACGGAACCAGCGAGCCCGGGCTCGCGGTCGGTGCCCAGGTTCCCGTGCCGTCCATCGGGCTCTACGAGCTCTACTACCTGTTCCCGCTGGGGCAGCAAGCGGCGACGCTCGAGCTGGTGGCCCGGTCGGTGGCCAGCGTCGCCGTGCTGGTCGTGCTGCTGCTCGGTGGGATCGCGCTGCTGGTAGCCCGCCAGGTCGCGGTACCTGTGCAGCAGGCCGCGCGCACCGCTGAGCAGCTTGCCGCCGGCGACCTGGACGAGCGCATGGCAGTGCCTGCCGGGGACCCGAAGGACGAGCTCGGTCGGCTTGCCCAGTCGTTCAACCACATGGCGGGGAGCCTGCAGCAGCAGATCACGAGGCTCGAGGAGCTGTCCAGGCTCCAGCAGCGGTTCGTCTCCGACGTCAGCCACGAGCTGCGAACCCCGTTGACCACGGTGCGGATGGCGGCGGACGTGCTCCATGACGGAAGCGAGGTGCTCGACCCGGGAACCCGCCGAGCGTCCGAGCTGATGCAGTCCGAGCTCGACCGCTTCGAGTCGCTGTTGTCGGACCTGCTCGAGATCAGCCGGATCGACGCCGGAGCCGCTGGCCTTGACCTGGAGCAGGTCGACGTTTGCGACGTGGTCTCCAGCATCAGCGACGGGCTCAGCGCCCTCGCGCGAGACGCCCACACCGATCTTGTGCTCGATCTGCCCTCGCAGGGGGCCGTCGCCGTCATCGACCCCCGGCGGGTGGCCCGCATCCTGCGCAACCTTGTGGTGAACGCCATCGAGCACGGGGAGGGGCGTCCCGTGCACATCACCGTGGCCACCAACGACGACGCCGTCGCGGTGCGAGTGCGTGACCACGGGATCGGGCTGGACCCGGAGAAGCTGGAGATGGTCTTCAACCGGTTCTGGCGGGCAGACCCGGCTCGTGCCCGCACGATCGGGGGCTCGGGCCTGGGCCTGGCGATCTCGCTGGAGGACGCCCGCATCCACGGTGGCGACCTGTCGGCGTGGGGGGAGCCCGGCCAGGGGTCGTCCTTTCGGCTCACCCTGCCACGGTCCCCGGGGCAGCAGGTGGGCTCCTCGCCGCTCACGCTCGTCCCCGATGACGCGCCGACGCAGTCCCTGCGGGTGGTCGAGACGTCGGCGCCGACGCAGAGCGATCCTGCCGGCGTGCCGGCAACAGGTGACAAGGATGCGACGGTGCGCCCATGAGGCGGATCGTCGCGGCGCTGGCCGCGCTGCTGCTCCTCGCCTCAGGATGCGTGTCGGTGCCGACGGACGGGCCGGTCGTCGAGGGTCGTCCAGCGGGGGAGCCTGTGCCGCCACCGAACGTGTCGGTGATCGCGACAGGACCGCGGTCCGGTGACAGCCCGCTGGCGGTCGTCGAAGGGTTCCTGTCGTCGATGGCGTCCTACGAGCCCGGCTACCCCACGTCGCGGGAGTACCTCACGCCTGACGCGGCATCGTCCTGGCAGCCGGAGGCGGGCATCGCCATCTACGGAGCGGGACAGGGTGCGCGCAACGTCTCGGCCACCGAGAACGGCGTGACCATCGCTCTGCGACTCGAAGCGCGCGTCGGTTCCGACGGCAGCTACACCCCGACCGAAGAGGGGTCGCGGCTGGTTCTCGACCTGGCCGTCACGCAGGTCGACGGGGAGTGGCGCATCGCCTCCCCGCCGGAAGGGCTGGTGATGACGGCCTTCGACTTCAACCGCGAGTTCGCTGCCTACTCGAGCTACTTCTTCGACCCCGCGTACTCGGTTCTCGTGCCCGACCAGACGTACCTGCCGGTGCGCGGCAACCTTCCGACGCTTCTCGTGCAAGATCTGCTCGACGGCGCCACCGAGTGGCTCGACCCGGCCGTGCGCTCGGCCTTCGACCCGGGAGTGACGCTGACCTCTGGCTCCGTGGTGCTCGCCGGCACGGTCGCGCAGGTCGACCTGAGCTCGCAGGTCCCCCTGGCGACGGCCGACCAGCGTGACCGGCTGGCCGCGCAGCTTGCCTGGACGCTGCGTCAAGCGCCGGGCGTGGCCGAGGTGGCCGTGCTCAGCGACGGGCGCCCAGTACCCCTGCCGAGCAGCCCCACGGGGGTCGTGTCCGCCGAGGAGTTCGCCTTCTACGACCCGGCTGCCGTTCCCGCCGGCGACCTGCTCTTCGCCGTGGCCGACGGGCAGATGGTCGTCGTCTCCGACGACGCGGCGACGCCGGTCGCCGGCCCGCTCGGCGCTGCGGGTCCGTTCCGGTCGGTCGCCGTCGGCCTCACGGCCACGTCCGGTGCCGCCGTGTCAGCCGACGGCGTGTCGGTGACGTGGGGTGGGCTCACCGGCGACAGCACGGAGCAGACGCAGCAGATCGGTGCCGACCTGGCTCCCCCGTCGTTCGACCGCCAAGACCGGGTGTGGGTCGTCGACCGCGACAACGGTGCCAGCCGGGTGCTCCTGCTCGACGATGGCGTCGAGCCACGCCAGGTGCCTGCAGGGGCACTGGAAGAGGTACGTGTCGAGCGACTCCGGGTCGCCCCCGACGGGGTGCGCCTCGCCGCGATCTACGAGGGCGGAGGCACGAGTCGACTGCTGCTCGCGCTGGTCGTCGCCGACGGCGACGGCGATCTCCGGGTCGGCCAGCTTCGTGATCTGCCTCTGCAGCAGGTCGATGCGATGGACGTTGCTTGGGCCTCGGCTACGACTCTGGCGCTGCTGGGTGACGACGCCGGCGACGTGCAGCCCTTCTTGGTCGAGATGGCCAATGGTGCGCTGAGCTCGCGCGGACAGGTCGCCGGCGCGGCCACCCTGGCCGCCTCGCCCGGTCAGCCCCTCGTCATCGGGACCGTGCCGACACCCCGGCCCACCGACGAGGCAGCGGCGGCCGACGAGTCGGTCCCCACACTGGTCAGGCAGGACGCCCTCCAGGAGTGGGTGCCGCTCGTGCCCGGCTCGTCACCCACCTACGCCGGCTGATCACGGCGGCGAGCCCCCGTCTGCACCGTTCGTCCCCAACCTGTGGCACGGCGGCCGGTCGTCCCCAGGCGAGCGCCGATACCCGCGGAGGTGGGCGACCGGGGTCATCGTGGGCGCATGACGGTCTGGACGGCGCTGGCAGCGGCGGCACGCGACCTCGTGCTGGGCGAGACGTGTGCCGCCTGCGGTGCACCCACGGTGAGCGGTGCGCTCTGCGCCGGCTGCGCCGCCGGGGTCGCCGTGGACCCACGAAAGGTCCGTCCCCTCACGCCACCTCACGGCTTCCCGCCGACCATGGCAGCAAGCGCCTACGACGGCGTCGTGGCTCGTCTTGTCGTGGCGCACAAGGAGCGAGGCCGGCTTCCCCTCGCCCGGCCGCTGGGGGCTCTGCTGGCGGCGGGCGTCGTTGCGGGAGGAGGGTCACAGGACGGCAGCGTTGTGCTCATCCCGGTGCCGTCGCGTCGAGCGACAACGCGCCGACGAGGCCACGACCCCGTCGCAGGCATGGCCCGGGCGGCTGCGCTGGCGCTCGGCGAAGCGGTCACCGTCCGGGCGGTGCTGGGCCATCGGCGTCGGGTCGCCGACCAGAGCGGCCTCGACCTGCAGCAGCGCCAGGCGAACCTGGCAGGGGCACTGCACGTCACGGGACGCCTCAACCTTGCGATCGACGCCGACCTCGTCGTGGTCGACGACATCTGCTCATCAGGCTCGACGCTTGCGGCCGCGGCACGTGCCTTGCGCGCGGCCGGCGTGGCCCCGCAGCGCATCCGTGCTGCAGTCGTGGCCACGCCGGTGGTGCTCAAGAACGCCGGGTCGGCAGTTCGGTAGCGGTGTCGCCCCGCTCACGGGAACGCGGGCTCTCGTCCCAGGTCAGGAGTAGGGGCCATCTCCCGCTACCAAGGCCGTGCCACCGGGACTAGCGTGGAGGTCCAATCGTCAGGCGGAGGTGGCTGTGCAGATCGTGGTCAGGGGTCGCAAGACCGAGGTGCCGGAGCGATTTCGCGAGCACGTGCAAGACAAGCTCGCCAAGCTCACCAAGTACGACGACCGGCTCAGCCGGATCGACGTCGAGGTGACTCGGGAGAACAACCCGCGGTTGGCCGCCGAGGCCGAGCGCGTGGAGATCACGGCACGGTCCAAAGGCCCCGTCATCCGGGCCGAGGCCGCCGCCCCCGACCGCTACGCCGCCCTGGACCAGGCCGTCAGCCGGTTGGAGGGACGGCTGCGGCGTGCCGCTGACCGACGTCACGACCGCCGCAAGGCCGGCGCTCCGAACGGTCTGGCGGGGGCGCTCCCGAGCGACCTCCCGCCCGTCCCAGCACTGGACGCACTCGAGGAGGAGGTAACCTCCGAAGCCGAGGAGGCTGCGCTGATCGTGCGCGACAAGACGCACGAGGCTGAGCCGATGAGCCTCGACCAGGCGCTGTACGAGATGGAGTTGGTCGGGCACGACTTCTTCCTCTTCGTCGACGACCAGAGCCGGCTTCCCAGCGTCGTCTACCGGCGCCGTGGGTACCAGTACGGTGTGATCAGGCTGGCCGTCTGAGGTCGCAACCCCGACGGCTCTCCCTGCCCGCCGCGCGACGGGTTGCGCTGGGCGCTCAGGGCCTTGCCCGCAGGCCTGGCCGAGCGGCGCGGCGAGCCGACGTGCTCGCCACGGTCCGGCGGCTCGGCCTCGTGCAGATCGACTCGGTCAACGTGCTGACACGGGCGCACTACCTGCCGCTGTTCAGCCGTCTTGGTCCTTACCGACGCGAGTGGTTGGACGATGCTGCGGTCCCAGGGCGGCGCCCTGTCGCGCTCACCGAGTACTGGGCCCACGAGGCGTCGCTGCTGCCGGTCGAGTCCCACCCGCTGCTGCGGTGGCGCATGCAGACAGCCGACTCCGACGCCTGGGGCGGCATGCGTCGCATTGCTGTCGAGCGGCCTGATCTCGTGTCGCAGGTTCGGGCCAGCGTGGCGGCCCAGGGGCCGGTGAGCGCCGCAGAGCTCGAGGCCTGGCACGGCAAGACTCTGCCGCAGGGCAGCCACTGGGGTTGGCGGTGGAGCGAGGTCAAGCGGGCGCTGGAGTACCTGTTCTGGTCCGGTCAAGTCGTCGCCGCCGGACGCGGCTCGGGTTTCCAGCGACGCTACGACGTGCCGGAGAGGGTGCTACCGGCGAGCGTGCTGGACGAGCCGACGCCGAGCCGTGAGGAGGCCATTCGCAGGCTGGTTGCGATCGCGGCCCGGGCCCACGGCGTCGCGACCGAGCCCGATCTGCGGGACTACTTCCGCCTCGCTGCGGCCGACAGCCAACGTGCCGTGGCCGAGCTCGTCGAGGAAGGGACGCTCGTGCCAGCAAGCGTGCGTGGGTGGTCGCCTGCGGCGTACCTGCACACCGACGCCCGCACTCCACGCACGGCCAGTGCCCGCGCGCTGCTCGCGCCCTTCGACCCCTTGGTCTGGACCCGTCCGCGCGCCGAGTCGCTGTTCGCGTTCCGGTACCGGCTGGAGATCTACGTCCCGGCGGCCAAGCGGGTCCACGGCTACTACGTGCTGCCCTTCCTGCTCGGCGACCGATTGGTGGCCAGGGTGGATCTCAAGGCTGACCGCGCAGCCGGGGTGCTGCGCGTGCGTTCGGCCTGGGCGGAGCCTCAACCGCCGGAGGAGACGCCCGACGAGCTCGCCGCTGCGCTGGTCGAGCTGGCTGGGTGGCTCTCGCTGGACCGCGTCGCGGTCGACGACACCGGTGACCTCGCCCCGCACCTCGCGCGGCACCTACCATGGTGAGTCGTGGCCACCTTCTTCGATCGACTGATGCGCGCCGGTGAGGGCAAGATCCTCAAGCGGCTCACCCTGCTGACGGCACAGGTCAACCGGCTCGAAGACGACATGGTCGGGCTCTCCGACGGTGAGCTGCGCGCCCTGACCGCGGAGTACCAGGCCCGGGCACGCGACGGGGAGTCCCTCGACGACCTGCTGCCCGAGGCGTTCGCGACGGTGCGCGAAGCAGCCAAGCGCACGCTGGGCCAGCGCCACTACGACGTCCAGCTCATGGGCGGGGCTGCCCTGCACCTGGGCAACATCGCCGAGATGAAGACCGGTGAGGGCAAGACGCTGGTCTCGACGCTGCCGGCGTACCTCAACGCGCTCGCCGGCGACGGCGTGCACGTTGTGACGGTCAACGACTACCTGGCCAGCCGCGACTCCGACTGGATGGGAAGGGTTCACCGCTTTCTCGGACTGTCCGTCGGCACGATCCTCGCCCAGATGCCGCCGGCCACGCGTCGCGAGCAGTACGCCGCCGACATCACCTACGGCACGAACAACGAGTTCGGCTTCGACTACCTGCGCGACAACATGGCCATGATGCGCGACGACCTGGTTCAGCGCGGTCACCACTTTGCGATCGTCGACGAGGTCGACTCGATCCTCATCGACGAGGCCCGCACCCCACTGATCATCTCCGGCCCGGCCGACCAGCCCACCAAGTGGTACTCGGAGTTCTCCCGCCTCGCGGCGTCCATGGAGCGCGACGTCGACTACGAGGTCGACGAGAAGAAGCGCACCGTCGGCATCCTCGAGCCCGGCATCGCCACGATCGAGGACCACCTCGGCATCGACAACCTGTACGAGTCGGCGAACACCCCGCTGATCCAGTACCTGAACAACTCCATCAAGGCCAAGGAGCTGTACCGGCGCGACAAGGAGTACATCGTCATGGACGGCGAGGTGCTCATCGTCGACGAGCACACCGGACGTGTGCTGTCCGGCCGCCGCTACAGCGAGGGCATGCACCAGGCGATCGAGGCCAAGGAGTCGGTCGAGATCAAGCAGGAGAACCAGACGCTCGCCACCGTCACCCTGCAGAACTTCTTCCGCCTGTACGACAAGCTCGGGGGCATGACCGGCACGGCCATGACCGAGGCCAGCGAGTTCGACAAGATCTACGGCCTCGGCGTCGTGCCCATCCCCACCAACCGCGACATGGTGCGCCTGGACAAGCCCGACTTCATCTACCGAACCGTCGACGCCAAGTTCGACGCTGCCGTCACCGACATCGTCGAGCGGCACCGCAAGGGGCAGCCGGTGCTGGTCGGCACCGCGAGCGTGCAGACCTCCGAGCAGCTGTCCATGCTGCTGAGCGGGCAGGGCATCGTCCACGAGGTGCTCAACGCCAAGCAGCACGCGCGAGAGGCCAGCATCGTCGCCCAGGCGGGCCGGCGAGGCGCGGTGACAGTGGCCACGAACATGGCCGGACGAGGCACCGACATCACCCTCGGCGGCAACCCGGAGGTGCTGGCCGCCCAAGAGCTGGCCGACCGCGGGCTGGACCCCGCCGAGGACGCCGAGGCCTACGAAGCCGCGTGGACCCCCGCCCTGGAGAAGTACAGCGCTCAGGTCAAGGCCGAGCACGACGAGGTGACCGCACTCGGTGGGCTCTACGTCATCGGCACCGAGCGTCACGAGTCGCGCCGCATCGACAACCAGCTGCGGGGTCGGTCGGGTCGTCAGGGGGACCCCGGCGAGTCGCGCTTCTACATCTCGCTGCAGGACGACCTGATGCGTCGCTTCGGCGGCGCCCTCGGGCTCATGGACCGGGCTCTGGGTGGGCTCGGCGACGACTCGGTGCCGCTGGAGTCCAAGACCGTGAGCCGCACCATCGAGCGAGCGCAGAGCCAGGCCGAGGCGCAGTACTTCGAGATCCGCAAGGACGTCCTCAAGTACGACGACGTGCTCAACGCCCAACGCGAGGTCATCTACGCCGAGCGGCGCCGCGTGCTCGACGGTGAGGACATGCAGGATCAGCTGCGGCACATGATCGACGACGTCGTCGAGGCCTACGTCCGGGCAGCAACCAGCGAGGGCTACCCGGAGAGCTGGGACCTGGACAAGCTCTGGACCAGCCTGCGCACGCTGTACCCGATCAGCGTCACGGTTCCCGACATCGAGCGGGAGGCCGGCGGGCGGGAGGGGCTGACGTCGGACTTCTTGGTCACGGCGATCGTCGAGGACGCTCAGAACGCCTACGTCCAGCGTGAGGCCGAGCTGAGCGCACCAGTGATGCGCGAGGTCGAGCGCCGGGTCGTGCTCACGGTGCTCGACCGGCGGTGGCGCGAGCACCTCTACGAGATGGACTACCTGCGCGAGGGCATCGGGCTGAGGGCGATGGCGCAGCGCAACCCGTTGGTCGAGTACCAGCGGGAGGGCTACGACATGTTCTCGGCGATGATGGACGGCATCAAGGAGGAGTCGGTCGGCCTGCTGTTCCACGTCGAGGTCACGGAGCCGGAGCCGACGACCGGTCAGGCCGAGGGGGCAGCGGTGCTGGTCGCCGACGGCCTCGTCTCCGCCAAGCCCCCGGCACAGCTGGAGTACACCGCGCCCACCGTCGACGGAGCCGGTGAGGTCATGCACCGCACGGTGGCGGCCGGCTCGGGGAACGGCGCCACCAGTGCCGACGACGCCGCGGGCGGTGACGACAGCGCCAGCGGCAATGGCGATGGGCGAACACGCGGCCGTCGCACCCGGTCGAAGGGGCGCCGACGCTAGACGATGTCGAGGGCGGTGCACAGCCACCGCCGTTCGAGCGCCTCCAGACGCATGGCCATGGCGCGACATCGGGTGCCGTCGTCGACAACGGCGACGGCCTCCACTGATCCCTCGAGCGACGTACTGATCCGGACCCTGCGCACCCGCACCGGAGGTCCGCCCGGGGCTCGCCGCACGCTGGGGGCCGAGCGCCGGAGGCGTTCGTGGATCTCCGGGTCGACCCACCGCAGCACCTGAGCCACCGGTCGCCGGCCGCCGAGGATCTCGACCACCGCCTGGGCCAGCAGGGCCGCCCATCGCCGGGGCTCGGGCAAGGCACCGAGGTCGGGCGGTCGCGGTCGCTCCTCGTCGCAGTCGCG
>Ga0272442_10012774_pt1 | contig 10103 bp, 8 predicted proteins | sample SSMForm2O_FD_200262 | JGI IMG/M metagenome (GOLD analysis project Ga0272442, IMG submission 200262) | Marine sediment archaeal communities from Little Sippewissett salt marsh, Falmouth, MA, United States - SSM-Form-2O | ecosystem: Environmental > Aquatic > Marine > Wetlands > Sediment ... | reverse complement strand
TTAATTCGTTAACCGGAGAAAAAAACTGGGATTTTGAAACAGGATGGGGAGTTGTCACAAAACCAGTCATTACAGATAAATTTGTTCTATTTGGATCTTTAGACAATAATTTTTATGCACTTAACAAAAACACAGGTAAACTTGAGTGGTCTTTTCCATGCTATGCTGGAATACAATCAAATCCTGCTGTATATGGTGAATATGTATTCTTTGGCTGTGACGACGGTATTTTTTATGCTTTAGATAAAGATACGGGAAAACTTGGTTGGGATTTTAAACCAAAATATTCAATTGAAGATAATATAGTACAAAACTATCTTACCACACCAATAAACTCAGATCCAGTGATAGACAACGGAACTGTTTACATATCTGTTGAAGATACAATTTATGCACTTGATGCGCAAACAACTGAATCAAGATTAGGAAACTCTGATCTGAAGCAGAAAAATTCTAATGATTATATTATACCAATGGCAATTTTGACATGTATAATTATTCTGCTTTTAGTTATAATTTTTATACGAAAATATAAAAAATAAATGATATATTTATAAACTATAAAAACAACTATTAATGTTTAGAGGCTGATAACAATCGCAAAAGAACTTTGGAACTCCCGTTTCATATTCATAATGGCAGCAATCGGATCAGCCGTAGGCCTTGGAAATGTATGGCGATTTCCTTATGTTTGTTATCAAAACGGTGGCGGGGCATTTCTTATACCTTATTTTGTAGCACTTTTTACTGCAGGAATACCTCTGATGATTCTTGAGTTTTCAATAGGGAACTGGGCCCGTAAAGCACCTCCTGAAGCTTTCAAAAAGATTGGTAAAAAATGGGAATGGGCAGGGTGGTTAACAGTTCTTATGCCTTTTGTTGTCGCATTATATTACGTAGTAATAATGGCATGGTGTTTTGCATATATGATATATGCAGTAGACCTCAGATGGGGAGGGGACGCTGGCTCGTTTTTTTCAAGTTTTCTAGGAGACACAGGTAGCCCAGTAAACCTAGGTGGACTGAGTATACCTATACTGCTAGGTCTTATTGCGATATGGTTTACCGTATTTTTTATACTTTACAAAGGAGTAAAGCGCATTGGAAAAGTAGTGGCGCTCACTGTTCCCATACCAACAATTCTTCTTATTATTTTAACAGTTAGAGGAGTTACCTTACCAGGGGCAATTGAAGGTATTAGCTATTATTTAACGCCTAACTTTTCGAGTCTCTTGGATATCAATGTATGGCTTGCGGCATATGCACAAATATTTTTCTCAATAGGTGTTGCACAAGGAATAATGATTACATATGCAAGTTTTCTAAAAAAGAAATCGGATATCAACAACAACGCATTTATCATATCACTTGCTGATGCAGGAACAAGTTTTCTTGCAGGATTTACAGTATTTAGCGTTGTAGGATACCTTGCATCAACACAAGGAATAACTATAGCCGCTCTTGGCGAACAGATTGCAGGGCCAAACCTTACATTTGTAACATACCCAACGGCAATTTCTCTTCTACCATTTGCCGCAGCTTTCTTTGGCTTTATCTTTTTTGTTGCTCTTCTCACATTTGGAATTGATTCAGCATTTTCGATGATTGAGCCGATATCTGCGGGTCTTAATGATAAATTTAAATTTTCAAAAACTAAGTCAGTGGGAATACTGTGTTCTCTAGGATTTGTTTTTAGTTTAATGTTTGTAATGGGAAATGGTTTACATTTAGTCAATATCTTTGATCATTTCATAGCAAACTTTGGACTTGTAACAATAGGGCTTATAGAATGTGTGTTATTTGGATGGTTATTTACAGTTAAAAGGATAAGAAATCATGCAAATGCAAATTCAGATTTTAAGATTGGTAGATGGTGGGACATACTCATAAAATACGTGATACCTCTTGTGCTTTCTGTAATTCTAATCCTGTCAATAATTGAAAACGTTACAAAACCATATAACAATTATTCCTGGTGGATTTTATTACCCTTAGGGGTCCTTCCCATAGCGCTCTTATTTGTTTTTTCATTTATTTTTGCAAAAATAAAGCCAAAAGGAGGAAAAGAATAGATGCTGCCTCTTTCTGCAATTATTATGTTTATATTTGGAGCAACAGTAATCTATGGGGGTCTTGTGTATTTCATATATAGAGCGGTTAAGAAAAAGAAATAATTTACTGAGATGGTGCATATGAGTGTTAAAATAACTATCTTAGCTGTATTTGTTTTTCTCATATTGTTATTTTCAGTTGTTTTTATAAGAGATACGAAAATTGAAAAAGAAGATGGAAAAAAAGATGTTTTTTTAAGTTTACAAGAACTAATAAATGAGGCAAAGGCCGAAGATATAATACATGTTTCTGATGGGATTTATTATGAAACAATAATTATCAACAAACCAATAACTCTCATTGGATGTGAAAAAGAAAAGACAATAATTGATGGGGAAGGAGCAGAAAACATCATACATATAACTTGTGATGGTGTGAAATTAATTAATTTTACAATAAGAAACTCTGGCGGATATAAACAGAATTCTGGAGTGAAAATAAATTCAGATAACAATGAAATAGTGAACTGTGAAATATATAGAACAAAAACAGGATTATACATAGAAAAATCAAAAAATAACATTATATCTAATTGCCTATTTCACACAAATGGAGATGGTATTTATTCCAGTAGCTCTGAAGGTAATTTAATTAAAAACTGTCAATTTACTCATAACTCTTTTGGAATTAATATTAAAGATTCAAAAGATGAAAAAATCTATAATTCATATGCTCATACAAACGGCATTGGAATATATGCAAGAGACTCATTAGACGTAGAAATATACAATTCTGCAATATGTGATAACAACCAAGACGGTGGAGGCATATGGTTCTTTAATTGTGAAAATCTAAAGATAGATAATTGTAATATAAATCACAATGGCGCTGGAATAAAGTTAGACGAAACTGATTCTCAAATTCTTAATTCTACATTAAACTGGAATATGTATAATACAATTAAACTAAAAAACGTTGAAAATACTATTATTCAAAATTGCAATATACAAAATAGCTATCGTGCAGCAATTTTTTTAGGAGGGAGCAAAATCCTCCTGAATAACAATAACATTATAAACAGTGGACTTCACTCCTTAGAAATAGATAAAAATTCTTTTTGTAATGCAAAAAACAATTACTGGGGTTCAAAAAAGGGCCCATCTTATTTTGCATTTAATTCAGGAGAAAAAATCTCTTTTAAACCACTTAAAATAAAAACAGTTCCTTATGAAAAAAATATAATAGAAAATATCGGTTGTGATTGGAAAGTAGAACAAAGATTTTCAAAAGAAGAAATTGAAAACGATTTTTTTACAAATATAACATTTACACAAAAAGATACAGATGGAGATGGAGTACCTGATTCCTGGGAAGAGAAATGGGGTTATAACCCCTACGTTCAAGAGGAGCATAACACTTTAGATCCAGATAAGGATGCTCTGAATAATATACAAGAGTGTTACACTGAAAAATATGGCTCAAATCCATTCTACAAAGATGTTTTTATCGAAATTGATTACTCCAATGGAAATAAACCATCAGCTGAAGTTATAAACAATGCAAAAGAAATATTCAAAGAACATGAAATCAATCTGCATATAGATACAGGAAATTTAGATGGCGGAGAAGAAATACCCATTAAAAATGTTGAATCCTGTGAAGAATTCAGAGATATTTATTGGGATTATTTTTTACATAACGACATGGATAATCCTAGAAAGGGAATTTTTCGTTATGCTGTTGTAGTTGACACTATTGAAGAGATTTGGGCAGGTTTTGTATTTGTTGGTTGGGATCACTTGGACACAGTAGGAATTTCCATTCAACCTATAGAAAGTAAACGTTTTTATAACTCTAAAGATAGGTTGATAATAGGTGGAATTACTCATGAACTAGGTCACTTGATGGGGCTTATTATTGATGATCATGGCGGGATTGATAATACAGGTGCTTCAACACCCTTCACGATAGAATGGCTCAAATATAGTAATTATAAAAGTTGTCTTAATTATAGATACGTTTATGATATGCTAGGTTACTCTGATGGGTCTCATGGTAAGAATGATTTTGACGATTGGAACAATCTGGATTTTTATTTCTTTAAAAATACTGATTTTGACTTTACAGAAGGGAGTTAAATATTTGATAAAACCTTATTTTCCAGCTCATTTAAATTACTGAGATAATCTGAACTATACTCAAAATCAAAATTGTAAAAAATATTTTTTAAAATTAATTGATGGGCAGATGCAACATTAAAATCAGCATTTTTATCAGGATTAAAAAGAGCTTCTAAAACTTCTTGTTTTTCTATTTTACCTGCCCCTACTTTTTTTACTGCAGAAATTATTCTTCTTATCTGATTCCATAAAAAGTTAGGTGCGTAGAAATCAATAATTAAAAAATCATCTAATTTTGATACGGCTATATTATCTATTTTTCTAATAGGATCTTTAAATTCTTCTACTCTTGCAAAATTGCTAAAATCATGAACACCTGTAAACAATGAAAGAGTTTCTGTTACTTTATTAATGTCAATATCACTATGTTTTAGATAATATCTATACACTCTTGTTTTTGCATGCCTTGGGTTAAAATCATCATCTACTTCAACTGATGCGTAAAATAATATATCACCGGTTTCTGGGATTAAATTATCAAGTATTTTCTTACTTGTAAATGAAGTGTTAAATGCAACTACATTACAAAGCGCAGAAACCCCTTTGTCAGTTCTACTCGCCGAACGAAAATAAGAGTCTTTTGTATCTTCTATAAAACCATGTTTTATCAATGTTTTAATTACTTCTCCCTCGGCTGTTTTAAGATTAGGTTGTCTAGCATAACCATAAAAATTTTGTCCATTGTATGCAAATTTTAATGCTACTCTCATAATAACACTTTTTTATAAAAAAACGTCACTGCGAGTGCGATCTGTCATTTCACCAGAAATATTTGTTTTCATGATTTTTTCAACTTCATCACGGTCTTTACTATGACCAAGCGCCCACATAAGTTTTACATAAGCAGTTTCCGGAAGCATATCATCACAAGGAATAATGCCTGTTTTCAAGAGATCTCTGCCAGTTGAGTAGACTTTCATGTTGACACGGCCAAATAGACACTGCGAGGTCATTGCAAAAATTGTTCCTTTGGCTCTTAGTTCCTTTATTCTTGGAATAACTTTTTTTGGAACATGACCAAGGCCTGTTCCAATAAGTACTATCCCCTTCTTTTCAGGAATGCCTTCAGGTTTTAATCCAGGATATGAATAGACCATTGATACATCTGTTTCTATTTTATCATCAACGGTAACTGTTCCCTTGGTTTTTTTCTTGTATTCTTTGTTAAATTTAATACCTTTTTTATCAACGATTCCTATCGGAATGTCATTTACTGATTTGAATGCATCACGTCTGCTCGTATGAAACTTACGAACTTTTGTGCCTCTATGAATAGCACTAGTCTTATCAGATGTTTCTTCATGCATTACTGATACTACTTCCCCAATATCAGTTTTTGAAGCAACTGTTGCTGCTGCTATAAGATTTTGTGCAGCATCTGAGCTTGGCCTGTCACTACTTCTTTGAGCACCAACTAAAACCACTGGACCTGATAAATCTTTTAACATAAATGACAAAGCAGCACCAGTATAGCCCATTGTATCAGTACCATGAGGAATAACCACTCCAACTGATCCTGAGTTTAACTCTTTTGCAACTTCTTTTGCAAGTTCTTTCCAATGAAAAACTTCTATATTCTCACTAAGAATTTGAAAAGCAACCTGTGTTTTAAAATTACATATATCAAAAGCCTCGGGAACAGAAAAAGCAAGATCTTTTGCAGAACTTGCAGGATGAACAGCACCTGTTCTATAATCTACATAACAAGCGATAGTGCCGCCGGTGCCTATTACAGACACGGTTGGTTTAGATTTATCAAAAGGTATCTCTTTTGGTTTTTTAACAACAGGTTTATGTTTTTTAACTAAACTTATTTTAGCATCTTTATTAACTGAGATTCCTATGTTATATCCGTTATCAAGTTTTATGTTAACTACATCAGCATCACTAAACTGATGATGTGGCATTAAAACTCCTTCTTTTTTTGTATATTTTGTTTCGACTAAAATTCTGTCGCCTGTTTCAGCGTTAATTTTGTCTAATTTTTCCTTTATGAATTTTTTTCGAGTCATAAGATGTTCAAATCTATAATACAGAACATATTCTTAAAAGATAGTCTCCAAATCACATTTTCGTATTAAATAACAAGGTTAATAAAAGGAAATGAATTATTAGTCTCTAAAATTTTGTATGGGGAGAAATAAAATGGATATTGGAAAGACTATTAATCAGACTATTAGGTTATTGACTAATCCTAAGAAAACTCTTCAAGAGTTGAAAAGTCAAAGTATGACGAGAAATGACATAATAATGTACCTGGCCATTGTTGCAATTCCATCATTCATAGGTATTTTAGTTGGATATGGTTTTTTATGGTTCTGGGGAGCAAACTTTATAGGACCTGCACTCGCTGGTGCTGTTATTTATTATGTTGTTGCAATAATAGGAATCATAGTGCTTGGCTACATATTTAATGCTCTTGCACCAACATTTAAGTCGCAACAAAACCAAGCACAAGCTCTAAAGCTTGTGGCGTTTACTGCAACACCTTGGCTGCTAGGAGGAATATTTTACATCCTTCCTGGATACACTTGGCCATTAACTTTTCTTGCAGGATTATATGGTTTGTATCTCTTATACATTGGAATACCTATGTTTATGGGCACCCCGCAAGATCAACAAATACCCTATCTAATAATTACAATAGTAATCTATGCTGTAATCATGGGTGTACTATGGTGGATAACAAACACAATTATATGGAATATGGCATGGGGTGCAGCATTGGCACCATACGCAAAATATTGGTATTAAAAAGTTATATCGGAGAGGTTTCAAACCTCTCAAAAACTCTTTTTTAATCTGGATTTATAAAAAATTGGTCTTCAATCTTTACAATCTCTATTTTTTCTGAATTATAAGTTTTTGCTTTTGGTTTTCTAATGGTTATTATTTTATAACTATCGGGATTCATAAGCTGTATTTCTTCTTTTTTTTGGCTTACAATTATCCGTTCTTTTAGTAAATCTTTGTTTCCGAGAATCCTTGCTTTTTCAATTTCCTTAATGTCTATTCCTATCTCTTCATGATTTTTTAGATTGATTACTTTTGCCTTATTTGTCTGAATTGTGAGTATTTTGTAAAAATTGTTTTTATATTCAATAAAATCTTCTTTTCTAAAAGAATGAAGTCTTAGTAGGTGAGTTACACGATATAGTTGCCTACCATCTTTCATTCCTATATTTTTTGAGGAGTGTTTTACAATACCACCATATTCTTCATGTATCTTTTTAATTATTGCCTGTGCTGCAGTTTTATCGCTTAGGAAAAAATCTATTCCACCGTGTTCTTCCCACATATCTGTAATAAAAACGGTCCTGTTACCTTTAGCCTGCATGTTTTGAACATGGTTTTGTACCAATATATTTATATTTTCAAGTTCGTCTTTTGTTAGGTCTCTTTTATCTGCTCTAATCTGAAGTATGGCTTCATGATACCCGCCAAATCGCTTTGAACATACGTCACAGACTGTTTTTTTAAGATGAACTAAAAGATCATGCTCCTCAGTTATATCTTGTTTTCCAACAAAACCTGAAATATATACTTTGCATTCCATGTTTGTCTTTTTATCATCACATACTGGATTGATATCAATTTTTTTAAGATCAGGGCTTATCTTGAAAGTACTTTTTATAATTCTCCTAAGCACATCTTGTAGTAATTCAGAAGTCCAGATATTTTTGTATTTGTAAGAGTTACAATGCGAACAAAAAGGAAGATCTATTTCAGATGGACCGTGAGTAAACCTATTTTCTTTTAAGAAGCAATCTAGACATACTCCGTTTTTGTATATTTCTTTTTCTTCTCCGCATTCAACGCAAAACATGTTTTTCTTTCGTAATGCTCCGTATATTATAAGTATATAGGTTGTTTTTACATATTTTTGTGTGTAAAATTAAAAAAGCTGAACTAAAAGACATTGCTGGAATAATGGAGAGTTACAACAAAGAAATAAAAGAAGGTGTTGCTACTTTTGATACAAAAGAAAAAACTTTTGAGGAAATGAAGAAATGGTTTGGAGAACATGGACCTAAAAATCCTATAATGACTGCTGAAATAAATAATGAATTAGTCGGTTGGGCTAGTCTAAGTAAGTATGATGATAAAAAAGCATATTCTGATACTGCAGAAATATCTCTTTACGTAAAAAAAGAGTTACAAAACAAAGGGATTGGAAAAAGGTTGATGAAAAGAATATTAGACGAGGGGAAAAGAGCTGGTCTGCATACAGTTATTGCAAGAATCACTAATGGAAATCAGATTAGTGTAAAACTTCATAAAAAATTTGGATTTGAATACGTGGGAATCTATAGAGAAGTAGGGAAAAAATTTGGAAAAACTCTTGATGTTCACCTAATGCAAAAAATATTTAGAAATTAGTTTTTAATTGACTTAAAACCTAATTCAAATGCTTTTTTGTTGATATTTTGATATTTTTTAGGTACATTTTCAAGGATTGTATCGAGTAGGGCTTCTTTTTTGAATGGAAGTACGTCTGCTCCTGCAAGAGCGCCTAGCATTACAACATTTTTTGTAATAAGAGCACCTGCCTCTCTTGCAAGTTTTGTTGCATCAATCTTATGAAGTTTTCCATATCCTTCAAGTTCTTTGAATATTTTCTCAATTTCAGGATATTCCTCATCTCCAGTTGCAACTGTAAATGGGATTACAGGAGTTACATCAGTAATTATTTTTGTATCTTTGTTTGTATATTGAACATACCTCAGTGCTTCAGAGGGTTCCATACTAAGAAACGCTTTTGCAGATCCGTTTGGAACAAGAGGTCCTGAAACACCACCCATTCTTACTGTACAGTTAACACTACCGCCTCTCTGTGCCATACCATGCACTTCAGATACGAAAACGTTTACGCCTGCTTTTACAGCAGCTTTACCCAGTATATTTGCAGCAGTAATTACACCCTGGCCCCCTACACCTGTAAGAACTATACTAATTTTCTCTTCCATTTATTTTTCCCCCTTTACATGAATTGCACCAAACGGGCAAATCGTTGCACAGTTTCCACAGCCATTACACTGTTGCTCATCAATTAGTACGCTCCCCTCCTCACCATAATATATTGCAGGGCAACCAAATCGCCCTATGCAAGTCTTACATTTCTTACATTTTTCTTGATCAATTGTGTAAACAGGTATTTTTTCACCACGTTTTCTCTTATCTCTATTTTCCAAAAGAATGCATGGTGATTTACTGACAACAACAGCAGGGCCTTTAAAATCAAGAGCTCTTTTAAATGCTTCAGTAGTTGACTTTATGTCATTTGGATCAGTTATTTCAACGAGTTCCGCACCACATCCTTTACAAACCTCTTCAACAAGGATTTTTTTTGCAGGTCGGCCCATTCCATCAAACTCGGTACCTGGATGTGGTTGATGCCCAGTCATAGCAGTAGTCCTGTTATCCAGTACAGTTATTACAACATCATGTTTATGATGTACTGCATTTACAAGTGGCGGAATGCCACTATGGAAAAACGTTGAGTCTCCCATGAAACTGATTATTTTTTCATCAGTGGCCACTGCAAGACCACATGCTGTTCCAGCATTACTGCCCATGCATAGAAGTAAATCAGCCATCTCCAGTGGTTTTGCACGACCAAGTGTGTAACAGCCAATATCTGTAGGATATATCACTCCTTTTGGTTTTGCCTTTTTTGCAGCATAATATGTTGCTCTATGAGGACATCCTGGGCAAAGTGCAGGCGGCCTACTTGGTAGGTTTACATCTGATTTTTTAGGTGTTTCATAAGCTTTTTCTACTTTGAATATTTTACAAAATGCATCTGTTACTATGTCAGGATTGTACTCAAAGAGTCTTGAGAAGTGTCCAGTAGATTTACCATATACTTTT
>Ga0272442_10012773_pt1 | contig 10103 bp, 9 predicted proteins | sample SSMForm2O_FD_200262 | JGI IMG/M metagenome (GOLD analysis project Ga0272442, IMG submission 200262) | Marine sediment archaeal communities from Little Sippewissett salt marsh, Falmouth, MA, United States - SSM-Form-2O | ecosystem: Environmental > Aquatic > Marine > Wetlands > Sediment ... | reverse complement strand
TCTCTCCATCTTTGGTTACGCGAATCACATCACCGATTTCTGCACCCACATTCTTCAAAAGCTTCAATGCGTATCCCCTGTAACCTGGAAACTCTTCACTCAATCCCGTCTTCTCCTGTTCCTGTTTTCTTCAGCGTAAGATGCTGAAAACATATTCTTTTACTTCGACCAGTTTATTAAAGGATTCAGTTAACGACACCCAGGGACGCAGTTCGTCACAGATGTCGTAGGATTAAGCAGGCAGAAATCTTTTCAGGTTATTTTACTCTGCATTTATTTATTTATGTTAGAAAGTGATTACTTGTTAATCATCAGTGTGGTATGTTGGCTCTTCTAGTGCTGTGGTCCATAGAATTATGAAGTAGTTTTGCATTCCAGAAATTAAGCTGAGATTGCTTGACCACAAAGCAGGAGACTCTGATAATCTAGCATTGGGGTCTGTGAAGATCAAAATTTCTTTTCGGTCATATATGGTCATCACAGTTTCTGGCGGAGAAGGAAGAAATCTGACTTTGCAGCTAGCATCTTTATTAAGGAAGTTCAAAATTTCATCTGAGGCTCTGCTTTTTTCAGGTTTATCTATAATGATCCGGCACTTGACGTTTCTAGACCATGCCCCCTCCAATGCCTCAGAAAACATGGATATTTTCGAAATCCTTTCATAAGAACTTACGAGATTAATAGAAGATTGGGTATTCTCAATAGCTTCCTGTATTTTATATAAGACGGCTTCCTTTGAGGGAACCCAAACAAATTCTGCTTTTTCTGTCAACAGTTGCTCGTTGCTGTGATTAAACTGGTCTACTAAGCTTTCGGTTTGTGACTCTATTATGGTAAGTTCTTTGTGTTTCTGTTTAAGTAAGAAGGAAATGCCTTTCTTTAGTGGTATGGCTCTGAATTTGGTTGGTCGATTGATTACTTTTTCAATCAACTTTGACTTCTCAAGGTCTGCTATTACTCGATAAACGTCCTGTCTAGCTATGTGTGTGTCTTTGGAAATGCTTTTTGCGTCTAAGCATCCGAAACGGCATAGTGATAAGTAGATTTTTGCCTGACAAAGGGTTAGTCCTAACCCTTGTAAAACTTCTATACCTTTATTGATACTCGACATTGCCCTCGCATACAATTGTGCGGTTTTTAGTTAAAAAGCTTTTGATTTGTCAGTGGGACATCGACTTACCACATTTTAACTACGACTACATGCAAAGAGGTAACAGTAAAAACAAAAAATGGAGATAAACATGATAAACCTGAAAAATAAAACAAAAATTACCACTATACTAATAGTTCTAATGTTCACAATTTCGTCTTTCATCGTTGCTATACCATTCGCGCACGCGCGCACACAGACAACCTATCCTTTCCTAGGTGTTGTACCTAACCCCGTAGGAGTAAACCAATATATTCTACTGCACGTCGGAATCTTCCAGCAACTATCAAGTGTAAAACAGTCTTGGCGAGATCTATCAATAACAATCGAGAAGCCAGATGGTTCAGTTGACACAATCGAAAACATTAACACAGACTCAACAGGCGGAACCGGTAGAACATACCTTCCAACTGTAGCCGGCACTTACTATCTTCAGGCTCACTTCCCTGAGCAAGTGATAGAAGAGGACGTAAATGAAGCCCCTGGTCTCGAAATTGGAGACGTAATGTTAGCAAGCGAGAGCGAAGTAGTTGAACTAATAGTTCAAGATGAAGCTATACCCTACTATCCTGGTCATAATATGCCAAAAGAATACTGGACTCGTCCAATAGATGCACAGCTTAGAGAATGGGCTGACATGACAGGCAACTGGTTAGCTGCAAGCTCTTCACGCCAATGTGTAGTTCCTGGTAACTCAGAAGCACCAGAAACTGCACACATTATTTGGACAAAAGTGCTAGCTCAAGGAGGTATTGCAGGAACAACCGAATTCAGTGACCTTCCTGCTACTGACCAGCTAGGTCCTGAATGGTCATTCAGTCACGGAGACGCATATGAAGGCAAATGGTCAAACCGAATTATCATCGATGGCGTTCTCATCTATAACCACCGAAGCAACGACATACCCTATTATTGGACTGCTGTAGACGTGCGTACTGGTGAAGAACTGTGGAAGAAAGAAATTATGGTCAACGACCGCGCAGAAACAATTGATGGCGCATGGAATCTGAGGTGGGGCGGATATAATCATCACGCAATCTACGCATACTTCTATGTGGCTAGCGGTCGTGATTATTACTTCTTTGACCCACTCACTGGTGAATGGGAATGGACACTAGAGAATATGCCTTCTGGTACCACAGTGTTTAATGATGATGGATGGTGGTATCAGGTCAACCTAAACTACAATACTGGTGAAGGATATGTCTGGAGCATGGTCGATTTCATCGAACCATTCGACTTAGACAGTCCTGCTGCAGGCAGTTGGCAACCCGCAGGATCCTTCTATGGAGCCAGACATGCAACACTTGACGCAGCAGAAATTGATGACGACACCGGAGAACTAACACATGATGCTCAACGCGGATACGTAACTGAATTTACATTCGATCCTGACGACTGTCTAGGTGGCTCACGTGCAGTTCGTGCTACAGGCTTTGAAGACAAAGTCTTCGGTCTACGGTATGGCTGGGATTCAATCGACACATGGGCTATCAGTTTGGAACCGGGACATGAAGGAGCAACTCTGTTCAGTAAAAGCTGGGCTGGTCCATCTTGGTGGGAAGAAGGTGCAGTACAGTTCGAATTCAACGAAGTAAGCTTGAAGGATGGCGCTGCAGCCTTTTGGGTACACGACACTCTACAATATTACTGCTTCAGCACTGACACTGGCGACTTCATGTGGGGTCCAACTGAAGGCGAATATTACATGAACTACTATGGCTGGACCGAATTGGGAGAACGCCCACCATTAATGTATGACGGCAAACTCTACTCAACTGGCGCTGGCGGAGTAATCTATTGTTACGATCTAGCTGATGGAGAAATCCTTTGGGAACGTGAAGTACAAGATCCTTACCAGGAATACTTGTTCGCCAATAATTGGTGGCAATTCTTCCTGTGGATTGTTGACGACAAACTCTATTCAGCTCATATGGAACACTCTACCATCGAACCTATGCCACGCGGTGCCCCATTCGTATGCCTTGATGCACAAACCGGTGATATCGTCTGGGAATCTGAAGGTCTGTTCCGTTCAACCCGTTGGGGTGGACGTGGAATAATCGGCGATAGTGTCTTTGTAAACTTTGACACGTATGACAACCGACTGTATGCTGTTGCAAAGGGTGCAAGCGCCGTAACTCTTGAAACACCGCAAGATGCTACAACTAATATCGCTGTTACAGTCAAGGGTACTGTGATGGATGTTTCGCCAGGAATTGCCGCAGATGCTAATCTGCAAATACGGTTCCCGGATGGAGTTCCTGCAGTATCTGATGCAAGCATGTCTGATTGGATGTTGTATGTGTGGAAGAACTTTGAGCGCCCATCTGATGCTGTTGGTGTTTCGGTGAGGCTTGAGGCTGTTGGTCCTGATATGAGCTTCGAGACTATCGGTAGTACAACAAGCGATGCATATGGAAACTTTGGCTTGGGTTGGTGTCCTAGCAAAGCAGGCACTTACATGATCATTGCTACCTTTGAAGGTTCTGCAGGCTACTATGGTGCTACTGCAACAACTTACGTGACAGTCAATGACCCCGCGACAATAGAAATGCCAGAAGAATGCGATCTTAGTGGTGTTAATGAGAAACTAGACAGCCAATCAATGTATCTTATGATAGTGCTGGTGCTGGCTATTATTGCAATAATAGTGGCACTATATTGTGTGCTAGTAAAGCGCAAATAGAAGGGCAAAAGGAAACCAAAAAATCAATTCCCTTCCCTTTTTTTTCATGGGAAGTAAAAATTGGAAAAGAATAACTGGGCTGAGAAGGCTCCGTACAGGAGATGAAACTTACAGATAGCAGCAGGTTTCATCATGTATATCCATAATAAGCTCCCTGTGCAGGAGCCTCAGCAAACCAGTTATTAGTGTTCCAATCTTCATTTCGTCATTTAATTTGTTTGGAGACGTATGGTCCTTCATAGTTGTAGCCGAACTGTTTGTAGTATTGTTTTGTTCCTAGAGCGCTTGTTACAACAATTTTTTCTCGATTGTATTCTTCTTTGGCGTTTCGTTCAGCCTCAGACAAAAGAATTCTGCCATAGCCTTTATGTTGCCATGCCTCTGAAACATGTTTGCCAACTGGCACCAAAGGACCAAAAACTCGGAGTTCACGAACTATCGCTGTCGTCTCAGGAACTATTTCAGGTCTACATGCTGTTCTTGATGGAATACGTAATCGGACATAACCCAACAGAACATCATTGACTGTGTCCTCAGCAGAAATGAAATGCTCCAGTCCACCCGAAGCCTCTTCCGATACTGTTTTTATTTCAATTTTTTCTGGGTCAGGTTCCACTTTATCCTTCAGCCATCTGTGCCCCACTTCTCGGCATCTTATACACCGGCATCGCATACCCTCTGCTCCAAGCTTCTCTAAAGCAATTTGCCTAAGATTGCTCAGTTTCACTCCAGCCTCAATAAGGTTGGCTGGTATGTCTCTTTGAACCCTCATGATTCTGACCCACGGAGGAACAAACTTCTTCAGCTCCGCGATTAACTGAGCCGCCTCATCTGTGGTGTAGGGGATGTAGTCTCCCTGCTTCCACCAATCATAAACTTTTGTTCCCTTAATCACCAAGCAGGGATAAAGTTTGATCATATCTGGCTTAAAATTGGGACTCGAAAAAATTGTCTTGAAACCTTCGAGGTCACGTTCAAAACTTGAGCCTGGCAAACCTGGCATAAGATGGTAAACCACCTTCAAGCCCGCATCCTTCATTATTCTGGTGGCTTCTACAACATCCTTGACTTGGTGACCCCTGTTAACACCCACATAAATGTCATCATACACATTCTGGACTCCCACCTCAACCCTTGTCACTCCCATAGACAACATTCTGTCAACATGCTCTTGTTTTGCCCAGTCCGGTCTAGTTTCCACCGTAATTCCCACGTTACGGATTCGGCTAGTTTCCGCTAACTTCTTTGCTTCCTCCAATGAACTTGACTTCTGTTCTGTTATGGCATCCAAGCACTGCCTAACAAAATATTCCTGATACTCTGGGGGGGTGCTGGGAAAGGTGCCGCCCATAACAATGAGCTCAACCTTGTCCACTTTGTGTCCTATCGCCTCCAGTTGCTCGATGCGGGTTCTAACCTGAGCATATGGATTGTAGCTGTTTTGAGCTCCCCTCAAGGCAGCTGGTTCGTGACCCGTGTAGCTTTGAGGAACACCCTCAGTAGGTCCCCCAGGACAGTATGCACAGGGTTCATCTTTGGGGCAGGGGGAAGGCTCTGTCATCACGGCAACTACGGTTACTCCGGAGATGGTACGGACTGTTTTTCTTCGGAGAATTGGGAGCAGCTTGGCGCTTTCTTCCGGGTTAAGATGCTGTATTATTTCTGAGTTGGATGGAACTTTGTTCAGACTGTGTTTTCCTGCAACCTTAATCTTAAGGTGGTCAACGTCCCTTTTTGTGGGATTAGGCATCTCCATTAGGCGCTGAATAATCTCTAGGTACGCGGCTATGCTCATCCGTTTCATCTAGAATAAATGTTTGAAATCTTAAAGATAAAAAGGATAGCTAATCGGCAATTGACATTCTATTGCCTTTAGCTCTAACAATAACGTGAAACTGTCAATCCATGTTAGAAAACCTAAGAATTGTTACGTTGAGCCTATTAATCTTTCACCGCATTTCGGGCAAGTCATGCTAGAGCATGGTGTTCCACGAGTGTGTGGAACTGTGTATCCGCAGCTTGGGCATCTACAAGAGGCTGGACCGCCAATACCTTGTCTTTGTCCACCTCTTCCTCTTCCAAATCCTCTTCCACTACTCATTTTTATCGTCTCCTTTTGTAGTTTGATGGTTTGTTTATTCTCTGCGTGGTTTTTAGGTTTTTTGGGTACAAGCACATATAACCCATTATTACTGGTGTGTTAAATGTGCCCCTTTTTGTTCATGAGTTTGAGGTACCAATCAGGCATTGAATATTTCCTTACATTATAATCGGGCTGATACGCTTTGATGTCAATTACTGGTGTGCCATCAAACAGATCGATACCCGTGACTGAAAGCTTTCTTTGGTCTCTTTTATGCAGGCGCACAAGAGTTATTCCTATGGGGTTAGGGCGTGTAGGTGAATCTAAAGCAAAAACTCCTAATATCGGAAGATCTTCAAGACTGAAGCCCCTTCTTGTTAGTCGTCTAGGTTTCACTTTCAAAAAACCAACTTGGTCTGGCCTCAGCTTGTGCAGATAAGATAAAATAAACAAGTGAGAATAACCATCCAAACCTTCCAAGGCTTCTTCAAACTCTGGAAATATCTCCACAACTGCTTCAACTTCACTGTTTTCCTCTTTTATCTGGCTGTCAGAAGCGTCTGTGCAAATGACTCCGATGGGCTTCAAGACAATTTTGTCTGTTGAACCGACCATTTTTTCATCCCTGAAATGAGTTTGTTTTTTCTTCATATAACCTAATTGATTACCCAGCACACATGAAAGATAATTAAATCACTGTTTCACTTACTACCCAGAGGAGCGGTAAAAATAGTGAAAGTGAATCTTGACTGTATTCCTTGTTTCCAGAGGCAGGCACTTCAGGCTGTGCGTTTCATAAGTAATGATGAGAAGCTTCAGGAGAATGTGCTACGGGAAGTTGCGAAAAAGCTTCTGGAGTCAAATTGGGACTTAACTCCACCTGAGTTGGCTCATCAAGTTCACAGCATAGTGAAACGCATTACAGGCAAAGATGACCCCTACAAGGAAGTTAAGCGGGATAGCAACGATTCAGTTTTGAGGATGTATCCTGAGCTCAAAAAGAAAGTTAACCAGAGCAAAGACCCGCTTAGGACCGCTGTTAGGCTGGCGATAGCAGGCAACATCATTGACTTTGGGGTTGTACATGAGTTCAATCTGGAAGAAACAATCAGAGAAGTTCTCAAAAAGAAGTTCGCCATCGACGATTACAGGAAGCTCCAAGATAAACTGGAAGATGCTAAGACGCTTCTATTTTTTGTCGATAACGCTGGAGAAATAGGTTTTGATAAGCTCCTTGTAGAAACTTTTCTGGAAACAAAGAAGCTTGACAAAATTGATTTTGTCGTAAAAGGCGGACCAATAATAAATGATGCAACCTTGGAGGATGCGGTTTACATGGGTCTTGACACCCTACCGAACAGTGAATTTTTGACTATCAGCAACGGTGAGGCGGGAACAGGTCCAGCGAGGGGCTCACAAACCGTGAAGAAATGGATAACTGCCTATGATCTTGTGATTTCTAAGGGACAGGGAAACTATGAAGGTTTGAGCGAGCATAGCGGTTTGTTCTTTATGCTTATGGCAAAATGTCCCATCATCGCATCAGACTTGGGTGTCGAAGTAGGAGACATCATCTTAGAATATAAACATTAGCTACAAAAAACGTCAATCCACTGTTTTCGTTTAATTTTTGTATAACCTGGTACTGGCTGATTCTTGGGGCACGGCAAGTTCTGCCTTTGTGCATATCGCGATATGCCCTTTCAGTTGCTTATTTGGCTCCAAAAGTGAAACCTTTAGTTGTGCATTCTCAAGAAGAGCAACAAAACTTTCTTGGGTGAACGTTTTTTTGAATCCAGTTACTGCAAATGTGGCTTGAGATTTGCCGACTCTTTTCATTTCAGAAAGAGTTTTTGTGTGGTCTGGCATGTTTTGCAGCACTGTTATGGCGAAGATTTTATCGAACGTGCGGTCTGGGAAAGGAGTGTTGTCTGCGTCTGCCAGAATGAGTGCTACGTTTGTCATGTTTTTTGTGCGTTTTTTTGCTTCCTGAAGAACCTTCTGTGAAAGGTCTAGTCCCACTAGAAACTCTGCTTGTTTCTTGATGTGCCTGAAGAGAAATCCTGTTCCACATCCTAGGTCTAGGACAAGCTCGTTTGATTGAAATTTTAGGTTGTTTAAAATATCTTCTATTTTGGTATCCTGTTCCCTCACATATTGCACATTATAGATTGTAGCTTGCCTGTCATAATGCCTGATGTTGCTACGTTTTTCTTTCCATTCCTGCATACTTCTCAGAACTTTTATCTGCGTTCGCTCTTCTAAAGATTGTCGGCGGTTACTGTGTCCAGCAGAAATCCTGTGGCTACTTTAGAGAATCCAGCTGTTGAAGAGGCAGCAGAATTCATAAAAGGTGCTTTTTCTGAACGGAAAACTGTGATTCTGGTAGGCAACTGCTGGGTAGACTACACAGGACGGGCAAGCTCAAAACTGGAACCCGGAGAGCGCATCATAATAATCAAAGAGGACGGCTCAGTTCTAGTTCATCGCCCCAGCGGATACGAGCCTGTTAACTGGCAACCCCCAGGATGCCTATTCCAAACCCGCGTAAAAGGAGACACGTTGCGGATTAGGGCTGTCCGCTGCAAACCCGCAGAGTCGGTTAACATCTCTTTTGACAAGATTCATCTCCTTTCTACCATGCGCTTGGTTGACAGGGGAGAATTTTCTTTGCACGCCAGCGAGGCGGACATGCAACGGGCGATTCTGATTGATCCATCCCTTTTTGAGGAGGGCTTCGCACCATTATCCTATGAGAAGAAGGTTGAGCCAGGGTTTGTAGACGTTTACGGTGTTGACAGAGCTGGAAGACTAGTTGTGATAGAACTGAAAAGGAGAACAGCTGGAAGAGATGCGGTGCTGCAGTTGGCAAAATATGTTGACTATGTGAAAACTGTGGCAAACAGGGAACTTAGAGGAGTTCTTATGGCTCCACGTTTAGCCAAAGGCGCTCAGACAATCTTAACCAGTTTAGGATTAGAATTCATAGCCCTAGAACCTAAAAAATGTGCCGAGATTTTGCGCAGGACAGAGAGCCGAAAGCTTGCAGACTTCTTCTAAGACGTTTTCTTTTATCTTACGTAGTAGGGTTTCTTTTCTTTCTTCAGCTTACTCATGGTGTTGACTAGAACGTAATCACAGTCTTCACCCCACAGGAGCCATCGTAAACCATGATAGAAACGCAGAAACTCGATTCCTTTGGTGGTGGCTTGATAATAGTTTTCGTTTTCTTTAGTTACGCTTACGAGCTTTAGAAGCATCATGACAGGCAGATATTTTTCGAGTCTGTCACGGTCTAGGTCACAGCCGACTAAAATCTCAGTTTCGTTGGAACCCAATGCTGCCACCCGCAGAATGTCTGCGACCACATCAAACTCTTTTCTTTCTTCAGTCACAAAACCCCACCTCGTCATCAACAAAGGAGTGTTCACGTAACTTTAACACTTGTTTCAAAAATGGTAATATGTCAGAGCAGATCGAAAAAACCTCCCTGATAATGCCTTAGCTCACGTAGAATGGATTTTGCTCCTTCTTTTTCATCTGTCCCAAAAGGCGTACCAACAGGAAATCATTTTCTTTTCCCCACAGAAGCCATCTGAGTCGATGATAGGTGTTAAGGAACTCTAATCCCTTGTCAGTTGTTTGACAATTCATTTCCTCATCGTCGTCTACGGTAAGCAAACTCAATTCTGCCAATGCTGACAGATAATTCTCCGCATCCATAGAGTCCAGTTTGCATCGATTCATGATCTCCCCTTCGTTAGTGCGTTTAGCTGCTACTCGCAGAATCTTTGCAACTACTTGGACTTCATCTTTTTTCTTCGTTCTTCACACCGCCCAGAACTATTGTTTTATTGAAAATGAGATTGATTGGAAAGTATTTTAATGCTTATTTCAGTCTCATCAATAGGTAACCTTTAGATAGTAAATAACTCTAGAAAAAAACATACTCCAAAAAATGGGTGCCACAATGGTTTATGAAGTGCCTCTAGTTCTTGAAATAATCTATTATTCACTTTAGTATTGGAGATATCTCCACACTTCTCCCGTAAACCCCCCTTTTTTGGTTAAATTTTAATCCCTAACCCCAAATTATTTTAAAACTTCAATAAATAGTTACTAGCATGCTGCTAATTACAAATTTCTTGATTGGATTCGCAGTTATTTTCGGTATCTTATTG
>Ga0272442_10012771_pt1 | contig 10104 bp, 16 predicted proteins | sample SSMForm2O_FD_200262 | JGI IMG/M metagenome (GOLD analysis project Ga0272442, IMG submission 200262) | Marine sediment archaeal communities from Little Sippewissett salt marsh, Falmouth, MA, United States - SSM-Form-2O | ecosystem: Environmental > Aquatic > Marine > Wetlands > Sediment ... | reverse complement strand
CAAGCCCTGCTAATAATAGCACGTCAAATTCTTTTGCTTTTACATGGAGTATACCTGTTTATGATAACACTGGATATTTCAATTGGTCGATAAACTGTTCCAATGGACAAAACAGTAGTGCAAATGTATCAACCAATACTACAATAACTCTTCCACTTACGGGATTGAATTTCAGTACAACATATACAGTCTGGGTAAATGCTACTAACAACAATAGCCGATGGACTAGAGAGTGGTTTAATTTTACAACTGGAACTGCTCAGATGTCGGGAGATTTTGATGTTAGCGTCAGTGGTCACACTATAACAGTGACTCCGACAGTAGGGACTGCTGTAACTGAATATAAATGGCAACTTGGCAATGATGCAGAAACAGAGTGGATAGATGTAGCTGATATTGGATCTCATACATTTAATGTTGATTGGGATCAAAGATATCTCATTACTCTACTTTTTAAAAATTCTACATTAAGCGACCTAATTAGCAAGTATGTAAGTACTGGTAGTGCAGAGGGAAGCGGTGTTGATCTAGATGATGACGAAGAGGATGAAGATAAGGAAACTGAAGATAGTATTCCAGCATCAAAATTCAAGAATGTTTTTGATACAATTAAAATAGATAATCCACTGGTGGTTGTTGGCATTGTTTCCATTATAATTATTCTATTGGCTCTCATATTTAGAGAAAAGGAAAAGAGAGTCTTATATGTAAGAAGGAGAAAAGAGAAAAATGGAAGAAAGAAAAAGTAAAATTCTAGGCCCAACAGGAGAATATTTTTTAAACACTCGTCCTGTGGGTGGGAGGATTCCCAGAAAAGATTATCCAGAATGGGAGAACTTCAAAAGCAAGTGTGCTGTAGCTGGAATAAAAGTCAATCCAGAAGGGTTGATTGACATGATAAAAAGCTACAACAAAATGAATAAAGTGTTATATCCTATAGCAAGTCTATATGATTTCAATCCAGTAGAATTTAGAAATGATGTTCTAGATATAGTTCTTAGCAAATTTGAAGAGATCATAGACAAAAAAGAATGGAAAAAAGATTCTGTAAAAGTTAAACAACAGATGAGAACCGAGTTACATGACATAGCTAAAACTATCATCGCCTAAAAAAAATTTAGTTCTTCTTTTTTTTAAAAAAATTAAAAATTTTAAAAATTTTAAAAGGAGCGTAAAGCATGAAGAAAATAGTAGCAATTTTGATAATTGCAGGAATAATAGGAAGCTGTTGTATATCTATTAGTGCCATAGAAAACCCCATCAGTCTCGGGACGCTTGATTATAGAGACTTTGAATACGTTATGATTGACAGCCCAACAGAGGTAAATCTTACCTTTGTCAGTTCTGAGTCTTTTGGATCTTCCGCATTGACTGTAGAAAAGATAGACTATTACCCAACGACTAACGAAACCAAATACAAATTTACATCTGAAGAAGTGACTCCGTATTTTTGGTTTGAACCAGGAATAAAGGAATTTGTTTATCAAGACATGACTACTGGACAGTTGTACACTGAATCTATAGATTACACAGATGTAGAAGTCCCACTATCTGATACGGAGATTGCATATAACTTACTTCTAAGCAATTATTCCGATCTTAGTATTAGCTTTACCGACTTGGAGACTTTGTATGCCAGCCTTGCTAATATCACTGACAGAATAAACAATACGCTATCAGCCTATGTCAACATATCCAATTTTACTTTAGACGATGCTGTTGATAATCTATATGCTAATTTTTTACTGGTTGAAAATTGTTTGAATGATACAAGCAACGATCTACAAGAGTTGAAAGAAGAAGAAAAAAGTTTGATGGAAGAGTTAAATGAAACTACAAAAAGCCGAGACGATATAACAATACACTATCTCGATATGGAATCGAAATATGCAGCTCTTAACTCATCTTATAATACGACATTTAACAGTATGATGAATTTCTCTGGAGAACTATCTGATTATGAAGCATTTGTAAGTAAATTGGAGTATGGCACAAAGGAGTTTTACTGGAGAGGAAGCTATTACTTGCCTTTTGCCAGCTATCAACAGCAGATAGAATATTTGCAGGGGGACATAGGCATGTTTCCGATATACATGACCCTAGTAATTATCATATGTTTAACTGGATGCTACTTCTATTATAAATACAAGATTAAAGCGAAGCAGATCAACCCGATTGATATGGACAGGAAATTTGGATATTCAAAGGAAGCAATGGAAATGGATAAGTTTTCTATGGGTAAACTATTCAATAAAATCAATCCTTTGAAGAAGAATAAGCCAAAAGCAATCAAAGCAGAAGACAATCCAGGAGAAAACAAGGATGAAAAGTATGTAGAACTCCAAAATGAGATTGACAGTAAGTTTGAATTGCTTGACGAGAAGATAGATACAAAGATCAGTAATATTGAATCAAGTGTAGATTTGCTCTTGAAAGCTCAGGGGATAACTCAATGAAGAAAGAGTTTACAGCTGCATTATATATAGCAGCAGTCGGAGTTGTAATTTTTGTATCTTGGATATTCAGGATGTATGTCATCCCAATTCCAGCTCCATTGCCTTTTGGAATGATCTTGCTTACAGTGTTACTGTTTTCCAATCTTCTATATGAGCTGTTTAGAGGAATATCTCCCCAGGTTATTTTCAATGGTGGACACTATAGTATAAACACTACAAAAGACCTGCACAAAATACCGTTCTACACCGACTTGATGGGAAAGGAAGAGATAAAAAACAAAACTCTTGGTGACTTTATGATAATGTTCCCTGGTGGTGTTGAAGCATGGGGACTTTCAGTCAAATCAACATCAGACTATCCTTGCTTCATTTTTCCAGCTAAATATTGTGAGAAAGAGGGAGACAGCTATCACATCCATGCGAATCTGATGAAATACAAGTATAGCGAATTGCCAAGATATATACGGTATGCCTTACAGAGTTTTGGAAGAAGAGTCAATCCAAAGTCTACTTCTTTTTACTATGCTGTTACTAGTCATATAGATGGTACTGCAACTCCGAAGAATCTAGAAATAGTTTTGAAAGCAAGAGAAGACGATGAACATTCTACTCAATTAGAAGATAAACTCAAATCTCTCTATAAAGAATTGAGAAGAGACAGTGAAAAGAAATCAAGAACGTTCTTAGTAAAACAAAGCGGAGATGTCGATGAAAAATGAAGTTTAGAAACCTTTTTTGTAGCATGTGCAATGACTTTACAAAGCATTCTGTAGAAGATAAACCAGACACTAAAGAACAGGTTATCGAATGCATCGAATGTGGTGAATCTGTGACAAATCATATTATAACTAAAAGAGTTAAGGTGGAGAAGGAATTTTATGGAGAATTTGAAAAGAGTAGAAAAAAATGTAGTTGATGCCGGAGCAGCTGAACGCTCGACAGTCGTACCCGTTCATGAAAGTAAAGACATCACTAACAGTTATATATATTTCAGAAATTACGAATCTGCTTGTCCTTTTGATGAATATATAGCAAAAAAGAAATGTGTAGAATTCGGTAAAGAATTACTACCTACTGCTTTAGATGATGCAGCAGAGCAAAAAGTAGTTAATGCTATATACACAGAAGCATGTGAAATATTAACAGAAGCTAGACCCGCTAGAAGAAAAATAAAATATGAATTTCAAGACTTTGGTAACGGCAAAGTTACTGAGATTTATAAATTACTGGCATCCGATGCGGATGAAGCGCAAGCCAAAGAAAGCGAGTATGATAAAATCGAAAAAAACTTCGAGAAACAGCAATACGAAACGCAGACAAAAAAATTACAATATGTTGATAATAAAATCTTTCATGTGTTAGTAGTAAACGGTATTATTAAGAAAAGAGATAGAGACTTCGGTGAAATAATGGACGATATAATTAAAGACGCTATGACAGAATTAGAAGTAGGTGATACTGTTGGTAACTAATCTAGAAAATGAAGTAAAAGTAGGAACAATGATACGCCGATTAAGCGGTGAAGTGCGAGATGCTATGAAAGATCAAATTTACGAGTTGTATTCTGATGAAGAAGGCAACGTGGAGGGTTACAGAGAAAGTTGTGCACGATGGCATTGGTTACTGTTAGTTTATAGTACAGATATGCAAGTAGCTAGAAAATTTATTGGATATATTCAAATAGCATTTCGGAAAAAGACTAATCTAGACAAGAGTGATAAATGGAAGTTCATTATGCGAATGTTCTTACCAGAAGAAGCAGTTAAACAGATCAAAAGCGGAGCATTTACACAAGTACCTAAACTGAGCATTATCAATCAGACACCATTAGCACATAGAAGTAAAAGAGATGAACGCGAACATGCTATATTTAGGGTGTATTAATGTCGTCGTTAAACGTTAATAAGTTCTGCAAAATGGTATTTAATGAAGGTAGCATATCTACACTGATCGGTTTACCGGGTGCTGGAAAAACGAACTTGGCTTGTACGTTCATGGATATGCTGACTCTTCGCGGATATAATATTTATACTAATATTAATTTCTTCGAAGAGACGTCTATTAGTAAAGCTATAGCTATGCATAAGCTTCCTAAGATTAAAGACTTAGAGTATATTCCAAAGAATCTTCAAATACATAATGTAAGAAGTCTTAGTGGCTTATTTATTGGTTTACTAAGTACAGAGAAGAACGTAACTATCTTAGATGAAGCTGGTATACACGCTAGCAGCGGTAGAGCTACTAGCTCAAGGGTACAAGCATGGAAAGAATTAGCATTCATTATACGGCATCTTAGCAGCAGCCTACTGCTCTTAGCACAGAGCAAGAAGAGCGTAGTACCTGATCTTAGAGAGACTTTAGTAGAATTCGAAATGAAAGTACGTCAGATTAGTCCTTATGATAGAATGTTTACTATAGCTACAGCAGTAGAGAAAATAGATGATTATACTAACGAGAGCAGAATAGTCTTCGAAGTAGCAGATGGCGATGAATACCATAGAATACCACCAACCAGATATCCTTTCGATAGTAAAGACTTTCCTTATTTTGATATGGATATAGATTTACACAAAGTACTGAAGAGTTTAAAAGAATATGATAGTATTACAGTCAGAGAAGATGGAAATGGTATACGCGCTGTACAAGAATGTATGCAGAATAGTCAAAAGAATTCTACATATCTAACTACAGGAAAGTATGCTAAGAAGTACGGAGTTAGTTCTGCAGCAGTCAGAAATTGGATAGCAAAAGGTATGGTAGATTATATTCAAACATCAGGCGGTCGCTATAGAGTAAAAGATGTGAAACCTATCTACAAAACAAAGAATCTAAATTCTGTAGATTAGCTTTTTAAAATTTTTAAAAAATCTATACATGTAAATATCTAGTTTCTTGTCATACTACGGTAGGAGCTAGTTATAAAGGGGGGGAATGTATATTAGTAATACAGATATTTGCAAGAAGAGATGTTGTAGTTTTTGTGCTGTAGTAGCTGTATGTAAGTTGCTGAAGTGAGAAAATTATATATACAATCGACTGCATATGTAATATTCTTAAGGTGGAATTATGACAAACTTCAAAACGCGAAAGAAGGATAAGCGAGTGTTTCCAACTAGTGATAGTAAGTCGTACAGGAAAGACTATCCCGACGACAGTGAACGTGCACAAATCTGCTATAAACATCAAGAAGCAGGTTGGGACAATTATAAAGAGAGTTATAAGAAGAGATATGGTTCTGCTAGGGGTATAGAATATCTATACGGCTATTCTATAAGCACAACGAAGTATAACGAGAATGGTAAATTAAAATCTTTTTGGGCTAATCCTAATTATGTAAATATTTCTGCATTAGACGCTGACTTAAAGCGAGACAATATACGTTTCAAGAAAACCGAACTAGCTGAAACTGCTTTAAGTATCGATAAAGGAAAGAGAGCTAAATATATACGTTACGATTTAAAAGAGTGAAATTATGACAGACTTCAAAACGCGAAAGAAGGATAAGAGAGTTTTTCCTACGTCTAGTAAGAAAGAGTATAGGCAAGATCGTACAGAAGTTAGTGTTCTTTCTGCTACACAGAAAAAAGAACAGTGGTCTTCTGCTGATAGGAAACTAGCTGATACCGTAATAGATCAAAGCGAAGGCGAAGAATCTTTTTGGTTTTCTGTACATCAGAAAAAAGATACAGCTGACAAGAAAGCTGCTAAGCTGAATCGTCTATTTGCTGGTACTAAAGCAGAGGCTCAAGTAGAATTAGCTAGAAATTACAATGCAAGAGGAATTCCTTATGGTGTAGCTGTAAAGGGTTTTGATGAAGCAGCAGAAAAAAAGATGAAACGGATAGTAGGCAGCGAGTACAATAAAGCAGTTACAGCGTCAACTTGGTCTAAAACTAAAAAGTTCAGCAGCAGAGAATATGAACTTAAAGGAACTGCTTATAACAAAGCAGATGCTGAACTAATGGCTGAATCTGCTAGAAAGAATGGTTATAACGTCAGAATTAAGAAGCGTTCAGGTAAAAGACTTGGCTACGGAGAAGAACCCCAATATGGTATTTACATAAGAAAGTCTGCTAGAAGTAAAAATCCGCAAACAGACATCTTCTGACATAACTGCATATAATGCAGGTCGTTAGATAATATGACTAAATTTAGATCGAAAGGAAAAGGAAAAGACCGTAAAGTCTATCCGATCAAGAAAACTAAGAAATCTTATAGGAAATCTTACAACACGCCCACTTATCTAGAATATTTTGATACTACTTCTACTGATATGAGTTACTACGACGGTCTGATGAAAAATCCAGCGTATTATCTGAAAAGTAAAGGCGTAGTAGGCAAAATTACCATTATGTCGCCAGATGAGTATATGTATCATTGTGCTAAAAGTAGATCTAAACCTAGTACAATTGCACATGAGAGACGAATGATATCAGAAGAACATAAAGATAATCTTAAAAAATGGCAGAGAGCTGGTAACAAGTTTCCTTTACCAGTAGTCGATTATGAATATCATGAACAAGAAGGACGACATCGTGTAATGGTAGCAGAAGATATGGGTATGGATGAAATTCCTGTTCTAGTAGTCAGACCCGCTAAGTTCGGTTCATCTTCTCGTACGCACAAATACGAATCAGGCGAAGTTTACGCGGAAGCTACTAGTATTTGGATTAATGATGCTACTGACAAACATATCGCTAGTGCTAATTATGAAATAAAGACTAAAGAAAAAGAAATGTGGATCGGCAATATAGCAGTATGGGGCAGTGAACAGAATAAGGGCTACGGTAATGCTTTATTAGAAACTATCATCAAAGAGCAAGAAAGACTAAAGCTGCCATTATACTTACGAGCTGTTCCCAAGAACGTTGAAGATAAAGACAAATTAATTCGCTACTATAAATCTAAAGGTTTCGAATATCATTCAATTGATCCAGTTCATAAAGTTCCTATTATGGTACGGAAGCCTACTACTTAACCTATACCATTAGATTGAACTACTTTCAGCTTTAGACAGCGCTTAAAACGCTTTTTAAACAACATAGGCAGTAGATTATGAAAAGAATTACGAAATCTTTACTATGGATGCTATTAATTATAGCGCAGATGTTCTGTTTCTGGCATATAGACATCTCGTACGGTGCAATGAACACAGGTGACATACTAACTAACGGCTTTGCAGATTACGATCCTATGATTGTCTTTCACACTTCTCTGTATGGAGCTATCGTCATATCAATCATTATGGCGATAGTTTACCATTCAGAGTGTATTGCTGAGTCGAAGAAATAGTAAAGTATATATCTGTTTAAGATAATGTAGCTTGACGAGGAAGAGAGGACTAAAACTCATTGTACCCTTTCCCTTTTGCATTTACGTCCTAACTCCTCGTCGTATCCCTGTCACTTAACTTTATACTAAACAAACAGCAAAGTTAATTAACACTGGTGTCAATGTAGTTTATAGGAAATTTGACATATAACAAAACGGAGAGATAATATGCAAAATACTACTACAGCTACTACTAACAACGTATTTGCTTGTCAATTAGCTTTTTTGCAACGTAAAGAAAAATTCATCGAGGAGCGTAAGAAATGGAGAAAAAAACGAAAATAATGAACTCGAAGTTTTTCACTGGATCTTTAATTGCTGTAGGATTGATAGTAATGATAATCTTAGTTTTGAGGGCTTATTGATGAAAAACAGATACTTGATTTATTTTGTTCTATACGGATTTTTCCAGGGTTGCTATTATGCATCTATTGTAGGAGCTGTGGTTAAATGATGATAGGAACTAAACAAACAGTACCAGAAAAGGAATTTGTAGACTATGCAATGCAGCTACAGAACGGCACAAACGACATATGCACGGATCTTACAAAACTCACCTACACCAGCCCTACTCCGATGCACGACATAGAGAGGGTTCTGGATCACATCAAAATTTTAATTGACTTGATGTCCAGGAATGCTGAAGCTAGGATTAATTCTCTTACAGCAGACATCAGACTTTCCAGAGATAGATTGAAAGATTTGGAGAAAGAGAATGCAAGTAATATGTTCGATCTGCAAAAAGAAATGCACAGTAGTCCCGAGTAATCTCAAAAATGCGGGTACAATGCCAGAGGACTACAAATGCCGAGATTGTTGGAATAAACACAGATTGAAAATAAATAATAGGAAGTGAAAAATGATAGTAATGTACCACCGATTACAAGACAATCCGATAAGCTGTCCACCTAAGATATTCGAGAAGCAAATTAAGATGTTAAAAAAATCAGGGGCAAAGCTGACATTCGATGATGCACTTAAAGATCACTACACAATAGCATTTCCCATACTGAAGAAATATGGGTTAAAGGCAACATTCTATCCACACTCATGCATCGGTGAAAAGATGGCAAGGACACACAAGGTTTGGCAACTAAACGCAATGGGATATGACAAGTCTTTCTTGATTGCAAATCCAGACTATACAGATGATCTATACAAATTGTTTTTTGACGAGCAAGAGGAGATTAAAAAAATCTACATGTCCTGGGATGAAATCAAGGAACTGCACGAAAACGGCATGGAGATAGGTTGCCATACACACACCCACCCATTTATGACCCATCTATCAAAGAGAGAACAAAAATGGGAAATAAAAACCTCTATGGATATATTAACAAAAAAGATTGAAAGACCAATATCTTATGCACACCCTTATGGAATGTATAATCAAGATACACTGGACTTGTTAAAGGAATTTGATTTTGATTATGCTGTAACAACAAAAAGTGAACCGTTTTTAGAGTTACATAGGATTGATACAAATGAGTTCTAATGATTGGAATAAATATTGGGATGAAAAGGAGAATGTGATTTAGATGTCCGATAATGAAGAAGTAAAGAGCGAATGTCCATTTAAAGGAAAAGGCGACCCCTATGTCTCAGAGCAGAGGGAACTCATCAAAGAATATGATTATTGTAGAGCGTTTAGAATTAAATGTGTAGGTGAATCAAAATGTCCGATAATGAAGAAATAGTTTGGATTTTTTGGGATATGGGTTGTCATATGACTTTTTATCCAAATACTGAAAAGGAGTTCGTGATTTAAATGCCTTCTACTGATTGGAATAAATATTGGGATGAAAAAGCTGATTCCTATAAAACAAGCGAAGAAAGAATTAAGATAACAACAACAATGGTTGGAAGGTTAAAGGAAGTGTTGGATGTTGGATGTGGTAAAGGGGAGTTAGCCCTTGCCTTGTGTAAAAACCACAACAGTGTATGGGGTGTGGATTTTTCTTATAATATGGTGGAGATATGCGCACAAAAGGGGCTGGATGTTAAAATAGGAAAAGCAAACAATCTACCATTTGATGACAATGCCTTCGATGTGGTCACTGCACTTGGATTAATAGAGTATCTAAAGGATGACAACTCTTTCTTATCGGAGGCACACCGAGTTTTAAAACCAGAGGGGAAGTTGATTGTAAGCTGTAGGAACTCCTTATTCTCTAAATGGAGTGGGAGAGAATACGAACCAGAGAGAAGAACACATAATCCCGATACCGTAAAACTACCTGGTTTTGACATCATAAGCATGGTATTTTTCCATGAGCATTTTCCACATAAATTTGACGATGAAAAATATTACCATTCT
>Ga0272442_10012769_pt1 | contig 10105 bp, 6 predicted proteins | sample SSMForm2O_FD_200262 | JGI IMG/M metagenome (GOLD analysis project Ga0272442, IMG submission 200262) | Marine sediment archaeal communities from Little Sippewissett salt marsh, Falmouth, MA, United States - SSM-Form-2O | ecosystem: Environmental > Aquatic > Marine > Wetlands > Sediment ... | reverse complement strand
GGCCGCCCCGCTTGGAGCGGCCGGCGCGGCGCGGTAGAATTGAGGTGTGGCCGCGGCGCGCCGCCGCGGCCCGGGGAGCTTCCCGCATGCGATTCATCGTCCGCAGAGCCGCCATCGTCCTGCTGCTGTCCTTAGCGCCCCTGGCCGCCACGCCGCCGGCCGCCGCGCCCGCGGCCAGCTTCCGTCCCGTGGTGGAGAGCCCCGCCACGGATGGCGCGCCCACCTGGGCCCCGGACGGCGAGACCATCGCCTTCTCCTCCCTGATGACCGAGAACGACTGGGAGATCTACCTGGTGGGCGCCTGGGGCGGCGAGGTGACCTTCTTCACCCACGAGCCGGGCACGGACATCTACGCCGACTGGAGCCCCGACGGCCAGTGGATCGCCTTCACCAACCGGCGGGACAACGGCGACGGCGGCACGGAGGACATGGACCTCTGGCTGCAGAGCCTGGACGGCGACTCCCTGCGCTGCCTGACCTTCTGGCCCGGCTACGACAACTTCGCCGCCCACGACCCCGCCGGCGAGCGCATCGCCTTCGTCAGCGACCGCGACGGCGAGGTGGAGGTGTGGGTGCTGGACCTGGCCGGCGGCGAGCCCGTCAAGGTCAGCCAGGGCCTGGAGGAGTGCTACCATCCCTGCTGGAGCCCCGACGGCCAGTGGATCGCCTTCGACACCCGCGACCAGAGCGACCCGACGCGGTCGCGGCTCTACCGCGTGCCCGCCGCGGGCGGCCAGCCCGAGGAGATCGAGACGGGCCTGCTGGTGGCCAACGACCCCCACTGGTCGCCCGACGGCCGCTGGCTGGCCTTCGCCGGCGGCGACCATCCCGTGGACTGGGACCTCTGGCTGCGCGACATGGAGACGGGGAACCTGGTCCAGCTCACGAACACCCCGCGCTTCGCCGAGCAGTCCCCCGTCTGGAACGCCGCCGGCACGGAGATCGCCTACGCAGCGCTCCCCCACGGCAACAAGGACGTCTGGGTGGCCTACGACCTGCCCACCGGCACCGCCGCGCGCGCCACGAGCTGGGGCCGCCTCAAGAACCACTTCCGCTAGCTTCCGGCCAGCTCTTCCCGTCCGAGAATGACCGCGCCCTTGACAGGTGTTTCTTTACCTGGTATTGTCTATCTGTTTAATTAAACCACTTGTTCAAATCACTCCGAAAGGATCCATCCGGCCGTGACCGAGGCCACGCGCGCGCAGCTCATGGAAGCGGGACGGGCCCTCTTCGCCGGGATGGGACTGGAGGGGGCGCGGGTCGACGGCATCGCCCGCGAGGCGGGGGTCAACAAGGCCCTCATCAACTACCACTTCCGCGGCAAGACGGGCCTCTACGAGCGGGTGCTGGACGATCTCTTCGCGGCGGTGGGCCGCGACCTGGACCGCGCCCTGGCGCCCCTGGCCGATCCCCGCCGGCGCCTGCTGGCCTGGCCGGCGGCCCTCTGGGCCGTGCTCGGCCGCTATCCGGACTTCGCCCCCATCGTGCTGCGTGAGCTGGCGGCCCGCAGCGACGGCGACCGCGGCCGGCGCCTGTCGGGCGCGGCGCCGTGCTTCCCGCTGCTCGCGGAGACCCTGGCCGGGGCCGGGGCGGCCGGCGCCCTGGCGCGGCCGGTGGACCCCCTCGCCCTGCAGCTCGTGCTGCTGGGATCCCTGGTGGTTGCCCGCTCGGCCGCGCCCCTGCGCGAGGCCCTGGCGGGCGCGCCCGGCGCCCTGCCGGGCGACGAGGCGGCGGTGGTCCCCCTGCTGGAACGATTCATGGAGCGCTCCCTCCTCGAGGGAGGCGCCCAGGACCCGGAGCGCTGACCGCAGGAGGGTGAAGGCAACGCAGTGGCGCTCCGAGACCGTCCGCGCGGCCGGTGCCCGGCAAGGGGCACCGGCCGCGTTCCTTGCGGGGCTACGCCTTGACTGCGCCGCGGGCGTTTGTATCATGCATCTGTCCCGCCGGGCTCCCGGCCCGCCCCGAGATTCGCGCGCCCCCCGGACACGAGAGAAGCCGCATGACCGCACGCATTGGAATACGCCGCGAGGACAAGAACCGCTGGGAGCGGCGCGTGCCCCTCACGCCCAAGGACGTGGGCCGCCTCGTGCGCGAGGAGGGCCTCGACATCGTTCTGCAGCCGTCGTCCATCCGCACCTACAAGGACGCCGACTACGCGGCCGTGGGCGCGCGGATCGACGAGGACCTCTCCGACGCCGACATCGTCCTGGCCGTCAAGGAGATCCCCCTGGACCTGCTCATGCCGGGCCGGACCTACGTCTACTTCTCGCACGTCATCAAGGGCCAGTCCTACAACATGGCCATGCTCCAGCGGCTGCTGGACCTGGAGTGCACGCTCATCGACTACGAGCGCATCATGGACGAGAAGGGCCGGCGCCTGGTCTTCTTCGGGCGGCAGGCCGGACAGGCGGGCATGATCGAGAGCCTGCACGCCCTGGGCAAGCGCCTCGCCTGGGAGGGCTACGACTCACCCTTCGGCGGCGTCAAGCCGGCTTACGCCTACAACGACCTTCACGAGGCCGAGCGCCAGCTCCGGGAGCTGGGCCTGACCGTGCGCTCCGGGCTGGATCCCGACCTGGCGCCCCTCGTGGTGGGCTTCGCCGGCTACGGCAACGTCAGCCAGGGCGCCCAGGAAATCCTGGGCCTGTTCCCCGTGGAGGAGATCGACCCCGAGGAGCTGGCGCCGCTCTTCGCCAGGAGCAACCCCCCGCGCGACCGCCTGTTCAAGGTGGTCTTCCGCGAGGAGCACCTGGTCGAGCCCAGGGACGGCGGCGCGGAGTTCGACCTGCAGGAGTACTACGACGAGCCCGAGCGCTACCGCGGCGTGTTCACGCAGTACCTGCCCTACCTGACGGTCCTCGTGAACTGCATCTACTGGACGGAGCGCTACCCGCGCCTGGTGACGCGCGAGGAGGCCCGCAACCTCTGGAACGCGGGGCCGCGCACCCTGCGCGTCATCGGCGACATCAGCTGCGACATCGACGGCTCGGTCGAGTTCACCTACAAGGCCACGGAGCCCGACAGCGCGAGCTTCGTCTACGATCCCATCGCCGGCGCCTGGAAGGACGGCGTCGCCGGGCGCGGCATCGTCGTCATGGCCGTGGACAACCTGCCCTGCGAGATCCCGCGCGACTCGTCGCAGCACTTCAGCGCCTCGCTGGCGGACTTCATCCCCGCCCTGGCGCGCGCGGACATGACGAAGCCCTTCAAGGAGCTGGACCTGGCGCCCGAGCTGAAGGCGGCCGTCATCACGCACCAGGGGCGCCTGACGCCCGACTACCGCTACCTGGACGACTTCCTGCCGGAGAGTTGAATCCCCTCGCACGCGCCCGTCCCCCGGGACGGTCTCACCCGCCAACCTGGAGAGTCGAACGATGAGTGAAGCGACCCCCAAGCGCGTCCTGGTCCTGGGGGCGGGCCTGGTCACCCGACCCCTGGTCGAGTACCTGCTGAATGTTCCCGAGTTCACGCTGACCGTCGCCACGCGCACGGTGAGCAAGGCCGAGCGCATGATCGGCGATCACCCGCGCGGCAAGGCCGTCACCCTCAACGTCGAGGACGACGCGTCCCTGCGCGAGCTGGTCTCCGGCGCCGACCTGGTCATCAGCCTGGTGCCCTACGCCTATCACGTGAAGGTGGCCAAGCTCTGCATCGAGATGAAGCGGCAGATGGTCACCACGTCCTACGTCAGCCCCGAGATGCGCGCCCTGGACGGCGCCGCCAAGGAGGCTGGCGTCTGCGTCCTCAACGAGATCGGCCTGGACCCGGGCATCGACCACATGTCGGCCATGAAGATCATCCACGAGGTGGAGAACGCGGGCGGCACGGTGGCGGGCTTCACGTCCAACTGCGGCGGGCTGCCGGCCCCCGAGGCCAACACGAACCCCTGGGGCTACAAGTTCTCCTGGAGCCCGCGGGGCGTGGTCCTGGCGGCGCGCAACGCGGCGCGCTACCTGTGGGAGGGCCAGCTGCGAGAGGTGCCCGGCCCCGAGCTCTTCGGCGACGTCAAGCCCGCGACGGTGAAGGGCCTGGGCGACTTCGAGATCTACCCCAACCGCGACAGCATGGGCTACAAGGAGATCTACGGCCTCGACGCGACGCGCACCCTGTTCCGCGGCACCTTCCGCAACCTCGGCCACTGCGCCACCTGGAAGGCCCTCGCCGACCTCGGCTGGCTGGACCTGGAGGAGCGCGACGTGGCCGGCAGAACCTTCGGCGCCTTCTTCGCCGAACTGATCGGCTCGCAGGGCGACCTGAAGGCCGACCTGGCCGCGAAGCTGGGCGTGGACGCCGGCGCCGATCCCATCCGGCGCATGGAGTGGCTGGGCCTGCTGGGCGACGATCCCGTCCCCGGCGAGCGCAAGAGCCCCCTGGACGTGCTGGCCGAGCGCCTGCTGGCCATGCTCCCGTACGAGAAGGACGAGCGGGACATGATCATCCTGCAGCACACCTTCCTGGCCGAGTACCCGGAAGGCCGCAAGGAGCGCATCGTCTCGACGCTGGTGGACTACGGCATCCCCGGCGGCGACTCCAGCATGGCGCGCACGGTGAGCCTGCCGGCGGCCATCGCCACGCGGATGATACTCCAGGGCGAGATCGCCACCACGGGCGTGCACGTGCCCGTGATCCCGGAGATCTACGAGCCGGTGCTGGCGGAGCTGGCCACGCTCGGCATCGCCTTCGAGGACGAGCGCGAGGCGCTGTAATAGATCCACGAGGAACGGCGGAGGCCATCCGCCCGGGCTCCGCTTCGAAGTCGCCCGGGTCGGATGCCTCCGCCGTTCCTCATCCACCTACTGCGGCGGCTCGCGCGACTCGTCATGGCGACGTGAGTGGAGCGGCGGAACGCCAGGTTCCGCGAGGCGCAGCGCATCATGGTGGCGCTGGTAGCGGAAACGCCCTGCACGATTCCACGAGGCGCGACTGTGAAACCGGAGCGCCGGTGGAATCGTGCAGGGCGTACCCGTTTCCTACTTGACCATGACGAGCCGCGCCGTGCGGCTCCAGCCGTCCCCGCACACCATCCGCGCGAAGTAGACGCCCGCGGGCAGCGCGCGGCCCGCCTCGTCGCGACCGTCCCAGGTGCGCTCGTGGGCGCCGGCGGCGAAGAGCCCCTCGGCCAGGCGGCGCACGCGGCGCCCGCGCGCGTCGTGGATGTCCAGGCGCAGGTTGGCCGGCGCCGCCAGCGTGAAGGCCAGGCGCGTGGAGGGATTGAAGGGATTGGGCCAGGCGGCCGACAACGCGCGGCCCGGCGCGGGCGTCCCAGCGGGCGTCCCGTCGCCGAAGACCAGCAATGGCGTCGCATCGTCGTAGCCCGAGACGGCGAAGACGCCCTGGCCGCCGTCGTAGAGGCCGAACCAGCCGTCGGCTCCGGGCGCGAAGCCGCCGTTCTGTATGGCGATCATCCGGTAGTAGATCTCCAGCAGGTCGCCCTGCTCGAGCACGAAGTCCATGCCCACGCCCGGCTCGTCCAGCACCCAGCGGTAGGGGATGGTGCCGTCCTGAACGTCGCCGGGCATGCCCGTCTCGAAGACGCAGGCGATGGTGCGCCCGTTGAGACGCACGGCGACGGGCTGGATGAAGAGCCAGACGGGGAACTGCTCGGAGTAGTAGAAGCCCTCCAGCACGCCGGGCTCGTCGCAGTGGAAACGAGCCCGCGCCGTGACGGGCACGCCCAGGGGGATGGCCTCGGTCGGGAAATCCCGCTCCAGCCGCAGGTCGAGGCCGGACGGATAGACGTCCGCCGGCGCGGATGTGGGGAGGCCGAGGGCCAGGAGGATGATCAGCAGTCGTCTCACGGTGCCGTTCGCAGGTGCAGTTCGTGGTGCGCCCGGCGGCCGCGCCTCCGGTCGACCTGGCCGGGTAGCAGAAGGCCAGGGCCGCGTGGGTCCTGGCCCCGATCCTTCAGAGATTGCGGATTATACCACATCCGAGGCGAAATTCCAGGGGCTTGCTCGGGATGCGCGAAAGTGCCCCGGCAGGCCTCTGAAAGGCCCCTAGAGGCTCACGATGCCGGACCGGTGGGCCGCCCCCGAGGCGGGCTGGTAGCACTGGCCCAGGTAGTCGCGCACCATGCGATTGGCGCTGAAGCGCCAGGCCAGGGTGGCGATGGAATTCTTCATCACGCGCACCCAGCCGCGGGGGACGCCGTTGGCGTCCTGGTCGAAGAAGAGGGGTCGCACCTCCTCCTCGAGGATCCGGAAGAGGCTCTCGCGGTCCCGCGCGTCCTGGATGTTGGGATCCACGTGGTTGGACCGGTCGCCGATGGCGAAGCCGTTGCTGCCGTCGTAGGCCTCGGCCCACCAGCCGTCCAGGATGGAACAGTGCAGGGCCCCGTTGAGGACGGCCTTCTGGCCGCTGGTGCCGCTGGCCTCCAGGGGCCGGCGCGGCGTGTTGAGCCAGAGGTCCACCCCCTGGATCATGTGCCGCGCCACGTTGATGTTGTAGTCCTCGACGAAGACCACCCGGCCCCGGAAGGGCTCCTCGCGCATGAGCTTGAACAGGCGCTGGAGCTTCTCCTTGCCCGGCTCGTCGGCCGGATGGGCCTTGCCGGCGAAGATGAACTGCACGGGCCGGTCCGCATCGCTCACCAGCGCCGCGAAGCGCTCCTTGTCCCCCATGAGCAGATCGGCCCGCTTGTAGGTGGCGAAGCGCCGGGCGAAGCCGATGAGCAGGGCCCGCGAGGACAGGGCCCGCGAGGCGCCAGCCACGGTCTCCTTGTCCTCCTTGCGCCGGGTGGCCTGTGCCACCAGGCGCCGCCGGGCGAAGCCGATGAGGCAGGACTTCAGGAGCTGGTGGGCCTCCCACAGCTCCGAGTCGTTGAGCTGGTGGACCCACTCCCAGGTCTCCGGCTCGTGGACGCGCTCGCGCCAGTCGCGGCCGATGTACTGCTCGAACAGCTGCATCAGGGACGGCGCCACCCAGGTGGGCACGTGCACGCCGTTGGTGATGTGCCCGATGGGCACCTCGCGCTCCTCCTTGGCGGGCCAGAGCCGGTTCCACATGCGCCGGCTCACGCGTCCGTGCAGGGCGGAGACACCGTTGGCGTAGTCGGCGACGCGCAGGGCCAGGGTGGTCATGCAGAAGGACTCGCTCTGGTCGCCGGGCGTGACGCGCCCCAGGTCCATGAGCTGCTGGTGGGTCAGGCCGAGGCTGTCGCCCAGGGGGCCGAGGGTGCTCTCCACCAGCGGGCTCTCGAAACGGTCGTGGCCGGCCTCTACTGGCGTGTGCGTGGTGAAGACGGTCAGGCGGCGCACCTCGCGGCGGGCGTCCTCCCACGCCATGCCGTTGTGCTCCATGAGGCGGCGGGCCTGCTCGAGCACCACGAAGGCGCTGTGGCCCTCGTTCAGGTGCAGGACGCCGGGATTGATGCCCAGGGCGCGCAGGGCCCGCAGCCCGCCCACGCCCAGGATCAGCTCCTGGCGGATGCGCGTGCGGCGGTCGCCGCCGTAGAGGGTCGCCGTCAGGTCGCGGTTGAACTCGTCGTTGCCCTCGACGTTGGAGTCCAGCAGGAGCAGCGTGCAGCGCCCCACCTCGGCCCGCCACACCGCGGCGTGGATGGGCCCCTCGCGGGTCTCCACGGTCACCTGGAGGGGCCGGCCCGCCGGATCCAGGGCGCGCTGCAGGGGCAGGTGCTCGATGTCCGTCTGGCCGAAGATCTCCTGCTGGCGGCCGTCGGTGGAGAGGTACTGGCGGAAGTAGCCGCGCGCGTAGAAGAGGCCCACCCCCACCAGGGGCACGCCCAGGTCCGAGGCGCTCTTGAGGTGGTCACCCGCCAGCACGCCCAGGCCGCCGGAGTAGATGGGCAGCGACTCGTGCAGGCCGAACTCGGCGCTGAAATAGGCCACGGGCTTGGCCATGAGGGCTCCGGCGCCGCCCAGGCTCTTGAGCCGGGGCGCATGCAGGTACTCCTGCAGGCGGTGGAAGGCGTAGTTGATGCGGCTGTCGATGGCCAGCTCCTCGGCCCGGGGCATCATCTCCCACTCCTCGAAGTGGTCGAGGAAGAGCTGGGGGTTGTGGTTGGTCCCCCGCCACCGCGAGTGGTTGAGGTCGCGGTAGATGGCGATGACCTCGGGGTGCCAGGTCCACCAGAGGTTGCGGGAAAGGTCGCGGAGCTTCGAGATGATGGTCTGAGGCATGCGGTCCAGATACCACGGTGTTTTCGGGACTGTCAAGCGGGCCGGGCGAGATCGCCGCGGCCGCGTCAACACGTTCTTACAAAACGAGCTCCGCAGCCGGAGCTTCGTTTCGCCAATGCAAGAGAGCGGCCATTTCGGCCCCTCAACGCAGCAGGACGAGGCGGATGGTCGCGGCCGACCCGCCGCCTGTCTCCAGGCGGGCGAAGTAGACGCCGCTGGCCGCCGGCTCGCCGGCCTCGTCGCGCCCGTCCCAGGTGCGGCGGTGATCGCCCGGCAGCAGGCGCTCGCCGTCCACGAGGCGGGCCACCAGGCGTCCGGCCACGTCGTAGACGGCCAGGTCCACCCGCTGGGACGAGCGCAGGGAGAAGGCCACGGTGCTCCCCCCCTCGGCGCGGAAGGGGTTGGGATAGCCGGGCTCCAGGGCCAGGAAGGCCGCGTCGGCGCTCGCGCTGCTGCCCGCGGGGCCGACCACCAGGCGGAACTCCTCCAGGGACAGGGGATTGGCGCTCACCGCCGGCGGGCTCCCGCCGTCGTGGTAGCTGGCCAGCGTGTCGCCGGCCTCGCCGGCCAGGACCACGAGCCGGTCGGCCGCGGCGCCGGGGGGCAGGGCGTCCGGATCGTAGCGCAAGGTGACCAGGCTGGGCCGCTCGGCGTCCAGGTCTCGGAAGGGACCGACCCGGTAAGCGGACAGGATTTCCCCCTCCCGCACGCGGCGGCCGGTCTCGGGCAGGGCGCCGGCCACCAGGTGGGCGGCCTCGTCCAGGGCGCCGCCGGCCAGCTCCAGCGTGAAGCGGCCGTCGGGGGAGTCCAGGCGCGCGGTGGCGCCCGCGTCCACGCGCCGGACGGCCAGGGCCGACGCCAGCTCGGCCACGTTGCCGCCCAGGTCGCGCACCCGCAGGCCGACGGCCAGGGAGTCGGCCTGCTCGGGCAGCCCGTAGTCGGCCTCCCAGATCAGGCCGTCCCCGTCGGCCGGGCGGACGGCCAGATCCTCGCCGCCCACGGCGAGCGTGAAGGGCGCCGGCGCCAGGGGCTCGTCGGCCGTGACGGTGAACAGCAGGCTGTCGCCGGCGGCGCCCGCGTGCTCCCACGCCAGCTCCAGGGCGGGCGGCGTCTGGTCGGAGACGACATCGCCCAGGTCGCCCGCGGCGGCCAGGGCGTAGCCCTGCGGGCCCAGGGGTGCGGCGCTCGCCTCCACGATCACCTGCCAGTCACCCGCCTCGGGATCGGCGACGATGACGCGCTCCACCATGTTGACGGGATCGGCCGCCCCGCCCGTCTGCGAGACGCCGGCCGCCGTGTCGAAGACGTTGCCCAGGTAGGACGCGCCGCCGGGGGCCAGGACGCGCAGGTCCAGGTCGTTGACCACGGGCTCGGCCGCCGCCACCTCGCCGGGCGGATCCGTGAAGGCGAGGGTGATCTCGAGGACCTCGTCGCCCGCCTCGACGGGCAGGACGTAGGTGACCCATTCGCCCGTCTCCAGGCCCTGGGCGTTGCGCACGTCGTGGACCCAGAGGCCGCGGGCGTCGCCGGCGAAGTGCAGGCTCTCGTCCAGGACCAGCCGGCCCCAGCCCTCCAGGTCGTTGGGGTAGCCGTCGGGCAGGCTGTCCATGGGCAGGGTGGCGTTGAGGAGCACCGCCCGCAGCAGGGCGCCGCTGGGAACGAGCGCGTCGGACGGCACCGGCGCCCCCGTGGGATACCACCCCTCGCGGAAGTACTGGCGCGCCAGGGCGCCGGCGGACACCACGGCCGGACAGGCCATGGAGCAGCCGCTCTTGCTGATCTGGTTGCAGGGCTGGTCCGCGTAGGCGGAGTTGATCATGTAGCCGGGGGCGTAGATCTCCGGCTTGCGCCGGCCGTCGATGGTGGGCCCCTCGCCGCCGCGGTACTGCTGGTTGAAGTAGGGCCCGGCCAGGGAGGCCCCCACGGCCAGGACGTTCTTGGCGTTCTCGGGGCTCTGCAGCGTGATC
>Ga0272442_10012768_pt1 | contig 10105 bp, 8 predicted proteins | sample SSMForm2O_FD_200262 | JGI IMG/M metagenome (GOLD analysis project Ga0272442, IMG submission 200262) | Marine sediment archaeal communities from Little Sippewissett salt marsh, Falmouth, MA, United States - SSM-Form-2O | ecosystem: Environmental > Aquatic > Marine > Wetlands > Sediment ... | reverse complement strand
CGTCGAGCCACACCACGGCGTCGAACAGCGAGTAGTCCACGTGGGGGGAGATCCCCAGGAGCGCGCCCTCTACCAGCAGAACAGCCGTCCCCGGCGGGGTCTCCTCGCTCAGCCGGCGTTGCAGCCACTCGTTGACCGCGGGGTGGACGATCGTGTGGAGTCGCTGCCGGCGGGACTCGGTCGCGAACGCCTGCTCTGCCAAGAGGCGGCGGTCGACCGCCCCATCGTCCCCGAGGATCCCGAGGCCAAACTCGGCCACCAGCGCGGCGAAGCACGGCGTGCCCGGCCGGTAGACCCCCCAAGCCACGCGATCAAGGTCGATGGCCCGCACGTCCTTCCGCCGGGAGAGAAGCCGAATGACGGCGCTCTTTCCGCTCCCAGGAGGCCCCCCCACACCGACGGTCTTCATTGCCGGCACGAACCTACAGCCGCGCGACGCCCCGGTCAACCCCGCTGCGCTAGAGCAACGGATCACTTGCGGCAGGCAGTACGCGCCGGCAGGATGCGCCCGCCCACAGGGAGGGGACATGAGCGAGATCGTCCGTCAGTACTACGATCAGGGTGTCGACACCGAGTGGCGGCGGCCCCGGCCGATACACGCTCGAGCTGGGGCGGCGGGGATTCAGGGCGACCCTCGTCGCCCTGTCGGGGGAAGCCGTGGCGTTCGCGCGACAGCGCCCGGCGCCGCTTGGACAACGCGTCGAAAGCTTCCACCGCGCCGACACGCGCCACCTGCCGGTGCTGGCCACTACTTCGTTCGACGCGGCACTGTGCATGGGACCGCGGTACCACCTCGTGGAGACCGAGGACCGGCGACGCGCCCTGTAAGAGCCCGCGCATCCTGGCTCCCGGCGGCGTCGCCATCGTCGCTTCGCTCAACCCGTAGGGCATCCTCCGCGCTGGGCTGACCGAGTTCCCGGAGCTCTTCGAGCGGCTCGCAGAGGTCCGCGACGCGGGCTTCGAGGTCGTCGCATGCACCGGCGCCAAAGCGTTCGCCTCCGGCGCGCTCGAGGCAGTGGTCCACCTGGCCGAGGCTTCTCCCAACGCGTACGAAGCCGTGACCGCTCTCGCAGAGATCACCTACGAGCTCCCGCCGTTCCGCGACGCCAGCGAGCATCTTCACATCGCCGCGCGCAAACCAAACCGCTCCCGATCGTAGGCACACCGCCAAGCGTCGCGGCCGCGGCGTGAAACCGGCTTCACGTCGCCGGGGTACATCCGTCGAGGTGATCGTGATGAAGAAAAAGACCCTTCTCGCAGCAGGCCTCATCCTGGCGTTCTTCGTCACCTCGTCCGTGGCAGATCCCGGGCTGGTCTCTCCGCTCGGCATCCAGCCAAGCCCGCAACCGACACCGCTTCAGGTGAGCGTCTGGACGGACAAAGAGGTGTACGTCGTCGGCGACACAGCGCAGGTCTACTTCAGCTTGAGCGAGCCGGCCTACGTCTACATCTACGACTTCCAGCCGGACAATGTGGTGCGGCTGATCTTCCCGAACGCCTACTCGCAGAACAACTTCCGTGGCGCAGGAACCCACACGCTGCCGGACGGGGGCTACCGCTTCGTCGTCGCCCCACCGATCGGGGAGGAGCAGCTACAGGTCATCGCCAGCGCGGTGCCGCTCGATCTGGCGCCGGGGCACTACAGCGAGCCGTTCCCCTACGTGGCACCGAACGCCAACGAGGCGATGAACAGCATCCGCCCGCACGTCATGGGCATCACCCCGGAGCCCTCGTGGGCGACGGCATGGACATCGTTCACCATCGTCTACGGCTACGGCTACGCGCCGCCGGCCGCCCCGACACCGCCGCCGAGTCCGCCGTACTACCCGCCGTACTTCATGTGGATGGTGCCGTCGGGGCAGTGGTATTGGGCGGACGGCATGTGGATGTACGGTGAGCCGGGGGGCGGCTTCTACTGGACATTCGGCGCAGACGGCACGTGGCGCTTCCACATCCGTATCGTGTTCGGCAGCGACTAGGGAGGATCCCGCGAAGAGCGACTCAAGCATCGCCCACCTTACCGCCGCACGGAGGGGAGGTCGCGCAGCATGCGACCTCCCCTCCACTTGTACGCCACATCTCGGCCGGCGATACACTGCACGTCGTACCGAAAGGGGGAGTGGTGCCAAGGGTTGGGCGAGAGTGGAGCGTCGAGCAGGCGCGGCGATACCAGCTCGCGTGCGTCGGCCTGCACGCGCGGCAGTACCCAGACGGCGATGCGGGGATTCGCGAGGCATTCCGCGATCTTGGCTCCGTCCAGCTGGATCCACTGCCGGTTCTCGGACGCAACCACGATCTGGTGATGCAGGCCCGCGTCGCGGCGACCCATCCTGGCGACCTCCTGTCCCTCGTCCACGGGGAGCGATTGGGCTTTGAGTACTGGGACAAGATGCTCTGCGCGATCCCTGTGGAGCGGTTCCCGCTGTTCCGCGCGTTGATGGAGTCGGGGGGGGAGCCGTGGACGGCCCGCCGCGAACGCCGCCTCGAAGCCGACGCTCCGGGGACCGTCGCGGAGGTCGCCGGTGCGATCCGGGAGAACGGACCCGTCTCGAGCAAGGAGCTCGCCGGTCTGGGCGTGGCCCAGGCCGAGCGCCGTGGGTGGAAGGCGACGCGGGCGGCCAACGTGGCACTGGAGGCGCTGTGGAACCGCGGCGCCATCGGCGTCGCGCACCGCCACGGATTCCGCAGATACTTCGACCTCATGGAGCGCATCATCCCGCCGGCGATGCAGCAGGCGCCGCCCACGCCAACGGATGCGTTCCGCAGAGAGCTCCTTGTAGAGCGCGTCCAAGGGCTCGGTTTGCTGCCGGCACAGGGTTCGCCCGACGCTTGGGCGTTCCTCGGTGCGGCGCGACGTGACGCGTTGCCGGCGAGCCTGATCCGCAAGGGCAGGCTCTGCGAGGTGCGCGTCCGCGGGGTTCGCACCTCATACTACGCCGTTAGCGACGCGTACGAGCGGCTGGCAGCCATCGAGGTGTGCGACCTCGACGACCGTGTACGGTTCATCGCCCCGCTCGATCAGCTGCTGTGGTCGCGCGAGAGCCTGAGGAAGCTGTGGGGCTTCGACTACGTCTGGGAGGTCTACAAGCCGGCCACGCAGAGACGCTATGGATACTACGTTCTCCCGATCCTCCACGGCGACCGATTCGTGGCGCGGTTCGACGGCCGCTTCGAGCGTCAGTCGGGGATTCTCCGCGTGCTTTCGTACCATCCCGAACCCGACGGCTTGCCGATCGACCATCCGGCCGTCGCAGAGGCGTTCTCCCGATTCCTCAGCTACCTCGGGGGCGAGCGGATCTGCTATCCCTAGTTCCCCTAGTCAGCTGCTCTGGTGCTGGCCCAAGGCTCACGAGGCTCACGAGATCGGCATCTCATAGATCCGCCATGTCTTGTACCGGCGGCCGCCCATCGATCGCGACGCCCGCAACACCAACCGATTGTCCTCAAGAAGCATCGACGGATCGCAGCTTCGATAGCCGCGCGTCAGGGCGTGGCTCAGCACCTCGTGGTAGAGCACCGCGTCGATGCCGACCTTCCGGTGAACCGGTCGTATGCCGAAGAACATCAACCGCAGATGCGGGATCCGTCGGCGCGTGAGGAGCAGGCGGGCCACGCGAACGACATCGGTGTCGAGAAGGCGGTTCCATCTCGGACGAAGCGGCACGTTGGGATCGGGCAGCGCGCCGAGGACAGCGGCCAGCTCGCCGTCGACGGTCGCGAAACGGATGCACCCTGGATCTGCGACAATGCGCAGCGTCGCCGCCATGGCCTTGGCCTCGTCCTCGGTGAGCGGAAGGAAGCCCCAGTTGTCGGCCCACGCTTCGTTGTAGATGGCAACGATGCGGTCAACTTCCTCGCGGATCCGTGAGAGGTCGATCGGACGGGTCTCCAATCGCCGTCGGTCGCGGATGCGCGAGGCGATCGGCTCCAGACGGGCCAACCGCCGCCGGTCGAGATCAATCCAGTAGGCGTGGTAGTCCTTGGCCTTGGCGAGGCCGTAGCGATCGAGCAGCGCCGCGTAGTACGGGGGGTTGTGGGTCAGCTCAACCGTCGGAGGCGCGTCGAAGCCGTCAATCAAGACCCCCTGATGCGGCTCGTGGGTCGCCGTCGAGTAGCCACCCGGGCCGCGCATCACCGTCATCCCTCGACGCTCGAGCCAGTCACGCGCCCGATCCAGAAGCCGCTGCGCGACCTCGAACTCCGGACACGTCTCAAAGAAGCCGAAGAAGCCGACGTGCGCCCTGTAGTGCTCGTTGAATCGATGGTTGACGGCGGCGCTGACACGTCCGACCGGGACACGCCCCTTTCGCGCAACGAAGTGCACCACCTCCGCCGTCTTGTGATAGGGGTGTTGCGCTGTGAGAAGCCCGGTCATCCCTAGGAGACGGTTCCCCAGAAGGTCCGAAGCCAGCGGTGGTGTCCAGTGCGGATCCCCGCGATGCAGGCTCCACGGCACCCTGACGAACTCGCGCAAACGCCTGTCCCCCAGGTTGATCTCGTCGATGGCTACACCCACGCCCCCTCCTTCCGTTGATCCACCGATTATGTCCGCCTGCATCACCACGGCAAGGCGACGCCGCGGTTGACGGAAAGCGAGGTTGCGGGTATCCCTGTCTCATGGGGAACGATCGCGTGGACGGGAGCTCGAGCAAGCTGTTCCGCGTCCTGCAGGTCCACGCCGGACTCTCTCGCCGCAAAGCCCAGGAGCTTGTCACTTCCGGTGAGGTCTCGATGGACGGCGAGGTAGTTGGCGACCCGTTTCTCACCATCGATCCCGGGCGCGTGCAGACGCTCCGGCTGCGTGGACACCCCATCTCGCTTGTGCCTCCGGAGCACCGTGCGTACCGCTACCACAAACCGTCGGGTATGCTGTGCAGCCACGACGATCGCTTCTGCGGCAATACGGTGGGAAGGGTGATGCGCGCCGAGGGGTTCGTGGGCTACACCTGGGCGGGCCGGCTCGACCAGGACGCCGAAGGCCTGCTCCTCATCACCAACGACGGCCAGCTCGTCCAGCATCTGTCCCACCCGCGCTACGAGGTCCGCAAGACCTACCACGTGTGGACGGAGGAGGCGCTTCCCTCGCGAGAGGTACGCCGACTCCTGGACGCGATGCGCCGGGGAATCGTCGATCGCGAGGAAACGCTTCGAATCGTGGACGGGACGTACAACCCCTCAAGGCGTCAGCTCACCCTGACACTCACCGAGGGAAGGAAGCGTGAGATCAAGAGGCTGATCGGTCACTTCGGTCTGCACGTGAGTCGACTCCGCCGGGTGGCGATCGGGCCAATCGCCCTGGGCGACCTTGCTGAGGGGGCACTCGCCCGCATCATCGGAGACGACGCCTCCGCCCTGGCCCGCCTGCTCGAGCACTGAGCTCAAGGCAGTCGATGGGGGGATCTCCGCGGCGGCTCGTATACTCGTTGCCATGGAAGTCGCACTCGCCCAGACACGGGTGGCACCGCTGGAGCCGGGCGGCACACTCGAAGCAATAGTCGCTCGCATCGGCGAAGCCGAGGCCATGGGGTGTCGGCTCGTGGTCTTCCCCGGTCGCGCCCTGGTCGCGCCGAGTGAGGCAGACATCGAGCGCATTGCCGCCGCGTCGCGTGGGATCACCGCGGTGCTCGGCGCAGCGTCGCGGCACGAACCGCTCGCCGTTGCCGCAGATCGTGTCATCGTGGCTCACCAGGGTCGTCCTATCGAGTCGACCGGTCCCGCTGCCGCATCGTTCTCGATCGATGCCACCGCGTTTTGCGCGTCGACCGGAGGACCGCCCGTCCCCGCCTCGTGTACCGGCGCGGACTGGTCGATCCACCTCGCCACAGCGCCGTACCGCCATCTCGAGGCGCCCTCCCGCAGAGAGAAAGCCGTTGCCTGGACCGCGACCCACCGCGCCGGGCTGCTGTTCGTCAACGCCGTTGGAGACGCCGGCGAAGACGTTCTCGACGGCGGCAGCTTCGCGGTGCGGGCCGACGGCCACCTTGCCTGCCACGCGCCGTTCGCCGAAGCCGGACTCAGCGTTTTCGACACCGATGGTTCGACAATCCCCTGGCCGGAGGCATCTCCAATGGAGCGATTGCGAGACGTGCTCACCCTAGGCCTACGCCGCTTCGTAGCCTCGACCGGGCTAGAGCGTGTGATCGTCGGACTGTCGGGGGGCATCGACTCGGCGGTCGTCGCTTCCCTCGCGGCGCGCGCCCTCGGCCCCGACGCGGTCACCGCGGTCTTCCTGCCGAGCCGGTTCACCGCGGCCGCCAACCGCAACGACGCCTCGGAGATCGCCAGATGCCTGGGAACAGGTTTCCTCGAGATCTCGATCGAGACGCTTCATCAAGCGGCACGCGCGGCGCTCCCCGAGACTCCCACGGGTACGGTCGACGAGAACCTGCAGCCCCGGCTCCGCGCGGTGATCCTGATGGCGCTCGCCAACCTCACGAACGCTCTGGTGCTCTGTCCGGGGAACCGCTCGGAGATAGCAATGGGCTACAACACGCTCTACGGCGACACCATCGGCGCCGTCGCCCCGATCGCCGACCTCTACAAGGAAGAGGTCTATGCTCTGGGGAGGCTGCTCTCGGAGGGCATCCCCGCGTCGGTGTTTGCGAAGCCCCCCTCCGCGGAGCTTCGCCCCGGGCAACGGGACGACGACGATCTCCCGCCCTACGAGCTTCTCGACCCGCTGCTCGCGGAGATCCTCGATCGCGGCGCCAAGCGCGAGGATCTCCTTGCCCTGGGGCACCCCGCAAAGCGGGTCGACGAAGTGCTCTCACGAATGCGTGTGAACGCGTTCAAGCATCGCCAGCTGCCTCCGAAGATCCGCGTCCGCGCCGAGCTTGCGCAGGGCTGACGAGCCGCCGTGGAGACGGCGTCGCCGCGCCCGGGTCGTTGAGCACGGCGACGCGCGTGAGTCTGTCGCAACGCGAGACTACTCCACGGAGATGTCGATCGGTGCTTCGCTCTCCTTGATCGATTGCTTGAGGGGGACGGTGACCTTCAGGATCCCTTCCTCAAGGCGTGCCTTGATCGCTGTTCGATCGATCAGGTCCGCAGGCAACGGGAAACATCGACGGACGCGCCCGTACGAGCGGCCAAGGCGGAAGTAGTGCTCTCGCTTGACCTCTTCGTCACGCCGCATCTCCCCCGAGATCACCAGCTGATCGTCCTCGACCTTGAGTTCGACGTCCTCCTTCTTCACTCCGGGAAGCTCGGTCTCGAACACGAGCGTCTTGTCTCTCTCGTAGATGTCGGTACGCCCCAGGCTCGGGGATGGCGCGAACCCGATCGACTCGAAGTCACGGGACAGCTCGTCAAGCACCTGCGAGAGCCCCGTCCCAACGAGAAACGGCCTTCTCCTGATCTCCGTAAGTCTCCTGTTCATGGCAACCCTCCCCTTCTTCGGGTGAATTAGCAGTCTCGTATGTCGACTGCTAAGAGCAGGATACCGTTCGCCCGTCGGGTTGTCAAGGGGCGGGCGGGTGGCTACGCTCCAGGTTCCATGGCCACACGGATCCTCGTCTCCCTCATCCGGGGGTATCAACGATACATCTCGCCGCTTCTGCGGCCGCGCTGCCGGTTTCATCCGAGCTGCTCCCAATACGCGGTCGAAGCGCTGCTGCGACACGGCGCCCTCAAAGGGGGGCTGCTCGCCGTCCGCCGGGTGATGCGTTGCCATCCGCTGCATCCGGGGGGCTACGACCCCGTCCCCTAGCTTGCGGCGAACCTCGCGTCAGTCGGCGGCGAACTCCGCGGTGATGCTCGAGGCCAGCGCGTCGTCCGACCACACGTCGATCGCCGTCATTGCCATCGCCTTGGCGGCGGCGATCATCGCCTGCTGCCCCCGCTCGGAGATCGACGCCTCGGCAAACTCGCGGGAGTGTCCCGCGATCTCCTCGCCGCAGATGCGGATGTACGCGTGGATCGACGGAACCGCCTGGCTCACGTCGCCCATGTCGGTGGAGCCCATGGAACGATCGTTCGGCAGATGGAGCGGTTCTCCTATGCTTCCGAGGTTCGCGACAAACGCCTCTCCGAGAGCTCGGTTGGGCTTCATCGCCTTGTAGGCATGGCCCACGAGGCGGAACGCCAGAGACGCCCCTGTCGCGAGGGCTGCGCCTTTGGCGCAGTGCTCGAGCTTGGCGAGCAGCTCGTCACGGTAGGCAGTTTCTTCCGCTCGAACGTAGAAAACAGCCGATGCCGTCTCCGGTACGATGTTCGGCTTCGCACCGCCGTTGTCGATGATGCCGTGGATGCGCGCCCCGTCCTTGATGTGCTGACGCAGAGCGTTGATGCCGTTGAACGTCTGGATAACAGCGTCCAGCGCGTTGATCCCCTTTTCCGGCGATCCCGACGCATGCGCCGGCTTCCCGGTAAACTCCACGCGCACCTCAGTGATCGCCAGGCTGCCGCGATCCACCATGGTGTGCGCCGCGGGATGGAACATCATGGCCACGTCCACGTCGTCGAAGAGCCCCGCGTCGACCATGACAACCTTGCCTCCACCGCCCTCTTCTGCGGGTGTGCCGAAGAAACGAAGCGTCCCGGGAAGCTGTCGCTTGACGGCGCCCAAACCGACACACGCCCCCAGCGCCCCGGCGGCGATCAGGTTGTGACCGCACGCGTGTCCGATCTCGGGAAGCGCGTCGTACTCTCCGAGGATCGCGACAACCCGACCCGGCGCCGCATCCGGATGTGAGGCAACGATGGCGGTTTCCATCCCGGCAGCGCCCCGCTCTACGAGGAATCCGTGATCGCGAAGCCTATCGGCGAGCAACCCCGCCGCGAACCGCTCCTCGAATTTGAGCTCCGGACGCTCGTGGATCGATCGGCTCACCCCTCGCAGCATCTCGGCTGCCTGATCAACCCGTTCGCAGGCCTCCCGCTTCAAACCGTCCACCTCGCCGCATTCAGCCATCGCCGCATCCCTCCTTCGAGCCACCGCATACCTGTGAACAGTGACGATCGATCTTAGGAGACCGGGGACCTCACCTCCACCGGCACGCCGGGTGAGCCCTACCGGATACGGAACTGGACCGGAAACCTGGAAGCTATCCGTTTCGGGTATGTGGCACGCCTGGTGGTGGGACAGTGCGCACCACCGGATAGGACGCACCCGCGAAGCCGCGAGCGTGATGCGAATCACCGACCCAAGGAGCCTCTGAGTGCTACGATGCCAACGGTGTGGAGCAGTAGAGGGGACTACTCGGGTGGGGATGCTCCGTCGGGGCTCGGTCGAGCGACGAGGATCGCTCGGATGGGCAGTGTAGGCGTGTACCGATCAAAGGAGGTACCACAACATGAGGAAGTCTCTCGTACTCGCGTTTGCGGCCGTCATGATCTTCGGCGCGGCTGCGTTCGCGGACATGCTCTCGGGCTCGTGGTCGACGAGCGTTTGCATGGATGCGACTCCCGTCTTCACCCTGTTCGATTCCACGCTGATCGTCGAATACGAGGTGTGCAACTGGACGTTCGGCGCCACCTTCGGCTTCGGGGTCAGCGGATGGCAGACGGTGTCGTTCACCGCGGACGGCGTGCTCGGTGCGTTTGGCATTGGCTCCGAGATCATCTTCGATCCGATCAGCGCGGCGTTTGTTTCCTGGACGAACGACATGAGCATCATCCTCGCCGGTGTCCAGATCGACTTCGACTTCTACATGGACAACACGCCGATGACAATGCTGGACCTGGGTCTGACCGGTGAAGCCGGGCTGTGCACCCTGGGCGTCACGGCGACCCTCGGCGGCATCTGCACGTTCGACTTCCTCGGCGTGTGCTTCGACTTCGGCTTCCCGTTCGCCTGCGTCGAGTGGGTGGACGTCGAAGTGTGCTTCGGCTGCGGCACGTTCGATGGCATCTGCTTCGACATTGCCGGCCTCACGCTCTCGGGGATCGACTGGCTGATCTTCGACTTCCAGGTCTGCTTCGACGACGGCGTGGACGGCAAGACGTTCACGTTCGTTCCTGACCTGAACCTTGGTGCCTACGACTGCATCACGCTCTACGCCGAGCTGGTGACCGGCGTGGACTACGAGTTCGACGGCATCGACGTGTACGGGTTGGAGATCTACTACGAGTGGAACGGTGTGTACTTCCAGAGCGTGACCAGCTT
>Ga0272442_10012767_pt1 | contig 10106 bp, 7 predicted proteins | sample SSMForm2O_FD_200262 | JGI IMG/M metagenome (GOLD analysis project Ga0272442, IMG submission 200262) | Marine sediment archaeal communities from Little Sippewissett salt marsh, Falmouth, MA, United States - SSM-Form-2O | ecosystem: Environmental > Aquatic > Marine > Wetlands > Sediment ... | reverse complement strand
GTGGCAGTGGATGCATGACGATAAGATTTTTGTTTCCTTGTTCCAAAAGCTCATTGTCTATTTTGTATGTCCCAACAACTCGATTATATTCCTCTGCGTCTGGAAAACGTTCCTTTTGGATTCGAGTGGCATACAGAACATCCGCATCTTTGATTGCTTTCTCCAAGCTGGATGTTTGTGTAGGTTCAACTCCAAGATCTTTGCATTCGCTAATAACCTCTTTAGGCATCTTTAAAGTTTGAGGAGAAACAAAAGTCAACTCTGCACCGTAAAGAGATAAGGCATATGCAAGAGAATGAACAGTTCGGCCATATTTCAAATCACCAAGAAGTACAATCTTGTTTTTTCCAATCCGTTTCTTTTCAGTTAGGATGGTAAATAAATCAAGGAGACACTGTGTAGGGTGCCTGCCTGCGCCGTCTCCAGCATTAAGAACAGGTACATCTGCAAATTCTGCAGCCAACCTTGCTGCACCTTCTTGTGGATGTCTCATCACAATCGCGTCACTGTATGCATTTGCCATCCGGATGGTATCTGCTAGGCTTTCTCCTTTTTTTAATGATGTTCCCGTAGGGTCAGCAAAACCAATTATTCTTCCACCTAGTCTATTCATAGCGCTTTCAAAACTAAGTCTTGTTCGAGTGCTAGGTTCAAAGAAAAGTGAAGATAATACCTTTCCCCCAAATATATTCTTATATTTTTCACCACGGGCGTATGGAACCATTTCCTTAGCACGTTCAAGGATGTAATCGATTTCCTTTTTTGAAAAATCTTTTATGGAAATTATGTCTTTCCCTTCGAAATTCATTTGAATCAAAAAAAAAGACATGCAATAACAGCTTAATAAACTTTTTAATTGGTAAACTTAAAAAATAAGCCGTTATTAGGAAAATCTATTAATATAATAAAGATTTTATACTATTATGACAAGGATTGTCCAATAACATATATATAGTAATGCAACCAGACATATTGATACAAATCATACGGTGGGAATAGGTCATGCAGAAAAATGAGAAATCGAAAAAAAAGATTATTGATAGATTACGCATGGTTTTAGATGATGGTTCTGGTTCAAATGTTCATCCTGATGATGAGAAATATTTAAAGGCGTTAAAAAAGAGGTTGGGAGATTCATCCAAACACGTTGTTTATACTAACAAGGATTACAAAAAAGATAGTGAAAGTGAGACTGGTTCTTTGGAGCCAAAAGTAACTATCCACCTACGAGACGAAGATGTTGTTGAATTTCCAGAAATAGCGATGGAAGAGCCAGAGAAAGAAATAGAGGAAGAAACATCGCATAAAGATGAAGAGCTGTATGAAGTAGAAAAAGTTAAAGTTGATAGTCCTGAATTTATTGAAGTAAAACCTAAAGAAATGACTCATGCAGAAGAAAAAGACAAGTTAAAAAAATCAGAAGAAACGAAAGAAAAGAAATTGCCTGAATGGGAGCCAGTGAGCATTGAAGAGACTAAAACAGAAGAACCAAAAGAAGAAACATTTGAAGAGGTATTGCCTCAACCAGTAGAAGAAAAAGAAGAGAGATCTTCTGAATCGGAACCAATGCCAGTTATTGAAGAGGAGAAAAAAGAGGCAGTCGTAGAAGACCGAGCTGAGGCTGCTGCTGAATTTTATGAAGAGGAAGAAGAATTTCAATTAAAAGAAGAGCCGGTTTTAGAAGAAAAATATGAGGAGAAAATAACAGAGTTCGAGGAAGACAACAAAATAGAAGTCTTTAGTGGCATAACAAGCATAAATAAAAACATGGCCATACTGTTGTACGATAATGGCTTTACTTCAATCAATGATGTCATGGATGCAACATTAAAAGATTTAATGAAGATTAAAGGCATGAAGCGAAAAGTAGCTAAAAAGATGAAAAAAGAAATTGAAGAAAAATTTAAGAATGTATCTTTGGGACATAATGATAGTAAGAAAACGGATGAATTTGGCGAATCACCTGTACCAGTCTATGGGGAAGCATCAACCTCTGAGCCTGTTAAAGAAGATGAATTATTCTTTGAGGATGAAAAAGAAGATTATATTGATGGGTTTACCAAGAAAGACGAAGAAACAAAAGCTTTTGAAGGTATAAACAGCATTGATGAGAAAACAGCAAAACTTCTGTATGAAAACGGAATCACCTCGACCGATATTTTAAATGAGACCCCTGTCAAAAAATTAATAAAAATAAAGGGAATCCGAAGAAAAATTGCCAAAAGGATGAAGAAAGAAGTCAGCGAGATGCCAAAAAAAACTGATGATATTGAAGACTGGACTGCTGCTGATGATGATTTTGCAATAGATGAATTTAAAGGAAGTGATGAAAGTGAAGAGGCATGGGAATCGTTTTCAGATGGAGAAATGACTGAAAAACAAGAGGGTTACAAACATGAAGATTATACTCTTTATGAAAGAGAGGTAGAAACAGAATCTGGCAAGAAGCGCATAGTTCGTTTTTTTAGTAAAGCAAAGCCTGATGAAGGAGACCCCATAGAACTGCCCAAAGGATACGAAGTAAAGAAAAATAAAAAGACTGGAGTCCCATATCTCAGAAAGAAAAAGTAGAACCTTTTTTATTATCAAGATTTATAAATCATTTTCTTCTTACCCTATCTGTGTTTATGTAATGAGATGGAATGGCCCGTTAAACAAAATAGATGACTTTCGATATGAAATTCCTTCTAGCTATATTGGAGAAAATAATAATTTGAAAATGAAAACATCTGCAGTTATTTATGCAGATGAACCAATGCTTTCTTCTATTCGAATGGATAATGCTGCTGAACAAACGGCAAATATGACAACGCTTCCAGGAATTGTAGGAAAAGCATTAGCCATGCCGGATATCCATTGGGGATATGGATTTCCAATAGGTGGTGTTGCAGCTACGGATGCTGAAGAAGGTGTTATTTCCCCCGGAGGAGTCGGTTTTGACATAAATTGTGGTGTACGTCTTGTTAAAACTAATTTAACTATTGATGACTTGGATGAAAGAAAGATACATGATATCATTGATGAGATGTTTAAGAATGTCCCTTCCGGCCTTGGATCTAAAGCTAAAGTTCGCCTTAACAGAATCCAATTAGAAGATGTTTTACAATTAGGAGCCGAGTGGGCTGTAGATAATGGATATGGCTGGGAAGAGGATGTTGATTACCTAGAGGAAAATGGATGCTTAAAAGATGCTGATATCAATCATGTTTCTGAAAAAGCCAAACAAAGAGGTGCCCCTCAATTAGGTTCATTAGGAGCAGGAAATCACTTTCTTGAGGTACAAAAAGTAGATAAAATTTATGAACTCGATGCAGCGAAAACGTTTGGCGTAAAAGACGAAGGACAAATAATGGTTATGATCCATACTGGCTCCCGAGGATTTGGCCACCAGGTTTGTACCGATCATCTACGTGTTTTAGAACAGGCTGTAAAGAAATATGATATCTGGCTTCCGGATAGGCAACTTGCATGTGCCCCAGTAACTTCACCTGAAGGGGAAAGCTATCTCAGGGCCATGGCATGTGCAGCAAATTTTGCCTGGTGTAATAGGCAGATGATAGTTCACTGGGTGCGTGAATCATTTGAAAAAATACTCCATGATAGTGCCGAGAATTTAGGTATGGGGATAGTGTATGACATTTGTCACAACATCGCTAAGTTAGAAGAACATGAAATTGACGGGGAAAAACGAAAGGTATATGTCCATAGAAAAGGAGCAACACGTTCGTTTGGACCTGGAAAAACAGACATCCCATTGAAATATAGAGATGTTGGACAGCCTGTATTGATTCCAGGGGACATGGGAACTGAGAGTTATCTGCTTCGAGGCACTAAAGAAGCCGAGGAAACTTTTGGGTCTACGTGTCATGGTGCCGGGCGAGTGATGTCAAGGCATCAAGCTCTAAAAAAATGGCGGGGAGAACAAATTGTGAAGGACCTTAAAGAAAAAGGAATATATGTTCACCCAGCAAGTTTAAAAGTGGCTGCTGAGGAAGCCCCAGATTCGTACAAGGATATCAAAAACGTAGTTAACATTGCCCATGAAGCAGGAATATCAAAAAAGGTAGTGAAATGTACACCTCTTGGAGTGGTAAAAGGATAGATTAATTTTAAATGGTAGAACACCCATTTAGGGTAAAATGGTGGTGATGCACATGGATGATGTTGAGATTATTGATTTTGAAGAAGCGGATCTTCAGGGTGCCACTGTAATTGCTGGATTTCCATCTATAGGACTTGTAAGCACTATAGCTGCGAATTATTTAATTGATGCGTTAAACCTCAATCAGATTGGGTGTGTACGATCACCTCATTTTCCTGCATTATCTGTAGTTCATACTGGCGAGCCATTATCACCAGTCCGCATTTATGCAGGAAGCCAGAGCAATGGAGAAAAAATCGTTGTATTTGTATCGGAATTTAAACCTAAACCCAATCTTATCAATGCCATTTCAGATGCCCTTATGAATTGGGCTGCAAAAAAGGGATGTAAACTTCTTATTTCTCCAGAAGGAATGGTAGTTGAGGGAGGCAACTCAGAAGAAGAAGACAAAACCGTTGATGCATATGCCATAGGAGCAACAGAAAAAGCAAGGAAATTGCTGACGGAAAAAAAGATTGCTCAATTTAAGAATGGCATCATCGCAGGTGTTTCAGGAGTTCTTCTAAACAGAGGCAAACAGTCAGATTTCAGCGTAATTTCTATTCTTGCCGAGGCGCACCCCAATTATCCTGACGCAAAGGCTGCTGCTGCTGCTATTAACGTTATGGCTGTTATAATGGGAGTAGATATCAACGTAACGCCACTTTATGAAGAATCGGAGAGAATAGAAAAACAATTGCAGAAATTCCATAAACAAGCAAAGCCGATGGTATCAGCAAGTCAAGCACCACAGCCAGGCATGTATGGTTAAAGTATGGAAGCCATCGTACTTCTTTTTCTTTTCACCATTATAACTAAGATTTAAAAATACGAGTGTATTGTGTATGTTGTATGCAACATGAGATACCAGAGGGACATCCGCGTTATTCTTCGTTAATGACGCGGCAAAAAATCTCACAAGCAATGAAGAACGGCCTCGTTCATGAAACCGGACTTATTGCTCATGGAAGAGGAGAAGCTTTTGATTATCTAATGGGTGAAAAAACCTTACCTCTCGCTGATATGGCCGAAAAGGTTGCTGCAGCAGCACTACTGCTCGCAAAGAGTCCTGTTATTTCCGTTAATGGCAATGTCGTTGCTTTGGTTGCTGAAGATTGTATTCGTCTTGCGGATGCTATCCCTGCAAAACTTGAAGTAAATCTTTTTCATCGAACTGAAAAGCGAATAAAAGAGCTTTCAAAGGAGCTGTATAGCAAAGGTGCACAAAACGTCTACGGTGGAAAGGGAGATGCAAGGATACCTATTCTTGAACATGACCGAGGGCTATGTGATAAAGATGGTATTTTTTCTGCTGATGTTGTGCTTGTTCCCTTAGAAGACGGTGATCGGTGCCAAGCATTGCGAAAGATGGGCAAGACTGTAATTGCTATTGATTTAAACCCACTATCGCGGACTGCTAAAACCGCCAGTATTACCATTGTTGATAATGTCACAAGAGCAATTCCAAATATGGAGAAGTGGATTAAAACATTAAAAACGAGAGATGAAAATATACTGGAACACTTTGTTGAACCATGGAACAATGAAAAAATGCTAAAAGACATGCTGTCTTTCATTTCAAAAAGACTAAATTCATTGGTTTGATTAGAGGTAACATATGCAATCATATAGAAGTCATTATTCAAAGGATGTGACCAAAAAAGATTATGACAAATCGATAACAGTTTCTGGATGGGTTGAAGATATTCGTAATATTGGCTCTATTGCATTTATTATTATCCGTGATAGTAAAGGAACGTTGCAAGTTACTATTCTCAAAAAGAAAAGTCCAGATCTTTTTGAGAAATTGATCTCTCTTCCACGTGAATCTGTTGTTGCTGTAAAAGGACTATGCAAAGAGAATACTAAAGTACGAAATGGATATGAAGTTCTTCCTGAAGAAGTCGAAGTATTGTCTGCTGCGGAGACGCCTTTGCCTCTCGGGGTTGTAGACAAAGTTGAATCTGAACTTGAAACTCGTCTTGACAATCGTTTTATTGATTTACGTAAACAGGAAAAGCAAGCAATTTTCAAAATTAGAAATACTGTAATTTCTGCAGTTCATGAATATCTTCAATCTCAAAATTTTACTGAAGTCCATACTCCAAATATAATTCCCAGTTCTTCGGAAGGGGGAACAGAAGTTTTTAAGGTAAAATATTTTGAAAAGGAAGCATTTCTTGCTCAATCTCCTCAGTTGTATAAACAGAGTTTGATGGCCACTGGTCTCGACAGAGTGTATGAAATTGCATGGTATTTTAGAGCCGAAGAACACAACACTCGTAGGCATCTTAACGAATCTACTGCCGTGGACTTGGAAATGGCATTTATCAAAGATGAAGAAGATGTCATGAAAATCCTGGAGAAGTTGGTTTACCACATGTGGAAACGCGCAGGTGAATGTAAAGATGAACTTGAAGTGCTGGGTAAAAAAAACTCGTTGCCCAAGATGCCTTTTAAAAGAGTATCATACAATGATGCCGTTAAGAAGCTGAATAAAAAAGGTTCAAAGATAACATGGGGACAAGACATTGGAACAGAAGAAGAAAAATTACTTGGAGAGATTATGAAAAAAGACGGCTATGACTTTTATTTCATTACCAGATATCCTCTGGAGTCTAAACCATTTTATACAATGCCTGAAGGAGATGAATTCTCACGTGGATTTGACTTGGCACATAACGGTGTTGAACTTGCTTCTGGAAGTCAACGTATTCATGATGTAAAATTATTGAAAGAAAGATTAAAAGAATGTGATCTAAATCCAAAGGATTTTGAATCTTATCTGAAAGCATTTCGTTATGGGATGCCACCCCATGGTGGATTTGGATTTGGTATTGAACGATTTTTGATGGAATTACTTGATATTAGAAATATCAGAGAATGCATTTTGTTTCCAAGAGATAGAACAAGATTAAACCCATAGAGATTTCTAAAAGAATGGGATTTTCGTCATTTTGCTATTTTTACAGGGTAGATTTAAATACTATCAATAACAAAGTATATCACATTATCAACATACGTTGAGATGGATAAAATCTCATCATAAAATAGGGAAAGAGAGAAGGGAACATACTAAATGTATAAAAAATTAAGGGAGATTGGGATTAAAATACAGGAAACTATGCAAATAACAGAAGGATTATCCTGTAAAACATGGAAATATTTATATAGTTTTATATACAATAGTTATATATAAATAAATAATATTAATAGTAGGTGGTATGATTATGAAAAAGAAAGTGCTGATTGCGAGTTTTTTTGCGATCTTGATGCTAACAGTTCCATTATCTTCAACCATAGTTGCAGAAGATCAAATTTCTGGTGGGATTGAAGAATCTGAGGAAGAACAAAATTTGGTTTTTCAACAAGCAGATAACTTGATACCGTTAACTGAAGAAGAAATTGATGATCTACTGGATCTTGTAGATATGATAGAAGATGAGGAAACAAGACTTTTAGCTGAAGAAATAGTCAATAGATTTATTACAGAAGATAATGAGTTAGATATAATAAAGTTAAAAGATGTAATAAACGATTACAAATCCCTTCCTTTATTTAGAGGTTTAATTGGAGCCATTATAGAGTGGATTATTAAAACGGTAATTGGAGAAGTTCATTACCAAGTAGATGGGATAATAACCTGGTACTTTATGGAGTTTTTAAATAACACGCGTTTAGGATGGATAAATGATCTTAGGTATCATGCTAGTAACGTTACGTCTAGAATATATGAGATATATGATGTTTGGGAGGATCTCATAGATCGTGTTGAAGCTATAGCAGAATGTGTAAAAGCGATAATAGCTTTTTTACAAGATCCTTGTCTTGAGACTATGGGTGATTTATTCGATTGGTTAGAAGATGCGATTGAGGCAGCCGATTATTTTTTAGGATTTCTATTAGATCCGGATAAGTTCCCAGAGCGTATAAAAGAGATTAAAGAACTCATTTGGGATTTATCTAATGCAACTGTAGAATTTGGTACGTGGCTTCTTCCAGATATATATCCTTATCCTGGTACAGGGAATGTATACGACAGACCCTACAATCAACCCATAACAATAAAAGGTAAAATAACAGATATTGATCCGAATGATGTAGAATTACAATGCGATGTTCAGAACTATACTCCCAATGCAGACGGTTCTTTCGAGATGGAATCCAATACCACAAATAAACCAGTAGAATCATACTTATGTCATAACGTACTGTTTAGAATTACAAATAAAGCAACAGATACAGAATCAGAGGTCTATGAGCTTGCATTTTCAATGGGAGCGGCAAATAAAACGATTAGTTTTTCAGGTCAACCTACAAAGCCATTTGGCCCATTAGAAGTAGAGCGGTTCACCACACAGCTGTATACGTCTTATGCTATTGATAGAAATGGAGATAGACTGGAATACCAATGGAGCTTTAATGGCAAGCTAGGGGGCTGGTCAAAAAGCCAAACTTCTGGATATAGAGCACTTGGTTTGACTTTCTGGTTGAATCTTGGAGAGAATGAAGTAAAAGTTAGATCAAAAAATTCAAATGAGGAAATAAGTGAATGGTCTGAACCGATAACTGTGACGGTAGTTAGAAGATTCTTAAAAGAATCGGCATTTCAACAACTACAGACTTTTGTTGAGCAAACTTTTGCCATGATCCCTAGTTATCAATACGTCTCTCAGCCAACAAGTCAAACGAGTAGCAGTAGTGAATCTACAACCCAACAGAGTACTTATCAATAATACTTAACCACTGTCAAAGCACGTAAATTCAAACTATAATAGTCCTATCTTTTTCTTATTTTTAAGATAAAATAACGCAGGGGGCGAGATTTGAACACCAGTTTAATGGAAAAAAATGTCTGCTTAATTCAGTGTCAAATCATTCTTCGTTTTATATATAACACCAATACCATTGCACCAATAATAGTAATTAACAAAAAACCTGATACGCCTTTACCTTTATCCTCTTCATCCTCTTGATACAAATTTATTCCTTCTGATGCGGGGTCATATATGTAATCCCATTTTTCATCTCCATCACTATCTATCAAGTAGGATCCATCATCTTGTAAATGCACCAATGTTTCGTTTTGAGTCGCATTGCAATAAAAGGAATCGTATGTGGCATTGGTATTGTTATAGATAAGATATCCTATGTCCTCCAAATAGGTTATATTTCCGTTAGTGTAGTTCCCATTAGTCTGATTCCCATCACCAGTATAATTACCATCACCATTAGTCTGATTCCCATTAGTTTCATTTCCATCACCATTGGTCTGATTCCCATTAGTTTCATTTCCATCACCATTAGTCTGATTCCCATTAGTTTCATTTCCATCACCATTGGTCTGATTCCCATTAGTTTCATTTCCATCACCATTGGTCTGATTCCCATCACCAGTATAATTACCATTGGTTTCATTTCCATCAGCAAGTATTGCAAGACTGTGAGACAATGATTTCATCTCTAACATATCATATTGTTGGTCTCTTACATTTAAAAAAACAAATGAAGCTATCATGATAATTGCTATTAAAACTCCTAAAATTTTTAACGAGATTTTCATTTAAACCATCCTTTAAAAAATAGATACCATATTTGAACTTATACTTTTCCATAAAAATAATAAAATGATGCAGGGGACGAGATTTGAACACCAGTTTAATGGAAAAAAATTGATGATTACTCCTGTTAGTTACTATTCTTAAATAATAAAAAAAGAGGGGGAGGATGGGATGTAAAATCTTATTTTATATGGACCTTTTTGGCTTTATATTCAGGTTTCGGTTCAACTTTTGGTAGATTTACTGTTAATACACCGTCTATTAATTCTGCTTCAACGTTATCTGTTTTTAACTCCTCTGGAAGTTCAAGTGCTCTATAGAACTTCATACTGCTGCATTCTCGGCGTAGCCAGTTTTTTCCTTTTTCTTCTTTGCTATCATCATAATCGGCTTTTATTTCTACG
>Ga0272442_10012765_pt1 | contig 10106 bp, 7 predicted proteins | sample SSMForm2O_FD_200262 | JGI IMG/M metagenome (GOLD analysis project Ga0272442, IMG submission 200262) | Marine sediment archaeal communities from Little Sippewissett salt marsh, Falmouth, MA, United States - SSM-Form-2O | ecosystem: Environmental > Aquatic > Marine > Wetlands > Sediment ... | reverse complement strand
ACCGAGACGGCGACCAGGTTCGGCTCGGTCGCCAAGGCGCTCGGCCTGGTGACGACCGACGACATACTCGCGGCGCTCCGGCGCCAGGAAGAGCAAGAGTTCGACTCCGGCTCGGCGAAGCGCATCGGCGACATCCTCGTCGAGCAGGGCAAGCTCACCGCGGACAACGTCGCCGAGGTGCTGCGCGAGCAGGAACACGTCGAGCGCGCGAACCTCGAGTCCACCGAACAGGTAGAGGGCTTCATCGCCGCCCGCAAGTCCGCGCGGCCCGTCTCGCAGGCGGCGACCATCGAGGAGCTCACCAGGCGCGTCGAGGAACTCGAGCAGAAGCTCGTCGCCAAGGACCGCGTCGAGCAGATCGCCGCGAGTTCCGCACTCGACGTGTTGAAGCTCTACGAGCGCGACATCCGCGAAGCGGTCGAAGAGATGAAGCGATTCGGCCGCGCGCTCGAGAAGCGGGAGTTCGCGCGCAAGGTGGCCGAGAGCCTCGCCACGCTCATCTGCCGGCGCGCCCTCGAGGAGCCCGTCGCCGACATCGTTCACTTCGAGTTCGAGAAGGCCGTCGATGCGCGCGCACAGCAGGTGTTCGACGAAGAGCTCAAGACGCCGAAGGTCGCCAAGCGCCTGCGCGAGATATCGGGGGCGAGCAAGGAGGTCGAGTCCGCGTCGAGGCGCCTCGCGCGGAGGCTCGACCAGATCGAGCAGGAGGCGCTGCCGAAGCGCCTCGAGCGCATGTTCCACGAGAAGGTGGAGCAGAAGCTCGGCGACGTGTCCGCGGAGGCCATCGCGTCCAAGCTCGACGTCAAGCTCATCCGCCGGCAACTCGTCGAGGTCGCCCACGACGCCATCGGCGACATGCTCGTCTCCGGCGAGCTCAAGAACATGCTCAACGACAGCCTGCTGCAGGCCGCCATGAGCAACCTCGTGAACACGACGGAGTTCAAGAGCCTGCTGGACGCGAAGTTCAAGACGATGACGGAGTACCTGTCCAGGGAAGTGATTCCGAAGCACCTCGAGGGGAAGTCCGGCAAGAAGTAGCTCCCCGGGAGGGACGCCACCATGGACGACGCCGTCGCGTCTCCTTCGCCGCGTCGCATCGCGGTTCTGGCGGTCTCCCTCGCGGCCGCCGCCGCATCCTTCGCCGGCGAGCGCAGCTCGCCGACCATCGACGACATCCTCCGCGCGATCAACGAGCGTGACCGCGCCGGCGGGGAAGCCGACGCCTCGCGCGCGCCCGCCACGCCCCCGACCCGGCGGGCGCCCGAGCGCGCGGACGCGCACCTGCAACGCTTCGACGAGCTCATCGGCGAGGGTGCATACGACGATGCGCGCGCCTACGCGGCGAGACTCGCGAAAGGAGCCACCGACGAAAGGCGAGTGGACGTCTTGCGCTGCGCGGCGCGCGTCGCGACGGTCCTGGTCGAACGCGCCGCCCTGGTCCGCACCGCCGTCGCCCGCCTGACGAGCAAGACGTGCTCGTTCTTCACCAAGGCCGGCCCCCGCAAGGGCGAGGTCGTCGACGTCGATGACGGCGGCTTCGGCCTGCGCGCGAAGGTCGTCATCAACGGCCGGGCGGTCGGCGAACACACGTACCGCGTGGCATGGGCCGACCTCACCGACCGGCAGGTGAGCACGCTCGTCCCGGACTGGCGCGCGGCGACCCCCGACGCCCACATCGCCCTCGGCCTCGTCGCGCTCGGCAGGGAGGATCTCGAGGCGGTCAAGAAGTCGCTCGCCGTCGCCCCGGAGCACCCGCTCGCAGGGCACCTGCGAGACGTCCTGGCCGCACGCCAGGCGGGCTTCGTGGAGGAGGCGGCGGCGCAGGCGTGGGCCGCGCTCGAGAAGCGGCTCGCCGGGAAGAAGCCGGCGCCCGCCCAGGCGACGCAGTTGCTGCGGCAGCTCGAGGCCTTCGAGGAGAAGTACCGCGACACGAGAGCCGTCGCGGGAATCCGCGGGCGTCTGGACGAGATCGCGCTGCGGTTGAAGGTCGCCGGCCGCCGCGTGCCGACCGAGGGCCTGGTCGCCCACTGGCCGTTCGACGAGAAGGAAGGGACCACCGTCCGCGACATGGGTCCCCACAAGCTCGACGGCACGGCGTACCGGTTCGAGCGCGCCGAGGGCAAGCTCGGCGGCGCCATCGCGTTCAACGGCCGCGACTCCTTCGTCGAGATCGGCAACCCCGAGCCGCTGCGGATCACGGGACCCATGACCGTCTGCGCCTGGGTATGGGCGGAGCCGGATATCCCCAACTTCTCGTGCATCTTCGGCAAGCCGGGCTGGGGAAAGGGATGGATGCTGCGGTTCAAGGGGCTGCACCCCAGCTTTGGCGTCGGCATGAAAGTCGTGCAGACGGCCAAGCCCGTCACCGCCAGCGAGTGGCACCACGTCCTCGCGACGTACGACGGAAGCGTGGTGACGCTCTACGTGGACGGCGTCGCCGATCCCAACACGCTCCCCTGCAACGAGCTCTCGCCCTACCAGTCGCTCAAGATCGGCTGGGACACCTATCAACAGAACCGCCGTTGGAAGGGCCGCATCGACGAGGCCCGCATCTACGGGCGCGTTCTCACAGCGGAGGAGATCACGCTGCTGGCGAGACAGTAGCGGGCCCCCCACAAAGCGTCGAGATTCCTTGAACTGCCGCCCCCGCCCGCGCGTCTCATGTACGTATGCACGCGGCCCGGCTGGCGTCCATCCCTCGTGAGCGCACTCCCCCGAGCCGTCCCGTTGCCGCGCTGCGCACATGGGAGGACTACATCAAGAAGTAGGTTCAGTGCAACAGCCCCGTCTTCACGGCCTCCAGCTCCGCGTTGGCCGTCCGGTACGTGCGCGCGAATTCCTCCCACCGCTCGGCGGGAGTCTCCGCGTTGGCGATCGCGCCCTGGAACGCCCGCTCGAGGCGCTCGATCTCGGAGGTCAGCTTCTCGACCGACGGCGTCGAGTCTTCGATCGCCTTCTTGAGCCGCAGCGTCCTGACCCGCACGTCCTCGGGCGAGCCACCGACGTGGACCGCGTCCCGCTCGAGCGCGCCGAGGAACGCCTTCTTGAGCTCGATCAGTCGCCCGGTCTCACTCGTGAGGTCGTTCGCCGCGTCGCGCAGCTCGAGGACCGCCACGCCCGCGGTGCCGATGCGCTTCTCGATCTTCGCGACGCGCCCGGCCGCCTTGTTGCGCAGCACCGACGCGGCCACGAGCGTCGCGATGGGGATTCCCGACAGCAGCATCCACCCGCCGGGGTTCGCGTAGCCGAAGATGAACCGCCCCAGGACGAACGCGCACGTCAGGGCGAACAGCACGCCGGGATGCAGGAATGCGCGCGCGCGCCGCAGCCACGTCCGCGACTCGCTCCACAGGTCGAGTATGGGTTGGGGTGAACCGCCGTCGGGCATGCGCCCCGCCTTTCGAAGACCGACGCATTACATCAGAGACTGCGCGAGCGTCAAGCTTGCGGGAGGGCGAGGCTCCCGCCGAGCCGCACCCCGGGTCCCCCAACGGCCGGCTCGGCGGGAGCCTCACCCTCCCAGTGTTCTGCCGGCCTGACGCGTGACAGTATCCGCCACCTTCTCAGCATCATTGGCCACGCCGAGCCGGCGCGGGGCGCGATAATGCAGACGCGCACCCGAGCGAACGGAGACTCCGCATGAACACGTACCGTCTCGAACGCGACATACCCGTCGACGAGCCTTACGACGTCGTCATCACCGGCGGGGGCCCCGCCGGGACCGCCGCGGCGCTCTCGTCCGCCCGCGCCGGAGCGCGCACGCTCCTCGTCGAGGCCACCGGTTGCCTCGGCGGCATGGGGACCTCGGGACTCGTCACGGCCTTCGACCCGATGGCCGACGGCAAGCGCATGCTCGTCGGCGGCGTCATGAAGGAGATCGTCGAGAAGCTCTACGACAGGGGCGAGTGCGGCCCCCAGGTCACGCCGGACTTCTACGGCAAGCGCTACCACTGCTGGACGCCGTTCAAGGCGGAAGGGCTGAAGCTGCTCCTCGACGAGCTCGTGACCGAGGCCGGCGTGGAGGTCCGCTTCTTCACCCGCGTCATCGACGCAGACGCCGACGCGGACGCGCGACGCGTCAACGGCGTCGTGCTCAGCAACGTCGAGGGCTACCGCTTCGTGCCGGCGAAGACGTTCGTCGACGCGACGGGCGACGCGGTCCTCTGTGATCTCGCGGGCGCTGCGTGCCGCGAGGCGGGCCGCGACACGCCCCGGCCCATGCCCGCGACGCTCACGTCGTTGTTTGCGGGGATTGACTGGTCGGCCGACGTCAAAAGCCAGCAACACGCGGCGATCGAGCGCGCGATCGCCGACGGGCGCTTCTCACAGCCCGATCACCATCTGCCCGGCATGTCGCGGGTCGGCGAGACGATCGGCTACCTCAACGGCGGGCACCTGTTCAACCTGAACGCGCTGCGGTGCCGCGACCTCAGCGACGGCGTGATGCTCGGTCGCCGCCTGGCCGTCGAGTACCGCGAGTTCTACCGCACGTACGTCCCCGGCTGCGAGAGGATCGAGCACGTCACCACCGCCGCGGTCGTGGGCGTGCGCGAGTCGCGGCGCATCGTCGGGGAATACGAGCTCACCATCGACGACTACCTCGCGCGCCGGAAGTTCCCCGACCAGGTCGGCGTGTACAACAAGTTCGTCGACGTCCATCCCTACGACCTGAGCCCCGAGGAATTCCAGCGCTTCGAGAAGGAACACAAGGAGACGGGGCGCCTCGGCGTGGGCGAGTCGTTCGGCATCCCGTACTCGATCCTGGTGCCCAGGGGCTGGCAGAACCTCTGGGCCGCGGGCAGGTGCAACTCGTCCGACATCAAGGTGCACGGCTCGATACGCGTGATGCCCGCGGCGGGGATGATGGGACAGGCCGCGGGCACGGCCGCCGCGCAAGCCGTCGAGACCGGCCAGGCCGCGTGCGCGCTCGACACGCGGGCACTGGTCGAACGACTGCGCGCGGCGGGCGCGTACCTGCCGCAGGACGAGCTGTCGTCCGAAATGACGCGGTCGTCGTAGCCCGGACTTCCCACCACGCAGGTGGGAAGTCGCCCTGCGGGCTTCGACGCGACCGACATGCGTCGGTCTTGCTCAGGGCTGGCCCGTGCTACTGAACCGCGAGCCCCATCGAGAACACGATGGGCCACGCGTCCACGGTCTCACCGTTCATCGTCACGAATACGCGCGAGACGCCGCGCGCCGGATCGTAGCGGAACGTGAAGACCATCACCTGGCCGCCCGCCGTGACGGCCACGCTCACTTCGTTCGCTCCCGCCGACCACTTGGTGATCGTGAACGCTGGCGACACGTCCGCCATGAGGAGGAAGTTCGCCAGGACGTGCTGCACGGTGAAGTGGACCTGGCCGGGCTGCAGACCCGCCATCGCCATCATCGTCGCATACTCCGGTCCCAGCTCGATGCGCGAGCCGAGAAACGGCTTCCGCATCTTGACGGGCGGGCGCATCATGAACCGCCGCCACCTCACGTCGCGCTTCTCGACCGGCAGCTTGACCGCCTGCCCACCGACCATCGGCATGGCCGGCACGGCAGGCGCCGCCGCGGGCTCCGACTCGACGGCCGGCCCGGGCCCCACCACGACCGGCGCGGGCTGAGCCACCACCGGCGCCGGCTGCTCCACGACGACCACGGCGGGTTCGGGTTCGCTCGCCACGACGCGCAGGCCGTGCCGGTCGAGTGAGACGCCCATGAAACCGCACCCACTCGCCGCCGCCAGAGCGGCGCACGCCACGACCGCGCCCCCACGTCTCCAGATGTGTGTCACGACGTCCTCCATTCAGATGCCTCGCCGGCCCCACCGCAGTGTGCGCATACTGTAGCCGGCTGCGCCGCGACCGCAAGTATGTGTCCGCGCGCGTCCTGGCGAAGACGGGCCGCTTGCCCTATCGTGGGAACGCCGGTGAGGGAAGGACGGGTGGACCATGCAGACGCGCACGCTGGGACGCACGGGGGCGGAGCTGTCGATCGTCGGCTTCGGCGGCATCGTCGTGATGAACGAGTCGGCGGAAGACGCGGCGCGCATCGTGAAGACCGCGATCGATCGTGGCGTGACCTACTTCGACGTGGCGCCGTCCTACGGCAACGCCGAGCAGATGCTCGGCCCCGCCCTCGAGCCGTATCGCGACGGGGTGTTCCTCGCGTGCAAGACGGGCAAGCGGACCGCCGACGAGGCGCGCGCCGAGCTGGAGGGATCGCTCGAGCGCCTGCGCACCGACCACTTCGACCTTTACCAATTCCACGGCGTCACGAAGATGGAGGACGCGGAGACGATACTCGCCCCCGGCGGCGCGCTCGAGACCGCCGTCGCGGCGCGCGAGGCCGGCACCGTGAAGCACCTCGGTTTCTCCGCGCACTCGGAGGACGCCGCACTCGCGCTGATGGCAGGCTTCGAGTTCGACAGCGTCCTGTTTCCCGTCAACATCTTCTGCTGGCACCACGGCAACTTCGGCCGCCGCATCCTTGAAGACGCGAAGAGGCGCGGCATGGGCGCGCTCGCGCTGAAGTCGCTCGCGCACAAGCCGTGGGCGGAGGGCGAGAAGAGGACGTGGAAGAAGTGCTGGTATCGCCCGCTCGACGAGGCCCGCGCCGTCTCGATGGCGCTGCGCTTCACGTTGTCGAAGGGCGTGACGGCGGCGGTCTGTCCCTCGCACGAGGAGCTGCTGTGGCTCGCCTGCGACGCGGCCGACGCCTACGAGCCCCTCACCGACGAAGAAGAACGCGCCGCCCTCGCCGACCTCGACGGCGCGCCGATCTTCAAGAGCGAATGACAGCGCTCTGATAGAGGCAACGGCGAACGGCTGGTTCACATGTAGTTCATGTAGAAGACATGTAGTGCATGTAGAACGGCAACCATAGAGGTGGCACGGCCGACTGCCAACGCCGCCAGAGCGCCTCCTGGCACCTTGTCACCCCGGTCCTGTGCGCCGTGCTACATGTTCTACATGCGTCCGTTCTACATGAACTACACGTGAACCAGCCGTCGCCGTCCATGCCAGCACTCGTTCGTCACTGCTCGTCTTGAAACGCCGGGAGCCGCGCGCTACGATTCCCTTCGGATGCGAGGATGGCGGAATTGGCATACGCGCTGGATTTAGGATCCAGTGCCGAAAGGCTTAGGGGTTCGAATCCCCTTCCTCGCATTTCACTACTCCTTCTGCACCGCCGACACCGTCAACCGGTGCACCGCGAGCTTCAGGTTCTTCGTCAGCACCCCGAACTTCCCGCGCGGCATGTGTTCGCCCTCGCCGAACGTGTGCCGCAACAGCGGGCGCGCGCCCATGTCGAGGGCGACTGACGTCTCGGTCACGAGCATGATCAGCCGGCCAGTGGTGCCGAACGCCTCGCCGTACAGCGGCATCTCGGCGAGCGTCTCGCGCTCGTCGCCGACGCGCGAGACGAGCTTCGCCTTCGGCGGCTTCGAAGAGACCAGCAGGCGCATGTCGGCGGGGCGCCCCTCTTCCTCCCGGATCCCGAAGAGCATCCCCAGCTCGCTGAGCGCGTCCTCGTCGGCCGCGCCGGCGGTGTACGCGATGTCCGCTCGAAACGCGCCGTGCGAGAAGTTGGCCATGACGTTCACGAGTTCCCCCTGCGCGTCGTGCCGTTGCACCATGGCCCCGTCCAGCATCAGCCACGGCCGCGGGGCGCCCGCCTCGTCGACGCAGCGCCACCACGTGGACTTCGTCGAGAACGTGTCGCTGAACCAGTAGTACGTGAGTTCCGGCCGCGGGAACCCGCCGCCGATCTCACCCGCGAGCGTGCGCACCTCGAGATCGTCGAACGAGGCCTTGCTCTCCACCGAGTAGAAGCCCGCGCGGCCCGCACGCGAGAGCCGGTTCGCGACGCTGAACACGGCGCGCCCGTTGAACAGGCACACGACACGCTCGCCCGAGACGTACGCCTCGAGGCGGTTCGTCTCGCCGCCGAGGTCCGTCCCGAGCTTCTGCTCGTCGATGATGAACCACCCGAACGGCTGCGTGCAGTGGTACGCCAGCTGCGCCTTGTCCGTCTCGCGGTGCACCCGGAAGAGGTAGAACCCGTCGTCCGAGCTGCGAAAGATCAGCCCCGCGCGCGAGTCGTCGTGCTCGTCGTTGATCCGCACCTTCGCCGACAGGTGGTAGTCGCGCCACGCCGCGTCGCCCAGGAAGATAGCGTGCAGCACGCCGTCGCTCTCGTACTGGTGCAGCTCGCCGTCATCGACGTACCACGTGCGCTTGGGCGTGCCGCCCGTCGACTGTTTCAGCTCGTCGATCGCCTTCAGGCGCTCGAAACGCTCCGCGAGCATGACCTCGCCCTTGTCGGGCAACCGGTATCGGGGGATGCCCAGGTCGGGCCCCGCCGTCTCCTTGTCCGCCTTCAGCGTCTCGCCCCGGCTGACGAGCTCGACGTAGCGCCGCTCGACGAGCTCAGCGGTGACCTCGCCGCCGTCGACGAGGCACATCTCGCGTATCCACGACTCGTACCCGTCGAGACAGAGCGTTACGTTGTGCATGCCCAGCGTCACCGCGAGCGCCGCGCCGTTCCCGTCCGTCGTCCCGACGCGCTCCCCGTCGACGAACACCGCCGCCCCCGGCGGCTTCGACGCGACGCGGAAGGCGCCCTCGGTCTTCCATGCGCGATCGAGGTCGACCGTCTCCATCAGCTCGCGCAGTCGGTACGCGGGTATCGCGAAGTTGAGACGCGTGGCGCCGATCTTGCGCGCGACCACGCCGAGGACCTCGCCGGACGCGTCCACCAGCGGCCCCCCGCTGTTGCCGGGGTTCACCGCCGCGTCGATCTGGATCGACGTGAGCTCGTCGCGGTCGTCGTGGCGCAGCGCCGAGACGCTGCCGCTCGAGGCCGTGATCTCCGGCCCCCGCTGGATCACCGAGAACGTGCGCCCGAGGGGGAAGCCGAACGTCCACGCCCGCATCGTCTCGTACGGCTCGTCCTCGCAGAGCGCCAGCGCCGGCAGCCCTGCGCGCGCCACGCCCAAGAGCGCCAGGTCCCTCTCCTTGTCCACCGCGACCACCACGGCCTCGAGCGTGCGCTGGCTGCGCCGGCCGCTATCGAAGAGCACCTCGATCTTCGTCACCGCGCTCGCGACGCGCGCGCCCGCGTCGGGCCGCTCCGAGAGCGCGACCGGCCCCACGACGTGATAGCACGTCGCGATGTAGCCGCGCGCGTCGACCACGAACCCCGACCCCGACGAGGTGGCCTCCTCTCCGTCGATGAGGGACGCCCGCGTGACCTGGACGAAGACGGTGGCCTTCTTGATGCGGGCCACGGATCCGCGCGTGAGATCGGCGGCACGCGCGGCGCACGCGAGCAGTCCTGTCGCGGCGAGCATCACGGCCCAGCGCGTCGTCGGGCTACGGTTCATGGGCGTCTCCGTTCGGCGGTTGTGGAGGACCATTCTTCCAGTGCATAGTAGAATGGTGAAGCGGGGGATGCAAAGGTTTGTCGTACGTGCTCAGTCGTGTGCGCGAACGGACTCGGGTGTCGTGTCCTCACGTCGAGCGGCCGATTCACGTTCAGTTCCAGGAGCACGAACATGAACGGCAGTGAATACCCCCAGGCCGGAAGCGTCCCACTATTGGAGACGTCACTCAAGACGAGGAGCACGCCATGTCAGCGACCCACAAGATAACCGAGTTCCGCCAGTACCCGTTCGAGGTCGGCCAGAAGATCCACATCGTCGACGGCAAACGCAAGGGCGATTGGGAAGTCATCGGCGTCACGGACAAAGAGGTGCGCCTGCGCTGTCCGGTGTCGGGCCGGGAGTTCGAGTGGAAGCGGTTCTGTTACGTCATCGAGGAAGACGTCGACGCCGAGTGGCCGCGCCACGACTGAGCCCCGGCGCATCCGCTGGCCGTTGACCAGATACCAGCGGCCAGAATCCAGCATCCCTTGACAGCCGGGCACCGCTTCGCTCACCCAGCAACGTCTTCATTCGACAGCACACTCAGGTCGTCACGCATCGAGCCGTCGGGACCATAGACCACCGGCGCGATGAAGCAGTCGCGAATCCGGTCGACGCTGCGGTCGCGATACTTGCACCACACGTGATACCAGTCGCCCTTCCACACGAAGAAGTCGCCGTGCGCATAGCC
>Ga0272442_10012764_pt1 | contig 10107 bp, 2 predicted proteins | sample SSMForm2O_FD_200262 | JGI IMG/M metagenome (GOLD analysis project Ga0272442, IMG submission 200262) | Marine sediment archaeal communities from Little Sippewissett salt marsh, Falmouth, MA, United States - SSM-Form-2O | ecosystem: Environmental > Aquatic > Marine > Wetlands > Sediment ... | reverse complement strand
CTCTGTCGTCGGCTTTCTGCATTGCCGCTCAACCTTTCCTTTCTCGTTAAGCACAACCATCGTGAACGTTGCGCTATGGATGTCTAAACCGATAAACTTCTTCATGACGGACTCCTCTTGGTGAAGGGTTGTTCTGTTACTCCTTCATTTTGAGGATGTCCGTCTTTTCACACTACCAGGTTGGATCCACTGTGATGATCGCTCCATGACCATCATCATACACTGAGGCAACTAGTCTTCCAGGGAGAGCACCCGAACGTCATGCTGTTTCGCGACGCGCCGGAGTCTGGCGTCCATCGTGAGCAAGGTGCCGTTGTTACGCCGGGCGAGCACCAGGTAAAACATGTCGTACGTGGGCAGTCCGGTGAGGCAAGCCATGGCAAAGGCCTCGCGGTAGAGGTCCAGTTCCGGGACAAAGGAATCAGGCAGGCCCTTGGCCCTTTCCATGGCGGATTCGCACTGGTCCGTGGAGAGTTCCTCCATTCGGTAGTACTTCCAGAACGTATTGGTCACCTCGGCGAGGTAGATCATGGGCACCAGGACTTCGTCGTCCTCAGCCAGAGAAGCCGCGATCTTCCTGGCCCACTTGCGTTGCAGTACCACCTCAACAGCAGCCGATGCATCCAAGACGAGGCTCATCGCTCGCGGTCCTCTCGAATGAGGCCTGCTGGATCGGACAGTCGATCACCCTCGGATGTGACCGGGTTCTGGGCGATCTCGTCCAGGATCCGTTGACGCCGTTCTTTGGGATCTTCTTCCATGCGAAGTCCCTTCTTCAAGACCACGAGGGCCTGCTGGGACAGGCTTCGATGCTCCCGTTCTGCAGCCCGTTTCAGCTCCCCGTAAACCACTGTTGGGAGCTCTCGAACCTGTAGAGAAGCCATGATGTACTCCTTTCACTATTTTTCATGATAATGCATGTGTCTCCATTTTGCAACCAAGCCATCTGCTTGCAAATGTCCCTGTCGCCTACGGTGAGCGCGGTGGCGCTGTTATGCCCGGGCTGTATTTGCCGAGATTTTCTCATAATGCCCAAGATCCCCTGGAAAGAGTCAGGTTGGCACTGATTACTTGGAATTATATATGTTTTGATTGACATTTTATGCGAAATATGATTCACTTAGGGCTGTTACTCATGCAAGGGAGGACGGATGGGAAAGCGCATCGTGACGTTCGTGGCGTTTTTGTTGTTGGCAGCCGGCGCGTGGGGGCAAGTCCCTGAGTTTGTCAATTATCAAGGACGACTTGAAGATACAGGGGGGGCACTGACAGGAACGGTGAACCTGACGTTTCGATTCTACGACGTCGCCAGCGGGGGAACGCCGCTGTTGACAGTGGTCCAGCCGAGCGTGGTTGTCACGGACGGGATCTTCAATGTCTTGCTCGGGACAGGCACGGTCAGCGGGCCGGAGGAGACACTGCCTCAGCTTTTCACGAAGCACGTGTTCGTGTGGATGGGAACCGAGGTGGGAACGGATGGCGAGATGGTGCCCAGGAAGACCATCGCTTCGGTGGCGTACGCGTTTCAGGCGGGAAGGGTGGACGGAGCCTGGTTGGACGCCTACGTGGCCACGAGCGACTACGACGGCGACGGCCATCTCAAGACCAAGGATGGGGGGGACGACTGTGACGATGGGAATCCGCTGATCCATCCGGGAGCGACAGAGATCCCAGGCGATGGCATCGACCAGAACTGCGACGGGTTGGACTTTGTTCCTTCACCGACACCGACGCTGCTGCCGACGAACACGCCCACGCCGGTGCCAACCAATACGCCAACGCCAGTGCCGCCGACTGCGACACCGACGCCGGTACCGACGGACACACCCACGCCAGTGCCAACTGATACGCCTACACCGCTACCCACGGATACACCGACGCCAGCACCCACAGCGACACCATTGCCAACAGGGTGTATTGTGGCGTGGGGGGATGACAGCTACGGCCAAGTGAGCAACGTGCCTGCCGGAACGGATTTTGTGGCGATTGCTAGAGGATCGAACCATGCCCTGGCACTTAGGAGCGATGGCTCGCTCGCGAGCTGGGGGAATGACAGCTACGGCCAGGTGAGCGATACGCCTGCCGGAACGGATTTTGAAGCGATCGACGGGGGGGCGTGGTACAGCATGGCACTGAACGCGGACGGATCGATCGTAACGTGGGGGTATGACGATCAAGGGCAAGTGAGCAATACGCCTGCTGGAACCGACTTCATAGCGATTTCGAGTGGAGCGTCTCACGGCGTGGCGCTGAAGACGGACGGATCGATCGTGTCGTGGGGGAACAACGTAGCCGGGCAAGTGAGCAATACGCCGAGTGGGACGGATTTTCAGGCCATCGCTGCTGGAAATACACACAGCCTGGCGCTGAAGACGGACGGATCGATCGTGTCGTGGGGGGATGACGATTATGGCCAGGTGAGCAACACGCCTGCCGGGACGGATTTCGTTGCGATCGCTGGGGGTCGTTATCACAGCGTAGCGCTGAAGACGGACGGGACGATCGTGTGTTGGGGAAGGGACAGCTACGGCCAAGTGAGCGATACGCCGAGCGAAGGGGGCTTCGAAGTGATCGCCGGCACTAGTGGTGATCACAACCTGGCGCTGAAGGTGGACGGGACGATCGTCGCGTGGGGAAGGGACGAGTACGGGCAAGTGAGCGACACGCCTGACTGGCCAGGCTTCCTGGACGCCGCTGCGGGGCTATTCTACAGCGCCGCCATCATCCCTGGAATACCGACCCCCACACCAACGCTGACGCCGCCGGCCACAGCGACGCCAACACCGAGTGCTACGCCAACGCCGGTGCCTACCGATACGCCGACTTCCACACCGACAAGGACGCCGACGAACACGCGGACGGATACAGCGACACCCACGTCAACGGCGACACCGACGGACACTCCGACACCACTTCCGACGAATACTCCGACGCCGGTTCCGACCGATACTCCGACTCCGATACCGACGGACACTCCGACCCCGGAGCCACCGACGAACACGCCAACCGTAACGCCAACCCCGCTCCCGCCGACTCCTACGCCAACGGCTACAGACACGGCGACTGTGACACCCACGTCGACAGAGACGCCAATTCCGGCCACAGCGACCCCGACGCCACCGTGCGGGTATTTTGGGACGAGGCGGATAGGAGGGAGTGGACTGGAGCAAGGAACGGACTTGGCGAGGGATGGGAACGGGAACATCTACATGACGGGACGTTTTTCGGACACAGTGGACTTTGCGGCGGACTGGGGCGATAGTGAGTCCAAATCCAGCGCTGGCGCAGAAGACGTGTACGTGACGAAGATGAATGCGGATCAGACGTACGCGTGGACGCATCGGATGGGCGGCAGTGGTTCTGAGTACGGCAATGGGATCGTCACGGATGGAAGCGGGAATGTTTATGTAACAGGAGCGTTCCAAGGGACGGTAGATTTTGCGGTGGACTGGGGGAGCAACGACTCGAAGACGGCGGGAGGGACGTGGGAGAGCTTCGTAACGAAGATCAACGCAGATGGGAGCTACGGCTGGACGCACCGGATGGGCGGCAGCAGTAATGAATTTGGCTATCGGGTCGCCACGGACGGGAGTGGAAACGTATACGTCGCAGGGGCGTTCGAGGGGACAGTGAACTTTGCGGAAGATTGGGGAGGGAGCGATTCAAAGTCTTCGTCAGGCGGCTACGATATCGTCGTGACGAAGATCAACGCGGACGGTAGCTATGGGTGGACGCATCGGATGGGAGCAGGCGGAAATGATCTTGGGTATGGGCTTGCGACGGACGGGAACGGAAACGTGTACGTGTCTGGGGTCTTTCAGCTCATTGTGAACTTCGCGGAGGACTGGGGAGGGAGCGACACGAAGAGTGCGGGACTCTTAGGATACGAGGATGCCTTCGTGACGAAGATCAACGCGGATGGGAGCTATGGGTGGACGCATTATATGGGAGCGGACACCTACGACTACGGGTATCGAGTAACGACGGACGGGAGCGACAACGTTTACCTGGCAGGTTGGTTTAGAAATACAGTGAACTTCGCGGCGGATTGGGGAGGCAGCGACACGAAGAACTCGCTGGGGCTGTACGACGCCTTCGTGACGAAGATCAACGCGGACGGGAGCTATGGCTGGACGCACAAGATGGGAGGGACAGCGGATGACCACTGTCCGAGCGTTGCGATCGATGGGGTAGGGAATGTGTTCGTGACAGGAGATTATCGGTCAAGCACAGTGAACTTCGCGGAGGACTGGGGAGGGAGTGACACGAAGAGTTTGGTCGGAGTCAAAGAGGTCTTCGTGACAAGGATCAACGCGAACGGGAGCTACGGGTGGACGCATCGGATGGGAGGGACCGGAGACGACGGAGGCCAGGACATCATGTTGGGGGGGGATGGAGACATCTATGTGACAGGGAACTTCCAGGACACGGTGGATTTTGCAGAGGACTGGGGAGGGAGTGATTCCAAAACTTCGGCTGGCGATAGTGACGCATTTGTGAGCCGGATCCAATGCTGGGAAGTGTGTGGAACAGCGACGCCGACCGCGACGTTGACGCCAACGAATACGCTGACGGCAACAGCGACCCCGACATCCACGCCGACAGCGACCTCGACACCGACGGCCACAAACACTCCGACAAGTACACTGACTCCGACCATTACCCCCCCACCAACAGAAACGCCCACGCCTCTCCCAACGGGCTACATCATCTCTTGGGGGCGAGACAACGAAAGTCAGGTGAGCAATAGCCCGAGCGGGGCCGGTTATGTGAAGGTCGCAGGAGGGAGTTTCCACAGCCTGGCGCTGGACGTAGACGGAGCGATCACATCTTGGGGTCTGGACACCTCAGGCCAGGTAACGAATACGCCCGGAGGAACAGGCTACCTGGCGCTCGCCGGGGGCGGATATCACAGCCTGGCGCTCACAGCAACCGGGGCCATCGCCGCTTGGGGATTTAACGGCTACGGTCAAGTGAGCAATACCCCGGGCGGCGGGGGATACAGGGCCATTGACGCTGGAGGTAACCACAGCTTGGCGTTGGCATCTGACTACAGCATCACCTCGTGGGGAGACGACTCCGAAGGTCAGGTAACCGATACGCCAACAGGCACCGGGTACCAGGCCATTGCTGCTGGGTGGAACCATAGCTTGGCTTTGTGGGTGGACGGATCCATCGTCTCGTGGGGGAACGACACGTACGGTCAGGTGAGCGATACGCCGACTGGGACAGGGTTCCAGGTCATTGCGGCGGGAGACAATCATAGCCTTGCCATCCAATCGGATGGGTCCATTGTGTCGTGGGGAGACAACTCGTGCGGCCAAGTGAGCAACACGCCGAGTGGCACGGACTACATCGCCATTGCTGGAGGGACGTATCACAGTATGGCGCTCAAGTCGGATGGCACGATTGTGTCGTGGGGTCTGGACAACTTCAGTCAGATCAGCGATACGCCGAGTTGGACAGGATTCCAAGCCATCGCCGCCGGAGGGATGCATAGTCTGGCGGTCATTCCTTTGGTGCCGACACCGACGCCTACGATCACACCGACGCCGACGGTGACGGCGACACCGACCGTGACGCCTACTCCCATGCCTGCAGGTTACATTGTGGCTTGGGGGAGCGATGGCTATGGGCAAGTGAGCGATGTGCCGAGTGGCGGGGACTTCGTTGCCGTTGCTGGCGGAGGGGGGCACTGTGTGGCCCTCAGAACAGATGGATCGATTGCCTCGTGGGGGTGGGACAATTCAGGGCAGGTGAGCAATACACCGACCGGGACAGGATTCCAGGCCATCGCTGGCGGGGGATTTCACAGCCTGGCGCTAGCCTCGGACGGCTCCATTGTATCCTGGGGTTGGGACACCTATGGGCAAGTGAGCAATACGCCGAGCGGGACAGGATTTCAGGCCATGGTTGCTGGGGACTGTCATAGCCTGGCGTTGGCAGCTGATGGGTCCATTGTCTCTTGGGGGTGGGATTCCGATGGCCAAGTGAGCAATACGCCGACTGGAACAGGATTCCAGGCCATCGCTGGCGGGGGATTTCACAGCCTGGCGCTGGCCTCGGACGGCTCCATCGTCTCTTGGGGCTATGACGCTCAGGGCCAAGTGACCAACACGCCGAGCGGGACAGGATTTCAGGCTATTGCAGGGGGACAATACCACAGCCTGGCGCTGGCCTCGGATGGATCCATCATCTCTTGGGGCCGTGATCTAAACGGTCAGGTGAGCAACACGCCGAGTGGGACAGACTTCATCGCCATCGCCGGAGGGTCCGCTCACAGCCTGGCGCTCAAAACGGACGGCTCTGTCGTGTCCTGGGGCGGGGACTCTGGTGGCGTGGTTACTAATACGCCGACGTGGACGGGATTCATGACGATAGCTGGTGGAGGATACCACAGCCTGGCGATCATTCCCCAGATTCCCACGCCCACGCCCACCGCGACGCCGACGGACACGGGGACACCGACCTTGACGCCCACCACTACGCCCACACCGACGCCCACTCCCATTCCTACGGGGTACATCGTTGCTTGGGGCAGCGACACCTGGGGCGAGGTAAGCGATACGCCTAGTGGAGCGAGTTTTCAGGCTGTCGCCGGAGGTACACAGCATAGCCTCGCGCTCGCGTCGGACGGATCAGTCGTGTCTTGGGGCCTAGACAACTACGGCCAAGTGAGCGATACACCCAGCGGGATAGGTTATCAGACCATTTCCGCCGGGGTGAATCATAGCTTGGCCTTGGCATCAGATGGTTCTATAGTCGCTTGGGGTTGGGATGCCTACGGTCAGGTGAGTGGAAAGCCCGCAGCGACAGGCTTTCTGGCTATTGCTGGGGGTTCAGTGCACAGCCTAGCATTGGCATCAGACGGATCCATCATCTCTTGGGGTGATGACTCTAGCGGTCAGGTGAGTGGGACCCCGAGCGGGACGGGATTCCTGGGCATTGCTGCGGGGTCCAGTCATAGCCTGGCGTTGGCATCGGATGGATCCATCGTATCTTGGGGTTTTGACATGTTCGGCCAGGTCAGCAATACACCGAGCGGGACGAATTTCGTCACCATTGCTGCTGGGGCCTATCACAGTCTTGCCCTCAAGACCGACGGGTCCATCGTGTCCTGGGGACGCGACGCCTATGGCCAGGTGAGTAATACGCCGAGCGGAACAGATTTTAATGCCATTGCTGGAGGAACGGAACATAGCCTAGCGCTCAGATCAGACGGATCCATTGTCTCTTGGGGCTATGACAACTATGGCCAAGTGAGCGATACGCCGACTTGGATGGGGTTCGTGGCCATAGCAGCTGGAGGATATCACAGTCTGACGATTATCCCTCAGATGCCGACGCCGACGCCGACACTGACCCCGACCTCCACCAGTACCCCAACGCCAACGATCACCCCAACGCCAACGATCACCCCAACGTCAACGATCACCCCGACGCCAACGATTACCCCAACGCCGGTTCCTCCTCCTGTCTATGGCTGGACATACAGGATGGGAAGCACAGACTCTGACCAGGGCCGGAGTATTGCCAGGGATGGGAGCGGAAACGTTTACGTGACGGGATTCTTTTATGGGACGGTGAACTTCGAAGATGACTGGGGCGGGAGTGACTCCAGATCCTCAGCTGGAGTGAGCGACATCTTCGTCACGAAGATTTACCCGGACGGATCGTACGCTTGGACGCATAGGATGGGAAGCACAGACTTTGACATGGGTTACGGGATTGTTACGGATGCTAGTGGAAACGTTTACGTGACAGGATTGTTCAATGGCACGGTGAACTTTGAGGCGGATTGGGGAGGCACCGACTCCGTTTCCTCGGCCGGCAGCAACGATATCTTTGTCACGAAGATCAACGCGGAAGGAACCTACGCGTGGACCCGTCGGATGGGAAGCACCAGCGGTGACCGCGGCTATGGAATTGCGGCGGATAGTGGCAAGAACGTCTACGTAACAGGGTCGTTCAGCGGTACGGTAAACTTTGAGCAGGACTGGGGAGGCACCGATTCCAAGCCCTCGGCAGGCGGGGCCGACCTCTTCGTCACGAAGATCAACGCGGACGGGACGTATGGGGGGACGAAGCGGATGGGAGGGACGGGCAGCGACAGTGGGTATGACGTTGCGACGGACGGTAATGGGAACGTCTTTGTGATAGGGGGTTTCAATAACACAGTGAACTTTGAAGCGGACTGGGGAGCAAACGATTCCAAGTCCTCGGGAGGAGATTACGACATTTTCGTCACGAAGATCAACGCGGATGGCAGTTACGGTTGGACGCGGCGTGCAGGAAGCAGCGGTTATGACCTCGGCCAAGGCGTTGCAACGGACGGCAGTGGAAACGTCTACGCCACAGGCTGCTTCTCGGGCACAGTGGACTTTGCGTCGGACTGGGGAGAGAACGATTCCAAGACCTCTCTCGGTTCCCACGACATCTTCGTTGCCAGAATTAATTCAGACGGGACGTACGGCTGGACGCGGCGGATGGGGGGGAGTAGCAGCGATCAAGGCTACGGTATCGCGACGGATGGAAGCGGCAACGTCTACATGACCGGTCAGTTTTACCTCGCGGTGAACTTCGCCGAGGACTGGGGAGGGAGCGATACGAAGTCCTCGGCCGGGGGAGCCGACATGTGCGTGACAAGAATCAACGCGGATGGGATGTACGGCTGGACGTATCGGATCGGGGGTATTGGCGCTGACCCTGGTCTAGATATTGCGGCGGATGGTAGCGGTGACTTGCACGTGACAGGATTCTTCAATAATACAGTGAACTTTGCCGAGGACTGGGGAGGGAACGACTCAAAGACTTCGGCTGGAGATTACGACGCCTTCGTGACGAGGATCCAATGCGGGGAGGAACCGCCCACCCCCACGCCAACGCCGACAGCGACGAATACACCTTCACCGACACCCACCCCCACGCCCACGCCAACTACGACAGCCACGCCAACCCCAACCCCCACCCCAACACTAGAACCTTTGTACGGCTGGGTGCATCGGATGGGCGGTAGTAGTGCTGATTACGGCCATTACGGGACAACGGATGGCAGCGGGAATGTATACGTAGTAGGGAGTTTCCAAGGCACGGTGAACTTCGAGGACGACTGGAGTGGGACTGATTCCAAGTCCTCTGCGGGAAGCCGAGACATATTTGTCACGAAGGTGAACCCTGGCGGCAGCTACGCGTGGACGCGTCGAATGGGAGGAAGCAGCGACGATGAAGCTCGCGGCGTTGTGACGGACGGGGACGGCAATGTGTACGTGTCTGGGTATTTCCAGGATACAGTGAACTTCGAGGCGGACTGGTCAGGGACGGATTCGAAGTCGTCGGCTGGGTCGGCCGACATTTTCGTGACGAAGATCAACGCGGACGGGAGCTACGGCTGGACGAAACGAATGGGAAGTGCTGACTATGCCACTTCGTACGCCGTTACCACGGATGACAGCGGGAACGTCTACGTGACAGGCAGTTTCGTTGGCACGGTGAATTTCGCCCAGGACTGGTCGGGGACCGATTCAAAAGTGTCGGCAGGGACCTATGAAGTCTACGTGACGAAGATTAACGCGGACGGGAGCTACGGCTGGACGCATCGTATGGGTGGAACAGGCTCCGATGAAGGGCGGGGCGTTGTGACGGACGTGAGCGGGAATGTCTATGTGGCGGGGTATTTCCGGGACACGGTGAACTTCGAGGCGGACTGGTCAGGGACGGATTCCAAGATTTCGGCTGGGTCGGCCGACGTTTTCGTGACAAAGATCAACGTGGACGGGAGCTACGGATGGACGAGACGAATGGGAACGACTGACACGGACTTGGGATTCGGAGTTGGAGCGGATGGTAACGGAGACCTCTACGTTTCAGGTTGCTTCATTGGTACGGTGAATTTTGCCGACGATTGGTCGGGGAGTGACTCGAAGGTCTCGGCCGGGAGTGAAGATATTTTCCTGACGAAGATCGGCGCGGACGGAAGCTACGGCTGGACACGCCGAATGGGCGGGGGCTCTGTTGACTACAACAAGTGTCTGTGTGTGGATGTGAATGGGAACATCTACCTGTCCGGCTATTTCGAGAATACAGTCAACTTCGCGGACGATTGGGGAG
>Ga0272442_10012762_pt1 | contig 10107 bp, 19 predicted proteins | sample SSMForm2O_FD_200262 | JGI IMG/M metagenome (GOLD analysis project Ga0272442, IMG submission 200262) | Marine sediment archaeal communities from Little Sippewissett salt marsh, Falmouth, MA, United States - SSM-Form-2O | ecosystem: Environmental > Aquatic > Marine > Wetlands > Sediment ... | reverse complement strand
CCCGCAAGGCGTCTTCTTTCCCCAGCTCCGCAAACTCAGGGCCCGCCTTCTCCACCAGCTCCAGAAGTTTCTTTGTACTCGTCTTCGGTTTGAATTCCACGCCCCTTTCGACGGCCAACGCCTTCAGGGCATCCCTGTCCACCGACCCATCGGGGAGGGTTGGAATCCATGAGGGTTGTCCAGGATCAGTTGCCCCGCCATTATGACAGTCCGTAGCAAACCCCTCACCTTCATAGCCCCGAATTGCTTCTTGCAAGCCGGCGATTCCCGCGGCTATCTGGGTCAGTGCGTCGTCAAAGTGCTCCCGCATTGCTTCATTCATTTCTGCCCCTCCTTATCTGGTGTAGCGAAAAATTGACACGCGGGCGAGCCCGTCGATACATGGAGCCATTGGCCAGTGTACGAAAGGAAGATGGGCTTCATACAGTTGGCGCATGCCCCAGTCCTAAAATTGGTCCTCGTCAAAACCCAATTCCCATCATCGTCCAAATCATAAATATGTGCGGTCATTATCCTACCTCCTCAACATTGTAGCCCAAACGACGATACACCCCGGCGCGCTTCCGTGCCAGCGCCTCCGGGATTCCCCCCGAGTCCAGCATGTCGTACACCACCGGACCACGTTCCGCCCCCTTTCCCGCGCACGGGCGGGCTATACGGCCACAGCTCTGCTCGACTTTCGTCGGATTGCCTACAGGCGCGGCCATTACCATACTCATGAGCTGAGGGATGTCAAGACCCTCGCTAGCCAATTGATAACTGGCAAAGAGCACATCCCTACCCCCGGTCCGCATATCATGGATCATCCCCTCCCGGGCATTCTTGGGGGTGTTAGCCGTCACAATACCCACCCTCAATCCGTGGGCGATGCGTGTCTTTTCAGACAAAAAACTCAATTGCCCTACACGATTCGCGAGCACAATACACGGCTTAGGCGCTTTCGATATGGTATCCACTAGAGCCATATTCCGAGTATAGTGCTCAGCTACCACAGTCTGGAATTGGGAATAGTCCCGGCAGTGACCGAAATGGCGGCCGGTCCGGATCTGGCGGATCGTCACAGGGAGGACCGATTCCCCCACATCCTCCCGGTCCACCTGGGCCGTCACACCGGCGAGCATCCAATCAAGGGCCCGATGGAGCCCGTCGGCCCTCCATGGGGTGGCGGTGCAACCGTAGCGGTATCGGCCGGGGAAGCGGTACAGTATCGCCCGTATGCTAGGGCATGACGCCCTATGCGCCTCGTCAATGATTATGAGGTCGAAGGCCTCCACCGTTGGCAGGTGTTTTTCGCGGGCTAACCATTGATATGTGCAGATTGAGACATGGTGCCCTTCGCCGTTTTTGCCGGCGGTCACTCCCGTATGGGCTGTCATGCTCTTTGTCCATTGTGCGGCAATGTCGGCGGTGGGGACCACTACCAGGGCCCGAACACTTTTCAGGCGTATGAGCTCACACCCGATGACGGTCTTGCCACTCCCCGCCGGGGCTTGTAGCATGCCCGAGTCGCAGGCGGCCCAATCCTCGACGGCCTTGGTTTGATAGTCCCGGAGTACGAGCTCACCCGTTTGTGGGTAGTCTACCGGGTACTGGATACGCGGGGACGGGTGCATAGGTGCCGTTGCGGGTTGGAGCCACATAGCCCCGGCGTCGTCCACAAACGCGAATTTGCAGTATCGAGAGCCGAAAAACTTCCGGCCGTCCTTCATCGCTTGTCGGTATTGCGGTGAGTCTAGCCAGTACTTTTGTACGGTGCGATGGGGGTGAGGCGCTCCAGTGACCTTCACCATTCCTCGGATTCGTTCGGTTTTCATGCGGTATTATCTCCTGTTTCGGGTGCAATTCCTTTTCGGTTTACATACGTCGTCTGGCTAACTCTTGGGTGCAGCAGAGGGATGGTTTACATGAGTGTTCTGGCTAATTCTTGGGTGCATAAGGTGCAGGGTTTACATGCTTTGTCTGGCTAATTCTTTGGTGCACGGCCTTCTTGGTTTACAAGCCTCATTTGGCTAAGACGCGGTTTTGAGTTCCTTGGCGATATCTGTAAGCCCCCGAAGCTCTACCCATTCCAGGTACAAGTCTTTGAGGAGCATTTTCGTCGAGTAACGCATGGCCCTCCTATGGGCATGCATCTTGTTCTTGGGCTTATTCTCATCCCCTCGGCCGGCCTCGTAATCCTTCCGTCGCCGGTAATGGGCGTTATATGTCCCTTTGTTCACCTTGACGATTGATTCACCAATACAGTACATGATCGATCGGCGGCGAGGCACATACCCGTCTTCTATATACATTTGCTTCCGGGCCTCCCCCGTAATTTCGGCGGGGACTGTCCCCTGTCTCCTACCGCTGGCGTCGCAGGCCAAGCCAAAACGCTTCCATACGGCGGCCACAGATTTATAGTTGCTGAGGTCCCCCGCCTCTCCGATGATCTGAGCAAGCCCATACTCACTCAGGCCATAGATCCCCTTGACCCATGGGAACACATCCAGAGCGCGGGCTTTCTTTTTCATTTCAGATTCAATCGCTTTCCGGAGATTGTTTAGGGGCGTTATGGCCGCCTCGGTAGCAATGTACGTTTCCCGAAGCATGTCCATGTCCTCCTCGGTCACGTCCAACGGCCGTCCCTTTCCGGTCTTGAGATACTGGACGATCTTTTGAGCTGTCTTAACTATCTCCGCTCGGCTCTTTTCATCCTCATCGAACGGATCATACCCGAGAGCCCACCGGACCGTACCCGAAAAACTGTTTGTAAGGCGGGTGATGTTGCGAATTGTGTTCTGGTTTCGTGTGTGCAATTCTCTAATTTCTTCAATCATTTTTTACCCCTTTCTAGTGGGCAGAATTACTCTGGTTTACATCGGAGGTCTGGCTAATTCTTGGGTGCAATGCGCCTTTGGTTTACATGCGACGTCTGGCTAATTCTTGGGTGCATGGGCTTTTTGGTTTACATTCGTTCGCAGGCAAATTGGCTAATGTCGGAAGCATCCGTCGAACAAATCCTTTGCCGTAGCATGTGATACGGAATCACGTACGGGGGTTTTCATGTCGGGCAAAAGGCCAATGAGCCGGTTGGCGAAATCAATGTTTTGCTGATGCCCAGCAATAGACAACGCCTCATGATTGGCCCAGCGTTCGAGCCTCTCCCCGGTCATGTCCCCGAGGGGCGTCCCCGCAATAACCATACTGTCCAAAATGCTCTTGGCAATAAAACGACTCGTTGCTTTTGCGGCCTGTTTGCTCCTTTTCTGCAGTGGTGTCTTGGGAATATACCCCTCCTTACCCTTCAGTTCACGGGTGGCGTTATGCCTGTGCTCAGTCACGCGAGCCCATACGCCTCGTTTTACAGCCTCTTCCCGCGCGGCTTTATCCATGCGCTCCAGGACATACGCACAAGCAGCCTCATTAGACGGAAACCTCATTACCGCATCTCTCACATAGTCGTCTAGCATCGTCCAAACTCCTTCAGTAGGCGCCAGTGTTTTGTTGCCTTCCGCATGACAAACAGCCCATATACTGCGCCTTCCGGCGGGCCGTCAAAGAAAAAGGCATCCATATGCCTCTCACTCTCCGCAATACTCCGAAACTCCCCGGTCCAGTCCTCCCAGTCGGTCCCTGGCATGTCGCACCGGACCATAACCTTAGCTCTAGTCATTCCGTGCCCTCCTCAACGGGCCACAGGCGCCTGGAGTCGTCCATGCGGACAAGACCCAGCTCGATAGCCCGATAAGCGTCCCGGTACCAGAATTCCAGACGGCTATGCATTCCACGCCGTACTACCCGCATGAGTCCATAAATAGTTTTGCCCGGGATCCGTTCCACATTGTCGGCGATGCGTTCAGCGTTGGTCATTTTTGTTCTCCTTCTCAGTCTGTCAATTTTACCAGGGCTCCGGACACCCGGAGCGCACCGGTACGGATGAGACGCAGCGTCTCCTTGTCGGTCCACGGCACTTTTTTCGTGCGCGGCTTGCCGACAGTCTGAGCTATGGTATTTGGGGCCTGGTGGTGGCCGGGGATTTTCTCCCGGCAGGGCTCGTTCACCCACCCCGACCCGGATTTGTAGCGCGGACGGGTCTCGGTTTTGTACCCGCCCATCCAGTCGGCGTTGCCCTGGATGTAGTGGCCCATGAATACCCCGTTGACAGTCATTTCTCTCAGTTCGTGTTTTGCCATTGTCGTTCTCCTCAGTCTGTCAAACTCAAATCAGTCTCACAACGCTAAACAGTATATCGTCCGATAGTTCTCTTGTCAAGAGAAGAAATCGTAAAAAGTGAAAAATAGCCGTTTTCCACTATACAGGGTGTCTAAAGTTTTTTTCGATTTTCCTGACCCAATAGATACCGACTTGACAAACCCGGGTTTTTGTGGTATAGTCGTTCTGCTGTGAGAGGAAATTCAGAAAGGGGTTGAAATGGGGTACTGGACATATAGACAAAAGACGTTGCTTGCCCGGGCCGCAGGGCTCTCCGCGTCGTATCTCTCAGACGTCCTACACCGGCGCAAGGGGGTCTCATGGGCCCGGGCGAAGGTGCTGGAGGAATCTAGCCGGGATATACTAGGCTATGAGATACCCGCTCGCGCATGGATGGAAAACCGAACCACCCACCATCCGGCATTTTGCGGATCGGTTGACAACTCCTGATCTATACTGTATACTGTGGGACGCTCAGACCACAGGAAAACCAAATATGCTATTTTCGCTCTATGCGCTCTCTGGGTCACGTCGGGCCTTCCCCCGGCGTGTCTGAGCCCTCAGAGAGCCGCATAGAGCGTTTTTCATGGAAGGCTCAGAACATGACACTTACACCTCAATCTGGGGCGCGGTACGCGGTTGAAAAGGGGTATGGTCGGGGGGTGTTCCCGATCCAGCCAAACTCCAAACTCCCCATACCTGGGGTCTCTTGGGATGGGCTAGTAGGGCAACACGTCCCCGCTGAGCCCATGGATAATAATTGGGCAATCGCCACCGGGGCCGGTCTCCTCGTGGTGGACATAGACGCCCATAATGACGGCCTCACGTCCTGGGACAGGCTCAAGGCCCAACATGGGCCGATACCCGAAACCTTCGCAGTATCGACCCCAAACGGAGGGTTCCACCTCTATTTCCGTGGGGACGGCCCATGCAGCGCCAGCAAAATAGCCCCGGGAATCGATACCCGAGGCGCTGGCGGTTACGTCGTCTGCCCCGGGTCGGCTCTCCCTACTGGGTCCTACGACATAGCACACGATTGCCCGCCAGCCCCACTCCCCGCATGGGTCTCCCAAGCCCTCATAGACGCGAAAACAGAGACACCAAAAAATCCCGCTGGCGAAATAGAGCTATCAGAGGGAGAGCGCAACAGCATGCTATACCGGGAGGGATGCGCCCTCAGAGACCGGGGCTACGGTGAGGATGCCATATACGCGGCCCTGCAAGCCCTAAACGATAACCACTCCGACGGCGCTCTTGACGAGGATGAGCTACGTACCCTCTCCAGGCAGGCAAGCAAACACCCACCCGGACAAGCCCGACAGGCGGCCGAATTCCGGCCCGTGCCCAAAGAGAACAGCCCAATAAAGCTCCTGAAAACCCTGGATTTCGAGGCGATCCCAAGGGCGAAATGGCTAATTGAGGGATACCTAGCCCCGGGTTATATCACCGCTATCGGCGCCCCAGGGAATTACGGAAAGACACGAATCGGGGCCCTTACCGATATCGCCGTTGCATCCGGGCAGTCCATCATGGGGTGGGATGTCTGCAAAGGCATGTCTACCGGAGTCCTGGCAATCACCGAGGACCCTATGGACGATATGTATAGGCGGGCGGCGGGGGTATGTGTGGCACACGGGATTGACCATCGGGGGCTCGATATTCATTTGTGGTCAATGCTAGACGACCCCATGTGTCTCATCAAAAAAGACGGCTCCAAGTACATACGGAACGAGGCCCAAATCCGGGGCCTGATCGACTACATCACCGCCCACAAAATAGGTCTATTGCGCCTGGACCCATACAGTAGCATTCACGCCCTCAATGAAAACGACTCGACAGACGCCGTACAGCTCACCCTCGTGCTAAAGGAAATCATGAGCGCTACCGGGTGCGCCGTACTCCTCATGTGCCATGTAACCAAGTCCAGCATGCCTCAGCGCAATGCAAAAGACCGCTCCGACTACCGGGGCAATATGCACGTCCTACGAGGCTCCTCAGCCCTGGTAGACGCGTGTAGGGTAGTCTATACCCTGGACCGATACCACCCGAAAGCCGATGAGGAATATGGTGTACCCCTAGAGCAATCATACCGGTGGCTTCGGATGGATGTAGCCAAAGGGAACACGTTCAAGCAAGACGAACAGAAGCAATTCTGGTACTATCTGGAGTCCCCCGCCCTCCCGTCGGGTGAGGAGGTGGGTGCGGCTAAGGTGGCGACACCACCTCAAGCGGTGGCGTGCGAGCTGGACCAAGAGGGGGCCATTGTCGCAAAAGTGGCCGACCTGATGGAGGCCAACGGGGTTGGGGAGGGCCAAGCAATCCCAGTAACTCAATTGGCGGAAATAGCCAAGGTGCATCCCAATTGGAAGGACGTATTCGGCAAGGGTAAATTCTTCAAGGAGGATCACAAACTCACCTCGATGAGGGTGAAGTTACAAGGGCTATTTTCGACCGCCCCAGAGAGGGACGGATACCGCTATTGGATCTCCCAAACGCACCCCAAAGGCGTACGCAGAGAGGTGGTGTAGAATGGTTAAGGATATGATATGCGCCGGGGAACATTCAAAATACAATTGGTCATTTTATGATGATAATCCTGAAATCGATTGTAATGGTTGTGTAATATTACAGTCCGTTACACAACCATTACAATCGCAAGTCGTTGGCGCTGCTAGAGAAGCGCGAAATGTGTATTGTAATTGTAATATCGGGATTACAGTCCGCAAAACATGGCTTAAGTCGTTGGCGCTGCTAGAGATGCGTCAGTTGTGTAATTGTAATTTAAACCTATACTACGTATCCGCTGCGCTGGTCCGAAGGAACCAGGCGCGGCTACGGTATACTTTAGAGAGGAGATGGTTTTGATAACAAAACAGAAGAAAATTGAGGAGAGTGGGTACCGATTGGGGGTGGTAGCCCTCGGAGTATGCGACCATTGGGAACAGGAGGGACAACGCAATGACCGATGCGAAAAAGTTGGCGGATGAACATTGGGCCTATGTTGGGGGACTCCTTGAGCTTCGGGAGGGACCGATCAATATCCGGCTTGTGGAGTACGTCTACAAAACCGCTTTCGCCCACGGGTGGAAGCATTGCCATGAGGAGGAGGCCACGCATGCAGCACTACCACCCGACTTGCGGAATGCGTAAGGACGAGGATGGAGAGTTTGTCCGGGTCATCGATCTGGTCCGGGCGCTCCAACGCTTGGGCCTGAGCGAGTCCGAGATCGAATGCCTCCTGGGGAGGACCATACCATGCACAAACGAACCAGAGAAGTGATTCCGGCGCTCTCTGAGCTCTTGGGGCGCAAAGTTGAATGTCCTGAATGCCGGTCGGTGGATTTGTACTTCAGCCATGACCGAAAAGAGCAGCGCTTTTTCTGTCAGTGCGTCAAGTGCGGATGCTCATGGCGCGAGACACGAAAGGGGGTAAGAGATGTGGGATGAACTCGATTACCATATTCGGGTGGCGGTCTACGGGTGCTGGACGTTGCTCATGTTGGCTAGTCTGCTACTGGGGGCAGCTATAGCCCTGGTTATGGCTATATGGCCAAGTTGAGCCCTATGAGCCGTACGCTCCGGTATCTCAGGGAGCGGGGGCTAACCTGTGAGAAGGTGGAGCATTGGAACGCCCATGCCGGGCGACGGCAGGACCTATTTGGCTTCCTTGACATTCTCGTTTTGGATCCGAAACGGGGCTTTGTGGGGGTACAGGTGACGGGTGAGGATTTCGCCGGTCATATTCGCAAGATTTTGCGATTAAGGTCTCGGGAGGCCCTGCAATGGCTCATATGTGGCGGCTCCATAGAGCTCATCGGGTGGGCTAAACGCAACCGGGACGGCCGAAAGGACCGGCGGAAGGTGTACCGTATGCGGCGGCGGGCCATAACCCTACGCGATTTCACGGGGGAGGAGTGGGGACACGAATCTTTTTCGGAAAATCCTTGATATGTGCCCCAGAAGGGTGTATACTGTCTCAAAATACACTTTCCCCGATCGGAGAAATCTATGCCAAACATGACACTAAACCAAAAGACCGCCCCGAATTTCGAGGCCCCGGCCATAGGCGCCTCGGCCGTCACTCCAAACGATTCCACCGACCTCTCCCAGCCCTCCCGGGCCCTTTTTGTCGGTGGAGCGGGCAATCTCACCGTGGACATGACTAACGGTGACAATGTGGTGTTTACGGGGGTATTGGCCGGGTCGGTGTTGCCATTCCGCGTCAAGCGGGTTTACTCCACTGGTACGACCGCCACAAACATAGTTGCCTTGATTTGAGGGGTTGACATGGCTCCAATGGGCATAAATCTCGGGCTACGCATTGACCACGGGCAACCGGGGACGGCTGAGACCCCATGGACTCCGGCGGATATATCAACTGCTGCGTGGTATGATGCCTCCGACTCGGACACCATCACCGAGAGTGGCGGGTCTGTCAGTCAGTGGGATGACAAGAGCGGGAACGGTTATAACCTCACCCAAGGGGCAGGGGCGAGACAACCGGCTACAGGGACACGAACCATAGGCGGTTTGAATGCAATTGAGTTTAACGCTTCGGTTGATCAGGGGCTAGACATTGCCTCGGGGTCGTTTAGCAAGAGTCAACCCATAGACATCTTTGTAGTTGCTGAAGCAGATAACACCGGTCAAAATGTATTTTACGACACGAATAATGCAGGTCTAACGTGCAATTTCTACACAAACACCAATTTTACAATGGCAGCCGGTAAGTTTGTCAACCAAGGTGCAGCCGACACAGACCCGCATGTGCATTTCCATCGCTATAAGGGCGCTTCCTCTTTGTGGGGCATGGATGGTTCTTCGCCGGCAACAGTCGATGCAGGTACAAACAATTTGTCAGGATTGGTCGTTGGTAATATCAGAAACTATTTTACTCCGGGCTGGACTCTTAATGGTGCAATCGCCGAAGTGGTCATCGTGAATAGCGAACTTAGCACGGCAGACCGTCAAAAGCTGGAAGGGTACCTGGCCCACAAGTGGGGCCTGGAGGACAATCTACCAGGGGATCACCCGTACAAATCTGCGGCCCCGACTGTATAGGAGCTACCAATGGAGTACTATGTTTTCGCAACCGAAGCGGCAGCGCAAGCGTGCGTTGACTATATCAACGGCACCCCATGGTTTCCGATTGTAGGGACGTGCAGCGGCCAACCCGCTCCAACAAAACAGGCAACAACCGCGTGGGTGGATGCCCCGCTTGAAATGCTTTCCGGCGAGTGGGCGGTTCCTCGCATCCCGGAGAGTCGTCTTGACTATGTCGGCGTCCCGCAAGAAGACCGCGATGCATTCATCGCCGCGTTTGGACAGGACATTCGAAACTTGGCCAACTCGGATTTTCCAACAGAGGATCCGGAGATTTAGAGCATGCAAATCCGGTTTTTCCAACCGAGGGATTTCAAGGGGTGGGGGAAGCGGGTCTTGTGGCGGGTCGTCGCGGCGATGCAGGGTCGATACGTTCACTGCGAGGCGGAGGTGAATGGTGTAGTCGTGAACGCAGACCACCGAATGGGCGTAGAAATCAAGCCACCGTCCGACATGACACCGAGTGCGGTCCTGTACGTGTCTCACGACCCAACGCGGTATCACGACGCCGTCCAGGCGGTAATGGGGCATAGCTACTCATGGGGTGGTTTATTCAGTTTGTGCCTGCCCAAGTGGGGCGGGGACCCGAAGGGAATGATTTGTAGTGAGTTCGTTGCATACCTCTTGGCGTCTAGTGCGGTGTCCTGTAGGCATCGCTGGCCGTTTGTTGCAGTGCCGCCGTACAGGTGGACGCCCAACGCGATATACTTAGCGTTGACGCGCCTGGACACCGATCTACTGACAAATCCTGTCAGTGACAAAAATTGTCATTGCAGTTATGAAAAGCCCCCCTTGACGATTTCGTGAATTAAG